>Ga0160505_100214_pt1 | contig 41301 bp, 15 predicted proteins | sample DIDeMG_FD_108225 | JGI IMG/M metagenome (GOLD analysis project Ga0160505, IMG submission 108225) | Enriched chicken feces microbial communities from UW Madison campus, WI, USA - DID2874_E49_Stillage MG | ecosystem: Host-associated > Birds > Digestive system > Large intestine > Fecal ... | reverse complement strand
TTTTTTTTTTTTTTTTTTTTTTTTTTTATTTTTATTTGAAGTGTCGTATTCTTGCTGTGAAGATCTGCTCAGTTCTTATTTTTTCGTTAATATAAGAGTTAGTGAGAAGATCGAGTTACGATATGCTGAACCACTGAATTTGTTAGAGTTCTTTGAATACTCATTGTTAAAATAACTATACTACTTGCCCAAATTAGTATTGTGCTATAGGGTTCGAAATCTTTTACCCTATTGTGGCTTTAGCATTAGTCAACAATTCTCTTCTTAGTTGTGATTCTACTACTTGGTAATCCCCAGAAATTCTCAATTACAATAAATACAAAACTAAATTGTCAAGTCTGCCAAAGACTTCTCAAAGTATGGTTTTTCACCAAGAACAGTGATCCTGTAGTGATGTCTTGGGCCAGTTTCATGCTCAAGGAAGTCACTTGTAGCAGAATGAAGCAAAAATCTGTTATCCCAAGCAATCACAGTCCTGGAGTCGGTACCTCTATGAGTAGCTCTAACCTGGAACTCTGGGTTGTTTGTAACATGATCTTCCAAGAAGTTCAAGATGGCAGCAGATTCCGAAGGCTTCACACCCTTGATTTTTTGAATGAAACCACTAGAGAAGAACAAACTCTTCTCTCCAGTCACTGGGTGGGTTCTCACCAATGGATGCTCAGTGAAGTAGTCTCCTTTAACTCTAGCAACCTGGCTTCTGAGTTCAGCGTATTTGTTCTGGTAATAGTTGGAATGGACAACCGTCAACGTCTCGAAAAACTTCTGCAACGTTGGAGATAATCTCTTGTATGCTTCACGCAAATCGATAAAGATGGTGTCACCTCCCGATGGAGGAGCCTCCAAAGCAACAAAAAAGGAGAACGAAGCAGGGTACTGTTCGAAACTCACATCCGAGTGCCAGCCAAAGTTGTTACTGTGAGTTTTGAACAGAAGCTCCTGAGCATATCTGGAACTGTCTCCTGCCTTCCTGAAGGTAACCAAAAGCTCTGGGTGATCATCCACGGAATACAAAACGGGATGGATGTGCAAGGGCCCAAAGTGTTTTCCAAAGTTCACAGCGAACTCTGGGCCCTGATCTCTGAGGTCCTGATTTCTGAAAACGGCCAAACCTCTAGTTTCCAAAAACAACGCCAAATCGTTCTTTCCAGCATCATCCAATTGACTCAATTGAACACCATCAATTTCTGTTCCTAAATTAGGAGACAAATCAAAAGTCTTAACTTTTGGACTTTTGAAAAGGTTCTCAAATGTTGGATTTCCCAAGTGACCTTTGTCATTATTCTCATGGCCAGGATTCACCTGAGTGTTATATCTTCCTTCATGTTCAAGAGTCGTTCTAGTCAAGTACTCTGGGTACTTGATGTGATTTTTGGCTTCATCGATCTCTGAAGCGTCAGCGAGCGAGCCTGCTTGGATACGCTTCTTGATGTTCTCATAGAACACTGGATCGTCTAATTCGGAGCCCGAAGGTTTCCAGTAACTGACCATTGTGATTTGTAAGGAGTAAGTGAATGAGCAATAGATCGGTTTCTGTACACCTTTTAAGGTTGCCTTTATATTGATAAGTGTGGCTGAATTTTGCACCCAAATCTGTGGATCAGATAACGACATTTGGCCGGAACCATGGTGTTCGATTTCCGGCCAAGACGTTATTTTTACCTTAGGATTCGTTTGTCAAGAAAAATTGATTCGAGATATCCGAGGGACAAGCCACTTCATTCTGGAGATCAAATTTGTGAAATATTGCTCGTGGTTCAGCAATGCATTTCAGAGATTTGGACTTTTGAAACATTCAAACCGTTCAAATAATTTGAAGATTCAGATATGTAAAATTTACATGCATTTAGACCCTAAAGACGTATTGGACCCTATTGACATTTCGCGACAAAATAGATAAGATTGACATGTAGTATTCCGTACAGATTAATTATTAATGCATGTATATGATATCATGTATCTGGTCTATGATGTGAGCCTAAACTACAGTGCACACTGGCAATGTAGAAATTCCACTTTTGTTAATGAGATAAAATATACCTTTTGAGAGAATAAGGTGATTGATAATAGTTGTCGAATTGTCTCCAGTATACTTGTCATAGTTTGTTAAAAAATCTTGAATTTTTAGTGGTGACAGAATCTACCTGAATGTACCAAGCCCAGTAGATATTATGAAAGTTCGTAGGTCACGTAATATTACCGAATAATTTTAAAAAATTGCACTTTACTATGACGAATACACCAATTGAAATCAACAAATGAAGTGACCAATTGAATCACCAAATGGATGCACTAAATGAGGCACATTGCCAGGATTGAGGTGACCCAATGTATCGTCAATTGGCCCATTCTGTACTTCAATTAATTCATCAACACGTCACTTTGATATCCATCAACCAATAAGTAATCAGCAATAGATGCATTTACCAATCAAGTCTACTTCTTAACCTCAAATTCGATTAACGGTCTTTTATACATAATGGTACATTTTTAATTCTTGGACTTCTTTCTAGATCTGGCGCCATTTTTGTATCCTCCACGACGCTTGGGTGGCTTGAGCTCACTGTTGATTCCACGGTTGGTGGCTCCAATCTCCTTGGCCAAAGCCGTGGATGGATCCACTCCAAACTTCTCCACACGAGCCAAGTTGGCTCTAGCCTCCTGGGCCAGTGCCTCGTCTCCAAACTTCTCTGCTCTCTTGATTTTCTTGGTAAGCAAATCCACCGCCAACTGCTTGATTTCCTCAGGAGTCAACACCTTCTTTTCTGGTTTCTTTTCCTTCTGCTCTTGCTTGTCTGCTTCAGTGGACTCTGCGGCCTCAGTGGACTCTGCGGTTTCAACAGGCTCCGAAGTAGAAGCTTCAGCAGCAGGTGCATCAGCAGCAGATGCTTCAACAGCGGAATTAGTGGCAGCTTCAGTACCTTCAACAGCGTCTTTAGGTTCATCCAACTCGTTTCCGGCACCAGCCTCAGTGAGTCTGGCTACCAAGTCAGCCTTTTTTCCATCCACAGGCAAGTTCTTGCCTTTTAACAATTCCTTCAATTGCGCTACAGTTAACGACGCGTAATCCGACATGGTTCAATAAAGAGTACGTAATGAAACTTGTGTCGAGAATGGTGTTTGGTGTGTGTGCAGGGATGGGTGGAGGTTGGACTTAAGTGATGGATTTGGAGACAGAGTATAGGGAAATTGGATTTGGAGGACAATTATCTTTAATTGGACGAATATTCTTGGAGTAGGTCAGATGTGTGGATTACAGATGAGATGGGCTGTCGGAAAAGGTGACTTTGGACATAATAATAAAATTAGTATAAATTGCTGTGGGCTCCCAGAAGTGAAGGCATTATACATGACCCTCTGGACTTTGTATCAGCAAGCCACTCGTATAGACATAGAATCAATTCTGCATCGTTTCACAGATATTAATATCACTGTGCTTGAAGTAGAAAGTTACCAATTGACAATCTTTTTCTCAATAGTTACCTCTGTCATTCTTGAACATATCTATGCACTTAAATTGCTCATCTCTAAAACATCGTCTATGAAGATTTTATCTCGATTGCAAGAATAAGCACTAACACAACCAATGTGAAAATTAATAACATCGCCGCCATCACTCGCGTAGCAGGAAATTTCCGTTGCTGTAGCATGTACTGTGTTGAAAAGAATCTGACCAGGCCAAAAATCAGCACCAAAATGGCAAAAATACCTGTCAAATATCCCAACGGCTTACCTAGACCAACCAACGAGTCCAAAGGCGCATCCCCTGCCATATCGTACTCTGTGCCATTATAAATTGCTACTCTAGCTCTGGTTTGGATCGAGTACATCTGCATGAATGCAACACCCACCGTGACCAACACCAATCCAGTCCGCATCCAAGATAAAAACGTCCGTTCATTAGCCATCTGATCCCGTGCTGCATTAGCTTTGTTTTCTAGGATCAATGAGTGGTCTTCAACGTAGGATATGACCTTGTGGCCCCAACCAGGTGTGTCCAGCACTTCGGTGGCCTCCGACGCAGATTCCGTGATAATGGAAGGGATATTTGTATTAGAAGTAGACGCATTTGTATTGCTGGTAAATAATGACTCTCGGGTTACTCGCCGTTTGATAGTGGGAGCGTTGGATCTGGAATTAGACATGAGATGGGAGTTACTGATAGCCTGCGCAGAAACACTTGACATACATGGAGTATGGAGTCAACCATCCAGTAAGAAGAGAAAATGAAATGTATTCAGTAATCGACAAAATAATAATTTTGTTGGGAAATTGGGTTCAACTTCCTGGGTATGAAGTGTATGATGTGTATGGTTTAATTTGGATTTTAATAGGCAAGTATTAGTACACGTTTATGTCTATATTCTATCAATAATTAGAGTTCAGAGACTGAACATTACTTTACCAATTGACAATTGAATCTCCTACTTAATTAAGTATACAAAGAATTAACTATGAATATGATGTATATGACTATACTTCGTGGCTTGAACTGTCTACATCTTGTCTAGTAAAACATTTATAATACATTCTATCCTACATTGCCAACATCAACCAGATCACACACTGTTGACCACCAATAACGTCTCGCCATTATCAACCAACTGGAACACATTGAGCGAGATGTATTCGCGAATACACAAATCCATTTGTTCCACAGTGTATCCTTGTCCAAGCACTCTGTTTCTCAACTCAAACATGTTGACGGTATTGGTGTCACCCTCAGCGATGATACGACGAATAAGCATCAAAATAGCAGAGGTGTAATCGTCACGCTCCACGTCACGACTCTCCATCGACAGTTTGGAAACCGCTAAAAGTCTCAAAGCCTCGTCCACATCGGTACGGCTGACAACATTATCAAATCTGATTCTAGCTAACGCTTGGGAAAGACGCAAAATACCCAAAAGCGTTCTAGGAGTGATATGTGCAAATTTCTTGATAGAACCTTCGTTACGGTGGGCCTCTTTTCTCATATTAATGTATGCTTGTACCACATAATCTCCCACTTCCTTTGGAACAACTGGTCTGTAAGTTCTAGCAACAGAAATGTACTGGCGGATAGTCTGAGAGTCAAGTGGTTCGAAGTCCATTTCTGGCTGGTGATTGTGCATGTGAACGTAGGCAACGTGTCTGGCCAATTGTTCATCAGACTCCACAGAAGCTTGGTCCAACATCAAAAACATGATGTCAAAACGAGACAAGAGCGCAGCAGGCAAGTTGATGTTCTCGTGAGGCGACAATCTTGGGTTATAACGCCCATATAACGGGTTAGCAGCTGCAAGAATGGATGTTCTGGCGTTCAAGGTGGTGTTGATACCAGCCTTGGAGATAGAGATGGTCTGTTGCTCCATCACTTCATGAATTGCAGTTCTGTCACCCTCCTCCATCTTATCAAACTCATCAATACAACAAATACCGTTGTCGGCCAACACAAGTGCACCACCTTCAAGTACCATCTCGTCAGTCACTGGATCTCTCATGACTGCAGCAGTCAAACCCACACCTGAAGAACCACGGCCAGTAGTGTACACCGAGCGAGGAGCAATCTTGTTAATAGCCTTTAAAAGCTGAGACTTGGCCACACCAGGATCACCCATGAGACACACATTGATGTCACCACGAATTCTCATTCCGTCACCCATCTCTTTCGTGACACCTCCACATAATAGCAAAAGCAAAATTCTCTTGACGTCCAAGTGGCCATAAATTTCCGGAGCAATAGACAGCGCCAACTTGTTATAGATTCCTCCTTCTCTGTGCAAGGCCTCGATCTTTTCCTTGACTTCGTCGCTCAACTCCAACAGCTCATACTGCTTCTTATGCTGATGAACATACTGGACCTCCAAATACGTCTCTGTCAAAAGCCCTGCCCGCAACGCCTTGAATCCCGTGTATGGAGATGGCAAGAAGATTCCTGATGCATCGACAATGTCACCTGGGTTCATGGATCTTACTAAATCTCCATTGACATGCATGGTCAAAGTTCTGGGAATGTGACCAACTGGAACCTGCGATGCCATCTCTTGAATTTTGACCTCTTGGAACAGCAGAAACCGCGATGCACGCGTGGACATGAACAACTGGCCCCTTTGGTTGTCTGTTTTACACACTTCGGAAGTACACTCAGTAAACGGCTGAAAAACCTTCAGATTAACCTCTTGGAAGATCTCATATCCGCACTTGTCACATGTATAAGCGTTAACAAGAACCGATGGCTTAACATCCGACACTCGGGTAACAATTCCTCTCACAGTAATGTATTTTCCGACGTGAGAACCCTTTACTTCTCTGACGGCCAAAGCCTTTTGGTGGGTCGACAATGGCTTGAAATACAAGTGATAGCGTCTGGTCAACTTGGCAGGAAATAAGTTTGTCGTCAATAAGTCACCAGGGTCAGAGTTCTGGGTGTCTTCATTTTGAGAAAATCCTGATCTCAAGTTATTGACCTCATCGGCGTTCTCCTGCGACACACGCAAGTTCCGCAACTTCCGCTGGTGCAAAATAACATCCAAAACGTCATCTTTGAACGAAATATCCTTGGTGGGCTCGGGCATTAACTCGTCCACCACACTACTGAACAATTCCAAGTAGTGGTATGCATTTTTGGCGATCTGTACTACCAAGTCTGCTGACAGTGGCTGGGACGAAAAAAACTGGTTTTCCTGATATGCCTTGATATCGTCAAGCTCAATGTAGAGAGTAGTGGCGTCTCTGTTGGCGATATGTTGGAAAAGGTCTAAGTACTTGAAACCCGTGGAGCTCTCAACGTCCATGGCGTCGGAGGAGGCCTTGAAATGGGTGAAGAAGTCACGCACCTGGGTCTTAATTTCATTATAATTGACATTGATCTGGACGGTGGGCAACACCGCAGTAGATGACATGATAAATGTTTTTCAATAAAAAAAAAAGTATATGGTAGTTTCGATGGGCGCGTCCCAATTACCTTTCCGGTTTGGGCGAAAAGATGGATGAGGTGCAGGACGGCTGGCTGGAGTGAAGGAGAGGTAAATACGATGGAATTTGACGAGAAAACAAAGATAGAGAAAAGGAGATATGGAATAACTTGGATGGAATTAAGCTTTTATTTATTTCAAGGAAATTCTGATTCCTTGAACCGAAGTTTGGATTGAGGGGTGAATTTATATTTGTAGCAGTAGAATCGATGAGTTTCGCAGCCAAAATAGAGTGTGGTTGACGAAAGATTTGAACGTAGGACATTTATTAGTGTTTTGGTAGTAGAATTAAATGGATGAATGAGTTGATGAAGGTCTAGGTGATTGGATTGAATCGGATTAGATCGAGATATACTGGGTTGGATTGAATTGGAATGGATTGAATTGGGTGATTTGGACATGTACTGAACAGTTTGTCCTGACATTGAGACATATATAGTACACAAATCAATATATTGGCATTATCAAATGCTGATAGAAGTAAAATACTGTCAAATAAAGTATTCTCTGAATAAAAAGTCTTTCTTGGAATTGTGTTTCTTCAGATTCAGGTGTCCTTACAGAGACGTTGGAAGTTGCAGACCATATATGGCTTGCCTCCACTCTTCAATGATTAGAGGCAGGGAAGTATTCTATTGTCATATTATTTTTTGGTATATTGTGTAGTTATTAGTGTTAATATTATTGAAAGACCCTAACGAAAATGAAAATTTCAGGGAGGTATCTACAATGAACAAAAACAGGGTAACTTCATCGATTCTCAACCACCTCAAGTAACAAAACTTGTATACCTTTGTCCTCGTCAAACTTAACTACTTGCACAATATAATAGGCGTCAACGTTTTTCAGTAAAGATAAAATAAAGACACGAATTTTCTGGAGAGATTTGCTTTGCATGTGTCACCAGACGAGATCAATCAACAAGAGAGCACTTCCGTATGTCTTGCTAATCCTTGAAGCAGAGAAATATAGTTCCCAACTTGAATATTAACAGACGCTTTTTGATATCTGTATTGGTCTCATTGAGTGGACGAAACCATCTGAACAAACACTCAGCTATCTCGCATCCTACATTTTACTCCTACAATTCCCATATCTAGGACTCTAATCATACACCAGTGTACTATTAAATACTGTTCGTTACATAGAATATTTTAGACGTTGAAGCTAAGGTGGGAATCGGTCAGTTTGACATTAGGTCCACCAAGGCCCTGGCGGCGGTGCGCTCGTCCCAGGTTTCTACCGTACGTCCGGGACTACTCAGACCAGCTGAATGCTTGCGAAGACTTTCGGCGCCAATTGTGGCCCAGTCTTCTTCGTCGGTGTCGCTGGCGATGTCATGGCGTAGGCTGGTGGGGCGTCTTGTGCCGTTGGTACTTGGTGGAGAGTACGATCGGTTGACGATCGACCCGTTCGATGCTGCGTGGGCACCATTTTCATATATTTTGGACTGCAAAGAAGTCAGGAGCGTTGAGCGGATGCTCAGTTCATTGAAAGACAGTTTCCGTCTTCCAGACTTCAGCATTGCAGACGCGATGTTTTCTGGCAGAATATTGGCGTTTTGCGTCAAGTAGCCAGAGTTCCCGTTCCAGGAACCGAGTGGCGACGCAGTAGGGACAGAACCAGCTTGTGGAGGAGGGCTAGAGACGGAGAATTGTGAGTTCCGGGCACTCGAAACAATATAGTTGTCCAAATTCTCAATCAGGTTCAACCTACTGCGATTGAATATCTGGTGACGTGTGGAGTTGTTGTAGTTGGTATTCTTAGTGACCGAGCTGGGTGCTCCGGCCGAGGAGGACTTGCGTCTGGAGCCCAGAAGCGCTGGAGGAGGACTGAACTTTGTAGGAACCCGCTTGGCAAACTTAACAGGTGGGGATCGTTTGAAACGGCCGATGGAGCCTGTCTGTTCGTCGTCGTTATCAAAATCGAAGAGTTCTGCGTCATCTTCCACGTCCAGGTCCTCGGCAATGGCATTGTCGTCCACTTCAATGTCATCCAGGTCCATATGACTCACAGACATTCTGAACTTCAGTACGTCCATGACATCGTCTTCGGACTCGGAATCCGAGTCCAGGATGGCACTAGAAGAGCCAAGGCGCTCGTTTGGAAGCCTCACGTTGTGCAAGTTAGGCTTCAGATTGGAAATCGAGTCACGTCTCGCGTCCTTGTGTTCCAAAGTGGCAGATTTCTTCAGCCATCCCAACTTGGCCTTTTCCTTCAACTCGTGAATATTCAAAAGGGCCCTTGGGTTATCAGAAGTGCTATCAGCCTCGGTGACAATGTAATCAGAGTCGACTTTGCGTACGGCCCACTGGCCCCAGCCGATTTTTTCGAAAACCACGTTGTTTTCTGGGTCACCCTGGTCCATGGCCGCCATAATAAGACGGCGCTGTTTGGAAAGAGATAAAAGCTCGAAGCCAGGCACCTCAACCGCCAATTGTGCCGTGATAAGACGAATAGCTAACGGACCCTTCCGAATCAATAAGTTGGCCAAGCGGTGAGGAGTAATCTCGGCCGCCACGCGGATAGCCTCGGGGCTCAGTGTCAGGAGCTTCGTGACGTGCTTCTTGTGGTCGGGCCGCAGGTCTGGCGAGGTGGCAGCTAGTGGCAGTCTTTGGCCATAGGAGTTGGAGCCGTTATTTCCCGGAGGCGACGCCGAGCCACTGTCCGAGTGGCTAGCCGCCAAAACGGAGGCTGGAAGCCGAGTGGAATGTTCCATGGTGATAATTTGGAGGCGAAATTTGGCGAAAACGGCGAAAGCTGCCTTGATGTTTAAGAATGAAAGTAGTTGTTATTCACAACCAGCAACTGAAAATTAGGCGTGTATAGCTGAGGCGCGGGTGGATAACGTTAGTAGGCCAGATCTGGGGAAGATAGGAATGGTAAAGATAAACGTTTTCTACACAAGAATGAATGGAAAATGGAATGAAATAAAAAAAAAAGAAGTAGAAAGAAAAAAGAAAATTCAAAATAGGAGAATGTTGGCTGCTTAAAACAATTCCATTACCCACTTACTGACCTGAACATAACTTTGGCTGCTAGTTAGTGACTTCCGGCGTGGGGTCTCAATTCATTGGGCCTGACAACCTGCATTTACCGGGGGAGTGACAAGCACCCCAGGTTAAAATTGTGAATTGGTAGTCAGGACAACGGATCAATGAGAGCTAGAATAGGCAGATTATGGCCACTTGACACTCCATGCGAGGCTATTGCATTAGCTGCTGCAGGGACTTCTCAAGGTTATTGAGGATTAATGGGAGTTAATGGGGGGTTACGCCATTATGGATAGAAATGGTAATGGACACGAGGTAAGGTGATTGTTTTCACTCTGCAGGATGTCTAGGTCAGACACTTCTGGCCGTTGTTGGCTCATAGCAATAATTTGAAATTGGCTAGAATTGGGGTAAATGAAAAGGCACGGGTTTGAGTCGTCATAGTGGGGTTTCAAATTTGTGGTATCAGAAATTATTCTGAAAGTTTGGAGGCGGTGTAAGTGGCGAAAATTAGTCTTAGTCATGGTTCATTGATTGAGGTGCATTTCCACGTTGCTATTCAGTGGGAGAGTAACCCACGGAGCTTCCGAGGACGTTTTCCGGTCTCCAACTAACGATAGCGAAGGTCCGTTTTTCCTTGACTGAACGGTTCCGGTAATGGCCGATTTCTCATGGGTTATTTGTAGGCATGAGTGAGTAACTACACTATTAGTCATTGGTGTTAAATGTTTTGCTTTTCACAACCGGATAGAATTATTGAGTTACCCTATACGAATTGAACTCAATTATTGTCCACCAACTAACCCGATGGTCTCTTTCTACATCTCTATCTCGATCTACATCTCTTCCTCTTTCTCTACAGCTATGAGCACTCAGTCATCAACCACGCATCATTTCTGGGGTTGCACTTTGCGACTAATTTCTAGGGGATGGCTAGCACTTGCATGAAACCAAAATAAATGTTGGAATCATAGTGAAAAGTTGAGAATCATCATTTGACGGTTTCATTTGTCTCATTGACCAACAATTGATCCATGGTGACTAGACTTTCAAAAAACAAATAAGAAATCACGTCAGTAACCATTCTCATAAATGATATTCCATCACTAATCTTTGAGTCATCCTGCTCTTTTGATCTTTAATTGTATTACACAGGCGTCCCAGGCCATAGTTAGGTCCAGACTCTCTGAAATGATTGCGAATATCCCGTGCAATGATTCATAGATCACTCCCGCATCTATCCTATACGAGTCATGGATCTATACGGGGCGGTCTCCTTCACCCCTGGTGCATGATAGCACTCCCCACCGCGAGCATACTATTGTAAGCTTAAAATTTCCTGTCTGGTCGGAGCTTTAAAAAAACCACCATGTATTGAACAAACTATGTGGTATCCAATGCAAGTGAAGTGTGTCTCCACGCACCAGGCAATTAAAACCCCTGTGCGATGTAGATCTTGAAGTGCCTCCCATCCAATTGGCCTCCTCCCGCTTATGCGTCACCTCCACCCGAGCTCAGGGGAAACCACCGAACCGAGCCCACATGCAGAATATACGAGGCCAGGGGTCTACATGGGTTCAAATGTCAGTTTCCACATCCGCTTCAACAGCTGTGCATGGTTCCAATAAACTTGCCTTGTGACGAATCTAGATTTCCATGCTGGACGGCTTTACATTACGCAGATCGAACCCTTCGTTGCATGGTTGCAATCTTATCGTTGTGGATGCAAAAGGGGAGCGGCGCTTGTTAGGGTGAAGGTCATTCAACATTACCCGAACCAGGGCTTTATTGCTTGATTGGATCTGGCAATTTTTGTTTCGTGTTGGTGTAGATGTCTCTTTGTGTGGATTACCTGATATGGCTATTAGGAAGTCCCTATGGCGTTAGGTCTAGATTGAAGTCGTTAGCCAATCCGAGCTACATTGAAGTGGTTAACGAAGTTCATGGTGTTCTGATTAAATTTTATTAGTTGTCATGGATTGTCTTTGATCAATTTCTCCGAAACCATTTGTGTGAAATCTTTATATGGCCATTCTTCAACATAGAGATGCATCTTTTAAACTCAGATTGACAACAGGTTGTTGATCACAACAATCCGAGAAAAAGCAACAAATAATGACTTGGAGATGTAAGATCTGGATTGGTTATCTGGATTAGTGATCTGGATGAGTGATCTGGCCAGAATCTTGGGTTGGTGGAACCAGAGCTGCTCCTGGACAGATAATGTGTCATTAGAGGTTGAGATGTGCTGTCTAAGGGTATTTGGAACTTGAAACAGAGTTAAAGGCAGCCAACAGTAGCTTCTAAACAGTGATAAATGACAAAGTTGAGTGAAGGTGTTGGGTTGGATGCTTTGACGTTATGCTGGTTCTCCTAACTTGTATGCTCAGGTGACTAACAATGTAAAGCCAACAACACATATCTTGACCGAATATATCTGCTCCAACAGTCACTCGCATGAAGTTTATTGCATGTCTTTCAGGCGATTCCCCAAAGATGCACTTTCATAGATCGAACAAGAAATAGCAGCCTTCATTCGATCAGAGATCAAGTTTACAGCCTTCAACTGATTCAAATGATCAAGTATTGATCAACTGCCCTGAAAGAAGCTTCAAGCGATGTCAGTTTACTTTGGTAATCAACTTTCATTAGAATGACCATCCTCTAACTAATTCAGCCGTAATGGCTAAGCAGCGTATCATTCATGCAAGGGACTGATCACTAAAAGATTTCAATTCGGATTGTCCCTTTAATCAACCCTGGTACATTAAAGAGCCGTTTTCTTTCAGAACCTCAACAGTACTCATTTCTTTCACCTGTCTTTCCATGCAACAAACTAATATGTTCAAAACTTTTATACTTATGATACCATTGGGATATCATTAATCACTCAAAACTTTTTCCACGAGGCTCAAAATACCTACTCTACATTAATTAGCGATTTAAACTGCATTGCTACGGACTCGGTCCGCTACGAACTTCGACTCACGAATTTCACCATTTACAAAGATGGGAAGTTCTTCTCGTTGACACCAGCAGCAGCTGGCTCGGAGCCCTGGGCCTTGGCAGCTGGCTTACCGGATGGCTTACCAGATGGCTTACCAGATGGCTTACCACCCTTCTTACCGGCAAATGGAGCCTTCTTGGCTGGCTTTGGGGCCTCGTCAGAGAACACAGAGTCGAACTCCAAGAACTTCTTCTCCTTGGCAGCCTTCTGCTTGATCTTCTTCACGTAGGTACCCTCGTGGAAGGAAGAAGTCTCCTTCTCGATCTTCTCGTTGGCGTTCCACTTCTCCTCAGCACCCTCGTTAGCCTTTCTAGCTGGCTTTCTACCCTCCAAGTCATTCTCAGCCTTCTGCAACTCAGCCAAGTACTCCTGCAAGGACTTAGCAGCTGGGGCAGCTGGAGCACCGGCATCAGCGTCGGCGTTCAACTCAGCCAAAGCGTCACCAACAGCGTTGGCCTCGTCCTCCAACTCTCTGTTGTCATCTCCACCCCATCCTTGTCTAATCTTCTTTTTGGAGTCGGTCTTGCCAGTTCTGGAGTGACGGTCGAAAGGCTTCTTGACGTGCTTGGAAGGAGTGGAGCTTGGAGCAGAAACGTCCTTGTTGGCGTTCTTGTTCTTCAAAGCAGCCTCGTTACCAGTAGCCTGCTTCTTGTTCTTCTTGGCCTTAGCTGGATCAGCAGAAGCTGGAGCAACGTCAGCCTTCTTAGAAGAAGTGGTCTTCTTCACAATCTCTCTTGGGATTGGTGCTGGTGCGGCGTCTTCATCCTCGACGTCGTTACCCAACAAAGCGTACAAGTTCTAGATTGTTAGTATCCAGTTCGTGGGAAATATCAAATTGGCCAACGAAATGTCCAAGGAAAACAAGAATGGCTTCAGCCATCAATTTGTGGGGTTTTTCAAAACCTTCCACGCCCAGTCACTAGCTTCTTTTAGTGTATTTGGTTGCTTCAATGGCCTGAATTTGCCTGAATTTGCGCAATATTTGATCCGGTCCGCAAAAGTGTGGAGCAAGCGTGCAAATGGAGTCATAGACCGCAGAAAAACAGGCCATACTTTCAGAGTGTGACAGTTGCAGTCCTGAAATCATGCTCCATCCATCAATTGTCCAATTTACAAAGTTTGTGCACAAATACATGACTAAGTGTCCATTTCCCCATACTCCGGACTCCTCGACAAAATGGACATTTTCTGGACGAAAAAAAGTGGGCATGGGCTAAATCTCGCATGGTTGTGTTTGCAAAGTCAACATACCTTGTTTTCAAACGACATGATAGTCTATTTGGATTGGATTGGTTAATAAGTGAGTAGCAAAAAGTTGTCCACAAGAAAATTTTTCATTTTTTTTGCGTAGTAAGAGTGCTTTCCTCAACGAAAGGTGACACCCGTACATCCCCACCACACACACCTGGGGTCACCTTTTGCTGTGTATTGAATACCTTTGACAATTGAGTACAGGTTGGGGTCGTGTGCTGCTACTGTAGTTCCTACTGGGACCAGTTTGTACTGCAAACTTCTTTTATCAATTTTCTAGACATACTCCTAGATCCTTTGTTTGGTCTTGGCATTAGGATTTGGGCCATGCATATCCTTGCAAAAATGTGGTGGTAGTACAGTTGTTGGCTGGTATGTAACCCATGGCTCGTGTGCAACAAAAGTTAGGCATAATCTGAATTGCAACATGAGGTCTTCGGAATGTGCATCATAGTACTTTTTTTCTGTACTTCTCAGATACAATCACTCAATTCCATTTCTATATCTTCAACTTCTTCTCTTCCTTTAGCTTTGAGACAGTGGCGTAATGAATGAATCGCCGATGCGTGCAAGGAACATTTGGAGCCCTCTCCTCAAGTCTGCTCCAATACTACGGTCAAGGATCTTTAAACTCAACTTGTACATGGATGGGGAGTACAAAAGGAAGTCTTCTTCGTCCAATTCCACGTATCCTTGGAAAATCTCAATAATCACGGGACGCCAAGTGGTAATACTCTTCTGTTGGTTAGAGTCGTCGAATGCGGTGTACCTTCCCACGATCGTCTGGCATAGAGGCATGACCTGCTGCATGATTTTGCTTTTGGCTTCCTTGTCAGTAGCCTTGTCTTCGTCGCAATATAGTCTGAACATTATATTCAAGAAAACTGCCGAAGACATGCTCTCTTGCTTCAAAAGATTTGGGAGTCTTTCGATTACTCCCGCGTTCCAAAGGCGCACTCTAAGATCGTAGTCATCATTGAAATCCCTGGCGAATGTGTAGCTCTCTTGTAACAGTCCCGCAAGCTTCATTAGGTACTTCGGAGGAATTGCATCGTAGAACTCTTCCTTAACAGCAAGCTCCAGAACTGTCTCTATCATCAATAATTGCAACACGCACTTAACAACAATAGAGGACTTCTCCTTGGTACGCTGGATTCTGTCTTCATCCTTGTTGTTGAGCCTAGTAGGTGTATCGGTGTCGTTGATATCGAGATCCTCTACATCTGAATCCAAATGAGTGGTTTTCAATGGATCCAATGCAAACAATTCCTTTGCTGTGGTCAAGTCAAACAAATTGGTGAAAGAGTCGGTAACCAACTCCCATTGTGAATCGCTGAAACGAGAAGCGTTCTTGACCAAGAAATCTTGGAAACACGATTTACCTGTTCTTGCAATGGTGTCGTTCTCTTGACACACGCAGTTGGTCAACAAACTCAAGAGTTCTCCGAGCATTGGAGTTAGCTGATTGAAATAATGCGTAAACAAAGTCACCAAATTATTCATAGCCTGGATCAACGTGGTAGATACCCAAAACGACATACGATCTCTTTCAGATAAGCTGCCATTGGCATGCGCGGAGCCACCATCATATCTTAATTCCCAAGGGCTTGACAAGACACCAAAGATAGGTGCCAACAATTTATGGAAGATGATATCCCAGAAATCGTTCTCAAAGTGCTCTCCGTACTTCAAAAGCACATCAAAGAAGTGTGTCAAAGCACGGGAACGCACCTCAAGCTCTTCACCGCTCATTATGATATCATAGAATCCAAATAACACAGGGAACCAAAGCTTTGTCAATTTCTCGTTGCGCTCAGTGTCATCCTTCCCGTTAATGCTAATTGTGTGATCCTTGTTAACTTCAATCGAGTATTTGGCAATCTGAACAATAAGTTTAGACAATACCTCGAGAGACAAAAGTCCAACTTTTTGGAATTTCTCGTTCTTGGCAAACTCGGTGAAGCATGTCACAAGATCGGAGAAGGAATCCTGCGCGATCACTTCTTCATGGTAATCCTTGTTGATGTTGAAAGCCATTTTATATGCTTTCGTGATAAGTGAGTCCTTGCGTTCTTTGGCAGCAGCAGTCAACACGCCAAAAATGGTCTTCCAACCAGACTTGATATGATCTGCCTTAGCTAAGATCATGTTGTTGATGCACTCAAGCACCATGTCTTTAACTTCGAATGATTCGTCGTGGACAAAAATGTACTCGAAAGGTTTCAAGAACTCTTTCTGAAATTTGAAATGAGACAATTCGTCGATGTCCAAGAATCTCACAGATAACTGTCTGAGCGAATCCAAAGCAAAAAAGGAAACAGCAACATTTGGGTTGCAACCAACCTTGTTGAAAGTTTCACCCATAATAGCCCATAATTGAGACCATTCCAAACGAATTCTGTTCATATTATAGTAACAAACGTCAACCACCTTCTGCAAAGAAAACATTCTGGGGTTGGATGATTGACCAGAAGACTCAATTTCTTCATTAGCAACTTGACTCAAAGCCTGAACGAAATACTTAATAGCTTCACCTGTCAATTCTGAACTGTTTGTGAAAACCCTATCCATGGCAACACCCAATTCTGTACGACCAAGAAGGTGTGCGCCTTCTGCAGAAAGATGTTGATTGTGAAACTTGAGCGCTGCATTCTGAGCTGCAGTAGTCTCCCTAGCAAACAGGAAGAACCCCGTAGAAATCGAGGTCAAGCTCTCAAGAGAATTACGATTTACCAACTTGGCAATTGAAACATCAGGAATCGAATCTTGGTCTACACCTTGAGCAATCAATTGCAATCTTTCAAGCTGCGAAATAGAGGTCAAGATTTCAATCCATGATTTCTGCAAGGAGTTACCTTCGCTCACTGCTACCTCTAACATAATGTAAATAGCAGCCACATTCTTAGCCTTGATATCCTCAATGTTATTCAAGTTTTGAAATTGAACCAATGCTCTGATGAAACACTCCTTTGCATATTGCAAATCGAACATACACGCAATCTTGATAGAAAGTTTGATGCCTTCTAAACAAAGATTTGTGACATCCTCTTCGTCATACTCCTTATAAGGAGCTGTCAATCCAGCCAACATTGACATCCACAAAGTGTCGAAAATAGACTTAACATGATGGACGTGAGAAGCAGCGTAGAAAACTGACAGGTCCTCTCCACGCATTTTTTTGCCTAAGTCTTTGACAAGCTTTTCAGTTTTGGTAGACATTTCTTTGGAAGCATGCATGTATGCTTCTTTGTTCAAATCCCTCCCTCCGAAGAATCCTGTAGGTCCAGCCGAAGCAAGTGGTTGATCATTGGACAAAAGAGCAGCATGCTGCTCGGAATGTAATTTGATCTCATTATTTTGGATTTCGGCGAAAATGCTCTCCAAAATCTCTCTGGGAACGTCCTTTCCTTCATCGATTCCACTGTTATTCATGATAAAATTTTCCACTGTCATTCTGGTCTTGACTTGACGCGAGTGCTGATCGGTGTTGAGCATGATGACTGAATATGCTAACACATAGACGGTATCAGCGTTCGAAAAGACATCTGGGTTACCAAGCACATATCTCTGAGCAAATTTCAACATAAACCGATCGATCTTTTGACCCTCTCCTGGTAATCTGAAAGATTGTAAGAATGTTCTCATTGCCTCCACAAACGAAGTATTGCTGAAGTCCATTTGATCCACAAATTCGTGCATGATGGCAATGTTTCTTTCGTCTCCCTCTCCCAAGTACTCACCCAAGGCAGTCTTATCCAAGGCATCGTTATTCAACAAAAATACAGCCACGTCATGTGGACTGTTGGAAGGAATAATCTTGTGTTCGACAAAGTAGGCAATACCTTTCTTAGGTTTTTGGTTGAATTGACGAATGCCTTCCAAATAAGTCTTCTTCTTTTGTTTGAGGTTTTCGAATTGTTCTGGATCATCTGCGTCGTTCAAATCAGATACGTTATTTGCAACGAATGAAGCATTTCTGGAGGCTGACCTGCTTGGAGAGGCAGAACTTAAAGCAGATTGTTTGAGTAGACCATCTGAGATCTTGTTGGAAGTGGAAATGCCTTTTTGGGCCCATGAATAAAGAGATCTGATGAACGCCACCGTGCAACTAAGAGAAGTCATCTTCATCGCATACTCCAATGGGAATAAAGAATAGATCTCGGGTTCAGGAGGCTTGGAGAACATAGCACTACTGGTGAGGTTCGCAGTCTTGCTGATATCATAGAGAGAGACACCCTTTCTCTTGTTGTCACGATAATTCAATTTCTGAGTGACTGTGACGTCGACACGGGCCAAGGCTAGTCTGTTCAAGTAGTCAATAATTCTTTCACAGATATTTGGCTGGCTGCTATCACAATCATAGTTCAAATAAAACTCAATGATGCATCTGGAATCGTTACAGAGGCGCTCAATAATTGAAAGCAAATACCGTTTTTGGTGAGCTGTGGACGTTTTCATTTCCGAGACTGGGAAATAAATTTGCTCCCAGAATACTGGGATTTCCATCTTGAAGTCCGAGCGGAGATTTGAAATAAGAATCCAGAATATCTCTAAGGTGAGTTCAAAGACAGGGGCCAAAGGCGATGCAGCATTACGAATGAGCGCTTGGCACAAGTAGGTTCTCACTGCATCGATAAGTCTTGTCTGTTCATCGGAGTTCGATGAGAGAATGACCACATCTTTACTCAAGAAGATGTCGATGTTATTCTTGAGTATAGTATGAATGATATGCAAGGAGAGCAATTTCGAGCGCACGGAGTGGGATCTCATATCCACATTGTCCGAATCAACATCCTTGACGGAAAGTTTGCACATGGCTCTAAAAATCAAGAAGGCATCCTTAACAGCGATATCCTCGTCCTTCTCGGAGGCCAAGTTGGCTTCATTAACCCTATCTGAATCGGCGGAGTCCCCATTCAACTTCTCTAACTTCTCCAATGTCATTTTGTTAGCAGACTCAGGCTCTGACGGCGTCTGAGTTGGTGTAACAGTGTCCACCTCGTACTTGAGAGCCACATTACTACTCAGTTTGGACATTCGCAGTTTATTGGCCATGGCTTCGTTGACTCTGGAGAAAATCGACCCAATCACCTGCGTTAACGTACCTTGGGCTACGGCCTGGTTTCGTGGTGTCAAGGAAAAGATAAACACGTTGTAAATCTGGCGAACTGCCTTTAAGAGCGATGCTCCATGCGTGGGCATAAGGAGAATGCTGTGCATGAGAGCACGGACAACTTGCATTTCCACTTCTGGATCGGTACCCTCACCTTCGAAGCAAGCAGAAACCACATCCACAGATGCATCTGTGAGACTTACACGGTCATCGTCATCGTCAAATACAGCGTGGTCAAAGAGTTTGGCAAATAAGTCCACAGCCATAGACTTCAAACTTGCATTACTGGTTTCACAAGTTAACTTCAATGCCTCGAAGATAACATGTGGATCTCTCGACGCCGAGTTGTCGAGCGAATCAATAGCATTCTGTGTGGCATTTTTTAATGCTTCGTTCTTCTTGGCCTCCTTGCTGGCCAAGATTACCTCAAATGTTTTCTTGAAGATCTGGAAATTTTCAACTTTAGCATGAGCACGTGGTGATACTGTAGACTCAATGGAGTTTTGCGACGCGATAACTACGCCACTAGACGCTGGCTCGTCGACTTTTACTTCGGGAATAGGCACATCGTCTGCTTCTTCTACCTCTAAAACTTCTGAAGGCTCTTGAATGTCTTCAGCAGCGGAAACTTCGGTATTTCCTTCCGATTCCTCATGCTCAGCCTCCTGTTGGTCTTCGGATGGCTCGTGAGAGCCGTTTTCTGTGTTTTGGCCTTCCTCCACTTCCATTGGCGGCTGCGGAAGCTCCTTATTCTCCGTGGAGTCCTTTGGTGGCACATCTGGAACTGCAGAGATTTGTGGCGACTTGGATATCGTAGGTTCCGTAGCCTTCAGCGATTCAGGATCAGTTTTCGAGGTCTCGTCGTTCAATTCGACCGTTATTCCATTTTCGGAGGCGCTTCCGCTGACATCTTTAGGAGAATCTTGATTTGCACTATCGTCAAGTGTCGGTGCCACGGTTTCTGGATCGTTGCTCATGAGGGACGGCGTCTGAAATCCTAAATGAGTAATCTGAAGCAGAAAGTGTGTAATTTGGGTTGTGATTCCTCTGGAAAAATACTTTGGAGTAACTTTACTAAATCTTCAGGTAAGGTTAGATTTGTCCGCAGTAGATATGAGGATGTTTTGTACTGCATAGTAGTGGAAGGTGAACTGTCGTTTTTACTAGCTTGATCACGTGATGATTAATTCGCGTCCTAGCAGGGTCCGAGAACTTAAATTAATGTTGGGCTAAAACCTAAGATCTCACAAAATGTAGATAAATAAGTCTCAATTACTAAATAAATTAATTCAATTAAAACTCGCTCAAAGCGACAGCTGTGGCCTGGAAGTCGTCGTGAGAAATGGAGACGTTCACGTTCTTGACACCTGCCTTGGCAGCAGCAGTCTTGGCAGCACCACTCAACACAACCTTAGGGGCTCCATTGCTGTCACGGACAATCTCAATCTCCTTCAAAGCGGCACCGGCACCCTCAGACTTGACGCCCAAGGCCTTGAAGACAGCCTCCTTAGCAGACCAAGTACCAGTGAAGGAAGCCTGTGGGTGAGCAGAGGCGGAAGCATATTTGATCTCAGCGTCAGTGAAGTTTCTCTCGATGAAAGTCTCATTCTCCAAGTTCAAGGCAGAAAGCAACTCAACATCCACACCAACACCCTTAGAAGACTTGTTCAAGGAGCTCAAAGCCTTAGAAGTGGAGTCGGAAACAGCAGAGACGTAGCTCTTCTTGGATTGAACACCCTTCTTGCTGTACACCAAACCAGCCTTGCTCTCTTCAACACGTGCCAATGGGTCCAAGTAGACAGGCTGCTCCAAGTCATCAGAGTATGGAGCCTTGTCCTTGGCCTTGAACATGCTGTTACGGGTAATAGCGTTGTGCATGTATCTGTAAGCCTTCTTGTTTCTGGCATTGACTCTAGCAGCGTAGTCCTCGTAAGTGGCCTTGTCCAATACAGCGTACAAGTAGTCAGAGTGAACGGCAACAGCCTGAGCACCCTTCTGACCGAAACCGAAAGAGGTAACAGACACAGCCTTTATACCATCGGTCTGAATAGATCTGGATGGGTACAAGACAAACTCGAAGTCCTCCATAACCTTGTCGACGTTGTCGGCGTTTCTGTTACCTGGCACAATACCGGAGTTCAAAATTTGAATAGCACCGTTCAACATCCAGGCACCAGCAGCACCCTTAGGGTGACCAGTCAAATACTTCTGGAAGACACCAAAGACTGGGTTACCCTCAGTTCTACCCAAGTGCTTCATCATGGAGTTGATAGTAGCAGATTCGTTCTTATCGTTAGCCTTGGTAGAGGTTCCGTGGAAGGAAGCAACACCCAAGTCATCGATGGTCAAACCGAAAGAAGCCAAAGCACCTCTCAATGGAGCAATTCTAGGGTCACCCTTGAAGAAGAAGTTACCCCATTGCTTCTTAGCATCAGCGGATTGTCTCTTGGCCTCGCGAGAAATCTCCTCAGATCTCTCACGCAAGAACTCACCAACAGAGAAGTCAGCGCCATATTCCTCCTTAGCCAACTCGGCCTCCTCGGACAAATACTCGATCTCAGACTCCTCCCAGGAGGCAATCTGGGCCAATCTGTTCTTCAATTGTCTGTTTCTGTACTTGATGTTCAACATAGAGGATGGATACTTCAATTCACCGTGGTGCTCACGAGCAGTGGTCAAGATACCCTTACCTGGAGCTGGAACAGATCTACCAATCTTGTCGGTAGCAGTAGCAGTCATGGCCAAAACGGCGTAGATAGGAACACCCATCTTAATAGCCAAGTCAGCAGTCATGATAACTTGGATACCAGAACCTTGAGCCTCCATGAAACCATTTCTGGTGGTGGTAGCTGGTCTGGACATCTCGGATGGAGTTCTACCGTGGTCAAACTCATCAAGAGCATTGGAAGTGGCGTTCATGTTTGCGAACTCGTAAGAGCCTTCCTCCTGGAAGTCATCGTAACCACCAACAATACAGATCTTGGCCTTACCAGACAAGATGGTCTCAATACCAGTGTCGACAGACTCCACAGCGGTGGCACAAGCACCGACAGGAGTCTTGATAGGACCAGAGGAAGACAACAACAACATGTTCACCCATGCAGACATGGTGTTGATGAAAGACTCCTGCAAGATATCGTTCTGGACAGGCTTGTCAGAGTATCTGTCCTTGAACATACCTCTCAAGGCAGAAACACCACCCATACCGGAACCAGAACAGTTACCGACCTCTGAAACGTGGACATACTTGTAGAACTCGAATGGATCAGTAATACCAGCAGCCAACAAAGCTTCCACAGTGGAAACCAAAACGTACAAGGTGATTGGGTCAACCTGGGAGATCGTGTCTTCTGGGATACCGTAGTTCTTAGCGTTCCAACCAGTTGGGATCTGACCAGCAACCAATCTGTCGAATCTCAAAGCCTTAGGAACGAACAAAGTAGCACCCTTCAAAATCTTGACGGTGTACTCACCAGAGTCCTCAATCTCGAAGATCTCACACTTGTCACCGTGCTGGTGCTTGTATTGCTCAGCAGTCTCCTTAGAGGCCTCGAATGGCTCCAAATCGTGCTGGATGACAACTTCCTGAATCATCTGTTTCTTCTCTGGGTCGTAACCATCAAACAACTCAGGCTCGATAAGACGAATACCGGAGTGGTTCAAGATCTCCTCTTCGTATTTGGTCTTAACGTCCTTGTCATCAACAGGTTGCTGGGTCTTGGCATCAATCCAACCGTTGTAAGGCTTACCCTTCAAGTTACCGTTGTGGTACTTGATCAAACCCATAATCCAGGCCATCTCGATACAACCCTCCAAGGAGAATTCGCCAAAAGCTTCCATCTCCCATCTGGTTCTGGCGTTACCCCATGGTCCGACCTCGGAGAAACCGGTGACAACAATAACAGACTCCAAGTCCAACATACCCTCCAAATCTGGAGAAGCCTTCTTGATTTCCTCGTAAGGCTTCATACCTGGGAAATCGAAAGTCATGTTGGCTCTTGGTTGGACAGTCACCTTGTTGTAGTTGGCATCAACATCAGCTCCGTGAACAACCTTCTGCTCTACGGAGGACTCGATGGACACGGCTCTTCTAACCTCAGCAGAGTCGACCAAGTCGGATCTCAACTTAGAAGTGAACTCCTTCAAGTTCTCAATGAACTGCAATCCACCGTTCAAGTCGGCCATAACTGGTTGCTCCTGACACAAGTTAACAACGGCTGGGGTCAACAAACCCAAGATGTTGAAGGCCATCTCCTTCTGAGAGAAAGTTCTGACACCAACCTTCTCGATACCTTCAGCGATGATGTTGTTAGCACTCATCAAACCGGTACCTCTGGTCCAACCAATGATGGCACCACATACGGTCAACTTAGTAGACCAGTCCTCAGAGTACCATCTGTTGAACAAGGTCTCCAAAGAAATCTTGGACTCGGAATACAAACCATCGAAACCGAAAGTACCGTGGTTAGGAGAAAGTGGCAAGATGACCTGGGCTGGTCTGGTGTCTGTAAGCTTCTTGGACTTGACAGCACCCAACAATCTCAACAAGTTGGTCAACATAATTCTGTGAGCCAACTCAGACTTGGAATCAATGTTGTCTAAACCGTTACCATTCTCAGGGATAGCAGCAAATGGAATGATGGCATCCAAGTCCCAACCCAAACCGTTGGCAGAGTCATAGATGTAGTTGACCAAGTTGTCAACATCCTGCTTGGAACCCTGGTTGAATGGAACAACAATCAAAGTGGAACCAGTTGCACCATATCTGGAGTACATAGCCTGGTAGTACTCGGTGACCTTCTTGGAGAAACGAGAAGTGGTGACAATAACCTTAGCACCACCCGAAATCAAACCTTGTAAGATCTCAGCACCAATGGAGCCAGCACCAGCACCGGTAACCAAGACGTGCTTATCCTTGAAGGTCAAACCATTGATAGCACCAGACTCCAAACCGTCCAAGTACATGGCGGACAGCTTGTAGTCGTATTCCCAACCGTGCTTGGTCTTCTTCTGGAGGTGCAAGAATGGGAGAGTCTGAGGTGGGATGGTAGAGGAGACTGGCTGTAAGATAGAAGTCTTGTCAGGCAACGAAGCAATCTCATCGTCAGATGAAGTAGACAAGTCGTCCTCATCAGTAGGAGTAGTAGTACCAGTGGAGGTCAGAGGAGCAACCTTGGAGGTCTCGATCTCCTTGCTGCTCTCCATGAATTCAACCAACTGAGAATACAATTTGTCAAGTTCGACCTTAGTGCTCTTAGACACGGAGGATTGCTTGGAAATTGCCTTGTAGACTCTGGACAATTCCTCCTGGATAGTAGGTTGGGATTGTTTGGTCATTGGGCCACCTTGAGCCATCTCGTAGACGTACTGCTCGAACTTACGAACAGACTCCTTGTTGGCCTCCTCGTAGACAATCTTACCCTTGGAGTCCACAGTGGTCTTTGGACCTGTGATTCTAGAAACATCCTTGTAGACTGGGTCCACATCCATCACCTGCTTACAGTTGTCGATCAACTGCTGGCCCAATCTCTTTGCCAATTGGTAGGTCTCGCCCTTGTACTCTGGGGTGTGGTCAATATGGTATTGCATGAACTTGATCAAGGTTGGAGATGCTCTGTTCATAATTTGGATACATTGGTTGATGGTCTCACGGTCGACGGAGGTCAACTTACCGAAGATGATGTCAAAGTACATGGACAAAACATCTTGTCTGGCCCAGTTCCAGTATGAGTCGTAGGTTCTAGCCTTCAAAGCAGAGAACACAGGCTGGATACCCTTGGCGTAGAACTCGCCGTGCTCGGCCTCCCACAAGTCCAATTCCTTCTGCAACAAGGCGGTAGCCTCCTTCTCCTTGATGTAGGACTTAGCGCCCTTATTCAAGTCGACTTGCAAGTATCTGGCCAAAACCTCCAATTGTTGCTTGGCCAAGGTCTTGCTCTCGGCACTCAAAGCATCCAAAGCGGCACTGTCGATGACGGCACCACCAGCTCCACCAGCTCCACCAGCGTCAGCAGAGGAAGCCAACGAGATACCGGCTGAGGCGGCATATTTCTGAGCCACAGAGTCCAAAAACTCCTTGGCTTCGGCCTCGGAGCCCAATCTGGAAGCTGGTTCGTTGACAAGGGCAGTCAACAAAACGGAATCTTGTCTACCGGAACCCAAGCCGTACTTGGACTCCAAGTATTTTCTGGCCACGGTAATAGAGAATCCACCAGGCATCTTAGACGACATCAATCTACCGATCAAAGATGTGGAAGTCTTACCCAATTGGCCGTTAAAAGTGTCCTGGAATTGGTCAGCCAATTCCTCCAAAGGTGTGTCCTCTGGCTTGTCTGGAGTGGAGCCGAACTCCTTACCCAAATCACCCAAGATTTCGTTCTGGACAGTGGACTTACCGTTGACCAAGTCCTTGATAGCCTTAGTCATAGGAACGGACTCCAAAGGCTTCTTCAATTTCTGTGCAACCAACACGTGCAAGAGCAACGAGGCCTTCACTGGTTGGTCTGCAATGGCAGCCACTGGACCGGCCGGAGCAGCAGCTGGGGCGGCAACTGGAGCTGGGGTGGCTGCGGCAGCTGGGGCAGCAGCAGCAGCAGGAGCAGCTGGGGTGGCCTCCTCCTTGGCAGGTGGAGCCAAGTCTGCAGGGTCTGGGGTGTAGTAAATCTCCTTAGCGTCTTTTGCGTAACACAAAACTTGACGTTGCAAGGACAAGGCGGCGTCATAAGACTCGTATTTGGCCTTGATAGTTCTGGAGGCCATACCGGCCAAAGTTGGCGAAGGTCCGATCTCCACCACTCTCTCGGTGTTGTTGTCTTTCAAGAATACATCCTGGGTCTCGATCCATCTGACTGGCGAGGCAAATTGATATGCCAACAACTCAGTCAACAAGGTGTGCGAGAGTTCCTGTTCGATCTCTGGTCTCATATTGGGGGCGAACTTAACAGGAGATTACTATGGAAAAAAAAACCTGGTGGTATTGGTGGATTTACTGGGATATATATGGGCTGGTTATGTATTCTGCAGGATGGGTGGTAGAATTTAGATGTTGGTGGATTTGGGTGCAAATGTTGGGATGTTGAGGATGTATCTGCAGGAACAGACATTAAGCAAAGGGTGAAAGGTTTGGGGGTTAGCGTTGACGGTCTAGGATGAAAGTATGGATGGAGGGTTATTTTCAGGGAAAGAAGATGTTGTTGAATTTTCAAATGATTTGGTCGTGTGAAAGGTTGTTATAGATGGGGACGTTGAGAAGCGAATATGGTAAATCCGTATTGTGTGCAGGAGGCATCGCCAATTATATTGTCGAAAGGAAATTTAGATGGAAATGGCGTTGAGGAACAGGTCACGTGCGCAAAAGAATGTTGAGAACAAAAAAAGTCTAGAAATGTTAGATACAAGATAATGTGTTATGAGCTGATAAGGAAGCATTGTATCTTTTGTTGCAAAAAGGAAAGTAATTTTTGGGAGGGTTTAGGTTTTCGATTTCTATTTGTGGATTCTGGTTATTTTTTATTACTGCTAAGTTCTTTTTCGTATTTTTAATTTGAAGTCTTGAGATTTCTTACCTTCTGTATATTCATGGATTTTCTCTTGTTTCGTATATTTTGAGATTATGTGTGGTTTGAGATTTTGACGAGATTCCTCAATAATTGAAAAACATCATAAAATTCAGAGGCTAATTGTATTTCTAACAGGATGAAATTCCTCTCCATATCTCTTTTCTGTTTGGTCAACTTTCTGATTTATGTCAAGAATCTCTTCCATCGAATACTTTTTCTCAGTGAAGTATGTTTAGTCGCAATAGAACCAATGTAAGACCACGTACGATTTTTCATTAGGATCTAAACTCCATTAGATTAAAAGGAGCAAGCAAACGACCTAAAGCTAATTATTTTCCCTAAATTTTAATTCCACCAACGAGACTAAGGTTACCATGATCGCACCTCTCTAAAGACTTCGAAATCACCAATTTTATTAAAACCCATAAACCATCACCCATTTACCACCCTTTCGTTCTTCAATTTTCCTTTGTTGAATTTCGTCCGTTCCCCACTATCGTCCTAATCTACTTCTACTTCTCCAGATAATAAATTCCATATTCTACTTACCCAATCTCCTGCATACCTGCCCGTTACCCGGTCCCTGGTATAAAAAAAAAACTTCCTCAATAATAATCTTCACAACCACATTCTTTTCAATAAACGAATTTGTCCAATTCTTCGTAGACTTCCAACGCGTATGCCTTCTCGTCTGCCCTGAGAATATTCGGTTATTCACAGTTTAAACTGGCTTAGGAGAACACTTTCGCAGTTGGAAGAGCAATTCGATCATCTCCACCCTGGTTGACGGGCCATCTTCGGACAGCCACTATTGATCTCTCGGGACTATTTAAATGATCAACATTCGTAACTTCACTGTATTTTTTCTTGCTTTAATCCTCAAAGACTTGGAACATCGATGCGCTTACCATGGCAATAGGTGTTTCCAATCACGTTGGCTCCAACGTCGTATCCATATCGGTCTTGTACTCCGCTGATTCCTTCCACCAAACAGATAAGCGATTCAGGAAACCCCTTCAACGATTCCTCCATCGATACCTTGTTGCCTGTTACATCTACTTCCAAGAGGTTGGAGTGGATTGTGCCATCACCATGGCCGATCATGTTTGGTGTCAAGTGATCAAGGTCATTCATGGAAAGATTGACTTCAGCAAGCTGAGTGATCTTCTTGCCGAGGAATCTCAACTGGAGCTCCAGAATTTTATTATACGACAAGTCCAAGCTTTGGAGTTGGCCATTCAATTGGAGTTCCACCTGCTTCAAACTGTTCCAAGACAAACTCAACGACTCTAACCGGGTCAAATGAACAAACTCGTTACCATGAAGTCTGGTAATTGTGTTCCCACTCAAGTTTAATTGCACCAACGATTGAGGCAACCGCAACTGAAGAACATCTTTTTGACTGATTCTGTTTTGTGCCAAGTTAAGAACCCGAAGTTTCGAGTTGCACCCAAACCCCACGTTCACTATGCTCTTAAGATTAGTGCCGTTGATACTCAACTCTTCAATTGAAGAGGGGAATTGGATGTTTTCCAACCTTGAGATGCTGCACTCGTCGAGATTTAAGATGCGGAGGGTATTCGGAAGTCTGATATCAGATAGGGTCAGAAGACGGTTGTTATCCAAGTAGACTTGCTCGATGCAAGAGGCGTTTCCTAGAACATCGGTGGAAAGTTCCAATGGGCCAGTGAGGAAATTTTCCGTTAAGCGGACAGTTTTAGTTCCTGGGGGAACCCAAGGACAATCTAGCTTAGCAATAAGGTTACAGGTGAAATTAAGTTCAAGCAGGCGTGACGAAAAGCCCATGAAATGAGCGAACAGCTCAATCTGATTGACTTCGAGCGAAAGGTACTCCAACAGACTAGGAAAAAACATTGACAGTAGGCGACGGCCGATGTTGGTGTTGTTCATGCGGAGATCCTTAAGATTAGGAGGGAAAACAATGCTTTCTGGCATCAGGCGCCAATCGATGGGATTGTCGGAGATGTTTAAGGCGAGAAGTGCTGGAGTAATGTTGGCGAACACTGTAGCTGATATGTTCTCGATGTTGTTGTTCGACACGTCCAAATGCGTGATACCAGGAGGAAGGACAAGTGACTGAACATCGCATTTTGAAAGCTTGAATTCCTTGAGGGAAGTTTTGGCAGAAAAATCCCAAGTCTTTTCCAAGTTCTTAATGGAGGTGAGTGCCAATTTGGTGAGTACATTCTCCTTCTTGATGAGCCACTGGATATGGTTATACGTCGCATGAGCGGAACATTCTGCTAACGCAGACTCGTACACTAACAGATTTCTTTGCACCAAACAATCCTCAAAGAGCTTACCCAAGTATTTCATCAGGGTATCTCTGACGGTCATGATAGTGACGTCGACAATATTTTCAGGAAACGCGTAATTGTTCGAGCTATCCAACACAACTGACTGGCCCAAATGCACCAGCACTAGGTTGGGAGGCAATGACTTGTCGATGATCACTGGGTTGTTATCGGATACTCCGTTGTAGTTGGGGTGGATTACGATTCTCTTGAGAGCAAGGTTCAGCTCGAATGACGACGAGAACGTCACATTCGTGTTTGTGAGCCAAAGCGCCTCAAGCAGCAGGAACTTGGTCATGTCGAGATGGAGGTCTCCGTTGTAGTTGGTAACCATGAGGACTTTGAGAGAATGTCCAAAAAGTTCACCACAGCCAGCCAAAATGGTCAGCAAGTCGATCACATGGAGCATGCCTGAATCGAACTCCAACTCAACATTGTACCTGACACCAAATGATTTCGGAAGGGCATCTGCAAGCCTGAGGAACCCATGGATGTCCTTCAAACTCGACACATAATACGACACCGTAACGTAATCTCTCGGAGACGCCGCCAGCAAGATCACAGGCAAATTGCGAGGTTCACTCAAGTACTCAGCCTTGCGCCGATCCATAAACGAACTCTGCTTCTTATACGACTCCAAATAGCTGGCTAGCCAGACTCGATTGGTAGCCACAAGTTTAGCTCCCAGCACTCGTGCAGCCAACGCCTCTCTGATCTGTTGGTAATAGAGAGGAGTATGCGATAAGATCAACTTGATGATATCGTCTATTTCCACATACGATAAAATAAGATGGAACACTTCCAGAGGAAGCGTCCTGGCATGAACTTTGGTGACTGGCACCAGAAGGGGCCTCGCAGCAACGTCGATCATGAGAGTAGACGACGTTGGGATGGCTGGAATTTTAAAAAGTCAAGTTATCAAAGACAACAATCAAAAATCAAAATATCGGGTTGGCAAGTCTCCCTGGTTACTATCACATAGGATGATCTACAAAATCCTGAAGGCCAGAGGGCCAGAAGGCCAGACAAAATGCCTGCATGGTTTTCTTCGACTTATGTGCATGGTAGAGGAGAATGGACAAGGGAATGAGATCCACATGGATTCCTGAAGTGTGAACAATCGCATGGTCTTATCACCTGACCAATAAATAGGATACCACTTTTGTTATAAACATAATTGTTGTATAATAATCCAGATTAATTTTCTGATGTGGCAGTTGAGAGAATATGTGAAATGAAGGATGAGGGGTGTTCGCACTTACATGAACTATGTGCAAGAACGAGACGGAGAGAAGATTTCCGGTGTATGGATGTTTTGCCCCTGGTGCAAGGATGTTTCACTTTCAACACCCGTACCTCCTAAAACTCCTAAATAGCGCGAATATAGTCAACCATTCTATTTTAATTACAACAAGAAGCGCGCAAGTGGTTTAGTGGTAAAATCCAACGTTGCCATCGTTGGGCCCCCGGTTCGATTCCGGGCTTGCGCATTCTTTTTGTGCCCAACATTCCTAACACGTGGGAAACAATTTCTATCTACGCTCAAAGATACTACACCAATTTTTTTATTCCCACTAGTTCAAATATACATGACTTCTGATTCAAGATCAATTCACCCGAGAATTTCCATTAGTGTCATATTCTTGTGGGAAATTCCAACAATTTGACTCACACACCTCCCTCCCCTCTGATAGCGATAGCGCGCATGCAGGATATCACGATAACCTTCATTCGCCCGATACGCACTCCTTAGTTAAGTAAAACACCTTTAAGATAAAAACATTCGAATTCCCTCAATAGGCAGATCGATCTCTTTTTCAAAAACCAAAAGCAAAAGTCCGCAACTTACGAATCATCCAAAAAAAAATCTACAAAAAGCTCCCTTATCTTTGTCACTCACACAAATCACCCTACAAGTCCATCCATAGTTGCTCCATTCCGGAATGACCTCAGAGATCCAGTTAACTAAAATGTATGTTGATCTTTTTTTTTCTTGTGACGTTTATACTGACAATTAGTCTTACCAACCCGAAAAGAGGCCACCGACTCGGCACTTCCTCAGCAACATGGAACAAAATCAAGCTGGCGGCTACTCTGGAGACTTGGGCCGAGAATGGCGGAGAGGGTGTGGCTAGTGAGGCCAATGGCGGTCTGGAAGGTGTAAATGGAGTTGCAGAGCCCGGTTCCGCTGATTCTGGACGCTCTACTCTCGTCAGACAGGGTCCTAATGGCCAGATCTGTATCTGGTATCCAGCACATAGCATCTATGAGTTTTGGGACTGGGTTGGTGCCTCCGAGTTCCTCGAGGGCCAGGAGACTACAAAAGATGGCGGAGATGCTCCTGGAATCACTTTTGTTCCTAGTTCCACCCCTAAAGCCGAGTACACTGGTGATGTGTTACAGTTGAAGGCAGTATTCGTGGTTCCAGGACGGAAGCTCTGGGACATGGCATTCATGCGGTGTACAGACGGCGTGGAAATGTTTCTCAGTGTTGTTTCTGATGATGACAACGGTGTGAAGTTGGAGGTTCGCCATGAAGACAACCTTTCCGTTGTGGAATTGCCTTCTTATTTGGAGGGAGACCTCCGTTTGCAAGTAAGCTCACGCTTTGTCACTGTGCTGTCTTCTAAGGGCTACTTGTACTTGCTCAAATACGATCGCCACTCCAAGTGTCCTATTGTGAGGGCCAATTATGGAGGGGAACTCAATCATATTGTCAACCACTCTTCCAGACCCATTGCAGAAAAGAATAACATTCGTCTTGAGCAGGGAGAGTTGTTGCTCAAAACTGCAACATTTGATAGTTCGCCAATCTTTGACATTGTAGGGAGTTGGTTGGTGTATTCTCCCACCAAGGTAGAGTCGGACTATTACAAACAGTTGGTTGGCTCCAGCGACCAAGTTGCGTCATCGCTGCAATCGCTGAAACTCCGCAAGTCTTTGTATACCACGGTTAAACTTCCCACTCCCGGTCCTTTGCTCTACAGGGTGGTGTCAAGTGTCTCCAACACTGCATTAGACAAATTGTACAAGTTTTCGGAAATGAGCTCTAAGAGAGTCAGAGGATACTTGGCAAAGTCAGACAAAATCATTGACAAGGATGTATCGCTTCACTCGATCAGTAATAGCATAGGCAGTGCGTTGTATTCGACTGCTTCCAAGTTGAAGAAACTGGCCATGTCATTTGGTGAAAATGAAGTTGTCAAGGTCGTTGACTTGGCGAATGGCCAAGTGATGGCGATGTTTAAACCTCCTGGAGGCATCTCGCGTGTTTCTCTCAGTCCTTATGATTTGCAGTTGGTGCATGCTAATTATAGAGGAGATAACTTCTACATGTGGGACCTCTACAAAACTCCTCGTGAAGTCTCATTGATAGGAAAGTTCATGAGAGGAAAAACTAGTGCATCCATCAGGGAAATCTTTTGGTTTGTCAATGATAAGAATACTGATATTATCAAGGGAACCAACTCCGGTTTTGGCTGTATCACGAAGAAGCTGGGCTCCGTTCATTGGTACAATATCAACTATGTTTCTTGTGGCAATGAGAACAACAATCATCCAAACCAATTATTGGGAAACAGAATCGATAATTCTAATAGTGGTCAGTTCCTCGATTCGTGGATATTACCCTCGATGAAGGCAGTCGGGTTTTGCAAACTTCCGACATGCTCAAACGTTCCAAGTTCTCCACAAACTTCGCAAGCGCGTGTGGATAAGCAGCAGTTTTACAAGGTTAACCAGCTTGCATTCTTGGACCAAAGGAATAACCTACGGCTTGTCTCTCCGTTGAATGGAAAACATACCTTCAAGTATATCCTCCCGAGGGAACCGGCTAGTAGCTTGCCAATCATTGGTGAATCTGACGCTCCTTTGTTCAACCCGATCAAGTATTCCCGAAATGTTGAACGCCTTAATATTCAAGAGTTTGAAACTCCTTTGTGTCAGGCCGAAATTGAGACCTGCTCTCCATATTTGAGTTTGATAAATAACAAAAATGTCGAGTTTTCAACTTATGAAATCAGTGGTGACGATCCAGTGAATTCTTTCTACGATATTTTTGAGGATTTCGGTATTGATGTCCCGGTTAATGTCTTTGAGTTTCGTGGTAGTGGACTTAGCTCTCCACTCATGAGCTCCGATGAAGACCTCCTACGGAAGTTTAACAACGGAATCGATATAAGTCCAGAAAATTTCAGTTCGAACACTGCGACAGAATGAAGTCACGGTTTTGGAGTCAAATTTGGAATCGTTTATTATGTATGAAGTGGACAAGCCAGAAGGAATGCAAGCGGCCTTAACCCTAGAAGAACAATCTAAGGATTTCAAGGACAGCACCTCCACATACCAAGAACACTAGCACGAAGATCCAGCCCTTGGAAATTGGGAACTGAACAGCTTCAGTCTTAGCTCTAGGCTTTCCCTGTTTCTTTGTGTTGACGCTGGCAAACTTAGCGTTAGCAGCTCTCTGCCTTGGGGTTTGAAGTGCCTGATTGTATTAGTACATGTCATAGTGTTGCAGTAGGGGTTGTGAAGAGTCAACATACCATATTGAAGATGAAGTGTGTTGGTAACAATGAATCTGTTGAAGATGTAGACACGTTAGAGACTGCGAGCGTTTATGTGCAGTATAGATCCCGCTGATAGCGACGTGGCGTCTCACCGAATATAATGCTTATCCAGTCAACGCGTAGAACAACTACAAATCAACAATTTTGTGGAGGCAAATATTGAACAATTGATAAGAATGGACTTCAATTTCAAAAAGAATGAAGATCAAGAGAGAAGAGGACAAGTGAAGGAATATAAAGAAAGAGCCGAAAACAATTGAAAAAAATAAACTAGCGCAGCCAGGTTTCGATCCTGGGACATCAGGGTTATGAGCCCTGCGCGCTTCCACTGCGCCACTGCGCTTAACAGCTTGAAGGTAAGTTTTGCTAGTTTGTATAGTTCAGTGTGGTTTGATATATGCAGGAGATCAAAATGATATGTTTAAAAAAAAAAAAAAAAAGTTGATTCTTCGATTACTAGAATGTCTGAATTTGAGGGAGATTATGATAAATGTTTATAAATATTATTATGTCTTTGGTACTCCTATCTAAGGAACTTGAATTGCAGCGTCTTTCCATATGTCAACTCTCCATACTTCCTATACCTCTTCACCATAATATACACACTACCTTCAACATCAATGCCAGCTACTCTTCTGTACATTCGATTGAACCATGATTGCTGTATTCCCGTCCGTATATTTGTTAATCGGAAACGAATATTACTGAGTAGCCGTGTTGCCATCAACGAAAAATCCATCATTGAGCTTTCATCCATTAACCTGATTAGGCTCTCAAACTATGACGTTACCAACCTTATATTCGATATCAAAACCAACCTCAAGGAATTCCTCTTTGATATTCCCTTACCAGAGTTGTTTCCTCAGAAATCGTTGCTTCGGTCCCTGAAAGTGGCTCGTGACTTGGGCGAACATTGGAAATGTAGAGTCGTGACTACTCTAGGATATATTGCTGACCTACGTTACAAGTTGGGGCATTTACAACATGATTATCGGTTTTTGGAGGAGAAAAACATTTCACTTTCGGGTACAGATTCCAATGATGTTGCTCTCCTAACAAAGGAAATTAAGTTTAGTTTCACGCCAGTTTTGAAGGAAGAAAATGAAGATGAAGGTGAAGAGGGAGGTGATGATAAGAAGGCACTCAATTATAAACTACATCGAGCCAAGGTGTTGAGTTGTGGCTCCCTGAACTCGTTGGATATGTATGTCCTACACCGCCCGCGTGGATAAATAACTGTCAATTCGGTTGTCGTTAGCTATATACATGGTGCTTTTAATTTTGTATTTTCCAGACCACGCCCCATGGTCAAACGACATCGCTGATGATTCTGGAAGCCTCCCTGTAAGTCTTCAACAAATTGAGACATTTGTCTCTCTCTGCCTGGATGTTCTCGTCTTCTTGGAGCAACTCGTCAAAGAGTTTTTCGTTATACAACTTCACCACAAGCCTGTTTTGAATGTGGTTCTTGATGTAGTTCACCAACAAACACATGATTGCCTTTGGAACCTGGTCCTGGATAATCTCTCTCACTATGCCAAAGTAAGACACAATCAACCGTCTGATCAACTCGCACTCCAATTGCTCTCTCTCGCTCAAATCACTGATGTTGTCATCCACGTCTGGCTCTTGGTGTCCAATGAAGTCATCGTTCGAGTGACCGTTGGCATTGGAGGAGTATCCGTTAGACGACATTTGATCATCGAGGCTCATTCCTTTCATCTCATGGTTGACGTTGTGCACAAAGTTGCTATTGAACTGCAACGTTGGCTCCTGCGAATGTGGGAACTTAAATGGTGTTGGGTGCAACTGTGCTTGGGCTTGCATGTGCTGTTGGTGCATTACCGGATCCTTCCCGAAGAAATAGTTGAAGTACGATTCCTGCGTGTGCTGGGTAGCATCCGACATTGCGGAACGAATGGTCTTGCCCGAGTCGCTTCTCTTGTGAGTTGGTTTGGCCTCATCATCAATCTGGCTAACATCAAGCTCCCTGGCTGCGACCTCTTCCATAATTTCCTCTTCTTTCACCATCAGCTTGCTGAGAATTCTGTGAGTAGCCAATTTCAACTTGGAGTTCAGCTCTTTCTCCCTCAGCTTGCGTCTCTCTTCAACCACGAGAGCCATGGCTTCTGCAGCACCAAGGAAGTTTGGATGGTTCGTATTGATGTATGCCTGTTGGATTTCAATCAAAGACTCAACATACTTGATGGTAGGACCAAGTCTCTCTCTTAACAAGTCCGAAACCACCTCCATGAGTTTGGCCTGCAATCTTGGGTATCTGTTCATCTCCACTGTGGATCCGGAATTGCAAATACTGTGGACAATCTTCATCAATTCCTCATACACCAACTCCACACATCCACGAGATGGTTCTTCGAGCAATTTGACCTGAGGCTTGACCAACAAGTCAAAGGCCAACTCTGGAACAAATAATGATGGTCTGGGACCGGAAGAGTTACGGATAGCGGTTCGGATGTCCTTCACAGACAAGTTGTGGGTGGGGTTAATGGAGGCCAATTGCGAACCGAACACCTCATTGTAGATTAAGTAAATTCTAGCACCACCACACAACTCCTTGATGGAGACATCGTCAAAAGTGGTTCCGTCCACGGAATTCACGAAACTGTTAGCGAATTTGGTCATCAAGTTCAATATGAGCGCAGCTCTGCTTTCAGTAGAGTCGGACAACGATGGGAAGTCGCCGTATGAAGCCAACTCTTGCTCTGTCTGGCCCATCAAAGTGTTCAACTTTGCCTTGATGTCAGGCAAACGCTCACGGATGTGGTTCATCAAGATCTTGTTCAACGTCAACGTCAAGTAACGAGTTCCACATTTGCTGGCCATGGCCCGGTATGCTGCATGGGTCTGGAAAAACTGCTGCTCAGCATACAAAGAGTCATCCAACGACTTGTTCTCCAGGATATCCTGTTGCGAGCGGTTGACAACACCAATAAAACCCAACTTCAATGGGTAAACATTGCCTTTTAAGATGTCCACGGCGTTGGTGCCCTGGTCCATCAAGTCGATCTTGGACAACACACCTACCGTTCTCTTGCCAGTTGGATCCACCTGTCTGGCCAATTTCAAGGACTCCGAGTTAACCAAATCGACGTTGGCGGGAGAAACTGCCAATATAATGCAATTTGGCTTAGAGATGTATTCCAAAATCAAGGTTCTAGTTTGCTTCTCAATATCAGTGGGTTGGTCGCCGATTGGGATCTTTGTAAGGCCGGGCAAGTCCACCAAAGTCAAGTTCAACACGCGGTCCGAGTAGATTTTGAGGTTAATGGGCAATCTGGAGATTCCCTTGTTACGGCCTGCGATTCTGGAAGTTTCACGAGCGATCTCATCACGGATAGCATGGAAATTGTAGAACCTCTTGTTTGGAATATGCAAAAACTCACCCCACTCGGTGGGCTCATCATTAAACGACGAGGTGGAGCGTGCGTAGCCATTAGCGGAGCCGTTGGCGTGTTGTCTGAGATGGTCTTCCAAGTTGATTTCGTCAGAAGACAGAGAGTACCCGTTGTTGGCATCAGCCAAGTCAGTTGGGTTGTAATTGCGCACTATAGGGTCATCCTTCTTGATGTTGATAAGCTGCAACACCAAAGGTCTACGGGTGACGATGCCTGTGCCTCGAGGCAAGAAGTCTTTGCCCACGATATTCTCCAACACAGAGGATTTACCACAAGACTGGGAACCCACCACCGCTAACAAGGGCAAATCGATGTCAGCCAACTGGGTGGTGGTTACGATGTCCTGGAGCTTATTTACCACGGGGATAAGGTCCTGGAGAGACATTTTACACGTCAGTTTGTTTGAAAATCAGTAGTTGAGTGTAAAGCCTGGAACTGGGAGGAATGGTTGGAATTTGGCAGATGCAACGACACAGAAGACAAGCAGCAATGAAGTGCACGGATTTGAGAGGAGGACAGTCACACTTGGGGCGCAGCTTCGGACAGAGAAGCTATGGATTCGAGTGTGGCAAGCAATCAAAGTAAATCTTTTTCGTATCGCAAACACTATTTTGTTGGAGTGCATATAATCAGAGGTTGGAGCAACGGTAATAAGACGGAGAAGAAGGATGTGAGGAAGGATCCTGGAACATGGAGGATGGAGACAGAAAGTATATGGTTAGATACGTTGTGAAACTTTAATGGTTCGAGAAGGTTTCTGTAGGTTGATTTTAGTAAAGAGGTGACTTTGAATTCATGGGTGCACGTGACTTTACCCATGTAACGGTTGCGGGAGAGAGAAGTTTTAATTGGAGAAGATTTAATGATGAAGATTAGAGAATTGGAATATTTTTGAAGTTGCTATTGCTTGATCATGAATATAGTATAGAGGCACTCTTTAGTAGAAACGTTTTTTTTAGTGTATGAAGAAATGTTTCGGGTGCCTTACTGGATCTGTCAAATTGGGTGGTTGCTATTGGAATATTCTAACCATATTTTGCTGTAATTGTAGGGAAACGTGATGATGTGTTTCTAGTAGTGAATCACGAATTGATTTTTTTCTTTTAATCATGGAAAGTATATATATATATCTTTCTGTAGTAAGGTAGCTAGAGGTGTCGACACAGATATGAGCCTCTCCACTATTCACCTAATCCATGCTTTGTTGATATTTATTTATTTTCCTAGTTGTTTATGGTATATTTGATCATCAGGCTCTCACATTTACCTTCTTTTTTTTTCTCCTGGAATTCTTCAACCTCTCCACTGTCCTTTCTCAAGTGACACCTGCCTCACTTCTTCATGAATTTTAACACCATGACAACCTGCCTACTTATGGTTAAAAAATCAAAAAAAAAAAATGCCTTTCGTACAAATTCTGAATTTCAATTTCAATTTCAATTCCAAATCTGCAACTACTCCATAGAATTGCCCCGGATTTCATAAAGTCAATTTTTACTTTCCAATGTCAACTTCTTCCATGCCTATTACCCTATGTTTACCTCCTCAAGTTCGCATTTCCATTTCGTAAGCGATTTTCACACTCCGTACATAAGCATCTACAAAAACCACCCTTCCAATCCTAAACCTGATAGAACAATAAAAACATTCAAAACCCATATAAAAAGATCTTCACCACACATTTATCCTTTTTATCTCCATTTACCTCTTTCAATACCTCCATTCATTCCATCTTCCTATAGTCCAACTTAATCCCACCTCGCCCACGCGACTCACCTGCACTCCCATTGACCAAGTGTCCAACTACTACTACATTCTTCATTCTTCATGCTTTGGTCGTGGTTGTCAATTGCTGCTACTGCAGCTTTGTCTGTGACGGCTACCTCGGTCTCCGAGCAGCTCGGAGTGTCTATGGACATCAATGTGGACGCCATTGACTCCACCATCTGGGAGAATGTCCACTACTATAGAAATGTGGATCTCAGCGGGCCATATATCAAGGAATTCGACCTTATCGAGGCGAAAAATACCAGCCCTGAGCCTCAGGACACTTACGTGTTCACTATTAACGACGGCTTTGACTCTGTCCCCAATATCTCGTACATTGGCGTCACGGTGATGGATCTCAAGTTGGAATTGTATCCATTCAAACTTGGCCAGGGAATCTACGCCATTAAGTTCACCGCTCCAATTGCTCCAGGCTCCACCGTGGAGTTCAAGACCCGCTACGCCTACACGAACACCTTGGTGCCCTTCCCTGAAAAAATCAACATGGATGAGAGCCAGAGTTTGTTGGCTAAGATCAACAAGTACGCTTACTCTCCGTACGTGATTTCCGACTATTCGCTTGCATTCACAGGCTTCCCCAAGGCTCAGGAAATGGAGTTGCAGTTCACCAATGTGACCGTTTCGCCCAACTTGCCAGCCTTGAAAGGAAGAGTCGAGTCTGAGGCCTTGGTCTATGGTCCCGTCGTTTCCACCATCCAGCCGTATGCTGTGGTGCCTATGGGACTCTTATATGACCACGCCAGACCTTTAACCCGTGTAATCAACTTGGAGAGATCTTTCTGGTTGCCTGGTTCGGGTGTGGATGTGGTGCTGACTGAGGAATACTATGAACTCACCAACAATGGTGCTCAATTGAAGTCGGGCTACTCACGTGGAGATTGGATGAAGGGAAGATACGATCTTATCAGAGAGCACTTTGCTATTTCGCAATTGGAGTTCCCTGAGAATCCTGCTGCCACTTTCGAGGACTACTATATCACCGATAAGGTTGGTAAAGTGTCTTCTCACCACCCAGCGCAAGGCCACATCATCATGCAGCCACGTTTCCCGCTTTTCGGAGGTTGGAAGTACAATTTCACGTTGGGATGGAGCAACAAAATGGAGCACTTCGTCCACACCATGCACAATGATGACAATGTGTACATTGCTAAGTTCCCAATGTTGAATGGACTTCGTGAGATTTACTACGACGATGTCTACTTAAACTTCTACTTGCCTGAAGGATCGGAGTTCATCTCGTTCCACGCACCTGTGGTGTCTGAGGATGTGACGGTGGGAGCTGAGGCCAGCTACCTTGATGTTTCTGATGGCCACGTCAAGGTGCGTGTTCACTTCCGCAACTTGTGCGACAGCTTGTCGCTGCTTGATGTTTACGTGAAGTACCGTTACTCTGCGTCGAGCTACAGATACAAGTTGTTGAAGATTGCTGGGTTTGTGTTTACTGGCTTGGCCAGTTACTACGCATTGGGGCTCTTGAACCTTTCCATTGAGCAAAATTAAAATATAGAAGTGATAATACATCTGACACTCGAACGAATGTAGCAGTCAATCGTGACTGTCGTAAACGTCACGATTACTCAATTCCATGTTGCTCTTTCAACCTATACAACTCCTCTCGCAGAATTTCCGGGTCCACAGCAAACATATGTGCCACGAGATACCGTGAATGGAAGTTGACTCCATTAAGCTCTCGAGCTGCTCTTTTGGCTGAAGCCAATTCCGAGTACACAACGTAACATGAACCTTGAGGAACCAGCCCATCTGAAATTCTCAATTGGTGAATATGACCGAACTTGCCAAATACTTCATAGAGCAGGCTGGTGGAAGCATCGTAAGGGATATTCTTTACCAACACTATGGGGAATTCGGACATGGCATAGCAGAGATGATATGTTGAGAAAATGATGAGATCGTTGAGTGCGATGTGAGAATGTATGTAGATAATGATGAAGGACGGATACGGGGAAATGTTATGGAGAGAGATCTTAAGAAATATAATTTAATAGATCATGATATAGAATGATGGAGGAAATTCGTGTTGGAATTCGTGACTCACAAGGGATTACTTGAAATACAATGATATAATGTTAGAGATCGCTCATTATCTCTATGAATCTCCTCTAGTACTCATTTCTTCCATAAAAATCCTCTAGCATTCGTTTCTACTAGTATTTAATATCAACTTATCTGACTACATCTCACTACCCACATCACTAATGTCATTTCATATTCAATATTTCTAGTATAATCCTATAACTCCCTACGACCGAAACCCAGTGATGGTGATTCCATGTCTTCTTCTCGACCATCTCAATGCATAGTAACCTGCAAACGA
>Ga0160505_100213_pt1 | contig 41358 bp, 22 predicted proteins | sample DIDeMG_FD_108225 | JGI IMG/M metagenome (GOLD analysis project Ga0160505, IMG submission 108225) | Enriched chicken feces microbial communities from UW Madison campus, WI, USA - DID2874_E49_Stillage MG | ecosystem: Host-associated > Birds > Digestive system > Large intestine > Fecal ... | reverse complement strand
TGAAGCTGGTGATAAATTTTCTCCCATTTAACTCTCTGATCTTCTCTTCATCTTTTCCTCCATCTTTTTCTTCATACTTCATCTTTCATCCGCTTCTTCATACCCCACAATTCCATTATTGTCCTTAACAATTCATCATGAAGATCATCATCATTGGAGGTTCGTATGCTGGCCATATTGCGTTCAACACATTGTACAATAATGCTCAAGATAGGCATCTTGAGGTCACCATGGTGTCTATGACTTCTCATGCGTACTTCAACGTGGCCGCACCCCGGTTGTTGGTGGAACCAGACCGCTTTGACGAAACGATCTTCTCCAACGAAGAGTTCGTCACTAAAAATCTGAGAGGCAAAGGGAAATTCGTTCTAGGGAAGGCAGTGGCAGTCGATGTCAAATTACAAACCGTCAAAGTAGACATAGACGGAACTGACGCGATCTTAAGTTACGACATGTTGGTGATCGCTGTTGGCACTTCGAATCAATTCGCTGGATTCAAGGTGCACAAATCGCACAAGGTTGCCAAAGAAGCCATCGAAGACATGGCTCAGAAGCTCCGGACATCCAAACTGATCGCGATTGTAGGTGGTGGCCCCACTGGAGTGGAAACAGCCGGAGAGATCGCTTTAAATATCGATACCATTGATGTCACCTTATACACGGGCAGATCTGGGCCCTTGGCGGACTACCCCAAGTTGAAGCAAGGAGCACAGCAGAAATTAACCAAGCTCGGGGTCAACATCGTCAATGGTATCCGTGTCAAGTCCGTTCTCTATCTCAATGACAAAACCCAGGTGATTCTAGACGATGGAAGTACATTTGACTATGATCTCGTCATTCAGGCCATTCGTCAGGCACCCCTTTCCGGGTTCTTGCCCGAAAGTCTTAAAGATGCTAACGGATACATCAAAACCGACCGTCATTTGGTGGTCAGGGGTACCAAGAACGTTCTTGCACTTGGAGACATTGTTTCTGGAAGTCCTAGAACTTTTGCCGATCTAAAGTATAATCAGGAAGCAGTTTTCGCTGCCACGATCAAGCGCTTGTTAGGAATTGACCGTACAGCATTCAAGCGTTATACTGCGGGCTTAAACACTATTTATGTTCCCATGTCTGGAATTTATGGTGAAGGCTTATGGTACGGAATGAAAATGCCGAACTGGTTGGTCCGGCGTTTCAAGTCCAAGACTTTCATGATGGAGAACGCAGCGTATATATTGAATTAAATGACTGTACCGCGGCCAAGTATGGCGAGACTGTGCTACTAGCAAGGACCAAATTGGCAATATTTGCTATTTCTCCGCGTGTGTTGTCATTTCCTGGTAATATCTTGTTCTATGAGGGTACTTCATACTGAGCCCTGTCCCCATTTAGCAACCCCATGTCATCTTGAGCAATAGCAAGCTTGCTATAGTGCAGCCATATAAACCTCAGTCAATTTCCACCATTTAATGAATTCAATCAATTCACAGATTTCAACATTTCTATCATTATCATGTTCCGTCAAGGTTTGAGACAAATTGCAGTATCGAGAGTTGTACTTTCGCAGCCATTGAGGCCACTTTCGTATTCTATCATTGCCAGAAAGTCCGTAGTGGACCTGGCCAAGGAGGTGTTAGAGAAGGCCAATAAGAAGACTGGTGAGTTCTTGGCTGGCACTATGGAAACCGCAGAGAAGGTGGCTCCAACTTCAGAAAACATCAAAGAGGCTGCCGAAGAGGTCAACTTGAAGACCGGTAGGGTTTTGGCAGACGGTATGCAGAAGGCTGAGGATGTTGCTCAGGATGTCAAGGAGACTGTCTCCGGTAAGAGTGCAGAACAGCTTGCAAAGGACGGTGTTGATAAAGTCAAGGAGGGTGCTGAGAAGGTGAACCAGAAGACCGGAGAGGTTTTGTCTGAAGGCATGCAAAAGGCCGAAGACCTTAAGGATGGAGCTCAGGATTTTGCTAAGAAGGTCAAGAACGACACTGAAGACAAAGCCAGTGAGCTTAAGGACAAAGCTGAAGACAAAGCCAGTGAACTTAAGGACGATGCTGAGAGTGTCGCAGACAAGGCTAAGTACAAAGCTGAAGAAGCAAAGGGCAAAGCCGCTGACTGGGCTGAGGAAACTGCATCTGAAGTAAAGGAAAAGGCCGATGAAATCGGTGATGATGTGGATGGTTTGACTTCAAAGTCTAGAGAGCAAAGAAGAGTGGAGAGAAACGCCAAAGGTTTCAAAGACTTGCAGGACAAAGGCGCTCACATGGAAGCCGAGCAAAACCGTCCAGATGATGGTATCTAAAATAAGTGAATAAAAGTAAAATGAGAACTTGGCGTAATAGAATTGGCAGTCTTTAGTAAGGCGTTTACACTGTGTAGCTAGAATCTGCACTGCAGGTGAGGACAACCATGAAATCGTCCGTATATTAATTGGGTGTTCGTGAGGTGCACAGCACGCATGCAAGGAGATCATTAGTGGAGCTTTTGGAACTCCTCAACCAACTGCTCGGCATTTTCAGGCGAGGCAGCAAATTGATTGGGTTGTTGGGGGCTGGGAGGGGCTGGTTCCACTTGCTTAAGGGGAGACTTCCTTTGAATGATGCTGAGGTAGTTCAGCGGAACATACCCTACCTTGCCCGAACGTGATCTAACCTTCCACCACTTGCTCTCATTACCTAAGGGGTCCAACTTGGACAAAATAGCAACCAACTCCTTGGGTTTCAATTCAATCTCAATGTTTGGGTTTTCAGGGTTAAATTCGTAGAGTGCCTTAGCAAACTCTAATGATTCCGGGTCGAAAGGTGCGCTTCCTGGCGCCACGTTGTGTTGGTCTTGTAGACGTCTCTGCTGCTGAGCTTGCTGCTGCTGATTTAACTTCTGGATAGCCTTGCTCAACAAGTATGGGAAGCCTATGGATGCAGCCAAGAAGAGCAAGAGTGGCTTCAAGGAAATACGTGGCTTGGACAGGCCATTTTGCTGTCTTCTTAAGCTATCCTCCAACTTCAACTGCTTGGACTCAAACTTGCTGAACTCCTTAGCACTGATGCCGTGGTCGAAGGTTCTACCGGTAATCTTGTAGAAGATCTTCTTCGCGAACTTGATGAGTGCAAAGATGCCTAGAAGCGACCCTAGAGCATTCTTGAGATTGCCAAATTGCTCGGCCAATGACACCATTGTGAAGAATGAAGAGTGTGTCGCCATGTAGGTAGCCTCTAACATCTGGGCAAAGCCGCCCACGGCACCTATTATGGACTCAATGAGTTGGAAGGTTGCTTGGGTACCTTCTCCAAGTCCCCCTGGTCCACCCATACCCTGGCCGTACATGCCCATGCCACCACCGTACATGCCCGAGCCGTACATGCTCGAGCCAAATCCGCCTCCGTACATACTTGAACCATAGCCACCGTAGCCTCCGTACATGTTGGATCCATATCCTCCATACATCGAGGAGCCATAGCCACCGCTACCGTACATGGACGAGCCCATCCCACCGTATCTCGATCCATAGCCCGTTCCATAGCCGCTGGTGGCACCTGTGCCGTAGCTGGAGCCGTACTGGGACATTGAAGGATCCGTGAGGGAGGCCGGTCTATCTGGAATCGATTCTATAGAATCCGAGAGCTGTTGGGTGAGAGGCGCCGACGTGTCAGTGCCCGAGGCAGACGCTGCCGAGGTGCCGCTTGCGACTTCCCAAGGTTTCGTTCTCGGAGCAGACATAGGAAAGAAAAAGTGGAAGTAGTTAGTAATGATGATTTTTCTGCCGCTGAATTGTTGAAATGTCGCGAGCCTGCATGTACTGCGGGGAGATAATCATAGTGTGGGAGGAATCATGTGGGTGATTCTAAGAAATTATGACTTGTGATTTGAAATTTTATGATTTAAATAGACATAATGCTTACCTCCCATGGCTGTTTCAAATTTTTGTGAAATTTTAAACGATATTAGTTGGTGATTTAGATGTTGCTCTCTGCTCACACCCGTACCTCCCGGACATGATAGCCTCGGGAATACCCCACACAAAAATGAATCATGAGAATCATATCCAGGTTGAGATGAATCATTACATTGGGGTATCTAGAAGCCGATCAAAAGTACTCATTTGTTGAAATCGCATACAAAAAAATACGGATCAAATTCTTGTCAAAAATTCCTTGAATTCATATAAATTCTAAAAGTCGTATTCTCGTCCATTCGTAACTATCTAGACCTATGGCAATGGCTCCAGCGAGCTGCTCAACCGGTTCAAATGAATGTAAACATCGGTACCGTAGCCCTCCATGGAAATCAACTTCAAGTCGCCTCCAAAATACTGTGAGTAAAGTCTGGAGATGGGTAATCCATACCCAAATCCAGCCATTGGTGCCTTAAAGCTTGACTGGTTGTACTCGGCATCCAAGGTGGGGGTTTTATCCACCGTAGTATACAAGTAAGTCCAGATCAAAGGAATCTCGCTCCTGGCAATTCCTCCTCCTTCGTCGGAGATTTTAATGGCGATGTCTTCGTAGCCCTCGCTGATGATAACCTTGATGGGAGGAAACTTCAAGTCGTTCAAGTCGATATCCTCGGCTTTGAGGTTGGGGTCCTCTGCCATCATCTGCTCCTTGAGCCTGGGCGTATGAAACTCAATGGTGGCTCTCAAGGAATTCTTTAAAACCTCGAAGAACATATGAATCAAGTGGCCCGGCACGTACATGAAGCTCACCAGTTGCTGGGGAGCAATCAATTGGATCTCAGGAGCCTCGAAAAGACCATAGTACTCTTCACAGATGTACTTGGCGGTCTCGACGGCATCCTCAGCAATCTCTTTGACGTTACAGTCTGTACAGATGACACCCACGTAATTGTTTCTGGCGTTCTTTGGTGCTGGTGCACTGTTAGCTCCATTCAAAAACTTCAGAAGACGCTGTCTGGTTGGCAGTGCCTGCGACATGTTCAATGCAATGTGCTGACCAATAAGCATACGAATGCCGATTCTCAGCATGTAGAAACGGTCCAAAAACGTCTGAATAGACGAGTTGACTGACACCAACTTGTGCTCGGTCTTCCATTCTTGGACACCCTGGGCCATGGTTGCTACCGTAGCGTCGTGTCTCTTTTTGATCTTCAGAAGCGCATCGTACACTAGCTTATTGTAGTCGTACACCTCTTTGGGCCACACGATGTTCATGGGACACAGGTTGAAGTAGGTCAAGCCATATGTGGGGGAATCCGAGCGGGCTGCCATGGATGATGACGAGGAGGACGAGCCAGACGAACCCGACGATGCAGAAGACGTCCACAGCAGCTCAGACGATGCCGATCCAGAATGCGGTCTGACTACGATACCATCGTCAGAAAACACATTGTTGACTGCCGGGTTCGATTTCTGTTCGTGGGCCAAGTTGGTGGTCTCCATCAAGGTGTTGTCGTCGAAGGACTCGCTGTCCACCGACCGTACGCCACTTGTACTGTACAACAACTCGCGTAACTTGTCGTCGACCTTCGGTTTGGGCAACAGCGTCAATTCCTCGAACAGCTGTGCATACCAGTTCTTAACTTTAATGGTCAGCGGCATTTCCAGAAGCCCCAATGGAGCGTTTTCCAAGTCTTTGACCTTTACCGCCAAACGAATGGGTAATTCCTCCACAATGAACTGGGACGCCAAAAAGATGGACCCTGGCGATGGAGACGGTCCAAATTGAACCATTTGCCGGATATTGATGGACGTCTGAGGGTAGGTGGCATATCGATAGATTTTGTCTCTGAGGGGCTTGGTGAGCTCCCAGCCTGTGCCCATGGTGGATTATCTTTTTCGGTAGTTGTTAAATGAAGATGGTTGAGTGCAGGTGGAGCAAGAAGAGTGACTTGGTTGTTTTTTTTCTATTTCCCCAGATAGCTTTTTTCGACGGGTGAAAGGCTGCGATCGGTGGAACGGAGAAATGGAAGGTTTGGCATTCGCTGCGAACCATAGAGTGGTATTTTGATCACGTGACGTAAAGTATCTCCTTGCACCCGTGAAGTTTAATGTTTGATTGCTAATGGAACCACTTATTCCACGGGTAGCAGGAATGTTGAGATGGTTGCTATTGTTCAGCCAATTACTTCATTTACAAGATTTCTGAATCAGTTCAGGGGTTTGATCAAATTTCATCTTCACGTTTTTCTGGTGTACGGGTGTTGTGTGGTGTACCCCGGTGTCCCCGGCCGACCGGGGTAATGCTATCTGTCATATGCGTGCGGAAAATGTCGCCATGTCGCATTAGGTCATCCGGTACCTTCAAGTATTTCCTCGGTCACAAGGATAAGGGTTATGGGGATATAGCCTATGATTAAGGGGGTGGTTTTCATTTTGATCAATTCTACTTCTCATTCATACTGGAATAGACAGCTCAGTGCCTGTGTTCCCGGCAGTATTCGGCAACCACGCCCGGAATCAACCAATTACAGCCCACCCGGAGTGTTGGGATTAAAGATTACCCTCGCCAGTCTGCAGGAAGATCCATGATGAATCATTCGGTGTGCAGATAAGCCAGGAGAGGTGACTCAATTGCGCAAGTAAAAGTCCGGTCTTGCGGAATCCGGGGTAAAGGAATCATCGGGGAAAAAAAATATAAATACTCATGTTCCCCCGTTATCTCCCACCTCAGAATTCTACATTTTCACATAATCACATAAAAGCATATTCACAATGGTTGCCAGAAAGTTCCTCTCTGTGTCTTCATTCAAGACCGCATCCAGATGTTGGGTGCCCATGACCAAGGCTCCAGCCTACAGATCATTTTCGTCTCGCCAGAGGTGTGTTAACTTCAACACGCTTGAGCACGATGCTACCGTCAACATGATTTCCAACGACGATGTTCTCCAGTCAGAAGACATCAAGAACCCAAGTGAGACTCCATTTGAGCCCACTGTCTTTTCCTCCGAGGAAGTGTTTACTGCTGGTCCAGTGAACAAGGCCTAAGCATGTACATAATAAATTAGCATTGGGAGAAATTCTTGTAAGAGCGTTGTAGAATAATAATCTGAAAGGGAACATGACCTGATTGATCTAATCAGAGCATATGGGGTTATGATCTGATAATTACGGCCCAGAAGTTTGACACCATGGATTACCGGAGCCGGGGCCCGGGGATAGGACCAAAATGGATCAATACATCATTACAACTATATTATAAAGTTAAAGGTGTTAAAAGAATTAAATCTCTGGATTGTTTCAGACTTTCTTTTCGGTCTTCACTGTTTCGATTTTTAAGAAATAGTACTTTCTCCTTTTGAATCCTAGCCGTTCCTATCCCGAATAGTACTTCTCGGCCCTACACGGGTACCCGATTGGGCTAGCCGTAACTACCACATCATGAACAAATCGTCCGACACTTGTAACCAAAGTTTGATTTGAGCAGATTTCCTGTTTTCCGTCTTCCTTTCCGCCGAATTCTCTGTCAGGTTCACTTTTTTGGGGGAATGGGCAAAGTGATCCGGTTATAGTGAACTTTCTATTCGTGGGTTAATACCTCCCCCACCACCCCACCATTTTTCGTGGCGATCGACTCTTCCTATTGACCATCTTTACTTCTTTAAGTTCGGTAATATTGTTATTTTCCCGTACATTGTCTTGTTACTTCGTGATCGTTTAATTTGGTGGGGTTCGGGGAAATGATGGTGCAGTTTGTGTATTTCTTCCGTTCGCACAAGAGAAAGTAGAAATGACGGGGACTTAATAAAATATTAAAAAACAGGACCATAGACAAATATCAAAATTATCTCCCTTAAAGACTATAATCTCGATTAAAAATACATACGTTATTTGATTTCAAATAATAAGAACCATAGAACCGTTACTTGGGAGTAAGAAAAGAATGTTCACTACGACCATTGAATACATTTGGCTCGTGACGAAAAATATAACTCAGTCTCTCCTTAATGGATCTCTTCTCAAGCTTAGTATAATTCATAATATATCTATTGAGGATTACTGATAAGTTGAAATGGCTTAGAAAGTTCAAAAGAGTATAATGTAGCACATCCATGAAAATATGAACGATCTAGAGTAGGTTAGAGGAATCACGTAAAGTATAGGGGCGGTTGAAGTAACGAAAGCATTGAACAAAAATTCAGATGGCTCTTTTCGTTGTCCTCTTCTAGTGATCAACAGTTCATAGGGTAACTCGCTTGCCTTCCGGGATAAACTCATTGAGTACGGTCAACCGATTACTGATTGAGCTCCCTTGATGAAAAAGGATTTCCTTGGCTGAATGACTCCACAGAATTGTCTCCTATGTGAGGGCCATTCATGAGGTCCATTGCATGAGGGCTATGAATAATATTTCAACAAGCCCAATAAGACGGGTTTACTCATTCAGGTGATAACCTTCCATTGAGCATACTGTTGTAGAGCTTTCTATGCCACTTCTCTACCAACTCCCTCTTAGATCATTCTTAGCTCATTATGTTAGGCTGTGCTAGTCTTCCTTGCCAAAGTTTGGAGTTTGGAGTTTGAAATCAATTGATGTCTGGCCAAATATTGGAGGTTTGAAGTTGTTGTACCTCGGACAATATGTGAATAACTAGTCCAACCCTTACAAGAAACACTACCACACTAACTCTGTACTTGTTGTTGCAAGCTTACAAATTTAAATTGTTGTCCTTAGTATCTTTTCCCTATTGAAATGTCGTCGATAATTACCAACCCAAACCTATTCTCCCTCATAACTTTTTGATGTTTGTTTTCCCAAAACTATCCTCAATTCCAACAGAACGTCCTCAAAATTCTCAAACATACATTCATTATCAATTACAATTGTTTCCACGAAATTACCTTTCTTAATCATCCTTTTAGTGTTACTGATCGTGATCTCTGTGGCTCTTATCGTGTGCACCGCCTGCAGGCCAGAGTACGGAATCATGTCTTTATTCTTCCAATCCACACTGACGCCACTAAAACAGTCAATTTCCAGACGTATTTCCCTTCTTCGATTCGAAAATCGCTTAAAATTATCCACTATGGCCACTACTTTGAAAATTGCCGCTGGCCAAATGTGCTCGTCTTCTGACTTGTCACAGAATGCTCGAGTAGTCAAGAAACTTCTCAAAAAGGCCGTTGAAAACAACGTGAAAGTGCTTTTTCTTCCTGAAGCAGCCGACTATCTCTCTCGAGATGCCAGTCACTCCGTGCAATTGGCGGAAAACTCTCACGAAAAGTTTATTCTGGTGATTCAGCAAGAGGTGAAGGCCATGTATGAGTCAGCATCGGGTCCTGACGCCGATAAGGGCATTTTTGTTGCTGTCGGAGTTCATGAGCCAGCCAAAGGAGAAAACGCAGGCAAGAAAGTACAAAACAATCAGTTGTGGATCTCCAATAAGGGCGAGATCTTGCAAAGATATCAGAAGCCTCATCTTTTCGATATCAGCATCACTAACGGGCCCATTTTGAAAGAATCCAACTCTGTGGAGCCCGGAAGTGCTATTTTGCCACCTTTCCCCGTTAATGACGACAAGTATTCCAAGTTCAAGGTTGGGTTGGCCATTTGCTATGATATCCGGTTTCCCGAATTGAGTTTGAGACTCAGAAAGTTGGGTGCAAACATCCTCACATATCCCTCGGCATTCACGACAAAAACAGGTGAGGCCCACTGGCTCGAATTGGGACGTGCCAGAGCAATTGACTCACAGTGTTACGTTGTGATGGCTGCTCAAAGTGGAGAGCACAACGTGTATGCTGACAGCGATGTACCAGCCGACGGAAAGAAAAAGCGCGAGAGTTACGGACAATCGGTGATTATCGGACCATGGGGAGACGTTTTGGCCAAGGGAACCACTTATTTGGAAAGAGGTGGAGTGGATTCGGACGGAGATTACTACGACTTGGTGGAGGCCGAGTTGGACTTGGCCACGTTGGAGAAGATCCGGACGGACTTGCCGGTGTTTACGCATCGGAGACCAGAGATCTTCGGGTACGAAGTTTAGGAGATACGGAGAGAAGTTAGGGGAAATAGGAGAGAAGTTTTTTGCGACCAGAGAGGGGAGATAAGACTCTATAGGGGCCACATGGAAGAAGAGAAAAAAATTGGGCTTCAAGGGTCGCTTGGAGAGTATAGGAGAGTCCGACAAAGGGAGGGGAATGACAACCGTGGAAGGATTATGACATCAGATTATAGGGGATGGTTACCTATTGTGAGATTGATCGAACGTTCTAGATAAGATAATCCGAAGGCTTATCGGAACAATTGAGGGTTTACACACACCGTGTCCAACAGAAGCCTGATATATCCCGATAGCAATGCCTATTAGCAAACGCCACAGTTGTAGCAAATGATCAATATCAGATTTCGTATATGTTCACCCAGGACTTTTGCTAGCTCATTCTTACTTTCACATACTGAAACGTACCTCCATTGACTTTTTACTTCTACCTACGTTTGCTTACTTCTGCTTACTATAGGGTTATCAGGACTGCACGATGTGCAATTACGAGTGAGTCCGGTCCGAAATGATCCTTGCCAGTCAAAAAAGAAAAGCCACAGAAAAAGAAAAGACGGTGGTTTCAGATGACACACCTAAGAATAGCAATTTCGGAGTCACTAGAAGGGCAAGGTCATTAAGGGCAATTGCAAATGGCGAAGGGCAAATGGCAACTATGGGCAAGAGAAGGGGCAAGAGAAGGGCAACAATAGATATTTGAAGGTGTTGCGTGAGCAAGTGGAGAAGCAACAGAATCAAAGTATTAAAAACCCAACCAAAAATAAAACTTCCATATAAACAAAACCCATACACGGTAGAGCCTAATCTGGTATGGCAGAGCAAACGTGGCTTTATCAGTAACTCATCGCAACAGTGCGAAAAAAAGAACCCACACAGCCTAGTGAGTCACCTGAAGTTTCTCCTCACTATAGAATACGTGTGAAATTGGCAGGCGACTAAAAAGAAAACGACGATCCAATGTGATAATTGAAGGCAAAGGGCTAGAATTGCAAATTAAGGTAATTCAATGTGACTCAACGTGACAATTATCATTGTGGTGACATTTTACAATTGTTTGGTGTTTCAAATCAATATAATCTTTTTTGGCATGAAAATGTCAACCCTGTCTACTCCAAATGTCAACCTGTCTACTTCATAATATCATCCTTTACACTAGAACAACCCATTGGCTCTAAATCTCAACATCGTCTCAACATTGCCATACCTGGCACAAATCTCTCCTATCTCCTCATCTCCTCATCTCCCAGTACCTCTGACTCCCTTCTCCTCTTCTATACGATCCCAAATAGAAGGTAAACACGCTAAATAAAAATTTTCACGAGGGGAGTGGAGGGGTAATCACCAGCCACGTTGACTGCGCACCCAATGTTGGCCCAAAACAGTACAATGTGCCATGGGCCGGAAAAACCTGGGCCTGGACAACCCCGTGTGTGTGCAGGATGGTCGCCAGAATACCCCTCCCTTATCGTATAGCCACAAAAAGCTCTGCTCGAATATAAAAATGGCTGTGATCCTGAACTACTGTAGAATTTAATTTTATCTTACACTGCTCTTTTCAACAAAGAATGCTTTCCTTTTCTAGACTCATCACTGGCCGTGCTTCCGCCACCCTCACCTTCTTCCACAACTCAAACTCCAAGCTCTCCAACCACTTACTTTCCAGGCTTATCAAGCACGACTCTCGTTACATTTTGGATGTCAGAACTAACAAGTTGCCACTGTACCGAACATACTCGTACATCCACGAAGAGTGTATGAATGTGCACCCTCAGAATGCCAGAAGCTTTGAGAAGATCTTTCCTGCGTTGTTGGCATCGCCTGGCCATCTGTTCTGTGATGTTGCGGTCAAGAACGAGCTGAAGAAGAAGCAATTTGTGCCTGACTTGGATCTTGTTTCCGAGAACCAGTACTTGGATCTGTTGGCTGAACACTCGGCCAAGGAGTTGACGCCGTTTGTGGTTGATTGGAGTAATCAGCTTGTAGCTGTTGATGATGAGGGCTTGGATAGAATCATGCACAATTACTACTCGTGTGGAATGCAGAAGAGTAGCATGATTCATGAGAAGTCTGACCTGGACGTAATCTCTACAAAGTCTGCGCCTGTGGTGACGACCAACAAGTCGTCGGGTTTCACTCACCACCACCAGGCTGCTGCCATGATGTGTGCTGTGCATCCTCATGTGGCTGAATTCGCTGACCTTTTCTAGGTTAATTTTATAGAGGCGATTCGTTAATAAATTGGGTAATTGGGATACTTTGGAAGTAGTTGTAATTGTAATGTAATCGTTTAATGGCTACCGAAGAGTTCAGTCGTTGAAATGTTGGTCTTCAGAAAGAATTACCATTGATCTTAGAGGCACAATGAGAAAAATTATAGTTAGTTTTCGGTGTCTTCGATTGGCTTCTTTTTCAGTTGCCTTTTCACTTCCTATCTTTTCTTATCGCTTCTCCCCCCATTTCCCTTATCTCCCCTATCTCCCCTATCTCCATTACCTTCTATCTACTGCGGTTCCAATTTCTCATTATGTTCTTACATACCCATTCTCTTCGTCACGTACTCTTGCGCCAAAACACCAAAACTCAATGCAAGACCATCCTTCAACCAGTCCTTAACCCATTCGCTAGGATCAACCGCCTCCTCACCCTCCTCAGGAACTCCAAAAATAGCCTCGACATCGCCTCTTTCTCCAGCAACCCATCTGGCCCACCGCAATGGGAATGGCTGCGACTTACTCACGATGGTGATATTGTTGGAGATGTCTTTCAAGATCATGGTGAATGCGAACGAGTTGCTGTTGCCGGCCTCGATCAACGAGGGTCCACTGGCCTCCTCTGTAGACTCAAGCGATCCGGTGCTGATAGGTTGGATGGCAATGAAAACGTTAGACTTATTGATGACATGTTCTTTGTCGGATCTTGTTTCTGAAGCCGTTGATTCCTGGGATTCTGCAGCATCGTCGGCAGCACCAGTGATCTTTAAGTAGTCCCTGATGGAGCTTTCCAAGTTGGCAAAACATAACTTCTCGCCGTCAATAGCCTTGCCGTAGAACATGCCCAAGTCATAGTACTCGCGCGCCAACGTCACATTCTCGTGTTTGTGGTTGAAATTGTTGACGGTCACCTTGATTCCTCCCTCCACCTGGCCCATCACCTTGTTGAACTTCTGCGCACACAAACGGTCCAAGTAAGCTACGTTATTCAAGTCATACACCAATAAAATGTTCAAAAGCTCGTCCTCTTTGTCGATCAACCCGTCCTTTATCTGCTCAGACATCGTGGTCAAGATAGAATTGAGTTTATCGGTGATATTGAGAATATGTTCGCCTTCAGCCACACCGCTGTGCTCCTGGATGAGCTTTTGTCTCTGGTGGCTCAACTGCTGCGACGTATTCGACGCAAGCTGGTAGGTTTGTTCGCTCAATTGGTGTGCGTTGGACGTCAATGACCCCCAAAGTGACGAAACTTTGTTGGATCCTTCTGTGTTCCACCACGACGAGATGGACGCGATGGGATCAATGACGTTTTCCTCCTCGGCATCTTCTTTGGACACGTCAGCACCTGTATCGCCGCCACTAGTCTCGCTTCCGGTGGTTTCAGACTGACTCTCAACTTTAGTAGGAACAACTCCATGGTCAATTTCAGCAACCCCAGCGTCAGGTTGAACAACATGAGCTTCAGTCTCACGAGACTTTTTTTCTACATTCTCCTTCACTTTCACTTCGTCCTTCTTTTTTGGCTCGAATTTAGCCCTGGAGGCGCCAGCAGGTCTTGGTGACTTCTCATGGGCATTGAGTTCATCCAAGAAGTCTAAAAACTCGCTGGAGGACTCGGTGGTCTTTTTCTTTTGAGCGGGAGTGTTGGATTTGGAGTCAGGGAGGGAGTTAATGAAGTCTAGGACGTCGTCAGTATCTTTCTTGCTCATGTTTAATGATGAATATGGGGGGTTCTGGTTAGTATGTGACCAGCCGATACGTGTGCACGGACGCACCCGTACCTCCGGGGAAGATAATAGGCAATTTGTAGAGTTCAAAATCCTGGTACTGAACCTAATACGTGTTATTTGAAAATAAGGGCCCGTTGAGATGTTAGCAGTAAAGAGACTTTTAATTCAGATCTTTTCATTTTTCTTATCGTTGAAGTTGTAGAGGCGGGTGCACGGTGGAGAATTATAGTGAGGTGGAGTGGAACTGTGAGTGGGCTAGAGAAAATAGTGATTACTTTTTTATTCCTTTTGTGACATTTCTTCAGTCCTTTTCTTTTTTTCGATCTATAATTGTGTAAAGTTTTTCAAAATTCCTTCAACTTGGTCTTCGTTAAAAATAATATAGGCAATTGTTTGGACTCAGAATTTCATTGAAATCAAACCTACTGGTCTCCATTGAATAAATTATCATTATCACATAACCTATAATCTGTAAAGGAAGTACGGACTCTTGTCACCCATCTTCTTGAGCTCATCCTCCAGGTAATTGTCGTATTCACCGCTAGCAACCTTTTGCTTACTCTTCTTGTTCGAGATGGAGTAACCAATGATCAAAGCAGTCAAAAAGATACCACCAAAACCAATGAACGCCAAGACCAACCCGTGGCCCAATCTGAACTCCGGACTGTCCTGCGTCCGGTAGAAGTTGGAGACAAAAGCTCCTGAATAGTTGGCAACTCCAATTTGAAATGCGATTCCAATGGCTCTCTTGTATGATCCAGACAAGTTGTTAGCGTTCCAAACAATCGACAACGGAATGGCAGGGTAGATTCCAAAGGCAGCGATGTAAACACCAGCGTAAATTCCCTTGGGATTGTTGATTGGATCACCAGTAACACACACAATGTAGCCAATGGCCATACAAAGGTAGTTAAACACCAAGAATGGCGATCTGAGGCCGATTCTGTCAGAAATAAAACCTTGCACAACAGAGAAAAAGGCAGCAACAATATAAATAGGGACACTGAGCAACTGTGATCTGGTCTTGGTGTATCCCAAGTTACGAATGATTGTAGGTGTGAACAAAGAGACACCATAGAGTGGAAGGAGAATACCCATGTAGGTGAAAAGTTGACACCAGCACTGCCAGTCCTTGAAAACAGCCCATAAATAACGTCTATCATTGGAGTTATCCTCTCCCATGTTGGCGGGTCCGCTGTTGTTTCCTTGGCCCAACTTCTGGCCGTCTGCATTGGAGGAATAATGCACTCTGTAGAGCAAAAACTCTCTTTCCTTCTCAGTGAGGAAGCTGGCATCCTTGGGGAATACTGGAAAGTACCAAAAGGCCACAATACCTGCAATGAGAGTCACAAGACCCTCAAGAATGAAAATCCATCTCCAGCCCTCGTAGCCACCCACACCATCCATTTTGGAAATGGCAGCAGCCAACAAACCTGAGAAAGCACCAGCCATAGATGCAGCAGAAAAGAAAATTGCCTGTCTAACAAGAAGTTCGTTCTTCTTGTAGTACATGGACAACATGTAAGAAATACCTGGGAAAAGTGACGACTCGAACATTCCCAACAAGGCTCTGGTTGCCAAAAGCTGACCATAGTTGCGAACGGTACCCATGAGCGTCATGACAATAGCAAAGAGTACAACAGTCAATGGAATGAAAATATTAGGCTTCCATCTCTTCAAAATCATGTTGGAAGGAACTTCCATGGAAGCGTAGAAGATGAAAAAAATTGTAAGACACATGTTGTATTGGTTACCCTTTAAGTTCAAGTCCTCCGCCAAACCCTCGATTTTGGCGTTACCAATATTGCCTCTGTCTAAGAAAGACAAAAGATACAAAATGGTGAAGAGCGGAAGCAACCTCATATCCACTTTTCTTACCAACTTCTTCTCATCGATGTCGGCAAACTTGGAAACATCAATGTTTGAGCCTTGCTCCACGGATTCAACGTAAACCACACCAGGTTTTTCGTTGCTGTCGACTTCATACAAGGCTGTAGTTCCCATTTTTCTGGATTTCTATAGTTCAAGATCAGGATAGTCGCCACATTTTATATTGTATAGATTTCCCCAGATAATTGAAAGTTCGCAACCAAGCTCCCCCACATATTCTCTACATTTCGTGGATGCAGATTCCATTTTCTAGTGCAGGTACATACATTATTAGAATTGGGGGCACGGCACTCGTCCCACAGTGAACACTACTGTACATTGGTGGTTACGAAGGTTGGGGTTATTATTGTCATGCCCGGGTTTTGCTATACAATAAAGAACTGTGGTTTTGAGTACCCTATCATTAGTAATTCTCAAGCTAACTAGTGAAGGCAAGTCCGGGCGATGTCAAAACTGATGGCTGCCCCGCATTATCCCCAATGATGCTTGGCAATGGAGGTGCACCGGAGAATTCCAGATTTCATCCTTCTATTCACCTAAAAGGGAGGCGTAGACACATCAGTCCACATTTTCATTGGTCGGAGTTTACCCTTGGCGGGTGCCCTATGTAGGAGATTAAATAGTGTATGCATATTCTGGGTATGATGCCGCATAGTTGAAGAGGTTGATTCGGGGCATTTTCCTCGGAACAACGACAGTATTTGGGTCGTACTTAGTTTAGCTTGTGGAGTCTAAATTTTTATTAACAAAGGAGACCTAAGAGTCTCCTCAGGAGCTTCAAGCGAAGGGCAATTATTTTTTATTTTTTCCGAGCCTTTTTCTGTCAATGTGCGTCGCGCCAAGAAACTTCCATGTCCTTCACGTGGGGCAAAGTATGTGCCACCTTATCAACCATGTTGCAGAAATTGCGGAGATGGGCTCGATTATGCTACAACCACGGCGATCAAGGATTGACTGCCGCTCGCCAAGATCCCAAACCCTAGACATTTTCCCCATAATTGTGCTGTTTTGCAAGTCATAAGGCACTGCAGGCGTGAAAGCGCACTTTTGCCAATTTTTCCGAACATGATGCCGGCAATGATAGCAATGTAATTGGTGTTTCGTGCACTTTCCACAAGAAGTGATCACTGGCCGCCTATCCACTCTGATCTTTTGCGATGTGGAGAATAGTGCGGTTCCACGGATATTATGGAAATTTTACATATTGCCTAATAATGCTCGGAATTCTCTTACCCCATTCCTATGATCCACGAAGGATTAAGAAGCAATGTCAGTGGGTTTTGCCGCTAGATGCCAGAATCCCCCACCCACAAGAAATACCCAATTTGTCGCCCGAAACCAAGCTCTATACATCACTTTGGGGGTGTCTTGGCGGTGTTCGTAAGGCGCGCTAACGAACTTGTAATTATTCTTGCTATGACCCGGGCTTTACCCCGTTTTTTTTCCATTGTCAGACTAGACTTGTTGACTACTCACATCCAAGCATGATCAGATGAAGTGGGTTACGATCTGGTTACGAAAGTGGGGTTCTGAATCTTTTTTCTCAGACCGGTGTATCGGAGAATAGTCCTAGTAACAGACGGATTCATTTGTCATTCTCTGTAGTGATTTCTGTTGTGTTAGATTTTCGATAATTTAGCCGTGCTGTCTTCAACTAACCTCTTTTTTTGCATTCTTGCCAAGTCTACTACGAAACAGCCCAACAATTATTCAAGTTTATTCAAGTAAACAGGCACCGCCTTGCTAAATAGATTCCCTTTCTTTATTATTTTCGACAAATTCTGCTTCAGGCTTGGCCTTCCAGTCCAAGGTTGTCACGTTCTCAGTGTCGTCTCCCATAACTGCAATCTTCTTTGCAACAGAAACAGTGTCGAATGGTGATTTCGAGACAATGAAAACGTCGTCAATCTCTTCCAATGTTCTTCCTTTTGTTTCGGGAAAGAACAAAATAACAGAAATGCACAAGGCGGTAGCGCAGCTTGCGTAGAGGAAGTAGTATTTGTAACCAATGGTGTCGAAAGCAACCAAAGAAGCCATTGCAACCAAAAAATTGAAAAGCCAGTTTGCTGCGGCACTCATAGCTGTGATCTTAGCACGAATTTCCAATGGTGCAATTTCAGCAGCATACATGAACACTGCCATGAGCAAACCCGTTGGGAAAGCATAGAGGGCAAGGAAGAAGAAGGCAATCATGGCTTTACCGTTAGATGGGTTCTTCATGTTGGAAGCCAAACCTCCAAGGACAAACTGGGCGATGGCCATAAGAGCAGATGAATGAATCATGACACCTCGTCTTCCTAAAATATCAATAAGTACAATACCGAAGAAGGCAGCTATAGTCTGGAATATCTGAAGACAACCAGAGAAAATTCTGGCTTCGATTGCACTGTAACCTAACTGCTTTTGGAAGATGGTAGTGGAGTAGAAAGTTACAACGTTGACACCGGTCATTTGGGCACCTATGTTGAGACCAACTGCCATGACAGTTCTTCTGAAGTGTTTGTTCTTAGTGAATGCAAATGGAGAGGCGCTGGCAGCCTTTGGATTTTCCATGAGAGCCTGCTCAATGGTTGCCAATTCAGCCTGAACGTGTTCGGAGTCCACAGTAGTGTCCTCCAATCTGGCAAATATCTCAGCTGCCTCGTTGACTCTTCCTTGCTTAACCAACCATCTAGGTGAGTCTGGAAGTTGAGACACCAAGCAAAAACAGATAATGGGGAAGATAACCTGGATAGCAATGGGCATTCTCCAGTTGATAGCACTATGCTTGACAAAATAGAATCCAAAGTCAACCCAAGATGCCAAGCAGACACCAGAAATTGCCATAGCGCCACAGACTGCAACAAGCTTACCTCTAAGCTTTGCACTAGAACACTCGGAAATCCACATTGGAACAGTGGCCGTAAAGCCACCAACACCGCAACCAGTGACGATTCTTCCAATAGCGAGCTGCTCAATCTTAAAGGAAGAAACCTGGATAATAACACCCACCATAGTCAAAACAGCGAACGCCATGATCATTTTCTTACGACCAAATTTGTCACCAACGAAAAAACAACTGCCACAACCTGCAGCACATCCAAGCTCATAAATCGACACGATGGTACCCTTAATAAGCGAAGCATGTGCTTGGTCCACGCCTGGACGGTTACTGTTCAAAACTGGGAACTGTTCCTGAAACAAGGTCATGGTCAACAATCCGTTCATGACAGCTTGGTCATAACCTTGAAGAATCCAAGCGCAAGCACCAGACAAGGCAATAGCCAAATTAAGTTTGAAGCCTCTCAAGTCTTTAAGCATGGGAGAAGATATCCGTGAGGATTGAGAAAAGAAGAATTCAATGGAATGGGAAAAGTCACGCCTTAATATACTGGCGAATGTATGCAACGTAGTGGTGTACGTTCTGGCTAGTTGTGGGGTAGCGGGGGAAGGTGCGTCTTGGTCTGCAGGAATACTTCTCCAACGTCTGTTGCCAAGAAATGCCAAGATGTTTTATTAAGTAATTTCACGTCAAAAATGTGTCAAATTTTACGGTTCCGTTTCAGGCCCTAATCTTTACGATAGGACCGCTATTTGGCTTGTTCTTCAGTTGAGTTGTATTGAGAACCAAGCCATCGAGTAATTTTGGTTTGCTGCCCCTCCAAGTGGTTGCGTTTATTAACCCCGCAAGTCCCGGACGCAAATTTTGCTGAACCAATGACAAACGGACAATAATTTATCGCAACAATGACAATTTTCTCCACCTTCTAATTTTTGAATCAGAACAAATGACAGTGTCAACTGCTTGCGGATCGAAATTCCGTGGTACGTCTTTTCATCACCCAGGAGTCTCGGAACATGAATTAGTGAAGATTTCTGCCCTTGAGGGCAATCTGAAAGATTAACGGCCGCTTTCCCAAAACGGGTCGAGGTGGGGTTACGTTGGCTGAAGTGGGATGGAATGAGCAAAAATGTTCCGGGATACTGTGCTAAGCTCCGATCAACATCGGACCGCTACCCCACCTTTCCGATTGGTGAACGATTCTTCGCACACTGAAGGTTAACTATCAATGCCAATCTTTCGGCATTTTACAGAACCAATGGGGAAAAAAATGGGAAACCAGTTATACCTACAATTTTTGCGTAATTTATAATACCTTACTGAATCACTAGTTTTTTATAGAGGTATAATGAGGCTATTGCATCGCGAAGATTTTACTGTCATTAGTGCGACCTGAACTAGTGCACATTTCTTTTTCCTATTCACCTTGCCAGACCCGGAGTTCGCTTACCCCATTCACATTTACTATTAGAAATCTAGTATCTTGAGCGAAATTGACAAACTCAAATTACTCAATTGAGCATTGAACCCCCCAACAGCCCCAACAATTAGGGACATTGTGGGGTCCGGCTAGAACGGTGTCGTACATAATTGTGCTTCCTGATTATTTCGAGAGTGAGGAGCCTTGCTGAGAAAAAAAAGTATTGGATCATGCTGAGTTTACATACGAGTTTACTAATACAGGAAGAACTGTGCATTCAAGAAAGGTCCATCTCACATCGAAGAATCCAAGAGAAACTTATGAGGATAAACCAAGTTGACTTCCGAACGCGTATGATATCTCATTGCTATGCACAAGAGGTAAGAATGGGAATAGTATATGTGTCGCTCTTATCTCATACATTTTGAGACAAGCTCTTCAAGTGGGGGGTGGGAGTGATGGCGCAAATACAGGAAATGACGTATATTAAAACCAGAACATCTCTTTCACGGGCCATGTGTTTCTCGTAAAATGTAGACACTTCTCGCAGCCACGGTATGGAAATCAGGTTCCTCGTGACCACGAAACTTAAACATGTTTTGAAGACGTGCCCTTAGCCCTTTTGGTCACTTGCCCATGAATAAACTGCTCAAGGGAATTGCTACACGCAGAAAATAAGATAAAGAAAAAATTATAAACACAAATCAAGTTCGGTATCGCTTATAGGTTATCAGTTATCGACGCGGGCCACCACTTTTATGGCGATATTTCTCGTTCAAATAAGCTAAGGAACTACCTCATTCTCCTTTATCATACCTATGTCGGTCTACAGTACGGTTCTTCCTTCCTTCCTTGTTCTATCACCCATAAATGCTATGGTTATTTTCAAATCCTCCAATCTAGTTGTTGATTCTCAAGACCAACAAAAAAACGTGGATAATCTCATCTGGCAGGCACCCCTGTACATTGCAAAAAAAAAATACCTTCTTAACTGATAAAAGACAGTAGTAAAACTTCTGGGGACTTGCAGATTATTAATAAGTAGACGTAATTGGCCGCCCAGTAAAAGCAATGAGCTGAAATTTCCGGTATTCCAATTTGAACATGAGTAAGGTGTAGCCGAATTTGCCAAAGGACGTAAAGTCGATAAAAAGCTTTAGAAATGATAAGTGTGGTGTATTCGCAAAATAAGAAGCTATGCATGTATTGTCCTGTAGGCACCCTCAATAGTAGGCACTCGCTCTTTGTGCAATTGAAGGCACGTTACCCACCATCGTTCAAAACAATAAGGCATGATTTGTAATATGACGGGATGGAAATCTGCCCCTGACTATTTCTTTTTAGTTTTTAACTTCGGCTTAGGCAAAGTCACTGCGGTCAAGGTGATCGACTTTTCGTAATTGACTAGTGGAAGTTGCACTCTTACGAGGCTGACCTCAATACGTTGTAGCTTTTTTTCTCGAAGTTTAATCACATAAAAAGCTCAGGTTGCAGGTTCGAAAGCGCAGAAATATACTCGTGGCTGTCTTACGATTTCTATTTAATTGCCTTACTTGCTGATATCCAAGCGGGTTCGTAGGCGAATATATGGACATCGCTAGGCGATGCGAACAAGCATGTTGCATCTACTTATTGCAACTGCATCTACTTGTTGCAACTGCATCTACTTGTTGCATCTGCATTTACTTGCTGCGTTTGCTGTTGCATTTCCATGCTGATTTCGGATGTACACGGTCATGTCCGTCCTAAGTTACGAAAGGCGAGATACAGCAAATGTTAGTTCAGCAAAACCTAGCATGATATACACACACTTGGGATTTTGTCATCCTCGGAGGGTCATCAAACAAAGTTTTTCTACTCTTTTCTGTGAAACTACAACTTTCAATTGATTGAGACGCGCTGTCGTCACTGTCATTCCAAGTCGCAGTAACAGACTATTCGTCGTCCATGCCCTAAGAATGCCCTGCAATAGGCGACCTTACTACTCAAAGAGGCTTTTCGATTCTATGTCGTATTTCGAGCCAATATTTATTGCGTGTTCCTTGAGTACTAACTCCGTGGCACGTAAGTTCATCCCCTAAATCACCAAGTGAGGAAGGTTTCCCGCTCAGAATGAGATCCAAGTCCCACTTTTGCAGTCTTACAGAACTACTAAAAACGTTTTTTGAATATTCCTCTATTTTTGACGCTAATGTTAAATTTGAACAATAATTTTGCTTTTGTCTTCGACAGCCCGTGTTGAAAGTACCAACAAACTTTCCTGAAAGTTATGATGATTGACTTCAAATTTGTACAACTTTAAACGCTTGGTGAATTGGAAGAAGTTCTGACACGGTAGAACCCCAATACTTTGGAGAGGGCAACGATCAAATTATCCCAATGCATTAATCGCAAATCTTTCCAAACATTGTAAGGTTTCCGAATCTTGTAATTTGAAAGCTGCTCCAGAAGTTTGAGACAAGCTTTGTTGGTGTGATTTGATTTAATTGCAAGAAATTCTTTCAGCCAAAGCGTTGCCAAATTCGATCTGAGTCTCCCACGTTCAATTCTTCTCAAAAGCGGATCTCTCCATGCTGAGCCTGTAAGCAACTCGATAATCTTGATCACTTCGACGGACGTGATAAGGTAGTTCACCCTGCCTCTGTTGCTGTGGATGTACTTAATGCATGAAACCTCAACGTAGTTACTTCCGCTAGTTTGGTTTAAATGTTGAGACAGTTGAGCTATTATCAGTAATTCCAAACTCAATATATTTTTCCTTTGTACTCGTGTTACTCTAATGATTCTTCTTCCTTCATTTTCTTCCTTGGCGGTCCATGGAATTTGGTTGATTGTTTTGAAAGAAATATCACTGGTGAATTTAAGCTCAACCTGCTTGAGCCTTGTTCCGTCTTCAGAGTCTTCAAAGATATCGCTTTTGCAATTGCTTCGAAAAATTGAATATCTTCCGTTGTCTCCTTCGGGGATGCCATTTTCATCTTCGAGATTGGCATCATCCTGCTCTTGGTTTCCAGCGTTCAGGGGCCACGACCTACATCTGCATTTGCAAGTTGGACATGGTTTGCCAAATAATGGAAATTGCTGATTTGGATTATCATAGCCCAAATTACTGTCTGGTGAGTGATAGTGTGAATTGGGGCGAGAAAAATCAGACTCGGTTGTTCTGTCAGCACTATCTGAACACTGTTGTGACCTCAGTTTTAAATTTTGAAACTGATTCTCTGTTTCACTATACAAGTAGTGACTTAGCATCAACCTCTTGTGGTTGGGAGTTATGACGCTGGAACCTGGGTAGTTGTTACGTTTGATATTATAGTTGGGAGCCACTATTCTTCTGTCAATGACTTCTGGATAATCTGATTGGGTATCAAATCTTCCTTGACTATTTGGATATTGTACAATCGACGGAGATAATGAATAGTAGGAGTCATTTTGAGATACGCAAGAGTCATCATTCCAAATTGCAATGTTGTTGCATTGATTTGAGTTTTCGGTATGCGCTTGGGGCACTTCTTGTTCAAAATAAGTAGACATCGCATTTTTTGATAATCAGCGTAATTGGGATTTATAAGGTAAAATTGATTAGTGGTTAACTTATCAGAAAATTTGGCATCCTCATGCCTCGGATCTGCTATGCACTGCAGTGGATGTACGTTGCAGGTTGATAAGTATATTATGCAGTATCTTACCCGATAGTACGTTTACCTTAAAAATAATCCTGAGTAGCATGAAGTATTAACGTTGTCAAAACATTCGAAAGGAGAAAGCAGAAAATGAATATGAGAAATTATTGTTCACGATATCTTGAGATCGGTTGTGTAAACTAGAGCCAGAACCAAGAGTCAAACTGTAATTTCTACGCTTGGACTTCCTGTTTGCAATAAAGTTACTTCCTAAAGGTAAAAGAGTACTCGGTTTTTCAATCCATCTTCCATTTTCCGAACACTCCGTTCAGTTCAAATTTTGCATATAGCTTCTACTTGCTAATTCTTTAATATGATAGAGCTTTTCGAATTGTAAGGGTCAACGAGATATTTTCTGAGTTATGGCTTTTTATGTAATGCATACCGAATGCCGAGCGCTCAATGCCACGTATTATCAGTGGCACCACTCGCGGGGACTCTATTTTCTTGTGGCAACCTGAGTGTTCCATCTCTCATCTATTCTAAGAATGTTCTAGAAGAATGTTGGGGAAGGAAAGTGTTTCCATTTGTTCAATGTGGTAGATGTTGTCCATATTTGGCATTTGATCATGCCATGCACTATTGGTAATCACGGACCGGGAAAGAGCTGCATTGTTGACCGGGAAAGAGTTATATTTTCTCTTGATGACATGACTTGATATAAGAGGTCCACAATTCATCACTTGATCTTTTCCACATTGAGCATTCGGCCGAAGCGGGGACAGTTCGGCCGGAATTACGTGCAGTGATTCTATTCTTTATGTAGTGTACGCTTATGCAGATTGCTTCCACTTAAGAAATATTCCTTAAACGAAAATACTGGTAAAGGGAATGGTGCAGTTTTGAAATTACTTCAAAACTACTGAGCAATTCTATATATACTCGAACTCAGACCCTCACCCCCTGGAGGGGCCGTTTGCTGCCAACTAATTATACTGCGAAGCCGAGCTTTAGTGCAGTCATATGCATGTTTGCTGCACAGATACTGTTTTTATGCACCTAACTACCATGTAGAACCATCAGAAATACGTGGTAGTCTTCCAGCGCCCAATAGAACGGAGGATGTCGTACATTACGAGCGCACAATTGGCTCAATTGCATGAATTGCGGTTTACGAAAACGTCCGAGCCAACATCCATGTCCACAACATTTGAAGGATAAGAGCCCTTAAAATGCATCCCCATAATAAACTGCACCACCAATATGAACCGGGCTCCCAAAAAAAACCAGATCATCAACACGAACAGGAAGGGCGGTGAAGCATCCATGAAATTCACCTCACCCAAGAGTTTTTTGGGATGCACAACGCATGTAAATGCTGATCAACCCTCACTTCGGCAAATGATACAATTGGTGGCAGCGTAAGATCCATGTGCTTTGTCCTATTTCACATCTTGCAGAATTTAGTAAAGTCCAATTCACACATTTTGCTGCGTCTTTGAGCGTTTAGAAAGATAAGTTATACGCAAACGAGGATTCCAGAATATTGAACATTTCAGAAAATTTCATAAACTTCAGTCTACAAATCAGGACGCCCATTAAAGAGATGCAGATCAAACTACATCGCATGGAACTGAGAGGTTGAATGTGGGCTCTTCAATATACACAGGACTACAGAATGGAGAGTTTGGTGGATATTCTGCTTTCTGGGGAGAACTTGGTATTCCGTTTACAAGAGATTATCTTGAATTACATCTTGAGGTTCGAACTGTAACCCCTGCTACTTACATGTTGAGATTTACCTTTTATAAGATTCAGGCATGCCTTCGTAATTATAAATGTATGGATCACTTATGCTCAATATGCACAATAAACAATTAGACTCCATCACGTGGATCTGGTAACAAAACCTTATACACAGAGTGGTACACACCTAACCATGGAGAAGCACCTGGGGGCTGATTTTATTCGCAGAACAAGGCGAAAACCGTTGGCATGTGTTCCATGTCGAGTTCGAAAGGTCAAATGTGACAAGAACGTTCCGTGTGGAAAGTGCGTGGCAAGAGGAAACTCAGGTGAATGTCATCGCGAAGTGGTAATAGTTAAAGGAGTTGTTGCCAATCATGAGAGCGAAAATACTAATCGAGAAGCATTTTCGAGTATTAAAGAGACACTGTTCAACGGGAAAGATGTTGACAATATCCGTGTTTGTGTGGAGAGGCTCACATATGGGTTCATAAAAGTTGGAAAGTTGTTCAACACTCACTATCTAAGCAAGATTAGCTGGCCAGAGTTCCTGGCGAATTTTGAGAATTTAATGACCCGAATAGATTACTCAAGCTCGCATACCTTGTGCTCATTTGCCTGCTACCAAATTAACTTCATACATAACGCCGTGATTCCGAGTCTTTTCATGAATGAGCATGAACAGTTCTGGAATGACCACGTCAAGGGAGATTCGTCTTGTCTAGTGTACTTTAATCCTAGTAAGCTCCAGTCGAAAAACCCCAAGGATTATTATTTTTGGATGGCCATGTATTATGCAACGATTTGCAATGGGATTTTCTTTGGCTCAAAAGAGCTAGAGGAGAAATTGAATTACACCAGAGAGGAACTCCAGGATCTTGGGCCCATGTTTTTTAGGGCTGCCTACGAGTGCCTATGCCGGGCACATTTTATGGATTTTCTTGACATTCGTTCCATCCAAATCTTTTGTCTCTTGAGTACGTGCTTCCATGCTTATGGGAGTGTAGGGCAATCGCAATCACTATTGGCGCAATGTTGTGAAATATCAAGAAGACTTAAGCTAGATGACCCAAATACGACTCTGGATCCCACATTTACGTCTGAGGTCAAGAAACGATTGTGGTATACCTTGTGCATTATTGACTGGCTAGATCTGTGGGAGAAGCCGTACTCTCATATCCCACTTTCCAAGGTGGAAATGCCACTTCTTATCACTGAAGAAGCTTTGCTTACCCCGGGACCATTGTTCGGTGAAAAGATCTCTCCTCATGCTTATAGCAGCGTATACTACCAGCACGTCATGGTCGAAATGGCAAGGATCAAGAAACTTCTGAATAGCTCACCTTTGGGGGTGGTTGAAGGGTGGACAAAAGTGAACAAGTTAAGAGACACAACATTGAAATTTTACGAGGTTGATGTACCTCCACTCAATAACGAACTGCTAAGTTACTACCATGCAAAATTTTTGCTTTTCCTGTCACTTACTGAAGAAGTTCAAGACTATGGGAGGAGAATATTGGCTATCGTTGGGAAATCCGCATGGGCAGCCAAGTATCGAACCAAATGTGTCCTGGTGGCTCTCGAGAACCTTTCTCGAGCATCGCTGAGAGTTCCATCTTATTATCGAAAACATTGGATTGTCGTCCAGCATCATATTTATTCTGCGTTAACTGTTCTTTTGGATATGATTATGTTTCCTCAGAAGGATTTTTTAATGAAAGATAAAGAAAAATTTGAGCAAGTTGAGCAATTGTTTCTGATATTTGAAGAATTGCAATCTCCACATGTGCCTGCAAAGCTTGGGTTGGCCGTACTTCCGAGATTGTGCAATTTGGTCCGCTTCGTAGTGGAAAAGAAAGATGGTGACGTTCTCGAGGTGATATCACTCAAAGACTTTTTTGATGATTTGCAAGTCAATCGCGATCCAGAAATAAGCGTTCCAGATTTAAGCCATGCTCAATACTTTCGGCTTTCCGACTGCAAAATTGAGGTAGATACGGGTAAAGACTTACTAGACTCTCGAGTATCTGACATGAATTATGAAATGGATGTGCATCTGATGCTTGTGGGCAGCGGATGGTCGGAAATCCTCCAGAACATATTCAATCAGGAACTTTTTTCGGAACAATAAGATTCCATGGAATATTCTTTAATTTATTTCTTTATATAAATGGCTGTGTTCAGCTCGCTGATACATTCCAATCCGTCTAATTCCGGGATACATACGTCCTTATCTCCCAACAATCGTCCGATTTCTTCCAAGCTCATACCTTTCGTCTCGACCCAATACATGTAAGCCAAAGCTAGTAATACAACATCATAACTAGCATTGATGACATAAAATTTCCATCCTATCCTAGTCATTGCAATTGGCAAGATGAAAGTGCCCAAGAGCCCGAATCCGCTGTTCCAAAACTTGAATATGGTGGTTCCTGCCGCTCTCGTTTTCATGGGGAATAGCTCAGATGGATAAAGACAGTTGAGGGGAGTGATGCTGAAGTTGTAGCATCCATTGAATAGGAACATGAAAAAAATAGTTGCGTACTGTCCGGCTTTGTTGTTGCTTTCTCCGTACGTTTTCACAAATCCTCCTAGAAGAAAAAGCGTTGCAATCATTCCTATCATCGCACCGATAGCCTGTCTCTTTCTTCCTATGTGGTCGAACATGTATGAGCCAACCACTGCGCAGACAAAGTTCCAACACGAGCTGATTAAGTTGATCTGCAAAAGTTTATCGGTGTCCGTGATGCCTGCTTGTCTCATGATAATAGTGAGGTACCAACTTCCTACGGAAGAGCCTGCCAATTCGACAACCATGGCGAATGTGAACACTATTATCAAACGCTGTTTATCAGCTTGCGAAGGGTGAAGCAACACCGTCCACGCATTCTTGGAGCTTGTCGATTCATCTTCGATGGTTTGCTTAAGTCGATGAACATAGGCACGAGCTTCTTTTTCGTTGGTAGTGTCAATCACCTGGAATACTTCCACCGCATACTCCAACTGGCCATTTGCTATCTTCCATCTTGGCGACTCAGGTACTATGAATAGAAGGAGTAAGCTCAATGCACTCGGAACGGCCTGGATGAGTGATGGAAGTCTCCACGCCCAGGTATTGGGGATTCCAACACTTCCATATGTTACTCCAGAAGCAATAATGGCACCGACATTAAAGCATGTGAAATAGAGACCAACCATAAAACCCCGAATCAACTTCGGGGCTATTTCTGCAATCAATAGCGGAGATGCTGTTCCAGCCAACTGATTGCTAATACCAATCACCAATCGGGCGAAGATAAACATTCCTATATTCCTGGTGGAGGCTGTTTGCAAAATGACACCGACAAAACTCACAAGGGATGATATGATGATGGCTCTCTTACGCCCATAATGGTCGGACAAGAATTGTGTGAACAAACATGCAATGAGTCCTCCCATCCATACGCTGGCATTCATCAAGCCGTTGATGGTCGGATTGAGGTGGAAAAAATTGGTGAACTGGGGAACTGCAATGACTCCAGCCATAACCATAGAGTCATATCCAATTGACGTGGATGTGACGGCAGTGGTGAATACCACTAATGATAAAAGAGCATTTCGAGACTTGGGCATGAATCGTGGGGTATGATGGAATCGGCCACTGTTATGCGATGATATTAAAGGCATAGTTTCTGGCCATATTTTCACGATTTATTGACTCTACCTGAGTTCGGAGGAAGAAACTATGAAAAGATCAAGAATTTTCCGTTTTCTACTTGAAAATGGATCATCGGCCAGTGTGGTAACTATACAGGGCCGAGATCAGACATGGCATATATGTCTAATTTGATTTAGAGCAGACTAAGATTTAACAATGCTGTCACTACCTCGATTGCATAGTTACTAACGTTGTGGCGGACCTTTCTTGTGTTGTTGGGGACGCTACCCTACGACGAGCTCAGGAAATCAAATGTTGCTTGAAAAAATAATTGATCCCGCTTGGCCAGTTACCCGGTTTGGACTATAGGGGTGTATTGCCTTATTATTTTTATTTTAAGCATGTGTCTGCTCGTCAGGGGTGAGAATGTCTAATACGGTCGTGAACCGAATCATTTGCCCCCATTAATTGCGAGTTTTGTAGGTACACTTTTTGTCTAGCGGGAGTATTATTTGACCACCTCATCAACCTCCGGCAATTCATGAAAGTTAATGGTGAGGCTTAGTCTGTACAGGTTACGGACACCGTTGGCGCATGGTTGACAAGTAATCCTTCTCTAAATGCTATTATTGCCGACATACATGAAACAATTTCTCGTAATTGGCAAACGCTTTTCATTTGTGACTACAAAATTCATTTTTTTCAGCCCCTTCTTGCATCTTTTCTCTAATCTTTGTTGTCTCCACATATTAGTGCCTTACGATCGACATTCTTGTAGGAGGGTTTTGATATGCATAATGGGATTAAGACTACTATTATTGTCAGATTCACGCGCCTGCTTTGATCTGCATCGCGGCACTTTGGAAAATTATGCATCGGAGCCGTTTTGCATGAACTCATAAACGCTGCATCTTCACATCTCCACAAGTGCAATTGGCATAAACGGTAAGAAAAGATAATAAGTACGGAAATCAGCAAGACATCTAAATTTAGGATGTGGCGTTCCACGTACAAACCGTGTGGTAGTGCGGAATCACATAAAACACCAGAGGCACTCGTATCTGAGGTACCATGAGCTCCATACAAACTGTAGTGCTTTTGATGTACTACTCTATGATAAATACAAGAAAACATTTTAGTCCTCTAATTCAGAGCTATACTCTGAGATATCTAAGCGTAATATTGGGCAGATGTCAAATATTGCCAGATGAGGCAAGCCGATTACTTGGTTCTACATGTTGTTGCAGCATGCAACCAGCATTTGGAATTCAACGGACACATCTTTCCAGAAGTCTTGGTCTGAACAACATCAGAAAATAATGCATTTCAATTGAGGCGAACCAGATAATGCATACCCTGTATTCATTATCTGGTTTTCCAGTGCATGAGCTTACCTGTATTCAACTAGAAATCTTTGTAGTCAACTCAATACCTTGAAAATAAAATACCGATAACCTTTAAGGCTCGTGTTCATTCTAGATCTTGCTCAGTCAGAGCTATTGGGACTTTCGATGACAATAAATAACTTATGCTACGGTTTGTTCACTGAAAACAAATCAGTCCTCTTCAATTTGATATGGTCTTTTACTTTCACAAAAATCAAAGCAAAAAGTACTACTCGATTGCTAGTAAGTATTATTCTAAATTTTCTTATTCAATCCATTGTTCTACCAAACCATTGCTGCCTTATTCAGAATATTTTGTTGAAGACATGTCTGGCCATTCTGGGATGCGCCCAACCAGACTTTCTCTCGTAGTTTTTACTTCATCATCCGTGAAGCTACCTACGTGTAAGTATCTGACTGAACCCAATATCGGATGAATTACCTTTTGGAGGCCGGATGTATTTTTTTTTTCTCTTTTAAAGATCATTGTCGAACAGGTTGTCTTTCACAGGGTTAAAATTGAGAAAATTTGCATGTCCATTTCTCCTTTTATTTTGTTTTCAATATCGAATTGAGACTCCATTTAACAAAAAAAAACTAATTAATTTCGATAGTGAGCTTCATTAAGTTTGGCTATGCAATTTGAACTTCATTATAATTGGTCTGCTTTGCCTGAATACCAGAGTGCCTCAAAAGAAGATACCAAAGTCTCCTTCACCTCTACATTCAGATTTACACAAATGATTGAATCGTTCAATTCGGTCTTATAAATGCTTGTCTCAATTCAGTTTCAAATATTGTTCAGAACGGGTGGTAAAAGCACGGATACAGCTAGCTACTCAGCTTAAAGGAATATCAGCTTTGTCCGTTACAATTTGTCAATGCATTTCGAAGAATATTCCCATTCTCTTTCCACGAGGCTTCCTTCGATGAACACAAACTTGAACTTATTATGGACTGCTCATTATACCATAAAGGAGGTGGTGTTTGAATTGTCTTTGCTCGCCTTAACTTCTTAACTATCAAGTGGCCACCAAATGTTTTTTAGCGTCGTTGAATACTATTGTTATGAGGATACTACACAAAAAGTTGTCATAGAAAAGTGCTATCAAGTTATGAAATTCGCCCTCATCAAAAAGAACAATGGTTATCAGTATTGTCATTGGAAGAGCCAACTCTTTATATTATTCAAACATGCTGTTCTTATCCAAAGTCTCGTGGACTTGCGAACAGCGACAACAACAAAGTTCAAGAGACATTCGCAACTATTGGACATTTTTCTGTTTTTTTGTGACTCTATTTTCAAAATAATTCTTTACCCCTTCGAGGTATGATCTTCAATTCCGTTTTTGGTAAGAACATCTTCTACTGTCAAACCATAGGTCAAAATGGGTGAGGGATAGCCAATAGTGGGTCTTGCGTTCATGGTGCTCATAACATGGCTGGTCCATTTTAAGACAACAACCTGGTTGCTCACAAAACCTTTCTTTACGAACTATCTAGAGAAGTCAATTAGGTGAGAAATGTGCTTTTTATGCCAGTCAAGCATCAGTGGAGGAATTGTTAATGCTCACAATTCGCAAGCACTTTTTCATTATTTTCTTTGTTGAAGCCGTTCGGCATTTGCCATGGCTGTCAAATTTTAGGTGAAAATTTTCTTTGGCTCATGTTTCATATTTAGGTTTGTCAATAACTTCTGAAGCACACTTTTGCATAATTTGCCGGAGAATGGGTTTGGAGAATGACAAACTAATTCCAAATATCTCACTTCGATGAGGTGCTAGGACTCTTATTATTTTTGGAGCTGCGAGTGGTCTTTACTTGTGACCGATCTTCTTTCCTTTCTTAGGAAAATTACAATAGTATCCTTGGCAAGCAAATAGTTGGAAGCCTAATATGTAATGCTTATTTCATTTCCGAAAGATACTGGTCTAATATATGTTGAAGAGATGGTGAATAAAGGGAGTGTATTATTACAGTCTACGATGTAGGAAGATTTTCAGTTATTACTTCCGAAGGTCTCCACTCGGTATTTGCCGGCATTTCTGTCTCCTACGATCGATTTAGGATTTTGGGTCAGCCCTATTCTAGTTTCCTCACAGACGATAATCTGGAGCAGTTTAAAAATTAAGTTAGTTAGACAAATTAAAACCCACGAATTACTAGTTTTGACATCTGCAAAATTCTGATAATGTACTATGTAGTAGCATCAACTTTTACCGACCTCTACAGTTTCAAGAAGAAAACCAATGCATCTTCAGGCAGATTCTGTATGGTTCTTTTCAAGGCGTTCTTTCATGGGGGGAGGGGGGCAGGATAGATTTTTGGGCTTACCGTAGTTCCTCACTTGGTTTCGCATGTGCATGCGTAATCCAAATGAGAAATCTTACGCCGAATTACCATAGTATGTGAAGCTTTTATTATACATGATAACCTCCAACAACGACAGATATATTTTGTTCATTAAGATGTGATAATTTGAAAGCTCCATCCGCATATAAAAAGAAAGACGCTTATCCTGAACAATCTTCGAAAACAGAATTCTCATCTTCTTTTATTCAGTTGATTTTGGTCTTATGTGTTGAGTCAAAGCTTCTATTCAAACCAGTAAGTTCGAATCTTGACTTTTGGGAAACCAAACACTGCAACTACAACATTGGTGGCTACTTTGCTGTGGGACATTTCTGTGCGTTCAACTCCCGATTTCAAGATCTTGACAAACCCTTGTACAAAGTATGGCGACAAACACCTTTATGAAATGGAAAAGCCAATAAGTCGAATCTCGAATTGTTGGCCAGATTGATATGAGCAAATAATGTCACTACTGAGTATTGTCAGTATTACCACCATCTCAGTGTGACCCTTCCTTGTTGGGCGAAATTTGTGTTTCTTCATCCCAAGGCGGAGAGAAAGACAGAATATCCATGATTTACATCCTTTCCTCAATTGTTAAAAGAGTGCAATGATGATGTTGTAAAAAACAACCAGAACAGAATCAGGAGTGGTTGGAGTCTTCCGCATTTACACTTACTCCCACGATTATTCTCATCCTTTCTAATCCACAAGATGATAAATACTTTGCTGAAGGATATGGGAAACGGTTGATTTCCAACAATTCCTACTCGATCGTTGACACATTACTATTGTTTGCTGACGTATGTAAGCTCGGTGTGAGCCTGGCCAACAGTGTGTCAAGTCTTTATCCAACTCCCATTGTTTCTATGCTCCATCTTGTTTTTTAAACAACTTCGAGGAAAATCTACTAACAGGATCACTGCTTCATAGTCTTTTCTTGACAGATCCAAAGAAAGTTAACGTAGAATACTATCCCGAATGTAGCCTCTTAGGTTGCCTGTGGACATTTTCAATTCTCGGAAGATATCAGAATCATCTTTGAGGATACTCATCTTACCAACCAAAGCTCTCAAAACTATTTCGGTACGGATCCATAGCACCAGATTATCCTTGGTGTCATTCGGTCAATCAATTATTTCTCCATTCTATGTGCACATAACTATGGTTTGTTCCCCTGTGGATCTGTTGGTTAGTCGATTCGTCTGTGTATCCGTTAGGAGTCGATTTGGCATGCGTTTATTAGCTAATCAATCCTGTGGGTTGAAATAGGAGTACACACCGTGACTTTTTCGTTATCGAAGTGGATCATTCTCTTAGAATTATTCGGCCATATAAAAAGGGCTATGCATGAACAATTTTCTCATTTGGAGGCGGAAATGCCAAATCTATCCAGCAGACGTGGTATAAGTCATCGACTCCTTTCAAAGCATTCGCCAAACCTAGCAAGGTAGAAATAAACAATTATAGTCGAGTATATTCTGCAAGTAATCTGTGTGGAATTTAATTTCGATGACCATCAGAAGTTTGTCACATACGCTCGCCCCACAATATCGCTATTTTTATTTGAAACTGACCAGATGTGAACTGTATTAGAATATTCTCTATTATTTTCCCTTGCGATATATAGGGAGTGATTTTTTAATGGTATCCAGTTTTCCTGTTGATTTTCTTTCTTTGCTTTTCTCATTGCCAGAAGACTTTCAAGAATAACTGGTTCGCGATCATCCTTACCTGTAGAACATATTTTTCTTGATACTTTCCCCCAATTGGGTCAGTAAAGCCTTTGTTGACTACTTTGAGAGAGAGTCGATGCTATCTTTGCTAAATCAATCCTGAAAGAGTTTTACTTATGGAATCAATTGCACCAGTTCTCTCACGCGAAGATTGTTCGATCACTTCGAACTCAAAAAAAGATCGTTTCGGTAGTAGAGAAGGCTCGGACTGGAGGCTATTTTAAATTCCTGGAACCATTACAGCTAGTGACTCCCTATCCTTTATGTGTCATTTCTATACAGTTGGCCCATGTCTAGAAGAGGTAAGAGCATGAAAGGCTTTCAAAAATATACACTTGCATCAACCCTTTTGAAGCCTTCCTTGTTGTCCTTAACCCTTTTTGAGGGTTGGTAGCAGCGTTTATACATACATGAGGAACTGGTTTAGTTGTGTGTTTCTACATACCTTCCAACTAAACTTTGGGTCCCCAACAACGTGTTTTTCGGGTATGATGACTTATGTACCTGCTAGGAGAACCTGACTGTATGACAATGCTATATTACATTTGGATACTTGGGTCTCTTTTCCACAGTTGAAACAGAAAGTAATAGAAAAGATCACTTCGAATGATCATTGCTTGAGAAGACTTTAATGCCAATTTGGCCAGAACAATCCATTCCATTGCCTTAGATTTTAATATCCCCTCAATTAAGCAACCAGATGTCTTCTGGGTCAATTAAGATGGATAAAGAAATGTTATTTCAACATAGTGACATGCAAGGTTTTCTACGCCCAAGAGGAGACCAGAAAAAAAGAGGATGCTAATTAAGAGGGTTTTTGTCAGACACTTGACCAAGAGGGATGAGTTCTTCGTTACCGCTAGTAGGCATTCGAGCAAAAGGCTAGATGCTCAAAGCCACATTGGGAATTATAGCAGGTTTTGGCTGAGTATCTCTGACCTTACTGAACATCATGAGATCATTCGGGAAGACTATGCACGAGGAGGTTTATCATGTTTATTTAAGAGAAACTCTTCCTGGCCCCCAGGGAACTTCTCCAGCATTTTTACAGTATTTGCTGGCATTCGTTGTACTGCCAGTGCTGATGGCGTAGCTGATGTGGCCGAGGAGCCAATCTAATTAAGGTCGACTCGAAATATTTAATCGATTGATGCATTGATAATTGTACGAAGTAGCTTATTTCGTAGCTTGGGTATGTCAAGTACCGATGTAGTATATATGCTTTCCTGAGAATGCTTGATTTTCATTGATTATTCAATTAAGATCGCTATTTGGTTGTTTCTTGCTCGCTAATATCATGGTTGACACATTCAAAGCAAGTGTAATCTCATCAAACAAATCTCAGGTCTGAGTACGATCAACTTAAATCATTTGTTCAATTATTGTCCTCGGTTGTCCAAATATTGTTATTCTCAAAACGACCCCTTCAGTTGAAAGCCATTCAATCAAGTCTACCTCGGGTTTTCTCCGGTGTGTAGGAAGCAGCTCTGCCGTAATTGTAACATGGGACAAAAGATGTCGGACTTGTTGGTCTAAATATGATCGCTTGGATCAGCAATGGCTCTCTCCTTTCATATATCTGAATATGTATTGCTATCAGCTAACGTCCTCTTCTAAGGAAAAGACATTCTCAAAACGAATACCTCTTCCTTCATACTTAATGGAATAATATGACTGTAACCGAACATGGGTGTGCATTCACAAAAATCCCGTTAAATTTCTCATGGGTGCAAAAGTAAAAAAAACTGAATGTCGTCTTAAAAATCGAAAACTGAACAAAACTGAACAAAACGAACAAAAAAACCATTGATAATAAATTATTACTAATTTTGAACCTTGTTCAAATAAATATTACTGTTTCGAATCGGTCTGTCCCTCAAAATTCAAGTGAATCTTAAATATCGGGGTGCATATAATTGTGTCGCCATACTCTTAACCAAAACGTAAATCAGAGAGCCGGATTCATTGTTATGATATGAAGTCAATTGAGAAACTGATAAGACGGCTCACAATATCATTCGACGTATTATTAAAGGGTGCTGCTGGAATAGTGAACCCAAACGAAGTCTTGCATAGGGTAGATCTTTCTTTAGCATCTTCGTGTTAAAACCTCGTCTCGAATTTTATCTAATATTCACTTGAAGATCTACAGTTATCGAAATTATCCCGATAAACTCTTTGTTAGGAAGAATGAAAGTTCTAATATGGTACATAGAAGTGAACTAGTAAGTAATGAACATAAAATAAAACTTATGGGTCCTGTCACAATGGCTAATACTTTGGTCATCTAGTGGAATGACGCTGAGAGAGTTAAGAAAAAATATCGCATTTTAATGATTCCTTGGATCCCAATACTTGCTCGAAGGAATGATTTTTTTAGGTTGGGATACACTTCACAGCTCTTTGCGTTGATAAATGAGATGCAGAGACCTGACCCACTTCCACTCGATCTTCAAATCAAAAATCTCATCTTGATTAATTGTGCAGAAGATGCCCATGAGCTCACCAAATTTCTAGCATGTGACTATTCCAGAGTTTTATCGCTATTTGGAGCTTCCATCACAATTAGTCCAGTACCTGGAGTTACACCTAAGAAAGCTACAGTTATCTAATCATCATTCCATTTACAAACAGAAACTCAAAATACTGAGTCGTCAATTGTTGTTGAAGATACACATCCATCTGTCATTCTAAGCTCAAGTGTTACTGTATTTATTCATGCAATGAAGTTCCTCACATTGGCATCCTCATGTCATAGGCGCGTGATATTTGAAGCCGGCTTTGTTCAAACCATTATTATCTAATACTCCTTACGAAGAAGTTCCACTTAGTAATTGCCCCAAGATTCAAAAACAAATTCATCAGGATTCTTCAACCGTTTTCTCTGACATGTCAGTTTCACCTTTACTTAGCTGCATCATTCCTTGTCCTTATTGCCACATATTTTATCTAGTCCAGCCTGTTTCGAACATGAGTAGTCTGACGTTGACATCGAAGCCAAAAACAGAAGATAGATGATTCCAGCTTCACCGAAGTGTTGGCGTGAACACAACGACGGATTCAATCTTTCTTGTTGCATTGGCCAAACAATGGAAGAAGAGAAGAGGAAAATCTTCGTAATCCAACCCATTTGGAACGGATCAATCCTCTATGAAGACAGCGTAACCTCGGATATCAGTTATAGTCTGTTCAGAAGTGGTCTTCTTTCCAAGGATAATCTGACTCTCGAAGGGTGCGGGAACTCCATTATGCCCCGAGGGAACTTTCAATCCCAACTTTCGAAGCACTTGTGGCTTGAGTGACTACAAATTTGTATACCAGACTGACTTGCATGATAGTCCAATATTTGAGCATTGTTTTTTAATGCTTGCCAAATTGCCTTGTGTTGCGAACTTGCATGCACCAGGTCTCAACGAATTCTTTGAATACACATATGTCAAATAGATCGAACACATGAAATCGAAACCCCGCAATTCTACTTACAAGACCATCTGTATTGAAATGTACTTGCTCTATTTTTAGAAACGATACGTCACATTCTTTCTGTCTGAGAGATCGTCGATTGCTAACCTCTCACGAGCAAATCAATACATGTGTATCACTTCTGATTAACAAACGACGAGAACCTTCGAATATTAAGGTGCGCATATCGAGATTTACACTGGAGTCCCACATGCATCGGCCAGGAAAATACTTTCAAACAATAGGTTGTGCCGTGGAGAATTGGTTCTGCATAACACGTTCTGTAAATAGAAAGCTCAATTCAAAGTTGCAAAATTCATCTAGAATCTAAACGTCAAGCACAATCAAAGAGATAATCCTCCTGTTATGAATTAATGTCATAGATTCACGACGTTAATTGAACTAAAGCAGATGTTTGGAACATCCGAAATGTTGAAAATGAATGTTTGTGGGAAACAACAATTAACAAACTACACCGTATTCTGTGACGACAAGAAATATAATTTTTTCAAAAAAATTTGAATATACACGAGATCCGGACCCAGCAGAACTAATTTTATATACATAAGTCAGAAAGGGTGAGCAAGAACAAAAGTACGAACATCAAGGATGTTGTTTACTGACTCAATCCCTACACATGAGACGGAACACTTCACAGAAATATTGAAACGAGAAACAGTATTAGCTTTGGTGTATATGGCATCACGTATTAAATGATATCACAAACACCCAACAGAATAACCATTGACAGTATTTTGTTGGTCTTGAAATTAGGGTCAAGTGCCCAAGAACCAACCAAGGTACTGTTTCTGTTTGTAGGGACCTGGCACATAACAGTGCAGTTTTCCCTATTCTTAATACATGCCCCAAATTTGAATAGACGAAATGCGCATGAAACCTTGAGGAAGACAATTGTCTGGACCTGGCCATCTGACGGGGAACTAAGAGTATAATGTTGCTATTCTTATTTCTGATATATATTGAAATTCTTCAACGTAAAACTTGGCTTTATACTGACACACTAAAGAATTCTGAAATTCATAAGAGTTATGGTAAGCTACTAAGTAAACCGATAACCGCTTGAAAAATAGGAGACACCATAGAAGATGGTGTCATATTCAATTTGAGTATTAGCGAAAACTTTCACATTCTCTCAACCCTTCCTGACTCAATCTTTTTTTGCTGGCTCATCTCCCCTCGTTAATGAAATACCTCGATTCTCAAAATTTTATTACTCAGTTCACATATGTAATTATTCACCATTGGTTAGATCTCATACCATGGTCACACTTCTTATAGCAAAGTTACGAACCGATTTGAAATTTGGAGTGGGTGGCCGTTACCACTATGCACCAGTTGCATTTCTCCTGCATCAAAGATGGATCACGCTGGATTGAACCCTTTTAACAATAAGCTTGACATAACTTTGGATCAATAGTAACTTTAGCACATATCATCTTGAAGCTAGGTATACACCCATCGTAGAGGATTCGCCTTGTCTTCCCGCCGTGTAAACATAAAGAAAATTGATGAATAACGCTATGAATTATCCCTGTTCTAAAGCGCAATATAAGAGTCGGGGGTTGAATAAGCTTTTGTGTATTTACTACTACAGGTTCATGCGGTCGTAAACTCCTGCAAGGCAACTCTATTCTTTTTGAAAAATCAAATCCCAGAATGGGACAGAATTTCCTTCTGTTCAGGATACTTGCATAATTGCTTTCCTTATTTGAAGAGACCTATTGTTCTTCGAAAACACTGCAGATCTTTAAGATTTCACCTTCCCCTTGTTCCCTTGTTGCTCACCAACTCTCTTTGCATTCATGCTGCGTGATTAGCACTTTTGAACTACGATCGAGAATTTGAATTAAGCAGCTTCGGCCTGGTCATAGTGAAGATCACGCGCAGAAAACGAATTGATATTCAGAGATGAATTATTTTTTCGAATTAACTCTATTGCGCCGTTCTTGGCTCTCTGCATGCGAACATGCAGGACACTTGAGAAGATTGCAGCCAAAGTGTCTGGGGTACCTCATTTTTAACACGAAAACTTTATATATATACATGGTAAGCAGTAAACTTTTTCAAAAGACACCTCACCGAAGAAAATGCACTGGAGACCTTTGGTTGCTTCAATTTTTCTTTGGTGTTCAGCATTTGCTGTTGATATCACTCAAGACACAGTGGTGATTAGCCCCATCAACTTGCAGCTTGGAGATCTCCATGTATTCCCGGATGTATACTACTCTATCGTGAACAATTTATTGACCACTATTGGTGGTAGTCTTCAAGTTGATAGCGGCGGTGCTTTCTATGTCACTGCTACAAACCTGTTAGCAGCTTCTGTTGCTTTGGCTTCTGGAACAGTGCTTAATGACGGTGATATTGCTTTCAACTCCCTCCAATCGACATTAGTCAGTACCTACAGTATTGCTTCCATTGGAAGTTTTGTCAATAACGGGAATATGTGGCTTGGTATGACGGGTTTTTCGTTGACTCCTCCAATAACTCTTGGATCTGCCACTACTTTCATCAACAATGGAAAAATTTATATGAGGCAAGAGAATGGGAGCCCTTCTTCTTTAACCATATCAAATGCGTTAGGAACGGTGAATAATGAGGGTACAATTTGTTACTACAACTTGAATTGGGCTCAAACTACCTTCATTCTGGGAGCTGGTTGCATCAATGTCATGACTAATTCAGACTTGAGGTTGAATTTTCTCCTGTATAATATTGGTGCTAACCAGAAAATCTACTTGTCAGACTCATCGTCGAAATTAGAAATTTTTGGTTTGTCGCCTTCCTTAACGGGTTCTTCTTTTTATACGGTTTATGGATTTGAAAATGGGAATAGAATCGAGGTTAATACTGGTTTTACTAACTACGATTATAACTCCGGTACAGGTGTTTTAACTCTATCTTTCTTTGCTGGACTTTTCTCTATCTCGATTAATATTGGACCAGGTTATAATCTGAATCTTTTCGAAACAAATGGTTTGTTCAACAGTGGTACTCAGATATGGTACACTGGAACAACTACCAACGAAGCACCAGCCATCTGTTCTTGTGATGTTTTTCCAGACCCACCAGTGGATGAGATAAGTTCTTCAAGTGAGGAGTCTACTACTAGTGAAGAGTCAACTACTAGTGAAGAATCAACAACCAGTGAGGAATCAACTACTAGCGAGGAATCAACAACCAGTGAAGAATCATCAACTAATGAAGAGTCAACTACTAGTGAAGAATCAACTACTAGTGAGGAGTCTACTACTAGCGAGGAATCTACTACTAGTGAAGAATCAACAACCAGTGAAGAATCAACTACTAGTGAAGAGTCTACTACTAGTGAAGAGTCAACTACTAGTGAAGAATCAACAACCAGTGAAGAATCAACTACTAGTGAT
>Ga0160505_100210_pt1 | contig 41683 bp, 34 predicted proteins | sample DIDeMG_FD_108225 | JGI IMG/M metagenome (GOLD analysis project Ga0160505, IMG submission 108225) | Enriched chicken feces microbial communities from UW Madison campus, WI, USA - DID2874_E49_Stillage MG | ecosystem: Host-associated > Birds > Digestive system > Large intestine > Fecal ... | reverse complement strand
TCCTTGGCCTTCTGTTGAACCTTTGGCTCCAACTGAGCAATCTTCTTGTCCAAAGAGGAGTCTCCAGTAGAGAAGCCAGCACCTGAACCGGAACCGATACCAGCACCCGAAGTGTGACTAGAACCGTGAGTGCCGTGAGTGCCGTGGGTACCATGAGTACCGTGGGAACCTTGGTTGGAACCGTAAGTATCTTGAGCACCGTAGCCAGTCTGGCCGCTAGTGCCATGAGTGGAGGAGTGATGGTCCTTGTTCAATGCATTGGCACCCAAAGCTCCAGCTGCAGCACCAGCAGCGCCAGTTCCGGCAGTATTGCCGTAGGAGTCAGTGCCATGAGCACCGTGAGATCCATGAGAGCCGGTAGTACCAGTGGTACCGTGAGATCCGGCAACACCTTGAGTACCTGGGATATGAGAGCCAGAACCGGCAGTGCCAGAAGTACCGTAAGCATCTCTGTCAGAAGAGCCAGTGATACCGTGAGAACCGTGAGTGCCAGTAGTACCAGAAGTACCGTAAGCATCTCTGTCAGAAGAGCCAGTGATACCGTGGGAACCGTGAGTGCCGTGAGTACCAGAAGTAGAATGGCCAGTTCCAGTGCTTCCATATTGGTCGTTAGTGTTGTGGCCATGAGTGCCCGACTTAGAGGTTCCATAAGCACCAGCGGCCGAACCAACACCTACACCGCCAGCAGCCAAGCCAGCCTCTGTTCCGTGGCCGTGAGTTCCAGAACTTCCATGACCAGAAGATCCAAGCTTGTCAGCACCATAAGCATCTCTGTCCGAAGATCCAGTAAGACCATGAGAACCATGAGTGCCATGGGTACCGTGGGTACCGTGAGAACCAGTGGCTCCAGTGGTAGCGTAGTCTCCACCGGCACCTTGTGTACCATAAGCATCTCTACCAGTTCCAGTAGTACCCTGGGCACCGTAAGCACCAGCACCAGCACCAGCACCAGTTCCAGCAGCACCAGTGGTTCCATAGGCACCACCAGCAGTGCCCTGGGACTCTCTACCTCCCAAAACCTTAGATCCAACACCTTGGTTGGTTCCACTCAAGTTTTCTCTTCCAACAGCCTGGCCAGCCTTTCTGTCGTACTCATCAGCATATTGGCCAGCATTGGCCTTGTTGACGTTGCCCTGTTGGTACTGATCGTAGACCTCCCCGGACACGTTGTCCTTGCCAGTGGTCCTTCCTCCAGTTCTGTCAGCGTCATGGACTGGCTTTCCAGTTAACTTTTCTTGAACCTTGTCTGTGAATCCCATTTTGATATTTTCTTATTAAGTATTGATAATTGTTATCTAATTCATATTCTAAACGTGGAGAAGTCACATTTATATAGGAATGGGTGCAAAATCAAAGTTGCGGTTGCTACATATGGGCCCTGTTCCTGTGGCATTACCTCTACCAACGTTCTTTGGAATGTCAGTAGTATTGCTGAATAGTAAAATTGCTGCACATGCACTAATTTGCTTCAATTCACTGACCATTGCTCACAGGGTCCAATTCTTAGCTGTTACCCATGGTGTGGTTGCTATTAAATCTTGACACATGGTTGCTACCGTGTGGCCAGTACAGGATTTGATCTCCTAATAATGTTCCTATAGACAATAATATCCTAATCCAAGAGCTTGACATAGTTCGAAGGACAGATACCAACCTGTCCGTTGGCCCTTCTGGCCTGCCACCACTTGCCATCAATGTCATCCACCTCCAAAATCTCGTCTTTTATGAAGGAGATTTCGTTGATGTCATCGGGACTGGCATCATAACTGTACAATGCACGGGCCTTGTACCTGAATGTGGCGCTGGGCACGGTAAAGTTGTTCTGTTCTGCGCCATTATTGTAAACGGTGTTGCGTGCACTATTGCTCGTGTCTCTGACGTTTGAATTGGAGAAGTTCTCCATGCCGTTCAATTGCGACAGTGACATGTAACCCAGTGGGTTGTTGGTCAATTGCGAGTGTCTAGAGTCGGACACCTGGAAGCCTCCTTGTGACGCACTGCGGGGCAAAGCATACTCGTTATCAGCATGTTTGGCTTCCAGTAGTTGACCTTGCGAGAAGTTGTTGTTCTTCATCGAGAATGAGTCGATGAACTGGTTAGTGGGCGACTCAGGATGGCCGCCAAAATACAAGATCCACAAGATGTTCAACATCGACAATAATATGCATCCTGCTGCACAGCACAAGTTACCAGACGACAGGTTGTAGATGAGGTTGGTGGTGGAGTTTGTAGTGTACAAGAACGCTATGGATAAAAGTCCCACAAGCGTGAACTTATACAACTCGATGGTGTTGTTCAAGTACAATAGAAAGATGGCTAGCACCACTATTATTTGGTACACTAGACCCCACCATGTAAACCGAGGGAATTTGGAAGGGTCGGATGATGCAGCGCCTGCGATGGCGACGATCCATGCGATGACACCGAACGACACCGTCGAGATGGCGAACGGGTCGCTCATGAAGTTGGAGAACCGGAAACCCATAGCCGGTTAAGGGGGATAAGGAAAGTTTTTTTTTGTGGTTTGGGGAGACAAAATGGGGGACCTGTGGGGAGAAAAAAACCTTCTGAGATGGGTTACACCATACAAAAAGCGATGACAAGAGGTCTTGGAAAGCAGAAGCTTAAAATTTTGAGATGGGTAGTCTTGTCGTAGTAGATCAAAACAGAGAAATTTTGAGGTGGATCGTTTACCGTCTGTATCTGCAGGATATTTTCTTACATTCTAGACTCTGGGAAAGTCGCGTTTTGAGAATGGTTTATGCATATAAGTAAGGGGCATTGTGGTGTAAGGGTGTGATTTCTACAAATGTATGATCTTTGGGTGTACGGATTTCTTGGCGGGCTTTTTTTCTTCTTCTTTTTCTTTTTTTTATAGGCTTCCCTGCATAATGATGTCACACGGACCTTAATGTCCGTGAAGGTGGGAATTCTGATTTCACGTCACGCGCTCTCACTTTCCCGTTTACCCGAACAGGAAGGTCCGCCCAATGGCCCGCCCGTGGGTATTACAGGGTCATGTCTCCGCCGATAACTTTCCTTTTTAGGAAGGTCCGAATCTTCTATTAGTTCTCTAGCTCTTTTCTACAAGATGGATTCCCAACCTTAAAGCAACGATTTTGGGGCTATTTCGAAAACTCCAGATTTAAGACATCCAATTCTGTGTATGCCTGAAGAAAAAATACAATTGGTCTAGCCGGATTTGTCAGTAATACCCCAAAACGTCTATGATTTCCAATTTCCTCGTTCCGACTCCAGCCGTTGGACATGCCCTATGCCACGGAAATAAGAGCCACACCATTACACAGAAGATTGGCAACATTTCCAGTTTTTTTTAATTCCAACAGAATGATTGAGCCTTCGTTATTGGACTCCAAGGAGCCGCCCTGTCGCCCTCATTCTAATACATGTTAAAAAATTTGAACGGAAAAACTCCCATGATATTATCTCCACATTGCGGACTAAATATGTTCTCAATGCAGTATCTACTTCCGAACGGCTGGGAGAGCAATTTAACCTGACGGTGCAATTTGATTTGTTATCAAGAGCATTTGACCACGGGAAATATTGATCCAACCCGTATAGACCCGCTGTGACTGGCTATTCCGCAATATTTAAATCTCCACACTCGCTCTCTGGACATTCACAAGTATACAATTTCGCAACTTATCCCTACAGTGACTATACTTAGTACTTTATAAACTTCAACAATGTTATTGGCCAGATCGAGAGTCCCTGCTGTTATCAAGAGCAGTTTGGTCAGAAACGGATTTGCTCTCAGAACGTTGTCCACCTCGCATGTCTCCCTTGGAGCCTTAGACATCAAAACCAAGGTCCTCGAACATGAAGATGATAAGAATGATACTCGCTTCATCACTCATCCTCTGTTTCCTCATGAAAGATGGAGTGACGAAGACTGCGCTGCTGTTGAGTTTGTTCACAGGCCTCCAGTGACAAAATTGGATAAATTGGCCTACCAGATCATGTACTTCTGTAGACGTACATTTGATACTGTCACTGGTTATAAGAAGCCCAAAACACTCGAGGAAAAGGAGCACAGATTTGTGGGCACCAGGTGGGAAATGACCGAGAACAAATGGTTAACTAGAGTGATTTTCTTAGAGTCTGTGGCTGGCGTTCCAGGCATGGTAGCTGCTTTTCTTCGTCATCTCCACCTGTTAAGACTCTTGAAAAGAGATAAGGCATGGATCGAGACTCTCTTGGACGAGGCTTACAATGAGAGAATTCACTTGCTTACATTTATTAAACTTGGTCAACCTTCTTGGTTTACCAAAACCTTCATTTATTTGGGCCAAGGTGTGTTTTGCAACATGTTCTTCTTCCTCTACCTTTTATCTCCCAGATACTGTCACCGTTTCGTGGGATACTTGGAGGAGGAGGCTGTGAGCACCTATACTCACTTGATCCATGATTTGGAGAACCACAAGCTTCCTGCCTTCGATAATGTGAAGGTGCCTATGGTCGCTCAACAATATTACCCTGAACTCAACGAGAAGTCCACGTTCCTTGACTTGATCCAGAGAATCAGAGCTGATGAATCCAAGCACAGAGAAGTGAATCATACTTTGGCCAACTTGGACCAAAAGAATGACAGAAACCCATATGCCATGAAGATTGAGGGTGTAGACCAGCCTCAGCCCGAGTATGGTTTGAAGAGCAAGCACAAGGCCGGCTGGGAGAAGAAGGACTTGATCCTTTGATTATGTATATAGTGAATGAGTTTATCGTGAATGTCCAGAATGTTTTTATTTCATTTGATGGAAATGTAGGATCAATTACAATTCACAATAATCTACTGGAATAAGCTCACTGAAGTCCATGAATTTTTTTTTCTCTTCTGTTTTATACACATCCTTCTAATAAGTATTTGGTTTTTCTTTGCTTATTATTCATCTCTACGGCTCTCCTATCAGTGGGTGGCTCCAAGGAAGATAGTGACGCTCAAACATACAACCATCACCACAATGCCCCATACGCTCAACGCAAAGCCTCCATACTTGCAGAATCTTTCGAGTCCCGTCAATGTGGTAGCTCCGTTGAGGGGCTTAATAAGCATGTAACCGAAAAGTCCCGGCAAAATGAACGAAATGGACGTCGAGCCCGTGGATCCCACAAATGCCAAAACGTGAGCCAACGACTTCACGGTGATGGCCACAAGGTATGATGCAATCACAATAGCAGTTGTAATGCCGTAGAATTTTTTGGTGGTCAACGGCACAATGATGGGATCATGGCCATCAGTGTCCTGGGCACCTTCCATTGGCGTCGTACTCACAAATGACTCGTCACATACGGACTCAACGTCGTGAGATTGTTGAGAGGTTTGGTCAGGTAATGCTGAGTATCCATCGGTGGTGACCAGCGAGTTTCGAAGTTTCCAGCCGGACTTAACTCCGTTTCTCACGAAGTAAATCACATGGTTGATGGATCCACGGCATGGATGGCACTGCAATGGGAACGACAAGCTGACCATCACCACAATACATAACCTACCAATGAGTGAAGGAATCGAGTCTTTCGGGTACATGGTGATAATATTTCCGTTAACAGCATTACCAAATGTCAAATAACCCAAGATTCCCACAATTAAGTAGGATGCACACGCGGTGACAATGGCATTACGAATAACAAGATTGGCCTGGCGGGTGGTCAGCCCGTCTTTCTCGTCAGCTGTCAACTCGTTGATGATAGCAAACATGTTCTGGTGGCAGGTGTAGGCAAACACAAAGATGGGGAACGAAGACAATGTCAGTTTCCAGGAGATTGGCCCAATGTAGTCGATCTCACGGCCTGGGATGGTGTCGCTAACATAATGGCCCACCACCAAGCAGATAAGGTACACCACGGAGAAGAGTGCAACGACGCTGGTGTACTTGAGCGAATCGAGCTTTTTCAAGTACGAAAGAGGTGCCACCATCAACACCATGAACAATGTGATCCACACATTACGTTCCATCCATACTGACGTTTCGGGAACAGCCAAAGATTCCATGATTTTGGGCATCAAATCGCCAATGACAACCAAATAAGAAACTCCAACTCCAAAACACTTGATTGCGATGGCTCCGTCGAAAATAACCGACAATTGCGGGTATGTCAATTGACATAAACTAAAGTATGACACCGCTTGTTGCTGCTGGGTGTACTTGGCCACTTTATTCTGGAGATAAAGGCCAAAAGCCGAAGTCAACGACGACCAAATGATCAAAATAGCACCGAAAAGAAGACCATTGCTCTTAAGTCCGTAGGGCATGGCAAGAATGCCTGCGCCTATGATGGTGTTGAGCAAGTTGATGGAGCCCGATTTTATGGTGGCTCTGCCCATTTTGAGAAGGTGTTTTTGGTGTTGGCGGGGTTTTTTTTTCTTGATATGAGTTTTTAGTGTAGATAGTGTGGTCACTGTGTAGCGGAATACTTATACATAGGGTAATAAACTAAAAACATAGGTATTATTGTCAGCTTCTCTCGCCTGCACCTCCGGGTAACTAATACAAGGTTACTAATACTAACTGCACGGACAAATCAACCTGTCCATCCGCCAGTTGCGTTGCTTCTGTTTTTGGGCGACTCTTCGGCATGTCTAGAAGATGTACCATCCCAACAACAACGCAATGAGCACCAAGATTGCGGCAAATGGCAACGAAATACCGCTCACAGGCTCTTCGGAAGTAGTCTTGACTGGTGCAGCGGCAGCGGCGGTCTCGTTGGAGTCCAATTTCTCCGACAAGGTGCTGATGCGGGCGTTTGACTGCTCCAACTCCGTGTCAACTGGCTCGACAACGGTTCTCTTCTCGTTTGTAGTAGTAGCACCGCTGTTTACATCGGTGGCACTGACATCAGCCAAGGTAGCGGCCGTGCCGTTAGTGGACAATGGCTGTTCGTTATTTATCTCAGCCTTCTCGGAGATGTCCTTGCTGAGAGCGGAAGCACCAGCGCCAGCAGCACCGGAAGCGCCAACAGTAGCAGGTGCAGTAAAGGGAGCCGACTGGGTGGCGTTGGCGTATGTGGTGTCGTTGAATTGTGATTCATCCTTGTCGTCGTCTTCGGAGGTGATAACAAAGTTGACCTTCAACTTCTTCTGTAGTAATTGTTCCTTGTACTTGGACTCCAACAGCGGCCACAACTCAGAAACCTTAGAAGCATCTTCCAAACCTGGACATGGCACAGACACAATCAAAAATTTGTCCTTGCACTTGTAATCCTTGGCCAAGGGCTGCGAGAAGCCCTGCAAGATGAGCGAAATCTTGACAGATTCGCCAGGAGCGACAATGCTAGCGTTCGGTCTAACACAGTACAACTTTGGGGCGGTCGTCTTGACCTTGAAAGCCAAAGGCTCGTCTGAGGAGTTGGAGAGGAACAAGTACTCGGTGGCAGGTTCGGTGAACGTACCTAAATGTTAGTATGAACTGGTTAAAATGGCGTTGGACGTGGCTTAAATGGCACAGGGTGGGAACGGACGAGATGGAATCATAGGAGATGAAACTAACATAGTACGGAATTGGACAAGGAAACGACGGAATTGATGGACTTGGAGATGACAAATAGCATATCACCAACAAATCTAAGACATGGGCACCGGGGACGATGTTCGATGCAGTTGGTGGAAAACCAGACCATGTCGTGGTCAAGTTTTATGTATTTGTTTGCATTTCGGTCATTGTTTGCCTATAGCTTGGTCATATTCGATGATGTTTGGAGATGTTTGGAGATGTTTGCTATATGCGCGAGAACACGGACATCAACAGACAACAACAGACAACAACACCGCGGCAACAGCACATTCCAGCCATTGACGGCTCCGTGATGAAGGCCCACCTACTGGCCGTGACGGTAGCAGAGGCGGCAGCGAAAGGGGCGGCTAACGGGAGAAAATTGATGATGATTGATGGAGGTGGACAAAACATAACTTGAGGTGCCAGGGATAGAAACGCCGCCAGAACGACGGGACAAGTGGGGCCAGAGAGAACTTCCCCCACGGCAATTGCATTACGTACCTTTGTATGTCAAAACAGATGGGGAGACCTCCATGATAGATTGTTGTTGGAAGAAGAACGGAGAGGAAAAAAAGGGGAATTTTGGTGAGAAATTTCATTGAGAAATCACACGCTGTGATCGAGGTGCGCGGGGTGGGCTGTGGGAAGAAAAACTGGCTAAAGACTTTGAAAGTGGAAATAGAGAAATGATGGAGAGTAGAGGCATGAAGAGGAGTTAAAATGAGGTGGAAAATGGGGTAGTGTTGAAGGTAATAGAGTTGAGGGTGACAAGGTGAGGGTAAGGCTGATATGACCATAGAGGACATTGAGGACATTCATTATAGAGGATAGTGAGCATAGTGAGCATAGAGGACGGTGGATATAAAGGACAGCAAAGAGGGAAAAAAAATTGTGGATAGTGAGCAGCAGTGACCATGGATTAGATAGGATGAGAAGGTATTAAGATCTTGTAAAGATGATGGAGGGATGCTTGAGGGAAAGAAAAGGAAAGTTAACTATGGGGATATGTGAAGGAAGAGGGATTATGGTGAGACGGTGAATTGTGCGACTGTGGAGTTTTTTATCTGGTAGTCAGGACTGGGTCAGAGAAGAGAATGATAAGAAAAAGTGGATTTTGAAAATAAAAATTCTAGATATGGGGAATTTTATTAAAGTTGACTCGTTTATGTTTAAAGATATGAATCGAGGGGGATAGACACGAATTGTAGTGATTTGCAAGGTTGTCTAATTTCTCTCTATTTCTGGAACCTTTTTGACAGCAATTGACACTTTTTGATCTACATGACATTAATTGATGGTATTGAGCAATAATACTTTGTGTTTGATGTTATGGTGATTCTATGTGTTTGATGCAATGATTGTTCCGAGGATTTAATTACACATGTATTGATGGAATTGTTTTTGACAATTTATATATGTGCTCGTCTATACTGTTGCCTTATCGTCACCTTCACATTGTAAATTCCCTCCTCGTCAAAAGTTCGCTTTATTGCTAGCAATCATTACGGGGCCTGACTATTCTCACCCTGTAGTCACTCTATATCTTATTGTTGTTTTGAAGTTACCATTCATTTCTTTCTCGGAAGTTTCAATATGTGTCATGAATGATTTGTCAGTTGTTTACTGTAATTGATGGCCATTACCGTCTATTAATCTTCATCTAATTCCAAATCCTTTGGACAACTTTACTATATTTGTTCGACTGATATAATTTTATGGTTTGAATTTCACCATTTGTTCAGTTATTGCTGTGATGTCTGTCTTCATTTGGTTGTTCGTGTCAATTCTATATACTCTCAGAGCATTCGACATATCTATGGTTCCAGATCAGTAACTTATGTAATACTTTTTGATATTGTTGATATCCTTCATAGCCTGTTGATATCCTTCATAGCCTGTTGATATAATGTTCTCGCTGACTTCAATTGGTCTTCACTCGGCCCCAACTTGGCCACCGGTCGTCACCACCCAACGTTTGACAACATTGTCAATTGATCTTTCCAAATTATCTCAAAGAGTAAATGATTGAAACTTCTATTTTTCTCCTTCTTGAGTGCATGAAGCTTCATTAATTCTCATGACTCTTGGCTCTCTTCCTCAAATAAACTCTACCATCTTATCAAATTGAACTTACTCGAAGAAATAACCAAATCAAAATGGTTCACCCTATCACGAGCATCTCTAAACCTCATACAGAGCCGAATCTTGAGTATTATAGTCATCCAACATCCCTAGCATGAATCTGAATGATAACTCTAAGAGACTTTCTAGTGACCCAACTTGCCAATTTCACATTACTTGAGAGATGATAGAACAATCGATCCATAAAACCACACCATTCTCTACTCTTTGATCCATAAATTCCACCTCCTCCATCAATTTCATCTCCAGTTTTATCACTCTATCATTTGCTCTTTCACTTACTTCCTACTCCACATTCCTGCACCACCCATCCACCTTCAACTCCATGCTTCAATACATAAAAGGCGATCTCTTCTCTCACACTTCGTCTAAGAAGGTCATTTTGGCCCATGCCTGTAACCCGTTTGGTCTGTGGGGTGGAGGCATCGCAGCTCAGTTCAGAAAAAGGTACCCTTCAGCCTATAAGTTGTACGCTGACCATTGTCACCAACATGGAAACACCCTTCTTGGGAAATGTTTGGTGGTTCCGGCCGATGCCCAATCCAAGGTGTACATAGCTTGTCTTTTCACGAGTAACTTTGAGAATTCACCATCACAAATCGTGGAGTACACCAAGCAAAGCATGGCTGAGCTCACTGAGCAATTGAAGACCATGGAGAATGTAGAAACACACAACGGGAAAACCACTATAAACATGCCAATGATCAACAGTGGCATCTTCAATGTTCCTTGGAAAGATACTGAGGCTGTGTTGCAGAGCACTGACCTCAACATCAATGTATACACCATTGACTAATAAAGCTATGATTGACGAATCCACGTCGATAGGCAAATGTATATTAAAGCCTGGATCTAACTAATAAACAAAATACTCTTAGACGCTGGCCACAATCTCGCTGGCGTTCTTCAACACCTCCACCATCTTCAAGCACTCCTTTCTCTTCTGCACCGTGAGCTCGTTCTCCTTGACCAAGTCGGCCAAATCCTTGGAGCTGTACAACTTCTCCAACAATTCTCTTTGAATCTCATCCTTTGATCTGATGATCAACTTCAGCATAATAGCCTTGGGGATGAGGTCAGCAACAGTTCTCTTAACAATGTTGAAGTACGAAGAAATCAAAAGCTTGATCACCTCAGTCTCCATTTGCTCACGCTCAGTCATCGTACCAGTGGCACGCAACACTGGAGGTGGGGCCTCCATCTGCTGTAATCTCTTTTTGTTTTTAGACGAGAAGAAGCCGCCAAAGAAGCCATTGGAATCTTCCTTAGAGTTGGCTGGTGGTGGTGGCTGCTGGCTAGGAGGCAATGGTTTGCCAGTCTTTGGGTCAACTGCAACTTGTGGCTTGGGGTGAAACTTCTCTTCGACAATCTCCATGGCCTGCGAACCCTTTAACAAGTCTGGGTGGGCGGTGTTGACGTAGGTCTCCTCAGCAGAAATGATATCGGTAACGAATTTGTTAGTAGGAACCAACTCTTCGCGCAAGAACTGGAGGAAAGACTGTGAAAGACGCTCCTTCAAAGCAGGGTAACGCGAATATTGAGGGTGGCTGATGATCTGTGACAAGATTCTGGCCAACTCGTCGAAAATCAAGTTGACACATCTCAATGAAGGGTCCTCCAACCGCGTGATCTGCTGCTTCACAAGCACCTCAAATGCTTGGGTGCCCACAAATAATGAAGGAGCAGAACCAGAGGTGTTGTGCATAATGGTACGGATGTCAGCATCCTTGATTTGGTCAAATGGATCAATGGCATTGACACCATTTTTGAAGATCTCGTGAAACACGAACGAGATACGTGCACCACCGCTCAATTCCTGTGAGGTCAATTCCTTAGCTTCACCATTCAAGATCTCGTTGTAGTCCTTGGAGAAGTTTGTGATCATGTTCAAAGCAATCAGTGTAGGACTCTCCTCCAATTCTGGGCCCAAGGTAGCCAACTCCTGCTGGTACTTCTTCAATGAGTGGTCAATTCTCATCTTGATATCAGGCAATGTGCCCTTGATGTGATGCAACAATATACTGTTAAGCTTCTTGGCCAAGTATGGAGTACCACAGTACTGGGACTTGGCCTTGTAGCTAGGATGGTTCTCGAAGAAAGCAGCCTCATCACGCAAAGCATCACGGATGGTCTTCTTGGATTCAATGTCACGCTGTCCTCTGTTGATCACAGGAATGTAGCCGAATCTCAAAGGAATCACTCTACCAGCCAAAATATCAACCACATCTGTACCCTCATCCATCAAATCGACCTTAGTCAAAACACCAATGGTTCTGGCTCCCTCAGGATCCACTTCACGTGCCAACTTCAAACCGTCTGAGTTTGCCAAATCCGTGTTGGAGGCATTCACAGACAAAATAATGGCATTTGGCTTGGAGATGTATTTCATCAACATGTCTCTGATCTGCCTTTCGATATCCTTAGGCTGGTCTCCCACAGGCACCTTGGTTAAACCCGGCAAGTCAACCAAAGTCAAAGTCAACACATGAGGGGAATAGATTCTAAGGTTAATTGGCACAGGCGAAATACCCAAGTTCTTGCCAGTTTTGGCGTCGGTTTCCCGCACAATCTCCTCACGGATCTCCTCAAAGTTGTAGAACCGTTTGTTGGGCAAGTGCAAAAACTCTCCCCATTCTTCCAAGTTGTTCTCTGACTTGTCTCCCTTGTCGGTTACCGTGATCAACTTGTCGGCATCCAGCTGGTTGACGCCTGGTCTGCGGTTAATCAACTGCAACACCAATGGTCTTCTGGTAACGATACCGGTACCTCTAGGCAAGAAATCTCTTCCGACAATGTTCTCTAACACTGACGATTTACCACTGGATTGAGATCCCACGACTGTGATCTGAGGCAAATCGACGGGCGACGACGAGCCGCCGCCCAATGGAGCCAATGCATCCTGCAATTTATTGATGGTGGAAATTAACGTCTCATCCATTGTTTTGGGGTGAAAGTGGTTGTTAATTAGTGTTTAATTGTTGGAGTTGGTGAGGTTTTGCCGTTGGTCGTGTGGAGCACAGAACTGCCACGATAAGGTGGGTTGGAGGGGCGAGATATGGAGCCTTGAGAGAATTTAAGTGATTGGGGTAAATGATTTGGAATCTTAGAAATGAGCATGTTTTGCTTTATTTGGATTTAAATTTGGGTGTTTGTAGGTTTTACGTGGAACGGTAAGTGATTTGATGAAAGGTGTTCGCAACCTCCTAAACTGGAATTTGAGAGGTTGTATGAGGAGCAAAGGGAGGAGGAAACAATTTATGGTTGATTTCTACAGTTTCTGTTGCTTTAGTAATTTTTAGATTTTTAGATTCTCTCAATTATTATGATACTTTTAGTTTCAATTTTATTTTGACTAAACATTCGTTGTTTTCTACTTTGAGCAACGTATGTATTTCATCTACGATGTACCTATAACACTATGCTGTTTTCAAACATATCGTTTTCATTTTTAGTATGCTGGTTCGATTACAATCTTCGTATTAGTGTATTCACTAGACTATCTGAAAGTCGTAATGAAGTATCGAATATATTAATGCCAAGATGATAGTATTGAATGTGGTAAAATGAAGTTGGTCAAATGTAGATCACTAAATCATCATTCCAATCAAGTCATCCAAAACAACTAAAGAGTCACCTTATAAATTCCTGTAAATCAAGCGTACTTTTAATAATTCCCCTGGCCAAACCGATCTATGAAGCTATGGCTGGCGGTATAACTAAAGCCCTCAAACATTGCAGCCCGGGCCACCTGCTGGCTCTCCCCCAAGTCATAATCACTGATTCTCATCCCAGTAAACTCATCAGCAAAATTCTCCGCTAATGCTGGGTCGGAGATCACCGGAACAATTGGCGGAGTAACGATTTGCTCCTCAACTCCCACCCAGTTAACCTTGCGGAAAAACCGGTGGTCTTGGAACGTCTTCCACCTATCATCCACGGCAAACCGTTTAGCAGGATTCTTCTGGAGCAATTTCCCCAAAAGGTCCTTGGCATCCAACGATAAATAGTAGGGAAGTACCGGTTTGGACTTGATGATCTTATCCAGAATTACTTTATGAGATTTCCCGGTGAACGGAGGTTTTCCTGTCATCATGTCGTATAGAACACAGCCCAACAGCCACCAGTCCACGGCATAATCATAAGGCTCACCCTTGATGATCTCTGGTGCCATATACTCGGGCGTTCCAATGATCGACCGACACTCGTTGTCGCTTTCGTCGTTGCCAATGGCCTTGGAGAGCCCAAAGTCCGTCAACACCAAGTGTCCCTGTGCGTTCAAGAGACAGTTTTCAGGCTTCAAATCACGATATACTATACCCAAACGATGGAGGTGAGCGAGTCCAAGGGCCATCTGAGCACCGTAGAAGGCCACATGTTCCTCAAGGAATACGTTGCCCAACGAGTTGTTGGACGTGAGGTGATGAAAGAGTTCTCCACCAGGGATATACTCAAGCAACAAGTAGAAACGGTCGTGGTCTTGTAATGCGTAGAAGAGCTTGACGATGTTGGCATGGTGGGTGATTCTGGTAAGAATGTGACGTTCAGCGATGGTTCTTTCGACGTGTGAAGCATGTGGAGTTGGACCATCAGTACTAGCAGTGTCTATGGTGTCAGGTTTTGGCGGGTTTTCCTTCTCTTTCAAGTCTTGGCTGGTCTCATTCTGTCTTTGAGAGTCGAACACTTCAATCTGAGGTTTTCGGATCTGCTTCTGTGCATAGAGCCGCCCGTTGACTTTGTCTCGGACCAAATGAACCTTGCCGTAGGCTCCTTGCCCCAACACCTTGAGCGGCTCAAAATTAGCCAATGTCCGCTTATGTAGTGGTTCATCTTCAGGGATCAAGTTGGCTGGAATGGTGAGGCCATGAGAGGTGGAAAGTGACGCTGAACGCACAGAGAGACGCCGGTAAACTGAGGATCTACGACGGAGGCGACCCTCAGAGGGTTCTGGAATGGGGAGGTAGGCCACGGGGGAGGACAGTGGATGTGAAAGTGGATCTTGGTCAATGACTGCGGACGTCTGGAAGTCTGTAGCGAACAGCTCTTCGTCGAAGGTGAAAACCATGATGCAGAATGAATATATGGTTTGTGAAATGTGTCTTTGATTTTAAAATCTGTACTTTATGATCTGTGCTTTATGGTCTGTACTTTATGGTCTGTACTTTATGATCAGTAGTCTAGAGAACCTTTAGTCGTGAAGACTATGGAAACTACTACTGATGCACCTGCGCCAACTAAAATTAGGACAACTTCTAAAAGTCTATATTCTGCTCTTCTTCAATCCTTGAGAGCTCTCACTGCTTCTATACTTGTTATTAATTGGACAGGAAGAAAATGAGTATTGGCTGAGAGACACAGGAAAGTGGAAGGTGAGACATTGAAAGTAGAAAATGGTGAACTACCCAGAGGTAAAACGATTCGATATTGAAACACAAGCACACTAAATTAAGGTGAATTATGAAGTAATGAAGAACAATTTGAACAGTGGAATTCTTTCAAAAAATGAAAGACAAAAAAAGTATTATCTTTATTGTTGGAAACTCACCATCTAGTGGTTTCGAGGTCTGCCCAATGAAGATTCAGCCAGTTATAGACCTGGCAATATGGATGTCTCTTTTGGATGGTCTTTATTGACGGTTTTCACCTTCTGAGTTATTGCTATGGCTTTCAGTCTCTTTCTGTTTTTTTTTTATATATAATTTCTAATGATTTCAAAGATTCTCCGTGGAGTTTTCTCTATTAACTTCATGTTGATATTTTCTCAATTTCTTTGTCTTTTCGCAATTTTGCAACCAAACCAAAACTGATATCCCATCTCCACAAGCTTCAAACTTACCAAATCTGGAATCATCAAACCTCAAAAATGTTGCCTAAAACATTCAAATCTCATACACATTATACTCGCAAAGCTTTTTTAACCAAGTTTTTCTTTCCTTCCCTTGATGAATCACTACGAGGAAGATCATTCCTACATACAAAGCATAGGGCATTTTCTTTTAATCTCATCAGCCCCAATCGCTTCCTCATCCCGTACTTTTCTACCATCAAGATCGAAAGAATCATCCTTTACTTCTTCAAGTAATTGTTTCTAAAACATACAGAATCCGTACCCCGGGCAAAAAGAATAATCTGGGCCCTTATCCTTAATCTTCACGTTCTCCCATGTTCTTACCCCAACGTTGCTGCGCACCACCTGCAGGAAATCCACCCAAACCCGATCAGTCACACTAAGTCAAGAAATTTTCACAAAATTTTTTCTTCACATCTTATTCTTCACCAAAAGAAGCTTGACCCTCTCTTTCGAAGTCAAACCCCGTCTATCCAAAGGTACAAGAGCCTGCTGCGTCCACGTGCCTTTTTCGTCAACTTTCTCGCCAGCTAGTGGTTTATGCCGAAGAAACCCTCACGATCGTCACTATCTATTCCTAACAAAATCCTTGAACCTGGATAACAGAACCTAGATCCATACGACCGTTTCCTCCATCTGAAAGTTTATCCCAATTCGATTTTTGCTGCCGCTTCTGTTGCTTGTCGTTTTGTGTTGCTGACATTTCCTTCCATTTTTGCTTCACTATAGGTTGTCGACCCTCCCCCTTCCGCCTCTAGTGAAAGACCATTTTTAACAACAAAAAAAATCCAAAAAATCCCCAAAAAAGTCTATTGGACAAGTCGAATTTCTTTGAAGAACCTCGATCATCATCCAATTCCACTCACACTCCTAAGACTCTGAAACGTTTCTTGCTACTTCTCTCTCCGTTTCTTTTGGTCTTAGTGACGCTGCTCCAACTTGCACAAGAGTAAGTTTCAATCCACCCAAAAAACAGAAAAAAAAGTTATGGTCGCTCCCGCTTACGTCGAAGATTCTTACGTTGACCATGTTTTATCTGCCAATTTAGACTCTACCTACGCCTTTGAAGGCCCGGAAAAGTTGCTCGAAGTTTGGTTCTGGCCGTCTGCAACGGCTATTCCATCCTCTGTTTCATCTGAAGGTTTGCGTGCCATTCCTTTGGAGAAATGGGTCAATATCTTGGACTTGGTCAATTGCAAGATCTTGTCCATGAAATCGAGTCCCACCGTAGACGCCTACTTGTTGTCTGAGCTGTCGCTTTTCGTGTTTCCTCACAAGTTTATCTTGAAAACTTGCGGAACCACTACCACGTTGGCTGCATTGGACGAAATGTTCGACATTGCCAGGGAACATTGCGGTATCGACAACAAACCGGCAGCTATCTCTTCGAAGAAAGTCTTCAAGGTGTTCTATTCCAGAAGATCTTTTATGTTTCCTGATAGACAGAAGCATGTGCATACGTCTTGGAAACATGAGACTCAATTACTCAACGAGCATTTTGTCTCTGGTAAGCTGTACGTTGTTGGCGATTTCACCCTGGACGACCATTGGTACTTGTACATGGGGGGTTCTGGGTGCAACAACTCTGACTCGGCCAAATCGTGCTTTTCCGACCAGACTTTCGAGATCTTGATGACTCAATTGGATCCTTCCAAGGCTGCGCAGTTTGTCACTTCCAGAAAGCCTGGGCCTGACTCAATGGTAGAAAGTGATAGCGAGGACCACGACTTGGGCCATGACTACGGCTTGGAGACCATGAAGGCCACAGGCTTGGACGATGTGTTTAGACCTTCCAGCAGAAGGTTTGCGCAGATGCCATCTCCGCTGTTGAGCGACAACATGGAGTTGCTGGACGACGAAGCTCGTGGAAATGTCCGTTCAGACCAGTCCAAGGACTCACGGTCTGCAATTGAATTCATCCACGATGCCTTTTCGTTTAGTCCATGCGGCTTCTCGTCCAATTCCATTAGCTCGAGATCTGGAGGCTACTACTACACGCTCCACATCACTCCGGAGTCTGGATGGTCGTACGCTTCGTTCGAGACAAACTACCCGTTCTCGGCCACGTCCAGCGTGGGAATCGTGGATGTGTTGATGCGGGTATTGAACATCTTCAAGCCTGGTCGTTTTTCCATGACTTTGATCAACGAGTCTCATCCTGACCTCAAATCTGTTTTGGGGGTTGCTCATAAGGATAGTTTTGCTGAGTTAGCTAGCAGCGACGAAGCTTTGGCCAAGTTGGGCTACATGAAGCACGAACGTGTGATTTACGACTTGAAGAGCGAGTACAACTTATTGTACATGAACTTTGAGAAGCAGTGAACATTACAGGACATCTTATTCGATGTAGAATCTTGGGGGATACTGGAATCCCAACTGGCTCGTTTCCTCTCCAATCCTGGCACTTTTCTGAGGTGGTAAAGTGTCATGGCGAGGACGTACCAGGTGGCTCCCGTACATTATTCTGATTAGATGAGATTGAACTGATGCCATTGTTTTCAATATATGTTTTTGTAAAGTAAAGTAGTAGATGAGTAGAGAATTTTGTTATGACAACAAATCAATTAGCAGGCTACGATTCTACAGATAATTGTTTCTTATTCAGTGTGTCTACGAATTTCAGACGTTTCTTTTGTCGATAAGGATCAACCTGTATGGATTCCCTCCAATCAAATCTCTCTACTCCAATTTATATGATAAGAATCAGATTAACAAGATAAATATAGAGTATAAGTATATACAAGCTCAATCTTGCTGCTTAGAACTTCTTACCGAAGAGGATAACCTGCAACTGGTCGTACATGGAGATAACACCAGCACCGGCAACACCTCTCAAGATGTTAGCACCGCAACCCTTGAACAAGGAAGCAACACCCTCAGCGGCAACAACCTTCTTGAAACAGTCGAAAGCACCGTTGTACTTAACAGCCTGACCAGAGGTCATCATCATTCTTCTTCTGACAGTGTCCAATGGGTAAGAAGCAGTGGAAGCACCAGTGGTAACAGTCCAACCCAACAAGAAAGAAGCCAAGAAAGAACCCTCCAATGGACCAACCAAAACGACTGGCTTCAAGGAGTCGTACAAACCGAAGTACAAACCTCTGTAGACAACAATACCAACAACAGATGGACCGAAACCTCTGTACAAACCAGCAATACCGTCGGAAGCCAAGGTCTTCTTGTAGACATCGAACAAACCGTTGAACTGTCTGTCTCCTCCACCCTTGGTGGACTTGGCGTCGTTAGCCAATCTGGTTCTGGCGTAGTCCAAAGAGTAGACGAAAGCCAAAGAGGTGGCACCAGCCAAACCACCGGAAGCCAAGTTACCGGCGAACCACTTCCAGTAGGACTCGTCCTTCTTGAAACCGAACATCTTCTTGAACTTGTCCTTGAAAGCAAAGTTCAAAGCCTGGGTTGGGAAGTATCTGATGACGTTGGCGGTGTTACCTCTCCAGAAAGAAGAGATACCCTCCTCAGCGGCGGTTCTTCTGAAACACTCAGCAATACCATCGTACTTTCTAGCCAAACGACCCTGCTTGATCATTTCGTCCTGGTTTTGGATCAACAACTTGACTCTCTCAATTGGGGCGGCGGCGGTCTTAGAGACAGCGGCGGAAACACCACCCATCATGAAGTCGACGAGGAAAGAGTTCTCAGCAGACATATTTACGGAATAGATGAACTTACGACTGGAAAGAAAAAAAAAGGGAGGGAATTTTGGGCCGGGAAGTTTCGTTTATATAACTTTCGCGGTGGAAAAATCAACGAAAAAATGTCGCACATTGGTGGGCACAATGTCCATACAAAATGCCTGGATTCTGGCACGTGATCCGGCGATTATCGGGCGCATTATCCCTCAACTGCGCGCTCCTATTGGTCAGTGCTACTTTTGGGGCCTTGTCTAGGTGCACTCCGGTAGCCTAACCTGCCTCCGTGGTTGACAAGGGATAGGCTTTTGTGGGTTAGCAATGCGGAGATTTGGCTATTTGAACGGTGTGGCAAGGGGCAAGGATTACCATTCTATTGGCTGCGTGAGCTTGTGACGCTATGAGGTTTCAAGGAGGGTTGGTGTCCTTTTATAGTTGGGCGGGTCGCAAAGGTCCCGGAGCCCCTAGGTTCTAAGAAAAATGTCGTGGGAACGCGCACGCGACATTTGCGAGTTTCTTTTTCGGTCCAATTGGCAAGTGAATTTCTTTGCTAGGGCTGGGGATTCCGCATACTTGTAAGGTTACATTTTGCAATTGGGGATGTGAATTCTATTTTGTAGATACGAGAGGACTTTATGGAAGAAATTTGGTAAACTTTTCGGGTAAGGAACCGGTCTAAACTCCGAAAATATTCATGCTGCCTCCCCTCGTTGTTTGGGGTAACTTACTGTTGCTAGTCTGAGTTCCCCATACTATTTTTTAGTGATTTATTTTTCCCTGGTGAGCAGCCCTGACAATGTGCTACCATTTCACTTCTTGCGGCTGCAACACTCGCCTGACAGCCAATAGAAGAATAGTCCGGCGATTCGGAAAATCCTGCCGTCTTCTATGAAGGTGTCAATGTGTGGAAGACAATCAGATCCTTCTTTCCCTTTGATTCGGTGTTCGGATCTGGAGAATATGTATGGTTAGTGTACTGTTGATATCTCCTCCACCCTCTGCTCAACGTAGAAGACTTAATCTATTGTAAACACTCTCAATGACTCGATTTGTCTATTGAAACTCTGAGAAACGTGAGCTTTCTTCATGCATGGAGTTTAAAGTTCTTGCTGTGGGATACTCTGCGAGCTCGAGAGAAGTCCGGAAATTCAGTGCTCTTCGTGCTTTCTTGGTCTCCTTGATCTGCTCTCTCTTGCTAATGGTCTCCATGGCAATTGGTTCCACCTTGTCCAACATGTTGACGTCATTCGTCCGTACATGGTATGTCTCAAGAATTGAAGTGGTGTCATCGTAGTACGATCCTAGCACCAGTTGGCGAAACGAATCGAACACTGATTTTCGTTTTTGTTTCTGGGTAACAATCTTGCCTTTTGGTGTTGGCTCTTGAAGCTTTACCTTGGTTCGATTGGGATCAGTGGGGTCGTATTTCTCGGGATACCGAGCAAACTTTCCGAGCTTGACTTGTTCACGAACAATGTCACTGTCCATGGGGAAGAATAACTTCTGTGACATGTCATAAAGACCCCTTGGAAGTAAACAAACTAAAAATCCTACGCCTAAGCATGTCCAGAATTGCGTCATACCAAACATGGCGGTGGCAGCGTGATAAAACTCGGACGAAAGAGGAGTAATGGTCCATAAGCCAGTCCAGCCGAAGATCACCAAGCATGAGAGCGAAATACCAAGGAGTGACGCCCAGTCCCATCTGTACTGATGCATTAACACGTAGAAGTTGCTGCCAATACACGAAATGCACGTTACGAGTACTCCCACATAGAAACGATGATCCACTGCAAGTCCGGAGGTATCCTGGAAGGAGTAATAGTACATCAAGTATGGGAAGAAAAATGAGATCAAAGACTGGTACACACCATCGATGACATAAATCCAAAATTTGGTCTCGGTGAACTCCTGCTGCATGATTCCAACTCTGTACAATTGTGGAACCAACATGGATACTTCAGCGGATACATCTTGATCAAATACTCCCAACAAGATCACAGGCGCAGCAGTAAATGCCAAGTTGTAAAAGACCAAGTAAGTGTAATCAAACAAGTATGAACCATCAAAATCGTTGCATACGCTGTACCAAAATAAGGCAAGGGTGTAGTTGATATTCTTGAAAAAGAAGCTTGGAATGACTTCAGAAAATCTCTTATATGACCAACGACCGTGAGTTAAGAGTAATCTGGTCAAAAATCTAAACTGTCCAAGCGCGTAGTCAGAAGACATAGCTGCTTGGCGACCTTCTTCTCCGGCAATACCAACACCAACGTCAGCAGCTTGAATCATGGCAACATCGTTGGATCCATCTCCGATAGCCAAGGTCATCACATCAAGTGTGTCCTTCACCATCTTTACGACGGCAGCTTTTTGAGCTGGGGAAACACGACAACAAAGAACAGCTTTGCACTGTTTACACAAAAGTAAGAATTTTCTTTGTACCTCGGGGTCTGCTAATGCTAATTTCAATGCGTCACCATCAATGACAACACCGAACCTTTCATTGGGAGCAGAATGGTCTTTCTTGGCTAATTTCAAATCCTCCTCGGTACCAGTCAAACCAAAGCATCGTTTGAGATAGTTAGTAATTAATCTTTCAATTATCATTGCGTCATCATCGCCAGCAATCACATTATTCTGGATCTTTTCCTCATCAGTCAAGTTAGTTTTCAAAACCAAAAGTTCCATATCATTTCCAAGCAAATTGCATGAGAACCCAATGTTGATGGCTGTTTCAACCTTATCTCCAGTCAATACCCACAATTTAATACCAGCATCTGCTAAAATAGCAATGGAATCAGGAACTCCGTCCTGCAATCTATCTTCAATTGCCGTGCCTCCTAAAAGAGTCAATTCTCTCTCAATAGAGTCGGCAACCTCTTCCATTTTATCCTCACGATTGGTTAAAGACGACGACGCTTCGTGATGCTTTTCATTCCACTTCAAATACTCTGACCAAGTCAATTCTCTCTTTGCAATACACAAAGTTCTCAATCCCTCAGTTGCATATTCTTCCAAATGGCGGGAGGTGGTCTCCAACATAGTCGAACTATTCGTCTTCGAGAGCCTGCTGTAGATAATTGAGTCTGCGCCCTTACATAAGAGAAGAACTCTAGGCTCCTCATCTTCAGAGTTACTTGGAAGCTTCACAATTGCACTCATTCTTTTCCTGGTGGAATTGAATTCCAAGGTATTGAGAATCTGATATTCTCTCTTTTCTCCCTGAACACGCAAAATGAATCCTCTCTTCGTCTTTCCGTTAAAAACAAATCCCAAAGAACGTGCTGTGCCAACCAATGCTGCCTCATCTGGAGATTGAGCCTTCAATATTAACTTCAGAGAGTCGGATGGATCTTCCTCTGCCAAGACAGAATGACATAATGCAAGACTGAGTAAGAACTCTTCATTTTTTTCCTTTTGAAGTTTTCCAGCAGATCCATTCAAGTCATCTGCGAGCTTCTTGGAGACAAATGTGAGCTCCTCATCATAAACGTTCTTGCAGTGCTGTCTCAACGTCTTGAGCATGGCCTCTTTATCTAATGCAATTGCGGCCTTTTCAATACGGCTCTCTTCTTCAACATTTGCGCCTTGACGTTTCCGAAGACCTGCTAAGGCCTCCGTATACGCTCTTCCATATGAAATTCCATTGATAGTACATTTACGGAACTCCATGAGGTTCTGGGTCAAAGTTCCAGTTTTGTCACTGAAAATGTATTCCACTTGGCCCAAATCATCAGAAATACTCCACGATCTGGGGTTGCATGGGAAATCCAACTTGTCGTAGTACAACCCCACATCACAGTAAATAAAATAGGCTTGAATTGACTTGATGATTTCAATGGTGATGTAAAGCGAAATAGGCACCAAGGCTTGGTACAATATAACGGCAACAAAGAATGTGACGATACCGTTCAAAACAGGCGTGCCCGCTGGGGATCCAAACTCGAAGAAATCTCGAGAAACTCCACTAGTATTATAGTAGATACCATTCACCAAACCTGAAACGAAACATAAAAGGAACAAGATAACAAAGTTGATGATGACATAATAGTTGAGGCCCCTTGAGATCCTAGACTTCTTTGTAGGGGTGATGCCAGAATTAAGAATGATCTTCGAGTCTGAACCTGTAAAGATCACCATTCCAATGATCCATTTAGTGTTTCGAAGGGAGCATCCACGCAAAATAAGATTGTTGACCGTTGTACTTTCTTTCTTCACCATCCCATTCTCATTGTATGAAACACAACCCTCGTATGCATACAAATTTGGATGAGGGCCCTCACTGTCTACCTCAAAAACCAAATTCACGAAGTCATTGGCACGTTTTAGCTTGTGTTTTTCTGTACTAAACTTAAGCGCCTGTTTCACCTTCAAGTTTGTCTCTCCATCTAAGTTCTTGGTCTCAACGAAGCAACAATTGTCTTCATCGCTCGAAGAAAGAATCATAATATCCGCAGGGACTTCTTCATTATTCTGAACACGGACAATATCTCCCACTTTCACTTCTTTCCAACATTTCTTGGAGAATGCGAGGACTCGATCGTCCATATGTGAAACTCTAGTATGCTTGCTTGGAATGGCCATTGAAATACCGCTCATCATGGAATGCCTGTTATTGGCCACACTCATCATGTGGTTGTGGCCCACGGAGCTATCAAAGCTGTTTCTATTAATTTCCTGGTTCTCTTGATTATGCAATTCCCGTGCCTTTTTGGCACGACCATCCTTCGTGAGGTTAGCCTTCAATGCAGCTAGTGTTTTGAAGAGCATTTTAGTATTCCATTTCTTGAATAATCTCCAGAGTGACACACTCTCATCGCTCACATTACGGTTCTCATACGTGTAACCTTCAACTTCTCTAACCTGCGAGAGAATATGCGTGGGCTGATTGTTGACCTCCATATCCAGCGCTGTTCTTCGGGAATCTTCAATGGACTCCTTGATGGCTGATAATGCAATAATGACGATAAGCGGGACAGCCGCAAGAATGGGCGACGCCACTCCAAAAATGGAGAAACATCCCAAAATGATAAGAAAGAGAAAATAATTGTTAGCAATGTCTGTGCGGAACGAGTTAAACAAGTTCTTGGGCAAAAATGTGAGTGCCGTGTACTTTGCCGTTCTGATCTTATTGCGTGGATACACGTTGATGGGTAAGCCAGTTTCAGGGTCCACCAATTCACTAGGAAGCGTTCTGTTGAAGGTTATGATACGATTTTCATGTTTCCGATCGCGTGGATCGCGCTTTTCAGTGTCTGCTTCATGGTCCGAGGCGTAGTCATCAATGATATCCAATGAATCGTCTGGACCGTACTCGTCATCTTGCGATTTCTGTTTTTTCAGAATTGTTCCAGCACGCAAGATTTTTTTGAATGTCTTGGACCTGTTGACCGGTGCCTTCTTAGGCCGACCAGTCTTCGTTCGTGTGGTTCCCCAACGCATTCTCTTCATGGCAGTAGGGACCTCTTCAGGAGGGTACATTTCGTGGAGCGGTGTGCCGGGAATCAGGCTTGACTGGTCGGAGAACGGCGATCTGGCATCTTTGGGCGACGTTAGATCGAATCGAAGCGACGGCTTGCGTGTGGTGGCAAACTGGGGCACGATATTGATGGTGGGAGACTTGAGACCCGTGTCAAATGACATTTCACTAGCAGTATCGCTAATAGACGACGCCGACGTGCCTGACTGGTTGTCCGCAAAGGGACTTTTGGGATATGTGAATCTATCCATTGTAGTTTAGGAATGTTTGGAAGACTTTGGAAGGATTTCTGATGAATTTTAGACGATGTTCTGATGTCAATAGTAAAGCCAGGTACACGGCAATAAAATGAATGAAAATTGCGGGAAAAAATGAGCGGAACTTCCACAGACGAGATTTTCTCGCTATGTTGGATCGTGAAATAAACAAGAATAGGCAACGGTGGCCCTGTGAATGAATGTAAGTAGACCTTGGAGTCTAAAAGGTACTTTGGTCTTCACAATTTTATTTTCCTTACAAAGCGCGTTGCATCCTGCACTGTCCGATGAAGGTTCAACGTGTCGGTGTTTCAATTCATCCGAAGATCCGAGCAAAAAAAAAGTAAAGATGGGGAAAAAATTGTAGGAATATTGATATTTGAGGGTCTTCTGTAGAATTTGAGTTTCAAAATTTTAATGTGTTTGTTCATTGTCTGAGATTTTTGTGATATCGAGGTTATACCAGTGAGACACTGAATTTTAGTAATTAGCAGCGTAATTTGGAGATCGGTGCAGGCCAGAAACAAAATATCCTAGAAAGTGGATGATAGAGTTGGCAAGATATGGCAATGGAAAATTATAAGGTTCACGAATCAAGACCTTTGTGAGTTTCCAAGTTTCAAGTTTATTGTCTAGGATTTCTAAAACAATTGAAGCTGTTCATGGACTAATTAATGTTGAGTAATGAAAACTGAAATTTCGTATTCGCGAACTAACCTGTGAGCGAAGTTCCTAAAGTACCAAGATGAAATTAGCAAAGGTCTACAATGTGCATGGAAACAAGCATTTAATTGCCTTTCCTAATTGGGCCACAGTGTCAGCCCATTTGGGAGCTGTGGATGCTTGGGCCTGCGCTTTGCCAGCCGAGCTCACCAGTCGGAAATAGTAGGTGTGAGACCTTAAATATGTACGATCACTAGAATTGATAGCCCACTGTACATAAACGAAAAAGGAAAGCTCGACAACACGGATCGGTGGATGAGTGTGCGGCACTTTGCAGAAACGAAGCGTTGGCACAGCAACTTACTAATTATAGATGAGGAGTGGGCAATGAATGTGGCAGATATGGAGTGATGAGTTCACATGAATGGACTGGAAAGAGGAGAGGGAAAGAGAATAGGGATACAGTGGCCTGGGAAGTATGGCAATAGATCCACCGTGAAGTGAAGATATTAAATTTACAGGAGTCGATAAAAAAATTGGATACTGAAGTAAAGACGATCAGTATACGGAGAATGTATTTGAATATCAATTCTGTTTCGAGTGCATTGATGTGGTGCAATGCAAAAGGTGTAAGCGACTTGCATTGGTTGTATCATATGTTTTTTTAATCAATAATATTCAGTTACCTGAAAATCCAACATTTTGTCACTCGTAGGCTTAGTTAGCTGCTGCAAGGTTTCCGTATCAAATGATCTGCCCTACTTTGAATATCCATTGTTCTATTCTTTTAGATCCCAGGATTCAATGCTTGAATCGGTTTTACCATACTAGTGCCAATGAATGAATGTTCTTCGATTTTCATAAGTTGCAGAACTTCAATTAGTGATCCAGACAGGTATGGCCATATGTGGAGAATGATTTTATCTCAGGGGACTTTAATTGAGAGCTTTTCACTTTTCACTTTGGTTCTATGCTCTGATGACAGCTCTGCCACGCATTTCTCGCATTCAACGTCAGTATCTTGATCTGTTCATCATGTTCCCAATATTTGCAAATATAGGAGCAGATTTTATTCCTCCTGACCATACTTCGATCTCTACTGAATAATGGATCTAAGATTAAAAGTACAATCTCCATCTAGAATCATTTGAGATGCATATGACTTGCGTACGTCTTTTGACCAACTTGATTCTTTCACATCTCCATCTTCAAATTTTCCTCTGTCCTTTTTTTCCTTTAACTCATCCTTCTTTGACCTACTCTCTTTGCACACCTTTCACTTCGGTTTTTTTCCCCGCTATACTCCCATCCTACCATCGTCATCTATTGTCCTCTATACTGTTTTCCTACCTCAAGGATCTGCACCAAAGCCGCACGTCAAACCTATCAACAACTATCAATGTCTCTGCTGCTAGAACTTTACCCATCGTCGCTGGGCATATCGATAGCCCTGGCACGAGCCCGCCAGCGTCATTCAGCGGAGTCTCGAATGCAGCAGTTGGAGGCGGAATCGCTCGCTCTGGCCCTTCCCGATGGTTTCCGTGCTGACGTGGAGAAGGAAATCCCACAATACTCTGCTCCACATCCACACATTTTGCGCACCTTGGCGTCGATATCTGGCGGTGCAGTGTGGGGAGTGTTGGCTCGTCGTGGCTTGATGCAATTGACGGAGTACGATGGGGCGTATTTGGGAGGTGTGGTGTGGGCGAACTTCGCAGCCTGTTTTGTCATGGGAATGGCAGTGAATTCAGAGAGAACATGGGAAAAATTGATAGACGATAGTCGTCGGGACGTTATGTTTGCTTCAAAGGGGGTGATTCCGTTCTATGTGGGTATCACCACCGGATTCTGTGGTACATGCTCGTCGTTTTCATCCTTCATACTTGAAGCATTCAATAAGGCCGCCAATACCCTTCCTTCGTCGATGGACTACCCGAATGCGGCGTATGGAATCATGGAGGCGTTGTCTGTATTTATTACACATATCGGAATTTCCGTTGCTGGGTTCCATGGGGGCCGGCATCTCACCGATGCCATCGATAAATTTCCTATTCGGAAATCATACTTAGCGTTGGAGTATGGGTCTAGTGCATTGGGACTAGCAGCCTATGTCATTTCGATTGTGCTTGCATGTACCCAAGACCATGGAACGTGGCGTCTGTGGGCATTTCTGTGCATATTTGCACCATGGGGAGCCATGCTTCGGTTCTTCTTATCCAAGAAGTTGAATAGTCAGTTGAAGAACTTTCCACTCGGCACGTTTGCTGCCAACACTTTGGGATGTATTTTGTTGGCAATTTTCACTGTTTTAGCTAGGGGTAAACGTGGTGAATCCTCTAGAATCCCGCTTGTCTCGTCTCTGATTGGATGTCAAGTGCTTGTGGGACTTGACGATGGTTTTTGCGGAGCGTTAACAACTGTTTCGACATTTGTTGTTGAATTGTTTGGATTGGTGCTGATATATGACTACCGATATGGAACAGTGCTGGTTTTGACCGGATTTGGATGCATGATTTTGATTTTGGGGTCTTACAACTGGTCAGTTGGACTAACGTCGGCTGTATGTGCATCTTAGATAGTGTATTTTATAAATGTATAGATATGATAGATATTCTTTTTTTTTATATTTTTTATTTTCTTGCTAACGGCCAACCGATGTATAATACTCGTGTCATGCATTAATATAGACTCTTCTACAACACCAAATAGAAAGATACTCAAAAATACTCAAATATCTCTCAACCTGCTCCACGCACCAAGATCAACTAAGATTCCTCGGCCTAGTCGGCCGTCTCAGAATTCTCCACATCTTCACCTTCAGCTTCCTTTGGCGCAGCATACTTCTCCGTCCATTCCTTGGCTACAGCAATCGCCTCTTTCTCATTTTCCTTCCAGGCCTGTGCCACATCATTGGCCAAGGGATCATCGGGATTGGGAGCTCCTAACAACGCCTGGATACTCAACAAAATGGTCCGGATCTGGAGCGCCGGCGACCAGTTATCCTTCAACACATCAAGACAGATTCGGCCCAACTTATCAATGTTGGGGTGGTAGATTTTAGTGAGGAAACGCACTTTGGGAGGACTCATGGGGTAGTCCACAGGCAAATAGAGCTCCAATTGGAACTTCCCGTTAGAGTAAGGTGAGGAATTGGGGCCGTCAATGGTCACCTCGAAGTAGCGCAAGTTGTCTTCGGAAGGAGTGGCCACAATGCCAGGAACGGGATCACTGACCAACCGTTCTGTTTCTTTGATGATTCTCTTGGGTAAAGCCGCCATTTCTACTTAGGGGTGGGTTGAAGTGTACCTGGAGGTGGCTCTGGAGTTATATCACGGTATGAGGGGGGCACGACTATGGCTGATTGAGACAAATAGTGAGTATGGGCAACTTGTGGAATTTGAGTTTGGAATGAAAAATTTAACTTTGAGGAATGTAGAAATCTAAGAAATAAAGAAGAGAAGATAGCTTTTATAAAACGAATGTGGTTGGTGACGGGTAAAGTTGGCTGATCTCGTATTAAAAGAATTAGAAGGGGACAGGAGTAGGATCAGGTTGCACAGGTTACACAATGAAGAGGAAAATACAACAGACTAAACGGCACAGATTTTAAATTTTTCCTTTTAATAAAAAGATTGGAAGAAGTTTATTTTAAAGAGCAGACTGAGGATTTTTTCTGAGTTTATTGATGGATCGATCAAAGTGTTACCAACTTTTATGATTTGCATGCGAGCGCTTTAAACAGGGCCAGAACCAAAAATTTTAATGAATTTCTCTTCTCTTCCTCTCCAGAGATATCCAGAGCCTCTCTTGATTTGCTTTCAAATATTGGAGGCTATCAACGAGATCTTATCTCAATCTATTCTATTACTCCATCAAAAATGAGCTTATCTAATCAGTTCACTCCAAGATTAATTGAAGGTATTTAATGAAGAATACCGAAAGATAACAAATAACACCAATTAATTACAAGAAATCACTAGAAGTTAGAAGGGTACTGGAAGTAGAAAGTATCTGTAAATGACTATGGAAATGCTTTAAGCACATGTGAATCAGACCTTCACAATAGAACAATAAACATCAGAGATATCACGCTATATTTATACTTTTGACAACAGATGTCGTAAGACGTCCTCGATATTTATCCGAGGAACAGTACCGTTCGTCAACATTCATGATTACTTATCTAGAACATGTGAAGCATTCTGCGTTATGTGCCATGATCAAATCTTCCAACTGTCAAGTGAAAGGAACACCCAAAAAGCTACCCAGAGTCAAATAAAAAGTTATGAGATGTCCCAATTGGATTTACTCTCTGATAATTCCAACCAGATAACACAGTTAGTAAAAAAACTTGCACATTCCACACCCTAAACATCGTCATCTTCATCTTCACTTATCTGCTACCTACAGGTACATCCATCGAATTCAGGAGGTCCAGGAATATTTCCCAGTTGGGAAGATCAGTCCATAAAAGCAGCAAATCCCGATGAAGAATCCTGCCTTACCGAAGAAAACCATAAGCCTCTTTGGGCAATTACCAATAAGGAAAGGAGGGGCCAGTGCTGCTTAAGCGAACGGGCGATCTCAGGTAGTACGATTACTTGATCGGGAAGGGCCCATGGCGCCACCGAAAACAGAAAAAGCAGCGAAAACTACTGGCTCGTATTTCTCTAGTTAAAGCAAGATTTTGTGGGGATCGAACTCTCCTAGTCTGGTAATCCCCACTATGTATGGTGGGTATAGTATGGGTGGCTGGCTGAAATATTGGAGGTAGGTCCCAATGTAAACAATGGCAAATTTTAAGGTATGTTTTATAGAAAAATGCATTTTCAGACCAAATTCATGTGCTAGACTCAAGCTGATCTTCAATATAAGGTCATTCAAGCGGCGAAAACAAGACAAAATCCAAGCATAGGTTGATCGCAGCATTTCCCAATCGGGAAATTATATTGAAGTAGTAGATGTTCTACGATGGACAGATACAGAAAAACTCATTTGTGCAGATACAAAACTAGAGCGATTACCCCATTGGGAATGTTCGACACCGAGATACCCTGCGGGTGGTCGATAACACCTACCGATTGGGAAATATGCTGGCTTGGACAACTCAAGCTATAAAGGGTTGAAGTCGCCGGAACCAGGACGCACGGCCATGATTTGAGACTGGCTGTGGCAGTTCCTTTGTCAGTTCCATAAAGTGTTTTTCCTACCATCCTTATCCAGTGCATTTCCTTCTTGATTTCATTTGTCTATTAATTTCATATTTCCTGTCCATACATCCAAACATTGTCCATAATAATCTGTCATACAAAACTCCAGGACATTTCCATACATTATCATACATTGACCACACCAAAAAACTTTCCACAATATCATATACTACACCAAGCAAACACCAAGAATTGTCAATCCCTATCCATAGCATTTGATCCAACCACTCCATCAATTCATGAAAATCCATAAACTTTCCAAATCTTGAGATCCATTTTAATTACCAGTTCTACACTCATCCAATCAGCCTGCACAAGCTACTCATCACCAACTACTCCACTATGACCAAGCTTCCACCATCGTCGCCAATCTCCCACAAAATTGTAGTGGGTACCCTTGCTGTTTGTGCTGGAATGTATGCCTTCTGGCAGGTGGGCAAAGACTACGAGTTTGTCAAGTTCGAGCCTCATCTGAAGGAAGAGGTGGAAAGAAGAAAACGAGACAAGGTGGGACTTTCAATCCAGCATTTGGACACTCGGACGTTAGATTATACGCCCGAGGCCAAGGATCGAATGAAGAGAGAGTTCGAGAAGATGAAAGAGGAGAAAGAGAAAGAGAAGTGAAGATGAAAGGCGAAGATGAAAGGTGAAGAAGAAACGAGAAAGAAGAAATGAGAAGAAGAAATGAGAAGAAATGAGAAGAAGAAATGAGAAGAAGAGAAGAAGAGAAGAAGAGAAGAAGAGAAGAAGAGAAGAAGAGAAGAAGAGAAGAAGAGAAGAAGAGAAGAAGAGAAGAAGAGAAGAAGAGAAGAAGATATTGGAGAGGAATGTCTGAAATTGAAGAACACCAAATGGAAACTTCGAAAATGTTCACATTCAGGAATCAAAATTTTCGAAATGAAATGGATCATTTCATCCTATCCAGATCTTTCAATTCCCGGATTTTCGAAAAAGAAGCAGAATGAAAGTTGTTGTCTCAAATTTCCTCCATTGTCAAAAATCAATGAGGAATATCAAAATTTGGAAATTTCGCTTAAAATGAACCCACGTCAAATCGGGCCGATCAGTGGAATTTCAGCCACATCAGTTATTCTATTTGGCAGCCATCTGGATTCATTGGGCCCCAACTTTGTTCTTTGGTCCCAACTTTATTCATTAGCGCAATTGTGTGCCATGTCTGCTATTACTTTACCCTTTTCGTCCAACTATTTTGGTATTCCCTCATTGACATCAGGTGGGACATTGCGCATCTGCTAAAATTGGAGTTCGTACTCACATAACCCGGCCCGTGATTTCTCACAGACCTCGGATGAGTTCTCTGTGTGGCCTCCACCAATTGGTTTCCCCCTCCTCCTACTCCCCTCCTAGCCTGTTCAAGTAACACTTCACTCCGCATTCCACCTCCGTCTTGTACTTGATCCCAGATCCCTCTGCCCGAGAAGTGGAGAAAGAGAAATGCATGGCCAGTGACCATACCTCTTTAGGCCTTTATGCGGCGGAGAATGAGGGCTCGTGATGTTGAGCCTATTGCGACCACTGATTACGTAACAATGCAATGTCCATTCTGGTTTGTCTCGGACTTTCTATTGTTCACCATGACAACTCCTGCTGCATCCGTACTAATTGAGTTTTAATTGTTTGCATTGATTAATGATGAAATTTTGTGTTTAGTATGCGTTGGTCCACCGAAATGTCATCCCTGCAAGTCGGAGGGTATGAACAGGGGGACCGTTATGCGATTGTTGGCCACATAATTACACTTCAATTCCTAACGTTTGTCATCGGAAATGCATGAGGCTCCTCCACCTCCCCTCTATGGTGATTTCATTGCTCCTTGATGAAATTATGGCTTTTGCGTTGGTATCGCCTACCGATGCCTCCGCATACTGCATAGTGCAACGTTCGATGCGCCCATTTGAAGCGTTGTGCACTGGCACTAGACTTACGCCCCTATGCATCTCACGGCTCCATCGTCCGCGGATCGTCCATTCTCCGCCCGGCGACTTACAACCAGAGAAACTTGTATTGGTAAATGTGCGAATCAACACGTTGCAGAATAAGAAGGTCAGATGCTCAGTGTGGTTGGATGATCAGTGGCCGTCAATCCGGAAGTCAATCAAGTATCTTATGCCATTTCCAAGATTGCTACGCGAATCGACTTAATACCTCGAGCTCCAAACTCAGATTGAAACATGGAGTGGGTCCCGGAAGCCGCATTACCTCTTAAAGCACCACCGTCGTAAATATGCATGCCAATGAGGGGAATGCCTAAAAGGGTCAGCTGTGCCTAATGAGGTATACTGTCTATGCAGCAATCGGCCATGCACTATGGCTCACCAGGGTCAAACTGATATGGCACTTGTACTTTACTAATCATGTCTGGGGCAATCTACGGTTACAATACTGGGAATGTTGGAATGTAGTAGCCTTTGCACCTAATTCGAGTGGTCCATTGTCAAACGTCAGTATCATTGCGCAAAACACTTGAAACAGTATTGCGTATATTGAATCTTCGAACGGCACCTTTCTTTAATTTTGGCCCCCACCTTGACCGAGGAAAACGTTCTGTCAATCCCATCTGTGAGTTTCGGAACGGTGAGACGCACAAAAAGGAAGCCGGGAAGACGCACAAGGGGGATTTCTCAGACGCATAAACAGGGGTTTCGTGATTATACACTAGGTTTTAACATCTTGAAGTTGCCAAAGGGGTCTATTCTGCAGGCAAACTCCGCACACCTCCTGTTTTTGTTCATATGCCAATATTCACCTTCCTCATTAGACCAAAGCGGAGATGTAAATGTCCTGCAGCCGATTATGCCAGTGCTGCACCTCACCGCATGTAATATATACCAAATAGGCAAGTTCGTTGTGCAGTCGTTAAATTCCTGCGCTGTATAAGCCTAATTAGGAAATTTTTGAGCAAACCTCGCATTGTCGTACGGATCCCCTCTCAATCGCTAATCAATTCCACCCGAGTATGTTTAAGGCTCCCCCTCATTACCAGAGTAGCTGTTAACCACACCTCGGTTGTCTGTCGAAGCACACACGAACAGTATTTGTCAGAAATCCAATCGCCAAACGGATTTCATTTGAAATATAATCTTGTACTCGCATAGAGATCATCAACACAGAGAAGGTCTGATGACGCCCCAAAAATGGCTTAACGAATGGCACACAGAAGGATTTGCTTGAACAAAATCCGGGGTAAATTACAATGAGTACCTATTTGGGCGGATATGGCTTGCGTCCGACGCACATCGGATCAAATGATAATGTTAACATTTCCTAAAATGGCAAGTTGGCGTGCACACTGGCTCAAACCCGTCCCGAAAGATACATTTGCAACATATCCATCACCTTTGATTAATGTTGCAGCAGAGGTTCCTAACCTAGGGCCAGAGCCGATGCCATCTTCTGAAAGTCGATGCCTAACCCCTCCACCGTCAATAATCCCTTTTCCATATAAATATTCCTCTTCCGGACCCTCAGGTTGACTCTTCACACTTTTTCATCTATAACCATCAATGAGTACCAAGTATGTCTTTGACGCACCTCATCTTGTCAATTGTCAATACTAACAACAGAATGCAAGTGTTGCCTCCTGCCAACGGAAAAAAATTATGGAGAGTCAAGAGAGACTCTACTGGTAACCCAGCAAGCCTGGATGCTAAGCTGTCGCTCGAGTGCTTGAACAACTCTTTAAAGATCTCTGCTGCTGGTAAGCAGTTCATGTCTAAGAGACCACCATTGAAGAGACCCAAGAGCAAGCCAGGTATGCCAAAGGACTTTGTTTTTGTTGACTTGTCTCCAGTCAAGACCAGTGAAGACGAGGAGTGTGGCTCTGTTTCTTCTGCATCTTCCTCTCCATCATACGGTGAGAAGTTACTGCCTTTGTCGATGACCAACGACTCGTTCTCTTCATATGATGACGACTCTTACAACAACTTCAACTTAAACAATACCTGCAACTACCAGACTCAGCAGCCTGTCTACGACAACCAGTTGCTCGGATTGGGATTGATGAACATGCCAACAGAATACCCCCAGCCATCGATGGCTGAGATGGCCATGCAAATGCAACAAGAACAGCTTGCTTTCCAAAGATTCTTGCAGTTCCAGTCGCAGTTCATTCAAACACCACAGATCACTCAAACTCCTGTGATGCCTCCATTGCAGACGCCAATGGAGCACAGAAGATCAAAGTCTACGTCAGTTCCAAGAAGAAAGTCCGCAGGCGGATTCCAATTCAAGACTTACAAGGGCCCAAACACTGTTAAGAAGCCACAGATGAGAAAGCACAGAAGATGCATTCTGGAGCCTAGCCAGAAGTTGGCTGCTGCTGCTGCTCAGATGGCTGGTGGTGTTCCTAATGATGGCTTTAACTCTGACATCAACTCTGAGTTGGAGGAGTTCTTGCAGGCTCCAAAGAACGAGATTTCAATGGACTCCCTTGAGCAATTTGACCTTGCCTACACGCCGTTGACGGACTTGAGCGACTTTGAGAATGTCGACACCTTGCACAAGCCAATTGATTTGGACATGATGCATGGGTGCGATTCTCACCTCTTCAAGGAGGACTTTGACATGTCTTCTTTTGTCTCCATTTAGACACTACTTGTGTTTTACCAATACCCTAACTTATATGATGTCACATGACACTCTGATATTTAATTTTTTTCTGGTTCATGATACCGGGTTTTGTTGATACCCACCAAATTTCTTGCATAGAGCTTTGCTCGCTCGCTGTGGATGCACAGCATATTTTCTAAGGCAAAAGCTTCTCGTTGTTGCTTTTCAAAACTTATTGTTCCTTTTTGCATTTCAATTTTGATCTACTTCGTCTTGGACAATACTTACTCCTTACTTCGATGTCTCGGAAACTCCCGAGAAAAGACTATTATCATTTTCCCATTTTGGATCCAACTTCCTTGGACAAGCTTGGCTTTCTTTTACCTTTCACTACTTTCGTCTATGGGCTTTTCTGCGTACACTTCATTTGGCAGTGTAGCTTTACACATTTTGGACATTTTGGACATTTCATTGCTTTGGATTTTCGTTTGGATACTTTTTTAGTTTCTCAACTACTGGTCTTTCACTTGGGCTCTTTTGGAAGGTTTGGCCCGCCTTTCCACTCACGCATGGCTTCTGCCTTGTTCATGATCACAACAATTTTCTGTATATTAACAATCAACATCTCCAGATAATAACCTGTACATTAACCATCTCCCCGCCTATTGTTAAGAAGTGTAGCCAAAATAGAAATACTTGTTAACAAAACCTGGGGATAGCAATACTGGCCCGGCTTGGATTGAGAATGATTGCTTAGAGTGCCTTGGCCATTGGAGAATGAAACACATGATACCTCACTTTGTTGTAAAGTCTGTTTACCCCATATTTTTACATCGCATCGCATAATGCAAGGTCGATCGCTGAGATGTGAAATAATGGTACCCGCAGCGAAGGACGTGCAACACGGAATTGAGAAAAGAACAATTGAGATAGTAAGTGGAGACAGCATAATGATTTTCAATTGTGTGGTCATCCATGGAACTGTTTCCGCAGCATCCGCTTGCGAAGCGATATTTGGGATCTGCGTTTGGAAGTTTTCAAACTTCGATATACCCACTTTGTGATAGTTTCAGGACTCCCTTCTTAAAAAATCTCAGTCATCGTTTTTTCTTTTTGAGTTTCTAGGGCCCTGTAAAATTTCCAGCTATATTCCTCAGCAAGCTGTTCATTTCCATCGTGCTTCCCAATTTTTGGTGTTAATATTAGGAATTGAACAGAATATTTGCGCCAATGACGATGACATACTTCCAACTTATTAAGGTTGTGACTAAAGTTTTGAGGTGGACAATCCTTGAATTCTCATTCAACTATCTCTTACACTGAGTTACCCTTGAAGGCATATGGAATAGTTTTGTCTGACAATTCAACTTTCAAAGGTTGGTAACCTGAAGTTAACCCCTATTCAAGTAATCGTCCTGCTATCCATCCTATCTTTAATTATCAGGTTTCTCCGGAACCTCTGCTCTTAAGTAAGATTCACTTCTTGAATTCTTCATCACATTTTCGCTCGACTTTCTCTTTTCTGCAAGATCAAACCCTGTAGACTTTGATGGATGATGATTTATCGCCAGTGAATTTTGGTTATTCCCTGGTTCTGAATAAGTGAACTGTGGATTTCGGTGCAACGGAACCATTCTCTACAAGTCATCCTCAATGTTCTACTCCCCGCTCGCACCTCGGTTTGAAGTTCATATCTTTCTCAAGAGTGAATTCCACCTCCCTTACTTTCAATTCTGAACATTCAATCATCCAGCAAACTATGAACTTCATATTTAATTGAAGCTATGCGAGAGTCATATAAATACCTTGGAAGTATATTAACACCCTGGAAGTATATTAACACCCTGGAAGTATGGGATCTTGAAATATCAACGGATCCAAGATCTCAGTCCACACTATTTCAGTCTCGTGGACCGTTTCCTCGAGTTTAACATATCCAGAAGACCTTTTGAACGTTATCCATCTACAATCTTATCCATTTTACACTTTGTGGAATCTAAGGCGATGAATTGATTTTCAAAGATGCCTTCATAATTGGTTCAGTTTACATCCGTACATCCACAACGTTCTCGATATTCGAAAAGTGGAGGACCACATCCGTACATCCAAATTTTCAATCATATCGCATTTCCAGTATAAGCCATCAGGATCCTTCTTTACACCCGTACATCCTGAGAGGAATAGACATCAGTACTTCTGAGCCACACCACTACACCCGTACATCAAAGTTAATGTCTAAAACATCCGTACATCAAAGTTAATGTGTAAAACATCCGTACATCAAAGTTAATGTCTAAAACATCCGTACATCTATCCAGCTTGTAAAACATCCGTACATTTGATTCACCGAAATTCGTGCATCACATTAGTCACTGCGTACGTCACTTTAGTCACTTCAGCAGAAGCATGCATGAAGAGAGGTTAAGGTGTCTCGGCTTCAAAAACTATATCGAAATTTGCGAAATATCCCATTCATTTTACAAGTACGACAGAGAGAATTGAAAAAAAGGCTGCAGTCCAAATGTATACTTGTCCAACATTATTTCAGCGTTTGGTTCAAAGTCGGAAAAAAATGCAAACGAATATTCTGGAAAATTTCTTAGCGTAATTACGAAAACAGAAAAAAGGGCAAAAATGTCGTTTGTTTTCATAACCGCATACTGAAGTTTGAGGTCACTTACCTTTTAAATCGAACATGGCTCTTGGCCAACCCGGCAAAAATATTAAGTTCTATTGGTGATACAAAGACTAATTATGACAGATTTTTGAATGGCGCTGCACAAGAAACCCCCCAAGTGGGCCCATGCATGCAAAGCAAAAGTCAAGTGTCAGCACAATGACATCAGCAAAATGGGAGTAGAAACGATGCTTTATTTTTGTACCACGATAAAGTGACATCATTCCAGTTTCCACAGCAACAAAGATACGCATTATGTGTTGCAAAGGGGGCGGGGCGATTTTTTTCTTAGTCGGAAATTAAGCTTGACATCCCCCAATCTATAAATCCGGTCTGTAGAACCCTTCACTTGCCGACTATGCACAGAGGGTAATCCGTAATTGGCGCAAAAATCGAGAGTATATCTCCGGCAAGGGTATAATTGCTGTTGTTGTGATTTTGGGTCCCTTCCTCTTATAAGTTCTCGAATATAATTCAAGGGAATGTGATTCGTTGAAATGTGTGTACAATAACATGAGTCCAGGTCTTGCTGACGGCAGTGAATATACTTTGAAATGGAGCATTTACTACCCGTCATGGATAGCAAATATTAAACGGGCAGGATTGGAGGAGCTTGGAATGTGCCACCATGGTAGCTTAGTTTTTGAGAATGGCACTTAGGAAATGCAGACTTGAAACGTGACCCCCAGCCACCCAGGCATTGGAATCGAAGTTCTAACAGGGGAAGTCGTAGGTTTCTATTTGGGTGTTGAATATCGATGCTTGGCTCTCCGCGAACACCCCAAGTAATTAGGAGTTGTAGGCATTGAGTAGTCTAAAGAACCTCTTTTTGTCGATGCAAATAATGAGTTACCACTTTTTTGGCCTCTGTTGTGGCCGCCAGGGGGGCAGTAGCTTAGATATAGTGGTGAATTCCCAGTCACCAATATATAGGGACCAGCCTGGCAAGGAGGAATATGAAAGAGTGCTTGCATTTGGTTTGACCGTGTATGGGATGGGCAAGGAAGGAAAAATCAAGGGAGCCCAATTCTGGGAGGAAGAGGATTTTTGAAATTAATTTGGATGATATGACGGGACAATGACTTAAGGGAAATTGAGGGATTTGGAATAAAAGATCTCACATTTAGTGAATATCATGTCAATCAAAGATAACATGGAAATCACGACATTCACAGGTGGAAGGAGCAGCAACGACTTTCAGGGTAGGCATGAGCCCAAAGAAAGGTAACCATTTCAGTTTCTAGATGAAAAATTGACCAGAATTATTTCCAGAAAATCACAACCGTGGATATCCATGGAAAAGACCCGCAAAGTCGAAATCTCGGCTCTTTGAATAAAAATTCGTGGCACAACGACAGCGGTGATACAGCCTAGCCATCTAGGACGTCGTGGCAGACTCTCTATCAAGCTCAAACCATTCCAGTTATCATCACTCATAAACACCATTCTTAATAATCACCCCAACCAGAATCTCTCCGGTTTTAAGCCCACTCAATCAATTCAAGAGCAGCAGAATGGACCGCAGAACTCTCTCCCTCTCTGTCTTCTGCTTGAACTCATCCTCGAGCTCCTGTTTGCGCAAATCCATTGTTTTTCCTGACGCAATCACAAGCTCCTCCAATTTGATGAGTCGTTCGTTCATGGCCGCAGATTGCAGTCGTAGCATCAGCAAGCATTCATTGTAGAAGGTTCTGTTCTGTTCCAGCACCATGCGAATGCGAGAAACTATCGGAGCCACGCTCTCAGGCACCTCGCTATCGTCTCTGTCAGGTCCAAGCAGCAGCGAGCGGCGCAGATGGTCCAGAACGTCCGAGTGGGCTCTGGTAGGTTCGCTTTCTGGCAGTTCAAGGTCAACATCTGCAAGCAGATCGCCCTCAAGAGCCTGGCTCACCTGCTCTGGCAATGGGCCCACCGTCTGGCCCGTCTTGTAAGCTTCGGACAAATTGTATAACTCTAAAACTGCCAATTCCAAGTCTACCAAAGGACTGGATCTTGAAAGAGTGGTAAACACCAGAAATGGAACGTAATGGTCGGTCTGGTGTCTATGCTGGGCTCTCTGAAGCGCTGTGGCCATCTGCCGCTGTAAGGTTCGAACCGTGGGAACTACACCAGCTGGATGATGGCTGCGTAACTTGTGTTGTTCGAGTTTCTGCTGGATTAGATCCCATTTTCGGGATTGTGAGAGTGTCCTGTCACCAACGTATTTGAAGGGCTTGATCTGGACAATTAGGAAGAGAATTAACTTGACATCTGCGTGCGATAGCCTGGAGCGATGGCGGACATTCAGATTGAACGACATGGTGGAGGAACGGTCACCAGTACCAATGGGAAATGGAGCTTCGAAGGTAATGGTAAAAGGGAGTCAGTCAAACGAGGAGTTGTCAGGAATCAGACAAAACCCTTAGCAGACAGACAAATTTGGGAAGAAAATGTTAAGCGAAAAAAAGTCTGGAACACTGTGGAGCGGTCAGGGACGCTAGTGAGAAGTCTGGAGTGAACTTATAGATGGAATGGTCAAGTTTCGGTGCAAATTGTCTCACGGAGACGGAGTTCAAGAACACGACGGAAGAAACCCAAGTTGATGGAAATGAAAGAAAAAACCACACGCAATGAAAAGAAGAAGTAAATAAAATAAAAAATAACAAAGAACGAAAGAAACAAATAATTAGTCTGGAGTTAAGACATGCCGAGTGTACAAGCGCCCGTAAATGCTATGCTTTAGACGAAAAGAGCAACCAGTAAAAGCAATGGAACATGACTCGGACTTGACACCAAAAGATAAAAATAACACTGGAGACAGATGTCAGCCAAGCAGATTGTTTTTGATTTTCCGATTGGCTACCAAGATCAAGGTACGGAATGCTGGATGAGATTTAGTGGGGGCTGCTACGATTGAACTGAATTTGGGGGATTTAAGGTGGTCGAGGTTGTGGAGGCTGATAATGCGACCATGTCGCAGAGAAAATGGTTTATTATCCACGAACCCTTCCGGGAGACATGCAGGGAAAATAAGCCTCGTGGAGGTAGCCTTACGTTTTTCTGGCGTCACGTCCTCGACACCGCGTCCTCGACATCCCACATACCCTGCGAGCACACTGGGTGTTCACTGTGGGTTCAATGTGGGTACACTGCGGGTATCATGTGCGTGCTATGCGTGGGCCATGAAGGGACCCATGCGTGTCCAATGCGTCAGTGTATCCATTTTGCTGCACACTGGCGTCAAGTGTTGCATTGGCCTCTACGTCGCTCGCAGGTGACAGCCTGCCACACCATGCACCGATGCCGATCCATCCATTTTAATGCCAAAACAATGGAGACAAGAACATCGGCACCAGGAACCATGCAGTCAACAAAGAGCCACTTTTTGAGTGTTGTGCAGCTTGGGGTAGAAGTCCATGCTTTGAATCGGGGGATTGCAAAACTTCAGGGAAAAAAAAGGTTACAATCAATGGTGCTAACCTCAACCTAGGATTTGCGCACAAGCCATCCAATTTGGTTGTCAAGATTATGCGCGTCTGGCAGGTAGTAAGATCCAAGCATTCTCCAATCCGCTTATACTTGTGGTATTCAAACCCACTGGCATATTCGTGTCGCGCGGCATGAGAGTCCGCGGATGCATGGAGTGCTATGTCGAGGAATCACCTTTCTTATCCGAATTTCACCGTAATTGGCCCCCT
>Ga0160505_100209_pt1 | contig 41762 bp, 23 predicted proteins | sample DIDeMG_FD_108225 | JGI IMG/M metagenome (GOLD analysis project Ga0160505, IMG submission 108225) | Enriched chicken feces microbial communities from UW Madison campus, WI, USA - DID2874_E49_Stillage MG | ecosystem: Host-associated > Birds > Digestive system > Large intestine > Fecal ... | reverse complement strand
TTTTTTTTTTTTTTTTTTTTTTTTTTTTTTTTTTTTTTTTTTTTTTTTTTTTTTTTTTTTTTTTTTTTTTTTTTTTTTACATATTTACATCTAGAATCTCAGTATAGTTCTACTCGAGCACATTGAGCATTTCATCCACTGAAGTGAATTTCTCCCGTGGCTTGCCCTCTGATAGACCCTTGGTCTTTTCGGCGGCATCGATCTTCTCCCAGTCTCCCCAACCAACAATTCTGCTGGTGATCTTGTCCTTGATACCAGAAAAGCCGGGGCGGTTTTGTTCAGTGCCAACAATACCTTGCTTGTAGTCATCAATTAAATTCTCAGCAACTTCAAAGGACTCGCCCATAGTGTGTGCAATGACTCCAGTGGGGCCAGTCTTGACCCAGCCTACTGCATAAACACCAGGCGCGACTCTTCCATCGGTGTTAGGGACGATGCCCCGTGCCTGGTCAAACTCCACGCCAAGGCCGGTATGCAGGCCTTCCAGCGGGACAGATTTGTAGCCAATGCTGCGGAAAAGTAACTCGTTCTTAAAAGTAACATGTTGTCCGGAACCAATTGCCCGAGCGGGAGAAGAAAGCTCAGGTTGCACCAGGTTGTTCACTTCAAAAGTAGTAGACTCAAGCGTCTTGCCGTTGCCTGACGCCTTGATTTCAATTGGACTAATAAGATAGTCCAGGGTCCATGTCTTCTCGACACCCTCCGGACGGGCTAGCTTACTGTTTTTCTCAAGAACTGATACCAAACGCTTACGGGTTCTTTCCAACACAGGTAAAAACGGGCGCACCTGGTCAAGATATTCATCCTTGAGGGGGTTCATATAGACATTGGGCTCATTAATTAGTTCACGCACCTCTTTTGTAGTAAATGCACTTTGTAGAATGCCCCTGCGTGCCGCGATGCGAACGCGCTTGATTTTGCTAGTCTTCAGCTTCTCATAGGCATGTTCGGTAATGTCTGTAGACTTGAGACGAGAAGTGTCAGCAAGCAAAATTCTGGCAACATCAAGTGCAACATTACCGTTGCCAACAATAGTGACATCCTCAGCCATATCTAGCGGGACGTCCAATCCAGCGTGTTCGGGTAGGCCGTTGTACCAGCCCACAAACTCACGGGCCGAGAAAACACCAGGTGAATTCTCGCCAGGGATCCCCAAAAGACGATCCTTGTGTGAGCCATAAGCCAGTATGACGGCATGGTAATTGGCTTTGAGGTCACCGAGTGCAACGTCGCGACCGACCTCTGTGTTGCCAATGTAATTGAAACCGGGGTAGTGGGCGACCTCGCTGAAACGGTCCTGGCAGGCTTTAACCTCCGGGTGGTCCGGAGCAACACCAAAGCGGGAAAGGCCAAAGGGCACGGGAAGAGCCTCAAACATGTCGACACGGGTGACTGGCAGGCGCTCAAGCAGTCGAAGGGCAGTGTAGAAGCCGGCAGGACCCGAGCCAATGATGGCGACATTGAAGGGCTGAGCGGGCGCAGCAGTAGAGTAGGCAGCAGCTACCCGATGGCGCATTAAATGAACAGCGCGCTGCGTAGAAGATAAAGAAAACTTTAGCATGACAGATGGCGGCGAGCGGTGGGCCTGTAACAGTTGGCGAGTGACGAGTGTTAAGGGTTGTTGCGCAGGAGGAGGTAGAAGAAAAGTATGTCCATCACCACCAAAACCAGCGGCATAAAACGACACCAAACTTCCTCATCCGCTAGGTTTCCTCCTTCCACCACCCGCAACCCCAATATTTACCACTACCACCGGCCCGATAGACGTGTTATCCGTCACCCCCTGCTCTGCCTCAGCAACACCCCAGCCACGATCTGTACCTGATTTGTATTTAAATGGAATTGACCCTGCAGAATCAACCGCCCACACCAGTGTACGAGGTCTACGCCGACGACAACAAAGCGAGCCACTCGGATCCGGGTGACGACGCCGTGAACCATGAGGTCAAGTCGCCCAAGGTATGCAAGATTGTCCTGCTCTGTGATGATTTCCGCTAACAAATTGCACTAGGCTACTGCGAAAAAGTTCAAATCGCAGTCATTGAATACCCTTTTTAAATCGTTGGGATCCAAACCAACTGCCGCCAGTGTGCCGGCCTCTCGCCCGACTCAAAGCCGTTCAGAGTCGCCATCAGGTAGGTCTACCATTAGATACACTATTTATACATGTTTTATCAAGTGTAACTAACAATTTCAGCATCCAAAACAATTAAAACAAAACCCATTACATCCATGTCGACCGCCACCGGTACATTTAAACTGAACCCCATGAAGCGCAGTCCGCTTACATTTCAGACCCAGCATGCTACGACTTCATCGAACGGTTCAACACCAGTTGGCCACGAAGTTGATACAGTGTGGCGCCGGCACGACGATAAAAAGCCGGCCGAACCGCCAGCACACGCCAAGACGGTAAAGTTTGACGACCAGCCTAAAATAGTAAAAGCCACCAGCAGCAATAACACCGCTGTCAGTGATGGCGAGGAGGAAGAAGAGCCGACTGAAGAGGAATTACTGCGGCGAGGCATTCATTTGACACGGCGGCTTTCTAGTGAAGTCCAGCACCGAGAGTTTAACTGGGACGAAGATGACGACGATGATCTAGCGCTGCCAACCAGCTGGTCAATGAACATGCTGCCCCTGAGTGCGAACCGCTCACCAATCTCTCCAACTACGGCTAATAGTACTCCTACCGTTGACCAGAACAGTCCCACCAGAAGTCTAACGAACGACGCTGCAGTCACTGAACCCAAAGAGCCAAAAAAGATCAACTCACCGCCGTGGAAAATCACACAACCAGTCAGTGTTACGCCAATTGACAAACAACTTAAGGAGCTCTCGGAGCAGCGTGCACTCCAGGAGCAGCAACAAGAACAGCAGCAGCAACGCAAGCAAAACCACAATCTTTTCAACAATAATAATCAAGACCACCCCGAATATAATGGATTTATTTCTCGACCAAATAACGAGTTTTGGCGACCGCGCGAGACCATAATTGACCGATACCGATATACTGACGCGGAGAAGCGCTATCGCCCGGATATTCCACAACCTAAACCTGACCTTTTTAATGAGACCAGTGGGCAGGTGGAGACAATGACACGACGTGGCCGTCTTGGCGGCTTTGGCCGGTTCAGCGAGACTCCCCGAATTCCCGACGAAAACAAAAAGCAAGAGCCTGTTTCCCACACTAAATCGCGGCTGGAGGAGCAAGAAGAGACTATGAGGCTGACGCGAGAAAATGCTCGCAAGCGGAAAGAAGAAGAACAAAGGAGGGAAAAGGAACAACAAGAGGCTGCCAAACGAAAGGCCGAAGAGCTTGTAGCCCGGATCGCAGCCAAAAAGGCCCAGGATCAGGAAAAACTACAACATCAACCACAAGAACAAGAAGAACAACAGCAGCCGGAAAAAGAAAAGAAGAAGCAATTAATCCAAGAACATCAGCAACCACAGCAACAGCAGAAACCAAGTGAATTGAAAAAACCGGCGGAATCAAAATATCTGTCTAATAAGCCAGTTATCTTGAAACCCAAACGACGTCGTGGCAGCAGCATCACCAGCGAAGACAATCCGTCGTTTCGGGCTGTCACTTCTGTGCTTGGTGATCATGATAACAATATTTGGACCGGAAAATCGAGTAGTAATAACTCAATACTTTGGAATCCAAGTTCCGTTACGCGGACAGCACCCGATGGCAACTTGTGGGGGCCAATAAGTGGGATCTACAATAATGAAACTAAGACTCCATCGGTGTATAAGAACGATATTGAAAACAGTGTGATAACGTCACCATCGACACAATCATCACGAGTGTTTCAGTGGGGTGCTGTCAATGGTACTAGCAATGATAATGATAACGACAGGAGTGACTCAGTCAGTGGTATAACTACCAAAGAGAGCAGTGCTATTAGTGCTAACGCTAGCACCACCACGGGAAGCAGCACAACGACTAATGGAACTACAAGCAGCAACTCCTCCAACAGTCCTGTCAACACAAATGTCAAAATTGACTCGCCCAATCTATCGCGTGGCTTTTCACGGTTTTTCCCTTCATCGCAAACAGGAGAATTGCGTGAAAAGATTGAACCGAGTCTACCCGAACCCAAAAGTAATGATAGTATGATTATCCAGTCACATACCGTGGATGACTACCTAAACAACTTTTTGCAGAAGGATGTTCACAGCACCCCTCGAGTGCACCTTCCAGGACTGACAGCAATTGAGACTAATACGGATACTGGGGTGCGATCTATTTTCAAGTCGCCGCCCTTGAGGTCGATCCAGGCACTACAGAGTACAATTGCTGAAAAGCTCGGCGAGACAGTGGTGCCGGCGGCAGCACCAGCTGTGGTGAAGTTGCCACATGTAGCGGCACCAGTCATTAGCTCAAAAATTCCGCCGCTGGTGTCAACAAGCCCTGCAGTGATTAAGTACGACAAGGTGTTTGTCCCACAAGCCGTTAGCAATAAGGGGATGGAAGCTTGCGCACAAACTGAGTTGGATGTGCGCAGCGTGGCGAGCGAGTTGGAAGACACACTCACAAAGAGCGTCGAGACCCGTAAGCCTGTTGTCAAGGTAAATCTTCTTGGCGACGCAGTTGATGTGAGCGGTCCATTATCTAGTGCTTGGGATAAGGGCCGAGTGGAGGCCGAGTTAACGTTTGGCACGTCTACGTACTACGTTGATCCTGGCAACGCCAAAGTGTATCTGCGTGAGTTCAAGCCGCGTAAGGACATCTTTGTTGCACTTTTGGTCCCAGGCAGTGGAAAGAAGGTGACAACTACATATAAAATTGGCAAGGGCAATGTCAAAAGATGAATGCCTTTGAATTTTTTTTTTTATTCTTTTTTTTTAGCGAGTTATAACAACAATAGTGAGCCCAACGCAAGTACATGAAAGAAAATGGCCATTATAAAGCGAACACAGTGGTTGACAACACATACGACTTGTGACTTGGAGATGTTTTTTCTGGTCATCCAAAGTTTTTGTAGGCGCATTGAAAAAAATTTCACAAGACAATTTTTTTTTTCCCATTAGCAAACCCCACGTTAAAAGCAACTTATTTTTTTTTAATTTTCTAATTTTTTAATTTTTTTTTTTTTTTTTCAAAAGTTGCATTTTTAATCAGTATCTCTCTACTACCACTACCACCACCACCACTTGCATCACCCTTCCGTCATCAACAGCATTCTCCCACACCATGGTCCTAGTCTACAAGAGCACTCATGAATACGAGTAAGTAAATGCCCTCTGTTTGAATTCCGTTTCTTTGCTTTTGGCCAGACTGGTGATATTTGATAACGGACCAATAGAAGCGGTCTATTTTCTAATAGCTACTAGATACGCAAACTTAAGAGCCCTAGGCACTCTATTCTCTCTGGTTATCTCATGGACTAACACATCATTGTTTTTTATCTGCAGCTACAACTTCCAGACGGTGAGTTTGGCGTTTTTCAACCGCTACCCAAATCCCTACGCATCGCACGTTCTCTCGTCCGACACCGTGGCAGTCGAGCTGCGCGACAACAAACTTTACACAACTAAACTGATACGTAAGGCGGGGCGCTTACCCAAGTTCATCAAGCCCTTTTTGGGCAACGCGGCCGAGACCTGGATTGTTGAATTTGCCGTGGTGGATCCCCAGCGTGAGGTCATGGAGACTTGCACGTATAACCTTGACCACACGCGGGTCCTCAAGGTGACGGAGAAGACTGCCTACGAGAAGACACCGCTGGGCGGCACAATGGCGCGCTATGATGTTCTTTTCACCAGCAACTTTGGCAAATGGGGCGTCAAGGACCGCATTGAAAACTGGAGTTATACCCGCTTCCACCAGAATGTCATGAAATCACGCCGCGGCATGTCCTTTGTGATGGAGAGTTTGCGTGAGAAGGGACTTAATGCGTTCCGCCAGAACGCGACGACGGCGACAGTCTCGAGCGCGTGAGGTGGGTGTCTTTCTTTGTAGGAAGGTGTGCGTTCGTACGCGATGAAGGAGAAAAGGACCTTGGGGTAGGTCTACTGAAGCTCTTGGAAGAGAGAGAAAGAGAGTGTATCAAATGCAGCTTGGGGGTAGTGGCGACTTATGGTCCCCCCGTGGCTTGCCATGATGACTGCTTTATGGATCTTTGTGTTTATAAAGTCGTTTGGTGTATTATTATTATTATTTTTGCTTACTTTACTTGTGTACATATATCTAACCAATCCATAATATTTTTTAAAAAAAAAACAAAAAAAAAACAAAGCAAGTGCTGGGGAGTCACTAATGGTTGCTATCGGTCGCGGGTGTCTTATGAAAACACTTGATGGTCTGATCTCATCATCGTCAGTGCGTGAACTTGAAAAGGCAAATGTCATATCGCCCAAGTCATACCCTTTGTCAATCGAGATTTATCATCTTTGCGTCAGATCCGAACTTCGGATTTAACAGGCTAAGGTCTCGTTTTTACAACGGTGATGATACCAATGGTTTAAAACAATAACTAGACGTTCATAACTAGACATTTATGTAAATAAAACTTGCATCGATAGAAAAAGAAAAGCATGACAATAGTAATAATGGTATAGAATAGCACTGTTACAAAGAGAAAAAAAAAGGACTACATCGAAACAAATCAACAAGGTTCAGCAAAACCAAACCATTTCCCTGGAAACTATCGAGACCCAGAAGGTTTACCAGCTTCGATAGTCAGGGAAGGAGTCAAAGAAGTACCGGCTGCTACAGGTTAGGCCAGACAAAAAAAAAGCAATACAAGAAAACCAAAAAACAAGAAAAACGCCAATTGGCACGCCAGGAAGGACCATAAAAAACAATCACAAAGACATGAGTCCGGGGTTATACTGGATGTTATAAGTTTGCCACAAACACACGCAATGTTCTGCCGGCTGGCCGAATCGTGTAGAGCGAAGCTCCAACATTATCTAGCTGACCACTCCCTGCTGCGTGCCTGGTTCCCGAAATACTACCGAATTTGGAGAGCGTTGCCGACACAGCACCCCTCCCATAATACACATCCATAGGGATAGACCATCCCACAAAAAAAAAAGTTAAAAGGTTTGAGAATGTAATGTCACTCAATCAAAACTGGGAGGCCTGGTTGAAGTGGGTAGAGGGTGAAATGGGCGTATCGGGTGGAGAGGGTGGTGACTTGATACCCAAGGGGTTTTGGGGATGAGCGTGTGACGACTTACGCGGCGGCGACAGCGATGAGTATCTCTGGCTATGGCTTTGCTGCTGATATTGCGGCTGATACTTTTGCTGCTGCTGCTGCTGTTGGTGGTGATGTTGTTGCTGCTGCTGCTGCATCTGCTGCTGGTAGTGCTGCTGGTATTGCTGCTGCAGTTGCTGCTGGTAGGGGACTGGCGCCTGCTGCTGGGCTTGGAGATACGCCTGGATAGCCGCCGCGGCAGCCTGCGCTGCAATTGCGGACGCCTGCTCCATCAAGTCTGGCGGCACCATGACGCCCGAGGCCGTCGGAAGTGGTGGCATGGGGGCGGAGCGAGGAGTCGAGTCCATGCTAAAATGCGACCCAGACAACCCCGGCATCATGTCTAGTGACAGCGTCGGGTGGAGCAACTCCTGTGCATCATTTTGCTGCTGCGGCTGCGACATTTCCTTATGCTGCTGCTGCTGCTGCTGTTGAAACTCTGGTTTCTGAACTTGGTGTTCCAGCTCTTGGAATTGTGATGGGAAATCTTGCTTCTGAATCTGATGCTCCTGGTCCTGAAACTGCTGCTGGTAATTTTGTGGCCGACCCCGGAGTTCCTGGGGTTGAAACTGCGGGGGAAACCGCTGCTGTTTCTGTGACTGGAATGACTGCTCCTGGATTTGGTGCTCTTCCTGCTGCTGCTGGAACTGCGGCTTTTGCACTGGGGGCTCTTGCCGGTGGAACGTTGGCTTTTGCACTTGGAGTTCCTGCTGCTGGAACTGAGCCTTTTGAACTTGATGCTCCTCCTGGCGAAACTGAGGCGTTTGCACTTGATGCTCCTCCTGGTGGAACTGATGCTTTTGCCCTTGATGCTCCTGGTGGAACTGCGACTTCTGGACTTGAAACTCCTGGAACTGCTGTTGCTGTACCTTGGGTGGGTGAGCCTGGTGATGTTCTTGTTGCTGGAACTGCGGCTGGTGGAATTGCTCCTGCTGGGGCTGGGGATGGTGTAACCGTTCCGGCTGGAACTGTGGTCTTTGAACCTTCTCTTGTTGGACCTGCGGTTGTGGTGCCTGTTGCTGTTGCTGTTGTTGTTGCTGCTGCTGCTGCTGCTGCTGCTGCAACTGTTGTTGCTGCTGTTCGGTCTGTTGCGGCTGGATTTGTGACTGGGATGGTGTCAGCTGGGTTTGCAGCTGCAGGTCCTGCTGTTGCTGAATTTGTTTTTCCTGCTGCTGAATCTGCTGCTGTGCCTGCGATTGGAGGATAAGCTGCTGCTGCGATAAGATTTGCTGCTGCTGCTGAAGCAGCATGGCCTGCTGCTGTTGTTGCTGGAGAAGCATCTGGGGCGGGCGAACCGACGCGGGCGAGCGTGAGCTGCCGTAGCGCTTCTTGGGCTTCTTTTCAGAGCTTGTGGTGCTGGCGGTGTCAGAGGTATTTTCTGGGGGTGGGGGCGGCGCGGTTCGTTCAAACCCAGGCGGCGGCACTGCAGGCAGTTCAGTGGCCGTGAGCGCGTCGTCAAGGTCGAGCTGTGACTGCCGTTTCTTAAGTTTGAAAAAGTTTTTCAAATCGTTCATGTTGGTGATTGGCTGATTGGGTCTGATTAGACGATACGGGTCTCGATTGGTTTTCTATTGAGTTTTTTTTTACTAGTGATAACAGGAGCGATAAGATGAAGATGAGCCAGTATAAAATGAATATAGAAAAGGAAAATAATAAAATATTTAAAAAGGAGTTGAAAAAAGAGAATTAAGGGCGGTATATAAATATTTTGATGAAGATATCGTCTTTTGGCTGTTTTCTTTTTGAAAAGTATATCTGCTATTCAAATTTTATAGCACCAGGACACTCCTGATTATCAAGGTACTGACTGGGGTGTACATGGTTTTTTTCTTCTTTCTTAAGCTCATCAGGTTTACAAGACCTGCCTCTTGTCTAGCGTTTTCAGGTTTTTATTCACAGATTTTTTTTTTTCTGCTTTTGGACCCTCCCGAAAAATTCCCAATATGTAACTGCTCTTATTTTTATGCACTACTTCCTGATATCCCACTTGGATGATATGTCAAAACTCAGGTCCCTGATGCTACCTTTTTCTTTTGGATGCGCTTGATCATAGGAACTCAATGCAAGCCAAGTCATGATAAACTTATTGACCTCTCCTGGTTTAACCGCTGAAGCAATGAAAAGCGCCATTAATTTGCTGCTTTTCCAAGAATTTTAGAGATATCAAATTGTCATGCTACGAAGATCCTTAGCTGCGACCAGTTGGTCGATGGTCTAGGAATACTACCTCGTTTCTTGTTTCCAAGTTCCTACACTGAGTATTGCACTCTTAGTTTCCCATGCTGCCACTCAGGAGGTTGATCAACCTTCAAGGCTTCAAACTACCTCAAGACCAAGAGCTGGATGGCAAAGGTTAAAGACTCAAGAACTACCTCTGACCCGCCAGACAAAGATGTCAACCCCCCTCCTTGCTCGGCTCTTAATATTTCCTTGCCTCGATGAAACGGCGTCGCGATTTCCCTATCTGACCAAGAAAAAATCAGCGAGTGATATTCATAATATCAGTGCAATCTCCAATTTGTTTTAAGATTGAAAAAATGAAGGGGAACAATGTAGGCCAACAAGAATGGAAATGGCAAAGAACAAATGAGGTTGATAAGAAACCTTAAAAACTTTATCAGAAAAAACGGTGGGTTAATCAGAGGAAAAAGAAAAGAAACTTTATAGCAACTGAATGGTTACGGTCAACAAGTCCCATCAACATGTCATTAAAATGTCCAAATGAAACTGACAGTTTTTAAACCCTTGGCTAGTTTTTTTTTGCTTTCGCCTATGTACCACTGGCAATCATTCTTTTCAATATAGAATATACATCGATCATGTTATTGGAATTTGCCGTAGATGCTTCAAAATGGAGCTCGAATGGCACACTTTTTTATTGCCTGCTGGACCACCATGGGCCGGCATATAAACCACAAACCTGCTTTTAACTAACAGGATCAAATGCATCAAGAAAAAACGAGGCATGGTCAACACCCATGTTTATATATGATACGTATAGACATGCCCTATTTCTTTTTGGTAAAAATGATAAATGCCACGGTTGAAGTCAAGGTTAACCGTAATTACTGTTGACAGCTTGCGTACTTCAAGGTAGCCGTACAACTAAAGAACATTAGACTCATGGTTGCTTTTCTGTATATACTGAGGAAAAAAATTCACGTTCTATTAAACCGAGAAACCCCTCTTTGTCAAATATGGGATGGCACACGGTGCCAACAATTATCGAGTCGATCAATAGCATGGGAGTAGACTCGCTAAAAATATTTCAGCTCAAATCCAAGCCAAGAACTTCAGGTCTCACCAATTAAGCCATTATGTACATGTGAAAAAATCTACCCTTTCAATGTCAGATCTCAAAGAGCATTAGACTTGTCTATAGGCTTTCGCTAGCATCAGAATCCAAAAAAGGTCTTAATTAGACTGATAGTATCACTACACTCACTATCAGTGTCAAAGCTTCTATATCTGAAAAAACCAAAAAAAAACTAGAGGCGGGAACAGATGTTGAATTATTGAAAATGGCTCAATATGAAAGTATTTGTAAGACCTAATAAGGTCATTTTAATGCTAAAAAATGGAAAATTATACACGTCATTATAATTTTGAAAAGTGACATTTTCCTTTAGTTAGAAATTGCCAAATTAATAAAAAAAAGAGAGATGAAAACAGAGCGTCTAACAGTAGACTATTCCGTAAACAGAAAACAATCGACGATGTATAAAAGATTCAATACTAGACAACAGGTCATAATAGCTATGGAATGAAATGGTCAAAACTTGTTCACAGAGACAAAATAACAAAAGAGGAAGTGAGCTTGTTCGATACTAACTGGCAGCACTTGAAGTCTGAGTGGTGGGAATGGTAGTTCCATTTAGCAACTTATCAGTAATTAGAGCCTTCAAGCTGGAAAAGAAAGTAATACTGCTGTTGATCAACCACAAATCTCTCCAAGGTAACAATTTTTTTTATCAGGAGCTATTTGAGATGATTATTTACTGGGGATATTTCTCGAGACGCGAAGAACCGTTAATCAACACGCACGGCCCTGACGTGTACTGCTCAACCCCATTTGCACTTGTAAAATTAACAAAGAGTAGAAAAGGAAACTAAAAATTAAAAAAAAACTCTGATAAGAAAAAAGTCTCTATCAGGTTAGAATGGTAAATCTCTTCATGAGAAGGTACAATCGCCATAACTTACACTAGAAGTTACTAATGGACACAGGGCTCTTATAGAGTGGTTATTTCAAAGTAACATGTAAAAAAGAGACGTCCCAGCTTAACATTACCACTCTCCGAAAAACAAAGTCTACCTTGAAAAATGTTTATGGAAACAGTTCAGATGGCAACTAGAAAACATGATGATCCGGCTTTAAGTGTAGACTAGTAAATAGCAAGTATTAGTTGCTAGCTTCCCAACGTGAGAGCAGGACACTATTTGCAACGTAAACGTGGTTTAGTTTACCTCACAATGATTTTGATATTTAGGTTACCAATATTTGTGAACGTTGGCTTGTGTTTTCAGAAAAAAGCTTAGAACTTGTTTTGTAACTATTCTTACCCTAACACAACTTGCAAAATAGTTATCAAATATTTTCAATACTTGGTGTAAAAACAGGTTCCTACCGATTCAGGACTGTTTAATTCTATCGGCATTTGCTTCTCATCTAAAACATGTGTACGTATTACCCCCACCTTCCCCGAACCTGCATCCTTCCGTGTCCAAAAAAAAAGAGAGTGAACTAAATACAATGGTTTGTGCCGTGGCGATCATAATAGATAAAAAACTTCTTTGGCGACACGGCGCGAACCTACGGAATAATGCCTTGTGAAGATAAGCGAATGAACCCGACTCTGCTGCTACTGATGGTGATATCAGTGCATAACATATTACAGTTCCTTCAATCAATCAAATAATGATATAAAAAACAGATAATTTTTTTTGAAAAAAAGAAATTTCTCCTCAGAGACCCTGGGCGGTGATCGTTTTTCAGCCGTGGAACTGTGGATCAAGGATCATCCACGATTATCTGGTATTTTACTCCGAGCCCCACGCATAGTCGAGTATAGAAAAAGATCCATCTACAACCGATGATTGACTTCAGGGGGAGGTAGAGTATAATAACGAATTATTCTTTTTTTCATTTAGGAACGCTGAATAAAAAAAAGGAATAACTTACTATTATCATTTAGTTAAAACTCATTTTCTTCTTCTGGAGTGCAGTTTTTCCACCAGGGACGGCACGCGCGCGCGTGCAACTCTCTTGCCATAAGGCTTTTGATCATCTCTATCATCCCATATGCCCTCTGACTCAAAATCGCAGAAAGGCATTTTCAAGGACAGGGGTAAAAAAAGAGAAGACATTTGAGTCTACGTTACATCATACTAAAATCAAAACTCCAAAATCAAAAATCAAAAAAAAACAGGTAGAAAAGGGGTACACTCAGTATAACTACATAACTTTTTTTTGTTAACAATACAGCCAGGCTTGTTAACAAGAAGTGATCGGTGATTGCCGAGACTCATGACAGCCAGCAGAGATGACGATAATAGTGATAACCTATCTGCCAAGCTAGACAAAGTATCTAATACTCACCAGGCTTTACTTTTCTTTTGGGAACCCATTATCTTGCTTGCTGTCAGGCTAATGCTGCCCTGCTTTAAAAAAAGAGACCAAGATTAACTACTAGATTACCATTGACAGTTCAAAGTATACTACTTTATTTATTGCAAGGAGTTGTAGTTATAGATACTCTTTTATTTTCGCTACTTGAGAACATTGTGATTGGCTGTTCTTCTAACCTTAGCTTATCTGATATCGGTACCTGTTGGGTACCAGTGCACTGCTTATCACCAATGCCAGCTAATCTGCACCCCTCTGGTTATTACCTAGACAAATTGTGTCAGGCAGCCTAGGCAAGTGATCCGTAGGGATCCCACCGGGGAAGCACAACATAGTCCTTGCCTTTCCATATATCAGTGACTTCCTTTGCAACATAGGTACCTGCGGTCACGACTTGGTAGACATACTCATCGAACCAAGCGTCGCTCATCGTCATGTAGCCCTTGTCGCCCACGGCAGCACCCCAACTATTCATCACCTTCCACTTGACCGGCTTACCGTCAACAAGATGAACGCCAGTCAGTACCATTGCATGTGTCATTGCCGATGACCCAACGCGCACACGGTCGGCCTTGTTAAGCCCCAGTGAAGTGTTGAACGCCAACTTGTAGTCCCATGCTTTGACGTCCATAATACCACTGGCAGTCTCACTGAACTTGCCCACATCGCTGCCAAAAAAGACAGGCTCATTGTTCTTTATTGCTGCAATTGCGGCTTCCTTAAGCACATCGATATCTACATTAACGTACTCAATCTTTTTGCCATCCACAAAATTGTTGAGTCTGTCAACCGTGTACAGCTTGTTGTAAGCATTACGCGGGTCGTGGATGAGAGAAAAGTGCTGCGGGGCATCGAACTTGACCACCGACTTGTAGAAATCAAGAGGTGTAGTAGTGACCGTATGCGCCTTGCCCTCGCCGTCAAGGAACTCCCACGTGAACACATCATTAGCCTTGGGTGGGGATCCGAGTGTGATGACGAGAATGTTGAAGATCTCCTGGACAAACTTCTCCTTGAGGGTAGTCAACACGCGCAAGGTATCACCCTGTGTGGTATTAGAAGAAGAAGACGATGCAGCCGCAGCCTTTCGCAGGAGTAGTGCGTATTCACGCAGCTTGTTGACTACAATGTAGTCAAGCTTGGCAGAATTCTGCGCGTTGAACGAGTCAGGAAAGAGACTCTGGGGGATAAGACCGTACTTTTCAACAAGGTTGACAACCATGTCCCACTGACCACCGTCGGATACAGGGTCTGAAAGCAAGGTCTGCACGAGCTTGGAATCGAGCTCGAGGTCTGCAGTCTCAATAATGTTCTGGAGAAAGTAATTGGACTTTTCAAGCTTGTCATAAAAGAACAGGTAAGCCTGCGAGAGCTCAAAGCTGGGAATACCATACTTTTGCTGCACTGCAACACGGAAAATATTGGTACTAGCAAAAAGCCAACAACGGCCACTTGAGCGCTGGTTTGTAATGGGGGTGCCTTCAAACTCAACCACGTTAGAGAAAACGTGAATGTTGTCTTCAACAATGGCATTGCGCACCTTGACAATATCTGTGAGATTGCCAACCGTGATCGCAGACTGCGCAAGGCGGTTCTTGGGGTCAGAAAGCAGCTTGTCCTCCCAAGATTGAATGTTGGCTGCCGTGAGCGGGTTGGACAGACCGGAGATCTCGCCCGAGGCAACATCTGAGGTGACTGCCGTGCCTAGAGTCAAGTACTTTGACAGCTGGTCGACAAGCTCACCGTCGGTGACAGCGGAAACTCGCACGGGGCGCTTCTCCGAGACGTAGCGGGTGCTTTGGGGGAGGTCATTGAGTTTAGAAGAATTAGCTCCCATTGTGTGGATATGAGTTATAGATGTTTGAAAAGATGGTAAAGAAAAAACAACAAAGAAATTGGTGCACTAAATTGATGGTATGAAAGTGGTATGAATAAAAAAAAAATCTATAGATAAAGATTGCTCTGGTGGTTTAAATAGTTGTGGCGTTAAAACTACACGATACACACGGCTCAACTAAGCCCAACCCACAAGGTGGTCGAAAATTTACAAACGGCGCCAACACCAGCAGCGGAAGCTGCGCTGTCACTGGTCAGCACAATTACTTGCGGTCAGCCTTGAACTTGGTACTGCGCTCGCGAATCCGGGGCTTCTTGCGCTTGCCGCCGTTCTTAATGCCGCGCACTGCGTCACCCTTGCTTGCACGCGTGCCCTCGAGCACAGCGTTAATTTCCGCTCGGCCAGCCTTGCCAACCACCGTTCGCGCACGGCCCAACTTGGTACGTTCGTCATTGGTCAATCGCACCTTCTTAGCCTTGTTCTTAATAGTACTGTCGCGCACACTCTCGGTCTTCTTGATGTTACGGGCGCGCGTCACACGCAGCTTGCGGCCCTTAGGGCCACCCAGTGGTTTTTCGTGCAACATGATAGCCTTGGTGACGGCAACAGGATCCTTAAACTGCACGTAGCCAAAACCCTTACCAACGTTGGTTTTAGAGTCACGCACAATACGCACATACTCAATCTCGCCGCAGTCGCCAAAATGCCGCCACAGCGGCTCCTCGTCAATCTCAAAGTCAAGGTTGCCGACAAAAATGCTGCGCTTGTTGTCCTGCTTGCCCGGGTGAGAGACGCTGTCGACACGCAGGTGGTGTTCTTCAAAGATGGTGCCGTTCAGAGCCAGCGCCAGGCGGGCGTTCTCGGAGGTATCAAACACAGCGTACGCGTTGACAGTCTCACGGCTTGAGTGGAACTTGTGTAACACAAACGCGGCCTTGCGCGGCAGCATCTCGGAAAATGCGATGGAGCGGAACCGCACGCTGACAACTTTACCGCCCTTGCTAGTAAGGAACTTCTTGAATTCCTTGAATTTGCTCTTGTCGGTAATAACAGTAGACGGCAGGTTGCCAATAAATAGAGTGCTGTCGGCCTTCTCGACCTCTGTGTTGTTGGTAAGGCTCTCGTGGACAAGACTTTCGTGCTTGAGCTCAGCCTTGGAGGACTTGGACGCCTTGGCCTCAGCAGCGTACTTTTCCTCAGCCTCTTTTGAGACGGGGGCAGCTTCTTCTTCGTCGTCATCAAGCAGCTTTTGCAGGTAACGGGTCTCGACGTCATCCGCTTCATCTTCCTCGGCAGCGCGCTTGCGCTTCACAGAGGGGGCAGCGTTGTCCTCGCTACCGGAGGCATTTTCAGCAGGAGAAGCGACTTCGTCCTCGCTTTTCTCAGGGACATTGCTGCTGTCCTCGGGAGTGTCGACGACCTTTTTGGTCGGTCTGGCAACAGGGCCGGGCTGTGGGTATGTTAGCTGGTGATCTGGGTGCGGCAAGGTGGGCAGCACAACTTACGGTTTGACTGAAAAGAGAATCAAGGGCTGAGTCAACCTTTGACGTATCAATTTTGAAAAGACCGAGACTCATGGTGTATATGCGTTTGTTCTTATTCTTGTTCCCGTCAGGTTGGTCAAAGGATCTTAATGACGATTCTTCGCTGAAATAAAAAAAAATAAAAAATTTTGTCCCAAAAAGTCCCAACTCCGCGGTGCCTGGGATTACCCGCCCTTTGAGCCCATTTGGCGACTTTGACCGGCTTTTTTCCTCGCCAGCCGCTTTTCCCTTCTCATCACCATCAATCATCATCGTTAACAACGAAACTAACCCCCCATTTACCACTGCCACAACCACAATCGTCTTTTTCTATCGGCCTACACACCTGCATGCACTCTATTGCCCTGTAGCAATGCCTTCCACAACCACCACTGCCCCTATTATTGCGACGCAGCAGGAAAAGTTCCCCGATGCGCTCATGGACGGCCCCGCGTCGCTCTCCGAACCAGACCTCGGCCAACCAGAACCGAGCGAATCCGCGCGTGTTTCGGCTGCAGGTCCTGCCGCCGTTGCCAATGGCATCACGCATGCAGATTCATTCAGCCTTGATGAGGAAAGGGCACCTGTGGCTGAGAAGTCGCCCTCCATCTCATCACTCTCTTCGCTATCTTCTTCGTCACCAGAGCCTAGCCACGATCTGCTGCCGCCGGTAGCAGCGCCAGGCACAATCAATCTACCAATACACGAAGAGGATGATGATGATGATCTCGGTGAGTCTGAGGCTGAGACCGAGCGACTGGATCCAGGCGAGCTAAAGGCGCTGGATGAGCTAGAAAATAAACAGAGGGCTTCGACTCTGCACAGAATTGAGGAAATCGGACTTCAAAATGAAATTGTTTCGGAAGTGAACCCTGAGCTACTCAACCAAGAAGCTGCTATTACAGACGTGCCGTCCAGTCCGGTGCTGAAGAAGCGGCCGTTGCAAGACGATGCAGTGGCCCCTTCAGCGGTGCCGTCTACCGAAAGCAAACAAAGCGAAGAGTCCCCAAAACGCCTCAAAGCCGACAGTTTACCGGAACCCGTGCTATCTGATGCACCAGAAATGGCACCCGAAGCTGTGTCAGAGAAACCTGCGCCAAGTGAGCACGAGAGCGTGCCAGACGTTGACATGGACGAACAAATTGAAGATGTCGCTGCCGCTGAGCCCGAGGAACATGCTCCTAGCGAAGAAGACATCCAGGCACAGCGCAAGGAGGCCATCTCATTCCTCACTGAGATTGAGGTTGAGTTTGCCAAGCTGCGAGATAGCATCCATGCCGACAAGATGGCGCGTTTTGTCGCTGAGATTGAGATGTGCGCTGAAGGCACGCATCCTGACCTTGCAAGCACATATACCCAGATTGAGAACCTGCGCAACGAGAAAATACGGCGCGCAAAGAAGCGCCGCGAGTACGAGCGGATATGCATCGATAACCAGATCCGCGCGTCGCGCGACCAGCTGCACCAGCAGTACCTCAAGGACACGGCAGACACACGGGCAAACCTGCTGCTAAAAACGACGGAGGAATGGTATCGCGTGAACCGCGAGCGCCGCGTGATGGACGCGCTGGTTCCCGAGTATGGGTACCGCGTGTCCAAGGATGTGGCCGTGCAGACTATCGAGCGTAAGGCGCGCGACAAGGAAGTACAGATACTCAGCGACCTGGGGCGCAACGTTGGGTTCCCGGCCGCACCGGAAATGAAGGCCGGCACTGAGGAAGAAATAGAGGAGGATTTACAGCTGCTGAATATGGCCATGGCGCAGCGGCGGTTCTAAAACATTAACTATTATTTATTTTTTTTTGATGTTGTGGCCCGCCGGAGCTCGGGTGCCGATTATGTTTATATGTTTATTTTGTTTTTGTTTGTTATTTTTTTTTAATTACATGACTGCATTTGGACGCACTGCTGCTGTTTGAGCTTTTTTTTGAGCTTAGTGATAGACTTCATTCCTTCCACGTAAAGACTAGACATGAAAAACTTGGGGAGCGAGTCGGTCTCCATGGTCCGGTAAACATGGACCTTGATTTGCTCTAGGAGTTTAGATATAACCAAGAGGTTATCAATAGAAATGTCTTCCGTCTCGGAAGAGGACGCGCTGGCGGTTGTGGCACATACGGTAGTGGTACTGAGGTTCGCCGTATTTCCAGAGTTGCCATTGGCACTTTTTGCCAACTCCTTTGCTACTGCTACTGCTGCTGCTGCTGCTGCTGGCCCCGATTTTCCCCGGCCCTTGCGCTTTAAGTGTGACGTGATGGAGTCAACTAACAGTGTGCGCGACTTTGAATCAATATTGAGCTCGCATGGCGCACTTTCCGACAAGAATCTGTTATACATGACATAGATGGCATTATTACAGGTCTGCAAACACGTCTGGGCTTCGGCGCGGAGCAGCATCCGTGGGGTCTTGGCCATTGGGTCTGCCACCCCCGCGTCGGCTTCAAACTCCTGTTGACGTAGTAGGACGGAGCGAAGCTGGGAAAAGTCAACGAGAAATTTGGTCAAATCCTTGTAAAAAAGGAGATTCTCTTCACAATGGTTGTCACGTAGGTATTGTGTAAAAAGCCAATTAAGCCCTGCATCGGCAAGCGTCTCACGCAGCGTGTAATTGTTGGGTGAGTCCGGCAGTGGTGGGGTGGCCGTTTTACGGGCAGCAGGGCAACGCGCCGTTGCGGTATTGATAGGACGGGGCGCTTCGACAGTAGAGGCGCGAAAGATGCTAGATGTATCAGAGCCGTTTGACCGATGGGTTTTGCTCTTGGAGTTTGTTAAAATTGTGGAAGGTTTGAGTATGCTTGAGATGATTGACTGCGTCTGGTGCGGAACAATACCGTCCTTAGAGATCTGTTTAGGTCCCCATGATGGTATGGCAGCGGCAGATCGTGATGCTATACTGCTATGAAGGGTTTTCTCTTGGTCCGCTTCCTTCGCAGCTGCGGCAGCTGCCTGCGCATAAGTATTGGCAATTGGTGTTGCTGGTTCGTTTGCATAGATGGGCCATGCCACGAGGTATTTGCCTGTGTCAGTGAGGCGATAGTATACGTCTTTGTTGAGACTCAACAGTGACACTTTCCGTACTGACGCTGCTGCCGTCATGGTAGCTGTAGGATCAGTGCTATTCTCATTGGTATGTGTCGTTGGCCCGCTTGAATTATCGTCTAGCGACATACCATTGTCTTCATTCAGTCGGCTGCGCCCATTTTTCACGGCACTGCCGTTAGGGTTAACTGGTGTATCCAATTCAATCATATCATGGACCAGAAACGTGTTTACCAAAACATGCGCTTCAGACTGATACACAAGATCAGTACAGTCAAGCATCCATTGCCACATGGCACGGCCCGTGAACACATAGCTAGATATTGTGGTATCATCAGTGGAGGCACTCGTGACTACACTCAGTCGCACACCTTTGTCCGAGATGTAATACTGGCTTAGGGCGTCGGATTTCGGGTTGGTGAAGTAGCGGTGTGCATAAGGTGAGTCTGACACCGGCTCACTAGCAGCAGAGTAAACGTTAGGCTGCGGACCCATAAGTCGTTGAAACAAAATGTATATAAGCGCATCATTGCGGATAATGGCATCGGATACTGGATCTCGATCAAATGAAAAGCAGCACATGGAATTAAGCGGTGAGAGGAGTAGCGGTGAGTTGTAAATGATACCATTAACATCGCAGTAGCGCTGAATGAAGAAAACCCCCTTGGCTGTTGGCTGCAGCACGGTGCCACGCTTAGGGGTGCTACGAGTGCGGTCGGCGGGACAATGCAACAAGCGTGCCGACATGAAACGCTCAAGAAAAAGACCAGCAGAGCCAGAACTAACACAGCAAGAAATGGTAGTTTTTGTACTGCCGGAAACAATCTTGACAGAAAGGTTTTGGATGGCAGCAAGTGCTTCCTCAACTGTGAATGAGAACAGGTGCATCTTGGGTGAGAGAAAAGACTGCTTGCGGCGGCGTGAGTGCTCCTGCGGACTCAGCGCAATCATGAGCATGGAGAAAATAGTGTCGATATCTCTAGTAAAAAGCTTGTTGGTGGAGGTACGCTGAAAGCCATGAGATGAGGGACGAGGATTGCTCATGCTGGGGATGATATAGGCGTTGGTAGAGTTGTGATGGTGCTTGTGGAGGTTGTCTGATGTGTCAACGCCCTTTTCCGCAAATATCTTGGTAATAGGCTTGAAAGAGATGCTACTGGCCATGGAAGAAGTCCTGTGTTTACACGAGAGCAGGAATCCAAACGAAAGTATCTTAGACGCTTTGCCTTCCTACAACAGTCTGGGGCAAGCCTTATTTATAAAACATCAAAAAGTTATGAACTTGTGAACATGTATGCAAATAACTGTGATGGTGTGAACTTGAAACACAACAAAGCTTTTCTTTTTTTTTCTTGTTCTTTTGACTTGCTGCTCTTAATTGCAGTGCAACTTGAACTTGTTTTTTTCTTTCTTTTTTTCTTTTTTGTATTAAGAAACGCCTTTTGCCTCAGTTCTCATCGTTTCGTTTGTTTTGCAGACCAAACTCTGTTTACCATATCGATGCCCCGGCGTGTTGAAAATATCCAATCTAATACAGAACTGACTTGAAATCATCGCCAAGAAATACTTTCAGACTTTAATGGGCTTGGTCTTGTCCACGCGGGTACGCATGGAATGGCTTACGCACGTTTGAGGTCCGGCATACAAGAATGGTTGACAAAAAAGAAATTAGCCGGACCCGGCACACAGATCCGAGAGGTAGTCCAGGTCCACAATCTCTTCAGATAGAAGAATACTGCAGTAGGACCGTTGCCTCAAAAGCTGCACACCTGTCTTTACTCAGAATATTGCTCTGGTATTCTTTGCAAGTCCGTGATATCAGGACAATAACAATCTAAATAAAAGCTTAATTTACTAAAAGGATGGTGGCGCTTTTAAGGTAAGATAAAAAAAAAAGAAAAAGCAAAAGTTCTCGTGCGTTGCATAATGACCTGGAGTTTAAGACGTTGAGATTTTCAGATATCGCTCCTTAGACTCTTTTGTGCTTTGACGCGCTGAGTTGAGGCCGCGATCTGTTTCATGGACACAACTGAATCAAACCAAACTTGTCAGAACACAAACATCATTCACAACCCCGTATGGCTTACATTTGTACTTGATGATATTGGCCCAGTATTGTTTCGCGCAAGATTACATACAATTTTGATATGATAGTTTTTCTGTGACTTGCTGCTCAGAATGTTTTGATTAATAGCGATTCACACCTGTCTTGATAATGTGAATCAGTGCTCTACCAGTTTTGTTTCATAAACCCAGCTGTGCCAGAGCTGTTACTTTTTGTATCCTGTTAATTTGTAAGTCGCAATCGTTGCCGGCCAAGTTATGTTAAAATCCTAAGAAGATCTTCTTGGTTTCTTTTATTCCTTGTAGTTGTGGCACTTAACTATCCAATTCTGGTGCGATATCCACAATATAATGTATCTTGGTATTATGTTACTACTAAAACCTGTTTAATGCTCCAGCATCTAGAAGTTATATGTATATAAATAAATAAAAAAAGAATAAAAAAAAAGTAGCATTCTCAGCCCTTGTTGCAAGTTTCAGCATTTGAAGGCACTGGAAATTTAAGAATGGTCTCGCTACTTTATGCAATGCTAATAGCACTATACATCCAATTTGTCAGGATTAGTGCCCGTCGAAGCTGCAACAACTGATGTCTAAAACTCGTCCTCATCCTCCTCAATTTCCTCCTCGCGTACCGGTACCGTTGCGACAAGTTCACGCAGCTGGTCCATGACACCACCAACAAACGGCCGGATCTCGTTGATCTCGAGCGCACCGAGGCCATCCATCCGCATATGAGCGTCATTAAGCTGCTGCAAACCTTGACGCGCTTTTGCCTGACGCACTTCGCGAATGTCGCGCAGAAGCCCGCGGATCACATGCCCCGGCGATTCGAGGTCATCACGCGCCACACGGAGCAAAATCGCACTTACTTCCATCCAGTGCCAAGGCAGACGCGGTGAGAACCGATCTGCATGCCGCACTTCCTCGTCGTAGACCGACTGTAGCTCAGACTCTTGCAGCCATGTTGGCGGTACAATTGAGCACTTGGATTTTTCCTTCAAAATACACGCAAACCATAGCGGTACTTGCGCTTTTTGGAGTGGCCGCAGTCGTGGTGTTTTTAACTGTATGAAAAAAGACGCGACGCGTTAGAGAGCTGACGGGATCAGTGCAGCAATGATAGATCAAAGACTACTTACGCCAATAAATGTAATGGGGTCAAGCGACTGGCGTGGCAGAATGCCAATCAGTGTATTTTCCGCAATATGGTTAAGTTCTGAGGGCAGTAGAGTCTGCTGTAGTTTATTTGGTAACGCCATTATTTGGGTGTTTATATTCAATGCAATGGTCAAGAAGAAACACGTCGAACTGGCAAAAGTCGCGACGATTCATACCGGTTCGAGGATTTCGTTGTTTTGAGAAAAAAAAAAAAAGATGAGTCAGTAATTAGTCATCCCATATACTAACTAAATAGGGTAAAATGCAGGTTTGAAATAATTTGAGATCATTAAAGCTCAAAAAGTAGACTTTGAGATCGTATTACAATTGCAACTTGCGACGGTTATTATAAACCAATTTATCTCTATTACTAAACTAGAGTAACGTAATTGTTTCAATAAAATTAGATCACATAAAGACAATGTAACTTAAAAATTCTTTTTTTTAAAAAAAAAAATTTTTTGAAAAAATCGTTAAGGAGGTTTTCACCACAACTTTTCTTGTGGTGTGTCATGAATGGCGACAAGAAGGTATCGCCTACTCAGGCAAATGAATAAAAATAAGTCATACATATTCGACGTGAATGAGTTGTATCCAATGAAATGAAAAAAGTAAAACAGACAAAATATAGGAACTGATTCAACAACCAAACCTCAAAGGCACTAGAAAATTACCACTTGCAAGGTGCAAAGCCTGCAATCCTGGCCATCAGGTTAGCGTGATAGAGCAAATAACATTATAACAGCGCAAGTACAAAAGATCAAGCAAACATAGAACAACTGAAAGTATGTTTGTTTTATTTTATTTAGAAATAAATACTTTTTTGGTATGATCCTTGGAGTGATTACTGTTCTGGAACACTGCAAGCTAATGGTTTCATGTTTTTGCACTAGCAAAAAAATATAAAATAAAACTCAAATAGAGAACTTCACAATTTGATTTAATAAGTTTGTTTATTGTCCTAATATCTGAACGTAGCAAAATAAAATAAATTCAAAATAAATAAATAGCAAAAATATATAAATAGTATATATGTTGTTGATGTTTTACTGGGTGCCCATCTCCGATATCGATAAACTGGATGTTATGGATAGCAGGTTTCCCTTAATGATACTATTCATAGAGAATTCAATACCATCAAACATCTAACATCATGATACACACTAAGGCGGTTATTTTTCCAATCTTATGAATACAAGGATTTTAAAATCTATGTCTTCTTTGTATACCATTCTGTTTTATGACTAGTTTTGTCATTATTTGGTGTAAGGACAATAGACTGTGAATTTATCTATCTAGAAAAAAGGATGTTAAGTTCTGGAGCACCTGCCTCCACAAGACTGATTAAGAAGTTGTCTTAACCGCTATTTGAGGGTCCGACGTTTCATGATATCGAATCCCCACGGACTCAGACCATACGACAAGAAAAATTCTTTGATATTACCACTGCAGTCTCTGTATCTTGGTGGCAGTGCATTTTGGCAAAAACTTTGACAGATGATGCTTTTAATCTAACCATCAATTGAATAGATACTGTAGTGAATTGAAAAGCAGTTACCACCAATTTAATTCTCTCAATTTCTGTCTGACCACATTTGCAGTTGTGCTTTCTTTTAGAGACTTATGGCTTCTTAAACTAAGATTTCAGTACACTGTGGCCAGTTCTCAACTCTACTACATAAGGGGGTAGTTTTGTTTTGACTTTTTGAAATGGGCTGTCATTTCTGGGGTTCTGATATAGTCCGGATCCGACGTACTTTCTGTAGCCGACTTCTTTGGCTTTGGCGCTGTAGTACAACCTCAAGACATATATTCTCGCAGGTCTAATACATGGTTTCAGACCTCTTGTGATCTTGGTTGCTTTCTTGCTCATGGGCTTCTTCCAGGCCAGCTTTTTGAAATAGAAGATCACATCCGTAGGTCTCTCCACCTGGCGGGTCTGATGAAAAAGTAGTTAAAACTGATTGCCCTCAATCGTTTGTTACTGCTGTTTACTCAGTCTCATAACCGGATTCCTCGGATCCAAAATTCTAAGCGCCCTCAGAGCAAAAGGCTTTCAAATCTCTTCTACTACAGTGGGATGACCCATTTTAGTCTTGTATTGACTCTTATAGATGCTCTTCAAAATCAATGTAAAGAGCTTCTTTTTATAATCTTCAAAAATTTATCTAGACAGTTTGAGAGAGTTATGGGTCTCTAGGATCTGGCCAGTATCCCAGTCTTTCTCTTTTTTGTCATTGCCATGGTGAAGCCTTCCAAAAACTGCTTAGGGTGGTGGTATATTCTTACATATCCTTTAAAGAGCCAGCTAAGAAGAGCTTTGTATAACTTGACCTTCTTGGCCTGCTTGAATACGAGTGTTTTAATTCCACCTGGACCAGCAGCCTTGTAAAGTGACTGCTCCTATATGGCTTCCTCGGTTTCTAAAATTCTTGTCTTGGGCTATCAGCTGTGCTCCACCCTATAGTATAGAATTTTAGGTGGATTCACTCCACTTTTGGTAGAGAGGAGGTCAACCAAGAACATTGAAACTATGGCTCGCACAAATTTCGCTGTTGTGTCATTCTTTCTGGGTAATCTCAGTATAAATCTTCAAGACATGGCACCTATAGCATAAGGCACCACATCCCTGGGATTCTTTGGAGTTCTGAAACACCGAAACTGGTTCCAGCACTCACTACTAGCTTGAGTGATTGCTTCGTAAAAATACCGTTTGCAGGTCTTAGCTTGCTCTTGGAGTTCTGAAGCAGAATCCTTCTTGACCAGTCGTCTAGCCTTCCAGAACTCAATTTTCTTGGTTTTAATCGGCTTGTTGATAATAATGAATTTAGATATCTGGTGCATTAAATATTGCCACATGAACTAACTTTTCTTTTTTCCAAGAAAATAAAAAACAATGGACTGCGATTGTAAAATCCTCAAATTGCCAACAAGTTCCAAAAGTGAGCATGCTGTCTCCAGTACAATACTTTGGCGTTTTAAAAAAATCACAATTGCAAACAGCTGCCGTGAGGTCTGATTTGCCTTTTGGTTAGATTTTCTTTTTATCATCAAAAATATATCATAGCAAATAGCTGCTGGCTTATATCTGCGTAATAATCCCTATATTCTACTGTGTATTAAGTCCAATAATTTAAGATTGAAGCATTTGGCTGATATATTCTAGCAATAAATAGAGATGAATATTTGGCTAGAATAAATATTATTCTCATAGCTTTCCCCATCATTTCAACTTGGTTGCTTGATTCCAACATTAATTTAGATTCTACACCATTTCTCTTACTTGCGCAATATCAAAAAAAAAAACTGCATATTGAACATAAATTTGGTTTGTTTATGAATTTCCTTTTTTTTCCTGGGAGTGCTGTTATGATTATTTAGTAGTCTCGCTGGAAACTCATTATCTTCTTTTTTTGTGTTACAAGTGTCAGAAAATGGATCCCTGAATTATTGTTAGATAGAAGTGCTTACAAGTATCATTCGTGTACAGCTGCCATTTATCAAAAACAATAACATCCCAGGATCCAAATGCTAACTTGATCTTATCTTGTCATATAGCAAGCAAACTCTAAAATCCTGTTAAGTAATACAAACTTTCACTGCCAAAACTTGAGAATCATTTCCAAAATGCAATCGTATTATTGTATCAATATAATAAAAAAAAAATCAAAAGTAAAAGTGTGGCTAATAGCCTGTAAGTCAATAAAATATAGGAATCCTGAGAAGTGACGCGTAAATACGTAATAAAAAAAGGTATATCAAGCCTCATTGACCTGATAAACAAGTCTATTGACTCTCGAGCACCGACTGATATAAGACCCGAAAAACTCAAAGTTGTGATTTGTAGGTTGGCGCCAAAAAGCAGTCATAGGGTGTGCAAAATAAAGAAAGCGTTGAGAAGGTATTGTCAAATTATCATCGCTTGCCTATACCATTGGTGCCGCTCGGCCCCTCCTCCATACGGAACCCAAAATCAGACATTAGCATGTCCACGTCACGCCAGATGTTATCGGCTTCCCACGAGTAAAAGTCAATTTCGTTAATAACACTGTCCTGTACTGGTTGTTGCTGTTGCTGTTGCTGTTGCTGTTGCTGTTGTTGTTGTTGTTGTTGTTGTTGTTGTTGTTGTTGTTGTTGTTGTTGTTGTTGTTGCTGTTGTTGAGTTTGAACATTGTTATTGGGGGTGTAGTTATCAACAACCGACCCAAACCCCCTCTCGTTGACACTAGCGAGGCCCAAACTTTTTCCAGACTCAGCAAAGGCACCAGAACCAACAAGTCCATCACCAGAGAGTTCAATTGCAGGCCCATCGCCATTGAGGTTATTCAAATGACTATTATTAGCAGCAGAAAGAGGAGTAGAACCCCCACCCGATACTGTAGGTGTAGAAATTGAGACCGCAGGAGCTGCTGGAGAAAGATCTGAACCAAAAGAAGAAGTGCTCTCAGCTTTTGGCTTTCTAGGCTCGGTTTTACGGCGCCCACTCCCCCGGCCGCAGCCGCGTGACGAAATACCTCGGACAGGAGAAGGTTCAATTTTGACCTTCCTTTTACTCATCTCAGCATTTTTTGCTGCCTGAACAGGAGACATCATGGCACGCTCAGGGGAAATTATCGAAGCCCCATCTGTCGTGATTGAATTTGTGGTAGTTGGCGCCGGCATTTCTACCTCGTCATCATCATCATCTGCATCAGCAGGATTACGCTGATCCAAAATTGTTGGTGCGACACTTCGAATGCCAATCTCCTCTCGCAGCGTCCACAACGAGTCAAAAAACACTGAAGCCGACATGCGGGTGCGAATCACCGTGCGAGGTCCTATTCCGCCACCAGAGCGCTTTGCTAAAACTCCGTAGAGCCGCCATACTTGCTGCATGATTTCTGCTGCGCGGTACATCATGTCATGCTTCAGAATCGATGCCTTGAAAATCAAAGACACACAAGCAGCGTACGTCTGCTTGCCAGCCCTACTATTAATAAACTGTCCAAGTGGTGAGTGGTATATCCGGCATACAATGCATGAGCTCTGCCATAACGCCTGCGCGTAAATGCTGGGCATATACCGGAAAAAAGTCCGATCACGCCGGTGCGCTCGCTCGCTATGCTCCATTAATGCAAGTGCACTGTTATAGGCGTGTACCATACCCTTTTGCAACTGTAAATCCGAAAAGCCCTCATTGTCAAGAAAATAATACGTAAGTAGATGAACCCGCGCGCTTAATAAAACAAATTTGCGACAATCATCAATTTCGCCTAGCTTTAGCTCCAGCTCATCCATCTTGCGTGACAAAATCTGAATTAGCGAGAGACGTTCCGACAACTCCGATAAACCTAGCGGATCCTTCGGATTGGAGTTCAGGGTTTTGGCAATATCCTCCTCAAGATGTTGAATTTGCATGAGTTGTTTGATTGTCTCTGGCACCTCAATGCCGGAATTGGCGTCACACGCCGACAGCACTGTCGCATCAAAATTTGTAAAAGCAGGAAATCCGTACACAGTTGCAATCGTTTGTGATACAATGTTACATCCTACCCATGTGCGAATCTGCTCACTAATTTTAGGGTAGCTCGGGTTGTCAGCCTTAATCCGGCCAAAGTCGCGGGCATAGCCTGGGCAGTGCAGCCCAACGCGGATTGCACTGTACATAGCAATACCTGCAGCGCTCCACGATGAATCTGCACTGAGTGTCGACGTGATTGATGGCCACATTGAATAAATTAAAAAGGCTTGCACTGTGTATGCAGAGGCGACATTTAGAATTGGGCCGTCTTCCTTTTTTGAGCCAAACCTGTTGATGGGGGAAATTGTAATTTCAGACAGGCAAGTTTTTAACAGCGGCGTCAGCTGCATCATCAACTCACCGTCTTTGTCGTAACGCCGTGATGCCACTGCCATTATTGTCCAAAATAACGACGGACATAGCTCGTAAATCTTCTCGGGTCCACGTGACACGTCCACGACTGGGAAAAATGGGTGATATTTCATAACATATTCTTTGTACAAATTGGCAATCGTCTCTGGGGTGAGGGTGACGCCGTCCATGGTTTTTTCCGTACACCCCAAAACTGACAGATCAAGTTCAACATGGCCACCTATTGTCGCTGCACCCGGGTGGTTGAGATTGCTCTGTGCGGAACTACTGCTGGTGCCAGGTGTGTCGTGAAATGAATGATGATCGTGCGGCGTTGACCCCACAGATGAAGGCGTCTCGACATGTTTTTCACGCTGGGGAGGTGGAAGATCATTATACTGAAAAGTCGTTTCTGGTGATGCAAAAGTCGGAGTGCTCTCACTCGGGGTCACACTGGCTGTTGAATTCGATAGATCTAGAAGCGATCCGGACACGATCCGGCGTTTTTCATTCTCTTGAAGTTCAAGCGTACTTTTAAGGCGTTGCATCTCCTTTTCAACTTCAACAAGTCGTCGCCGCTTGTATGTACGCTTAAAGTCGGGTTGCAGCACGCAAGTGAGATTCTTTTTGGAGCACCGTGTGCACGAGTTCGGGAGCTTTTCATGCGCATCGCAGCGGACCTACTTGGGGGGTTAGCGTATGCCTTCAAAGCAACAAAACAAGCGTTTAAAAGCAAGAAGAAAAAGTTTTTGGGTCTTTCTACACATACCTTTTGCTGTCTGCACTCAATACAGGCAATCCGCTTTTGTGGCGCCTGCCCATCGCTGTCAGCATCGTGTTTCATGCCGGAGACAGGTTTGACCGAAAATTTTCCTTTGACGCCGTTTACAGCCTGCATTGGCGGTGGCGATGGCTGGCCCGGCAGCTGTTGTACATTAATTTTAGGTAGTATTGCCGCATGCCCTTGCATCTTTACCGGTACAGGCGGTGATGAAGAGGTCAGTGCATTAGGAGTCGAGGAAGCAGTCGTAGTGTTTGCAGGTGTAGTGACATTATTTGGACTAAATCCCGGATTCATTTTATTGTTTTTGTTTTCGAAGATATAATGCGTCGTGTATCTGTAAATATGCACCCGTATCGGCACTCTCAAATGGGTGTCCTTTGTTATTAGTGTCCGTCTGTGTAGTCTCGTATCCAGTCCCGCGACAGTTTGATTCACGGCGCTTTTTCAGTTTGTTAGATTTTTTTTTTTTCGGTTGATTCCAAAGACGTTTGTGTACCTTCACTTGGGATCATAAGAGAAAGTTTAAAAGAAGAAAAAAAAAACCATAAAGGGCTAGGGCTGGTATTTAAGATATATTACTTTGATTTTAAAACTTGGAACTTTAAGTTGAGCTGAACCAAAGCTTTATTGGAAATTTAATGAACTTGAGCTTTCAGACTTGTGTTAATATATGTATCGTTCATCTTAGAATCTACACGACTTGAGGCTCATCTCAACACAGTTTGTATAAACCACTAGACCAAGCATTTTCTATGAAACCAACAAGTTCATACATTAATAATATCATATTAATGAAAAATAGAATGAATGAGTACGTGAGTTTTCGTTCTAGTATACTGGAAGCTTAAACCTGACCGTGGAATATTTTAAAGTAGAAGTCAAGTTACGCCCAGTTAATTCAAAAACATACTCGGTTTTGAGATATCTCATCCACAAAAGAAATGAGAGTTACCACAGTGAATCGCATTTTAATTGACCTTATTCATATTTCTGCAGATAATAGATATCTGTGTTTTATTTGTTGATTCCCAGTAACCCCGTTTGGTGTAGTCTGATGGAACCCCTATAATGTGGTTTAGTATATAGATAGAAAATCAGTTTATTGTCCTTAATGTGGTTTAGTATGGCAATTTTCATATATCTTTGGGGTTGCCGTCCTAGGTCCAACCAATCTATAGCTGTGACATCTGAAATGATGGTTCAAATCATAGAGCCTTTCAATAAGAAAGTCGCAGAGCTTTGCAAGCCCTTTGCTCCGAGGACGTTTAGGAGTTTGGATCCGAGAAGCCCAGGTATGATGCTGAGTAAGCAGAAGTAACCAACGACCGAGGGCAAACAGTTTTGACTACTTTCTCATCAGACCCCGTCAGATAGAAAGATGTGGTCTTCTATTCCAAAACAAAGCTGCCCTAGAAGAAACCCAAGAGCAAAAAATCTCAGAAAGCATCAAAGACCATCAGTGGTCTCAAACTGTACATTAACCCTGAGAGAATACCTGCCTGAAGATTGGGATACGGAACGTACATCAGACCTGGGTTATATGAGAACCTTGGCGATGACAGCTCATTTCGAAAAGTCATTGCAAAAGTAACCTGTTACCATGCTTAGTAGAATGGTGGTCTGTATGACAACTGTTTTCATCTTAAATCAGCAATATGAGATAAGGCATGAAACCTTGAGTCAAGCCCAGATCTAAAATTAATTTGACTCATTAAAGAACCGCCACCTTGGCAACTGGCGTACTCTTTGTGTGCAGAATTAGCGTTTTTAATGTTTTAGCGCTTGCTTTGCCTATCACTTGAGGAGCCCCCTGTTGCCTCACGATCAATCACATGGCGAGATCATGTGACCAAAGCACCTGGTCCCCCATGGTCCAAATTGGCCGTTTGGAATGTTAAGAAGCAAAAGCCTCGTTTGGCAATAGAAAGAGGTACGACCGGTACCTGTATTAGCCCTGTGATTTCGAAACCGTGGCTCAAATGATAAACTGCTGAACTAGTGACCTAATACTGGCCCTAGAACTTAGTGGTCAATTGAGCATTATATAAACCATTGAGGTAATACAAACGAGGAAAGAAAGCCTGAACGGGTAAAAAGATGCCCTCCAACTAATTATAACGGCAAAGAAATGATAAACTCAGCAGATTGCGTCGTGGGGCCAAACTGAGATATGAGCGGCTAGAGAGCCAAACCAAGACTTTGTTTTTTACCCCAGACAAGTTCACAGTGGCATGGCGTGGTGACAGAGTGTTGTTGAGTTCACCTTCTAGTGAAGGTCACTAAGGGTTTCATGCAAGTGTTGTTACCCAACTGCAGGACCACGTTCTAGAAAAAACGCCTTTTAGAGCAGCGGTTGTGGATGGTGTTGACGGGGTACAAGAACGAACTCTCAATAATCAAAGATCAAGTCATCAGCCACATAAGAGTCTTATTTTATTTAGCTTTACCCCCTTTATTTCTTTGTAACTAACAGTGCAAACAGATATCAAAAGATTAACACGTTTGAATTCACGCAAAAACGTGCAGAAATAGTAACAACTGGTTGAAGACTTTCCTGAAATTTCCAGACTTGTCTGTTAGCTTTCAAGGTATGGACAGGCTTGGTCATGAAATTAATAATGAGAAGGTCTAGGCAAGATATAAAGTAGGTTCACGGTGCATCACCAACGGATGAAGCTCAGTCGCCTCTCTTGTATTTCACAAAGCTTGACGCTAGCTAATGCCGGAACTGTGAAAGCAATTGAATATGCCGATTAGAAACAATTAAAAAAACTGGGGGGTTTGGTGCCCATGAGCCCCATATCTGGAGAGGCAAGTAAGACAAAGGTGAACATAAAGATAACGGAACGCGTGTGGAGTAGACGTGTTTTTGCCTAGGGTGGCGAGTAGGCTTGAGGCCTCAGAGAACAACAGAGTTCCGAGTTTTTCCTATTCCAGGCGAATAAAAACAACACAAAAAGGCGTAGATTTTGTTGTTTTTTTTTTTTTATAAAAATAAAAATAAAGATGACTGGGATGAAATGACTTGCAGTGACCACAGCAGCGTCATCATGCCCACGTGATGATAAGAAAAAGCGATGTCAAATCTCGGAATCTCAAAAAAAATTAAAAAAAAAAAAAAAAGAAATGTGCAATTACATCACTGTGTAATCACATTCGCGTCTCATTCTCGGATTCCATCAGACCCATACCAATTTCTCATCTCATCGTATCAACTCCATTTCGCCTCAACCGAAAGCAGAATATCACTGCATTTTCAGAATTAAATAAATATTTCCCTAGGTCCGTCGTTTCTTCCTTCTTTTCTATTTTTTTTTAGAACTTTTCTCTGAACTACCAACCATTTCCTTATCTCGCCAAGTCAATTAAACCCTCCCTCAATATTAATAATAACTACCCTTTACACGTCACGCATATCTCCAATACAATAAAACAATGTCCTCATCCACAGTCTCTCCCCAAGCTTCTACAGCAGTCACGTCATCTAACAACAATAAAACCGCCCCCATTGAATCCTACGAAGAGCGCAGCGCCGTTTCGCTCAATGCGCGTCCCACCCTGCTTGAACGTATAATTAAAAACCTTGGCCTCGCTGGCGCGGCCCAGGTACCAGCCAGTGATAATACTCTAGCCAACACAGACCAGCGGTTCATCGTGGTTGCCGACAACGCTGAAGACGAGTTTAGTGAAATCCAGGTGCGTCCTCTTTCATACGCAGAGATGGCAGCCCGGGGAACCAGCGGTGCAGCCGAGACAAAAACAAATGGAAGCATTGAGCTGCCTCTATCTGCTGTGTACGATGAGCAAGAGCACTATGAGATTGATGATGACGAGGAAGATTTCTCAAATGACGACAGTAACAATCAGCAGCGGCCTCTGGAAGAGTCGCTCTCCGAGCTCAGTCCGGCTGACATAGACAACAATGGGTCGGTAGCCCCGCCCGTCAAGGCTGAATATCTTCAGGGCCACCGTGCTGAAAAGCTTGAGAAGAAACTCCTGCGAGGCAAGGGCAATGGCGGCAGCAAGAAAAGTAAGAAGCGTGTTCCACGTATCCCTCATCTTGCACAACAGCCACTGTAACTAGTTTTTGAGTGGTAGTCGCCTAATCCCTAGTTCTCTGTAACGTACAGAGTGTTGTCTTTCCAATCATTAATTACAGTTTGAAATCATGGGTCTTCTCCTTTCTTACTCTTCTCCTTTCATGCATGCACTTTTTTTTTTTCTTCTATAACCATCGCGTCTTAGAATAAACAGTTTATAAATATTGAAGTAAGCTTAGTGCTGTTTTCGAGTGACCTCCTCGTGCGCGTTGAAGCGTCCAAGAAAAAAAAATGTCTCAGTTAATCTTTTTTTTTTTAGTATTATCAGTATATCCATCTGACAGTGATATGACCGTCGCACGGCAAAAAAATAAAATAAAAATCTTTGCGCACTTTAGTGAAAATGGTTTCAAGCTTTCGGAAGCTATGTTTCTCGGGCTGCTCAAACGCCAATTTGCTGGTGCAATAAGTCTTTACGGTGGATGAAGAAGCGAGCATGCCGAGGGTCGCTCTTTTATGGGGAAAGATTTGGTTATTTAGTCACGTGGCTGCAGTTTTACCAAACCCCACGATTCTTGTTTCAGGTTGGAAAGATTCTACTGCCAGCCAGATAACCTGAGAATCTCATGCTGGGTACTGCTTTTTTAGCCGAAATTTATAAATGTCGATAACTAGGCCCTCATAATTTTTTTTTTGGTATCAAGAGCGGTCTACGATAACTAGGGGTAGATCCGGTACTAAAATTTACATCAAACCTGACTGTTTATCAAAATTGGTAAACTTATCCAGCAAGCGAATTCGCCATCTAGAAAAACATGCACAAAATAACCGGAAGCTTCTTGTTTTAAAAAAAAAATAATTAAGTCAGTTTGTAGTGTGGTGACTCGCACGTCAGAATAGTTTATGACTCGTATACTGTCAGCTACATGTTAGAGTTGGTTTGTTTGCAGCAGCCGTGCATCCTTGCACTGCTAATATTTATATGGGGTTACACTTCCAAGATAGTGAAGCGTGTAAAAGAAAATAAAGAAAATAAATTAAGTGATTAAATAATTGAATAGGCAATTATCTGAATTCTAGTAGCGGTGGGTTCAGTTAATACGTGCCGTCTTGTCGTGCCATCTAATCAACTGGCTGCCTAAGCCTTTTAAGTCTAATACGTTGGTTCTGGTGATTAAATCAACAGCATGTAATATCTTTACCAAATTTCCTTCTCAAGGTCACACAGACTGCAGTGATAATTTTAGAGAAGTTTCCTTGGCACTTGGACTGAGTCTATGGATAATTATTTGCCATCAAATGTTCAACCACCAAAATACCTATTGAGGCAATCGCTTAACCAGTCTCGTCGAGGTATGTGATTCAGAATCAACTATCTCTTTTGCATCATTACTATTTTGTTTTATGTAGGAGCTTTTAGATATTGGAACAATAAGTAGATGTATTAATATTACTTTAGTCGGTCAGCCGCGTATAAATCAGTAACTGGTGCGTGCACTGGTTAATAACCATGGCCCTCTTACTGGAGCAACATTTTTTTTGTGATTGGTTTTGGCATTTAATTTCCACTTTGTATAAAAGTTATCATCATTTTTACTAAAAGAGTTTTTTGTAGATAGATTTTGGCAGATTTGCCTATTCTAGCGTGTGAACTAGTACCAGCTGGTTTATCTCTTCGTTATGTTTGGGAGTCAAACTGGTTCATAACCACGTATTTTTTGTTGGAAGCTTATTAAATCAACTACACAGTAGTTACAATCCACAGCTAAGATGAGTATATTTTCTAGTACAAGTTGCTCTAAAAGAACTAAAAGTTTTATTATCTGGAAGGTCGGCATATAGCTGAGTCTTGAAACTCGGTGCTGTTTTCAATTGATTTTTCTTTATTGTTCCCAAACTAAACAACTTGCAACCAACTCTTAGTCTGGGTATTATTTAATGACTCTGTAAATTCTGTGAACGGTTCATATAATAATGGTAAAAAGGTACTGGTATTATAACAACCATGAGCCTTCGAAATTGCTAGAAACAGGGAAACACACAAGTAAATAGTAAACAAGGCAGCAAAAGGAGAGCATTATTTTTAAATAAAAAGCCATGATTAGCTAGGCTAGTTTACTATATTCGAATCTACTCTACTTTTTTAGTTGTAATTCTTTGAACACCCAATGTTTCATTATTGGATTAATATGAATCCTTAATTGTCAGTACAAGCCCATTCATTTATAAAATATTTTGTTTGGGTGAGCTAATTTGCATCTATATGGCACGCAACATAAGATTTAAAACATCAGACATAATTGAGATCATTACATAATAAATTACTACTTTATTGTATCCAAGACTCCATCGCTCGTTGATTTTGACAGCTGGAAATTTCCAATCTCAAGTAGGTGATTTGATGATTTGCACATGAGGCCCAACTTCCTTAGAACTTGATCTGCCCACCCTTCGCAAATAGCTGACATGCTTAGACATTGTTCTAATGTGTTTTACTTGCGATCCATCTACCGACCCGCACTAAAACCATTGGGCCATTTGGCTCACATCCGCAACTACAGTGCTCCTGTTTCTCACGCAGAGTTTGAAGCACTAGTCGCGTCGAATACGCCGACTGTGTTTGTGTCACGCACGCGCGACCCGCAAGCCAACGAGGCTTTGAAAATGCAGATCTTTGGTTTCAGTTCTCACCGGCGCGAACCTGCTACAACAAAGGGGGTGCGCATGTTTCTTTACGTAAATGATCCTGCGGTGCTTCTGGGCCGACACGGCAACCCGTGGCACGACGTGGTGCTACCCCTTGCTCGCACCCTTGACCTGCCATTGCTGCGCCGACACTCCGGTGGTAGCACAGTTGCTGTTGATGCTGGTACGGTCTGTTTTTCTAGTTCCGAGCCCGTGCTTCCAGTGGTTGTGGAAACTGTCAACGCGCTGCCGGCGCGCGTCACCAAGCGCCTGCGACCTAGTGGTGCTGCTGATACTATCGACGAAGATCCTCTTGCGGAAGTTTTTGGGGCACCGTTGGCTAGCGACCCTCTATTTGGTGGTGGTAGTGTGGCTGTGCCAGCCGATGGCATTAGCGTGCTCGTCGCCGGCCCCGCGACAAAATTGGCTCATGATGCAACCAAAAACCTGTTCGTGGTAAGAGCACAAAATGACCCTAGTAGTGTTGTTGCCCTTGAGTGCCTTGCTACAACCCCACGCGTATATGAAGGTATTGTGCATGTGGACTCAAAGCTGGATGCACTCAATGCTCTTGTTCGTACGGATCAAAGGAAACCGTTTCGAAACATTGGCCTTGATGTGGATGTGTTTATCGATGCTATAGCAGGAGATTTTCAATCAAAGTATGGAACAGAAGATACTTCCAAATCTAGCAGCAAGGAGCCAGAGGATGACAATATTTTAACAGCAGGCTTATTTGACGAGATCATGGAAAGATCAAACGAGAGCACCGCCACACTTGCTATTGTTGATGAGACCTCACTAGATAGAAAATATGCACATTCACCGGAAAACTGGGAATGGGTGTATGGTCGTACGCCCGCATTTACACATAGGCTCTCCTTTTATTACGGGATAGAGGATGTCGAGCTTTCGTTTAGAGTTGTCCGCGGCCACATTACTGCCGTTCATTGCAGCAGTACTGATGTGGATATTTCGCGCATTCCCATTAATGGTAGCGTGCGGTACTGTTACGACGAACTTGCGCAATATGTAGACGATGCAATTCTACTTGAATGCTTAAAGGACAACGTTTAGGTTTGGTTCTATTGAATAGACTTTACTTAGCACTTTAGACAAATAACTGTAAATGAGATACTAATAATAGCCTAGTGAATCATCAGCTTTATCCTGATAGGCAGTTGGACTCTGATATTCTATTGTGACTCACACATTTGGCACATTTCACTTTTATACCATTAAAGCCGAAAGTACCATAAGCGCAACCTTGTATCATTGAATTCTTTTACATCCATTATCAGATTGGCAGTTTTACAACCGAAATAGAGGGCTTATCGTATAGCCACTTTTGAAAAACTAGCGCACAGTTGATTGAATTTGTGTAATTTAAACTATTCAGAATTTTATCTTACTTAAAGCGTTTCTTGTTTTAAAGTGCTCAAAATGAGACAAAAGTGATTGAATATTTAATAATCATAGCACATTTAAATGAATCATTAAGGGAAAATAAAACCTCCACTGAAAAACATTACCGCAATTGCACAATTGTCTTTTTATCTCTTCATTTTTTAATTTTTAATTAAATATGATAATGATTCAATTGCAAGAGTCAGCATGTTAAACTAATTACTTGCGGTCACCTGTGGAAGTAATTCTTGGTGAATTGGCATGGGGGGTTAAAATAAGTGTTAAATTCTCTTTATTTTTAGATTGCAATCGTGAATCACAAAGAAATTCCAAATTGGAAAAAAACTTTGGAATAAAAAGCAAACAGCACTGGATAATCGTTTAATATTATTGAACCGCTGCAGCTACGTTTAAGATCCCTTGCACTTGTTTAGCCATGAACTAGGCCATAACAGACGTAGTAACATAAAACCTGGTAACTAAAATTGCTAGTAGCGTATGCGAGCCCTGCGCCTGTTAATAATAGCAATCTTTAGTTCTGTAATAAACCTGTGAACTAGTCATCACTGATAAGAAAAATACTCTTTGATGTATATCGAAAAAGCACACATAGAAGCTTTTGGGTGCATTTCAACTGTTGACAGCTTGTGCGCAGGGCTAAGGCTCATGGCAAACGTATCCATGTTTAGTTAAAATCTGCATGAAATACTGTAGCCCCCACGCTTTCGTCTACAGTAGTTTTTATTTTATTTTGTTTTTTACTTGGTTGCTGAAGCTTTCTAAGTTGCTTTATTGTGACAGATCTCACGATTTCGTGGTGATCAATTAATACTGATATGACTGCAGCAATTCGGGGCCATCTAATGCTAAACCCCCAATTACCTGTTGTATGAATACTACCTCATGAAGAAACATATTTCAAAATTTACTAAGCTTGCTTTTGTAGTCTTGTTATTTTGTAACTTTTAGATATTAAGACAATAAACAGATTTATTATCAAGAAAGCAGCACCGGGGTCTTATGGTTCTATTTTACAGTTTCCCAATGCGGCAATCCTTCCTTGGGGCCAGTGTCCCAAGTGGGCTTCTTTAAAACTTTTGCTCCGATACAAAAGCACCAAATACAGAAATAAAATGAAAACCGTTATCAAGATTGTTGCAAAATTTTTTGTTTTGTTTTTCGAAAACAATAGTGAGTGGTAATATGGCGATCATTTGGGCAGCGTCCTGTTTCCCAGAACAGCTGAGATATTGAATGTCACATACTACTAGCCAACAAAGGAAAGAAAGAGAGTGATAAAAAAGAAAGCCTTACCAGGCCGTCTTGTTATGAGTAATAAATTTTTTAAAAAAAAAAGAGGAGAAAAAAAGAGGGAAGTTTTGAAATATCAAATTTTGAACTGGCGCTAAAGCTGGTGGATGAAAAATTTTTTTTTTTTGTTTTTGAAAAAAAAGGCTTTGGATAATAAAAATAAATTTTGTAAACCTATGGGTTAACAAAAGGCAAAATAAAAAAAAAAAAAAAGAAAAACAACTAAACTTTCGAAAAATCCAAATAGCGATAAAAAGAACAAAAAAAAAAATTTAAAAAATCTTTTTTAAAGTAATTTATAGAGCATAAACAAGCTTCGGGGAGATTAACGCGCCTATGGGCCGGTTGGCGATAGGAAATGCGACTGATCCGGGATTTTATTGGTTCAAGAGGGGCAAATGAATTGATGGATGGCCATGCTTCGCAGCACCACACGGGTTGTCTGTCAATCTTGCTTAAAATTTATGCAAAAGTTGTGGGTTGGAAACAAAAGACCCACGATGGTAGGAGACTCTTCGCAGCGGGCTTGTGAAGTTTATCAAATCATGTAGGGCATCCGTTGAATGCTAAAAGTTTTATACGGACCAAGGGGAACAAGAATTATACGATCTTATGTTTTTGTTAAAATAGTGGGTAGTTTTACAATTTGAACCTATTGGGTAATGATAATAGATAAAAAATATGTTGTTGTTTTTTTCATATAATGCTAGACATTTGAATTAAAAATTAATAACCACTACTCTGATATAATAAAGTAAATAACACTCGTAAATAAATAAAAAGAAAGAAGAAAATATGATGCTGGAAAAGGAAATTAGACCTTGATAGGGTAGAACATTCTTGAAAAGTAGTTTGGCAGCTCTGGCTTAGGGGGTTCCAAAGGCTCTACTTTAGTAGGCTTGACAGAAAAGTAATCAACAGCTTCATGTTCAACTGGTGTCTCGCCATCAAGTGATATGGCATGCTCTTCCTTGTTCCACAAAGGGTAGTCAAACAGAGTTCCTGGAGTGTCGGGAGTGCCTACTTCGTGTTGCTCGTTGCTCTTATCTGCTTGTTCCTTCGCTTGATCAAGAAGAACCAATCGTACTTTGTACTCCCTTGAAATCAAAAGAAGTCCAAAAGCAAGCAGAAACAGACAGCCAGTAAAAATTTGACTGTATAAAAAGTAAGAGTGTGGCGCGCCATAGTCTCTGCGCAAGGCCATAACAGCAGGCACAGAAAAGATGCAGAAAACACCGGTCACAAACCAGATTGCTCCATAGACCGCCAGAAACGAGACATCATTACCAAGAACACTCATTGCCATAGGTGAAGGTGAGACAGCAGATGCACTGAGAAAGTTACCGAGCAGGAAGCAGAGCACACAAAGTGCAATAAAGTTAGGGCATGGAATCCATAGAGCAAAAACAAACATAGCAGCAAGTATTGTGTAGAGTAGTGAAATGTTGAAATTACCCTGTAAGTCAAGAAGCACGCCAAGAAGGGGTCTGCCGACGATGCTTCCAACACTGGTGACCGAGCTGGCAATTGAACTCTGCGACGGGGTGACGCCCAAGGAGGAGCGGCCATATGATGTTATGGAAAACAGGACGATCGCGTTAGCAAAGCACGAAATGGCCGTCCAAACAATAATACACCAGAGATCGACACGTTTCATCATGCGCTTGTCAACAACCTTCTCCTTGACAGGCTCGACGGGTGCATCGCAGCTTTCGACGGCTGCTTCGGAGTCTGTAGGAAACTTCTTACAGAGAAGAGCAGTTACTGCACAGCCAACAGATGAAACAATGCCTAAAATGCGCATGGACGAGCGCACACCAGAAGTATCAACAATGTGCTGAGCTACCAACGTGAAAACGACGCCACCAAGACCACTACCCGCCATGGAAACGCCGTTAGCAAGACCCAGCTTTTTGTCAAACCAACAGGCCACAAGTGAATTGGAAGGAATGTAGACCAAAAAAATACCAACACCTTGCAGTAAGCCCAAGGTGACATAAAGCTGGCCAATAGTAGAGACAAAAGAGCCGCCAATGAAACTTGCAGCAATACAAGCTGCACCAATTAGCACAACAACTCTATGAGGAACGTAGTTGCAGAGGGCAATGGCAAAGGGCGAGCCTCCCTGACCAAGACCATAGGCAAGGCCAGTGATAAAGTTGTAGTCCAGGGCTGTGGCACCGGGATAGCTGGAGTTGTTAAGAAAATCCGCAAGGAAAACTGAGAAACTTGAGTTAATGCCCCAACTGCACGCGTTGATGAGGAAAGAGGCCAGCATAATGAGCCATGCATAGCCAGTATCCTTTGAGTACACCTTGCGCGGTGCAGGAGACGAAGCAACAGTGGAAGAAGTGAAGCTCAGGTTGAGAAACATGAAATTAAAAAATGCAAAAGATGGTACTAAAAAGAATATAGTTTAGATGAAAGACAAAATAACCATAGGGAAGAATAAAAAAATATAAATAAAATCTTTTCATTGATAAAGGAAGCGCAGTGTTCTTTTATACAACTTTCAAAGGCTCGAGAAGACATTAGGAAATGGTAACCCCCACGAAAGATGGCTGTGAAAAGACTGTGCTTTTAATGCTATTTTAAGAATTGCACCCGGTTTGGCCGATCGTGAAAGGTCAGCACCAGGTAAAAGGGAGAAGAATTTAATTCGAAGGAATGAGAAAAAGTCATAAAAAGAAAAAAACAAATATAGTCCTTTTCGGGAAGTCAGCCCTCAGGACCTTATTTCTTTTTCGCATGTCAGATAAAAGGTTTCGTTTATTGTTCTAAGACATATTGGCAGAGTATACTTTGCTCAAGTATTTTACAAGTTGGTGCTTTTTAGTGCTTGCCTTCTGATATTTTATCAAAACTTTTCTTTTTCTTTCATCCAAGTCGAAGACACGTAACCTTAACGCCATTAAAGACTGGCACGGCTGAAGGATAACGGTTTTGCCGATGGGAGGCCACAAATTCAAAAATTTTCTACAAAAAACCTTCCTGAAACGGAAATCAATAGCAAAATTCAAGGCAAAAATAACTGGAAAAAAAGATTTTTTTTAAGAGGCGCGGCGCAAAATAAAAAAAAAATCAAATCCAGCAAATCGCATTGATTTAAAAAAAAATAAAATAAATAGAAATTAAAAAAAAAAAAAAAAAAAAAAACGGCGAGGATTCATCAGGAATTTACAATGTCCGCTAACCGCCATAAAAAAAATGTACCAAGAGCGTTTTT
>Ga0160505_100208_pt1 | contig 41872 bp, 25 predicted proteins | sample DIDeMG_FD_108225 | JGI IMG/M metagenome (GOLD analysis project Ga0160505, IMG submission 108225) | Enriched chicken feces microbial communities from UW Madison campus, WI, USA - DID2874_E49_Stillage MG | ecosystem: Host-associated > Birds > Digestive system > Large intestine > Fecal ... | reverse complement strand
GCATTAATAAGTTCCAACGAGGAAATCAACAGCTAGTATAATTAAATATCGTCAATTATCACGAGAGGATAGATACATCTCGCATCATGTAATTGGCAGCACACACAGCTGCATATATTGAAAGCTTCGCTCAACTGATATAGAGCTCATCTTGCGCGAATGTAACTAATGCCTCTAAAACTATATTTATTCACTTTGTACTCTGAATGGATCCCATTCAATACTCCACAAATATCATGAGCTTCAATGTCAAATGATTGGGTTCATCTCCAACATAATGTCCTCAAATTTTTCATTTCCAGCTTTCGGTATTTCTTCCTTATAACGAAAGAATAATAATTATACAAAGTGATATTTATTCATTCCAAATAGAGAATAACTAGCTTCAATATAATAAAATCCATTCAATCCACTTGTCAATCTAGTTAAGTTGATATCATTATAATTTCTGAGCTGGAAGAAATTATAAATGGGATGATACTGGATATTATTCCAGAATACGTATTTAGATACAAATAATTGTTTAAGTCGCAATTATGTACCCAATTACGCATTCTAGAAATTGCATTTCTTCGGCTTATTGGGCCGAAGAAACTCAGAATAGTTAACTTAGGGTAATAGTTATTTTTTAATCAAGTTTAATCACTAACCACAACCGAATTCTATACAATGTGAGGTAACCTTTGTAATAGGAGGATATCTAAACATCCTTATAAAGCGATTGTTTAAAAATAGAGTTTGAATTAATGATCCATCATTATTATTGAAGAGTAATTTTTTCATTTCAATTCATATCATCAAAGATATTATTTCTATATTTATTGTACGTATTCTCACTAAGTGAATGGGTCATATATTATATTATAGAAATGCACGGGGTTAAAAGACCAACAATCTGTATAATTTCGCTAATAACAGACAAGTAAAATGAGATAAACGGTCAACTGAAAAGGTAAAAGGGACCAATTGAATTCTCCAAGTTTAGAATCTTCACAATTGCTGCACCAATTGATGGACACTAGACTAGAGTAGAAACTGAGAAAGGAATACCTCATAGGAAACTCCAAAAAAGAATAGCACATTGAGCCTTTAACGGTTAAATAATGGTATTGACTTTCGTCTGTCAGAGTTCGTTGACTATAGATTTTTGAAAGTATTTTAATTCAGTTCTGAATTCTGTAATTTTTTTATTATGCTTTCTTAATTTAAGTAGGGTCATTGTATATTCTTAGGTTATTATAGAGATAATGTAGTTTTCCATTTAAATTTAGGATTACCTCATACTAATACATTTATAGAAGCAGAATTTACAATACCTACAAGTGATAAGAAAATGTCTCACTATTTGCCTTATGTTGCTAATTGACATAAATCATAATAAAATTACCCTGCTTTTTTCTTCCAATACTCATGCGTGGAACCATTGGCGATACATAAAGTATCGCCAATAATTACGTGGAAAGCTCATTATTTGCATGGAATTTCAGGACTCTGGATCAAGTAACGCCTGGAGCAATTTGATGGTTGATCTGAGCTCCCATAAATTCATCGACACCCAACTTAGAAAAATCAGTATTAATCATTCATGATTTTTACTTCATGTTTACAATTAGGGGAATGACTGAGTTTATTTGATATTTACAAGATTATATGGCTAGTTTTGTTTGTTTCGGGTCTGAATATTCGCTGTTCAAGCCCATATAGTGCCAAAGTCGATCCCATTGCCCTTTCTTGTGAAGCATTGCTAATACCAATACAACAGGAAGCTGCCACACAGAGCACCAGAAGAGCTTCCGGGCATGGAAATTAGCCATCTGTTTCGCATCTGGTGTTGCTGTGTGACCTGAGGCGTGGTTATGTTTTTGTTGCATCCAAAATCTATACGCCAATATGGCCATCCAAGTATTAGCAATCCCCGAGTCAATTTGAAAGAACCAATCAGTGACTTCAAAATAGCTTAAACCAAAGCAGATTGGGAACATAAGAAGAGAGTAACGTAAGGCCACTCTCGCATTAAGCTTTGGGTTCTCCGCAGCAGTCATCACGTAACCAGCTTGCTTATATTGGTCAGCAATGTTGTGGGAGAGAGCGTTAAAATGTGGAAACTGCCAAGCATATAGTAATGCTGCCAAACACCAGCTTCCAGGATGCGCAAGGGAAGATGAAGCTGCCCAGCCCATTAACGGTGGTATAGCTCCAACAAGTGCTCCCACCCAAGTATTCAAAATAGATCTTCGCTTGAGTGAAGTGTATACCCATGCATAAAGTCCGATGTTGATAAATCCAAGAAGACTGACTATGGGGTTCACACCAAAATAAAGAATCAAACATCCCAATGAGCCAGTTACAGAAGCAAACTGAAAAGCCTGTTTTGGAGTGATCAAGCCCGTCACAACAGGTCTCAAGGATGTCCTGGTCATTCTCTTATCAAATTCTGGTTCTCTTCCCATATTTATAGCATTTGCCGAACCTGAACAAAGCGCTGTACCAATGGTAAGAAATGCTAACTCGCCAACAGAGACGGAATTTGGAGAGATCGCATAAGAACAAATCGAACTCAATGTCACTAGAAATGTCAAATTTGGTTTTGTCAACTTGAAGTAAGAGCGGAGTATGCTTTGGCTCGATTGCTTCTTCTCACTGTTCTTATTAGCCACACTCTTAGGAGTTACTTGAAATGGAATATTTGAGTTTGGATCAGCCGTATCAGGCGACCTCCCAATTTTGTTATTTGGTTCCTGACACGATAATACCTTCCTGGCAACATCATTCATAAGCTTTCTCTCTGAGGAGAGTGTAGCAAATTGGCTAGTAGATTTGGTTATTAAGAATACATTCAGTATGAAGTTGTGCCCAGCCTTTAACGTATGATTACGATTTGAAAAAAAGAAATGGAAATTAGACGGAAAACTTCTGGCCAGTCCAATCAATCTCGAAGCCATTACTTCTATTGATTAATTGTTTGAATAACCCTCAAAATGATTTTATTCATTTGGCTAAAAATACACGACTACTTGGCCAGCCTGCACTATCGACATTACTCGTGTTCAGTGGAGATATCGGACCCCGCCTTTTGCTTCATTTCATTTAACTTCTTGTTCTCCAACTTATTTTCAATCAAATCATGGAAAGCAATTATTGATCTGACCAAAGTACTAATGTAGACCATCATTAACTCATCATTTGTCTTCACGGTAAAAGCAGTTGCTAACGGATTTGAAGAATCCTCAACATTGTCCACACGGTGACCAACCAAGAAGGTGTCTGTTGGCGAATCTCCATGAGCGAGATTTGGTAATAAGTTGAAAACATTTTGTAATTTGCCCAAAATTGAATGGTTGATGGGCAATTTTTTCTCATAAACTTTCTCAAGATAATCTGCTATCTCCCGCAACTTCTGGTACAAGCCCAATAACGAATGGTAACTTTGAGTTACTTTCAATGATAAATTGCCTGCTGCTTGATCTCTTATATCACGTAGCAAGTGTTCCACGCCAATCTCTTCGGCTTCTTCTGCCTCAATCAACGAAGGAACGTGAACGAATGTTCTCTCAGCTTTCGAACCATCATGTTTGATATCGTCAACAGCAAAATAAGCATCCGTTGGAATCCCCACCGAGCGTGGTTGAACATCCACAATAACCAAAAGTGGGTTAGTGGTATACTTCTTGAATACATCGTTGATCTTCAAATCAGACGCTTTGAGTTTGGGTCCTGAATGATACCATCCAATCAATTTCTCTTTGGCGTTGATTTTCTTGAACATCTCTCTCATCGATTCAATGAAATTATGGTCCAAGAACCAAACTGAGGAATTCTTATCATCCTCCTCGAATGGGATGGCGAAGGAGTTAGTGACTTTAATGACCTCGGAAGATGTATCACCCAATAGCACACCCACCACTCTTTTCTTCGAATCCTTCGCAACTCTGTTGAAATGGTCAACTACTGACAATAGCACAAGTGGAGACACTGTGACTGTCTTCTTGAGAAAGGCAGTCTCATTTGAAGCTGCTGGCATGATTGATTTCTGTTGTACTCTTGCTTAGGTGATTAGACGTTCGCCCTCAAGTGTTGTGCGTGTGCACACCGGTATATATAGCTTCCCGATGGGGCACTACCATTATCAAAACCATGTTCGGACAAATCGTAATAGGACCACCTGGCTCGGGAAAGTCGACGTTTTGTCATGGAATGTATCAATTTCTTTCCGCTATAGGTAGAAAATGCAGCATCATTAATCTTGATCCGGCTAATGAAAGACATCCATACCCTAAATGCGATTTTGATATTCGAGATTTCATCACAGTCGAAGATGTCATGAATAAGAACAATCTCGGGCCAAACGGGGGACTTATGTATGCTCTCGAGAGTATCGATGAAAATGGTATTGAGATCCTACTCGGAGAAATTAAAAAATTGGCACAAAGTCGAAACTATCTCATCTTTGACTGTCCCGGTCAAGTCGAGTTGTTCACTCATCATAATTCATTGTTCAAGATATTCAAGCGCATGGCCAATAGTATGGATGCCCGTTTATGCGTTGTATCACTAGTTGACTCCATATACTTGACAAGCCCGTCTCAGTATATTTCTATCCTTCTACTTAGTTTACGGTCAATGTTACAACTTGATCTTCCCCAAGTGAACGTGATCTCCAAAGTTGACATGCTACTGTCATATGGAAACTTACCATTGCGGCTTGACTACTATACTGAGGTTCAGGATTTGAGTTATTTAGGACCCCTCATTGATAGGGAATCACCAACTACATTGGGTAAGAATTTTGTGAAATTGACTGAAATGATTGGAACGCTTGTTGAGGATTTCAATTTGGTTTCATTCGAAGTGCTAGCGGTGGAAAATAAAGCTTCCATGATTCATTTGCTTCAAGTCATAGACAATACAATTGGTTACAGCTTAGGGAGCTCCGAATTAGGTGGGGACCTGATCTGGGCAGAAGCAGTTAGAAATAAAGCTGCAGGAGTACACAATGATATTGACATACATGAGAGATGGATCGAAAATAAAGAGTTCTATGATAAGTTGGAATTAGAAATGGCTTCGCATGAACCAGGTGGGGGCGATAATTTCTTAGATGAACACTGAAATTGTGAACATTTATTGAATCAATGATTTAGCAAAAGTTGTATCTTCATCACCATTGTAAACTTTCAAGAATTCTGAAAGATTTTGAGCGTGCTCTTTGATCTTGCTGTCTAACTCTGGAACCATTCGTTTGGATTCGTCCAATACCTGAGATTGTTTCTTTACCTCATAAGGATCAGCTCCATTTGCCCTCATTTGTTCTAAGGTTTGAGTATTCTCGGCAACTTCCTTAGCATAGTAACTCTTTTCTGTTGTCAATCGTTGAAGTGCTTTCACCTTGATCTGTAAAGGTGTTGGAGACATGATTGTTGTAGAAGGTTCTGAATTTTGACACTAGAATACAGTACTATAATCTAAATGAACGTGTTCGAGAAAATGAGACCCGAATGAGAACCAAGCTATATAATTCGAGGAATATTATTGAAAATTAGGATTTCTTCTCGAAGGGCAATACATTCATTGCTTTTATTTGGTTATCAGTCGACGATTTCACTTTTTACATAGGTTTTGCATTAATTTCGAGATACTCCGAAATGATGAAAAGATGAGAACTTCAAAAAAACAAAAAAGCAAAAAAGTGTAAAAAAAAGCAAAAAAGAGCAAAAAAAAGCAAAAAAGAGCAAAAGAAACAAAAAAAAAACCAGTGTAAGACATAAGTGAAGATCCTATTGCGTCCTTTCAACTGAAAGAACGCTTGTTCTCATTTGTAGTGGCCCATAAGATTCCACACAACATCATACATCCAGGACCAGATAATTCAATGCTCATCGCATTCCAGATATTCAAATAAGAGAGCAATAGCACACATGAACCAAGATATCCCTAGTGCTCATTTAGAGCAAATAATATTACACTCCATTATGATATTGGAAACTGAGAAAGAAGAGTTAGCCCAAGAGCTCTCAGAGTTGCAAGATTTGAAAGTTTCAGTGCACAAGATCGTTTCAGAGCCAATCATTGTAAATATAGGAGGCGGATATCAAGCTGAAAGAACAAAAATTGAAACCTTGCAATTCTTAGATCGCCGTATTCAAAAATTGGAAGTTCAAAGAAGGAAAGTTGAAGCAAAGTTAGTACAAGCGATAGAAGTAAAGCTGAAGTTTGATCTCCTTGATGATGGTATTAGAGACGATTATGGAATCAAGAAGGAAGGCTCACAAATCGTTGATATCCAGGAAGATTTAGATGAGCTTGGAAATATTGTTGATGTCAGATTAAAAGACTCCAATGGAAATGACATCGAACCTATACATGAACCGCAATTGCCTGGACAGAAAGACGCAATGATCTTGAATGCTTCGGATTTGAACACTTCCGCCGGAGATCAAATGGCGGATTTGCTTAATGATATGGAATTACTTCCTCAGTCTGATAATCCTCACCACGACAACAAAGTCGAGAGGAACGAAATCACTCCAACAAGGGTTGATTATTCGTCTGGAAAGAATGATTCGATTGAAAATTCTTACAGCACAGGTTCTAATAACCAAGAACTCTTATATGAATTGGAATTAATAGCAAGTGAACTCGAAGAAAGCGCAGATACACCTAGAGGTGAAGACGTGGACATCGATATTGAATCAGACGAAGATAGCGACAATTATTTTGAGATTGAAGTGGAATCTGATGAAGATGAATTGACAGAGAATGAAACTTTGCATTCTCTTTTACCAAAAAATGCACAACTTGAGGAGCGGTTTTGGAAAGAAATTCAATCATTGAGAATCAAGAGGTCCGAAGATACCGACACAGCTAGCAATCAAGGGGCAAAAATTGGTAAAAAATCTGTCCGTTTCAGTGAAACTCTTGAAATCAAGGAAATTGAGGATGTTGAAAAGGAGCTGCGCCCTACAGAATACCAAAGGAAAATTCTGAAATTTAAAGAGAACAAGATATTAACAGGAAATTCACAAGGCATGAAGACAGCAGCTGTGATGCAGCCTGTAATTCATGAAGTTACCGATACTGACGCTGTGACTACTGATATCGTGGAGCATGAAGATAATGACTCCACTTCACCAGTAATTGTTGAGGTGTCGGAGCCTTGTAATGATACCACAAAGGAAGATCAAAACTTCAAGGAATTGAAGGCGAGGTTACAAAAAGAAGTTTTAGCTGAGAAGAGGTCCAAGTTCAAGTCTATGGTCGCACAAAATCCACTGAGAAGGATAATGATGACTGGGCCGTCGACTAGCATCCAACTACCACAAAATAAGGATGGCGCGTTTGTGGAGCCTGACTTGACTAGAGATACTGTGGAACCGGCACATGTCATTTCTGGTACTCTGAAGAGTGAAGTTAAGCAACTAAATATCGATCTACCTAATTTGGGCGACGATTTAGATGCCATGGTTCAAGCATATAATGTAGGGATGTTTGACGATGACATCGAAGTGTCTGGCCCAGTAGTGGACCAATTGGAAGACTTTAAATTGTTGAACAAGATTGTTGAGAATGGGTCAAAGGTAACTCCGCCGATGTACCAATCAAAACAAGAAGATGCGGGCAATGTTGAAGACTCCAATTTTGACTCATCTGACTCAGATGATGAAATTCTTAAAGAACTGATTATTGAAAATGATTTGTCATCAGACGAAGAAGCTAACGATTCACAACTCCAAGATGACGTACAGATGTCTGTAATCAATCAGGAGGTTGTTGATAATTACCATCGATTGAGGCACAAGATTTTTAATAAGCTGCCTCTGGAGGACTCTGAATTTGAGCCTGTAGAGGGAGTTCAACGTACTAGTCGATTCAAAGCTTCAAGAAACAACTTTTGATATGTTGATCATAGTTGTATTACTAGTCACCATCTTCCACTTTCTTCCCAATTTCGCTTTAAATTGTCATTCTAATGAGACTTATTTTACCAGGAGTTCCTAGATTGACATCAGTTTTGTCATTTCCTTATTGCCGAGATCCTACACATCGGTTCCGTGGATATACAAGAATAAACCACGACAACCAATAAAATGATACACAATTCCTGTGGACCGGAACATTGAATGAACGCCTTTTTTTTAAACATGTACCTTACCAAGTACCGCTGTGACATTTGAAGAGTTTTTATAGTTAATCTGTTTGCTGATGAATTGCAAATTATCGCAATTTGATTGACTAGGCTATCGAACCAACTAATTTCTATAAAGGGAAGAATTGTTAAGCACGATCCAGATGCTTCCCGGAACCTCAAAACCGACCCCAGGATTTCAAGAACGCGGAAATGCCCCACAAAATTCCTATTAGCCCCACAAGAGTTAACCGTTAGGACGTCGAAGTGGAATGAACAGATATGATTCGTGTTTAATATCTCGCACCACATCTCTAATACAGGACAGAAGTGTCCCGCAAAGTCCGAACGCCGGGATAGAAAAAATAATGATTGAAACCTCTCCATTGGAAACCTGGGACAATTGATAAAAAATTGTAGAGTTATGCAATAGCACATACTCACACACCCCAAATCATACCCCAAATAGTCTCGGAATACAAAGGTATCGGACAGGCGAAGATACTGATGTTGGTAGTTACACGCAGGAATGCATTATTTTCCACACCGGACCTCGTTTTCAAGCTTGATATAAATACCCGAGAAAATCACATAAAAGAAGTTTTTTATCAACCTGCGATTGTTATATCAACTATCAGTTACTTCTCGGTTCTTTGAATTATTAAGTTTCTGTATACACAGGAGTATTTTACAATCGCGTATCGTGATCTTATTTGTTGGCTAACCCAAAACTCTGGTACACTAACCGAAATTTTGGAAAACCTGCACAGTCTGGCACAACAGAAACTCCACCTTGTCCCCGCCATCCTATATTTATAACTCTTCAGAAGCCATCTTCTTTCCCAATCCAATCCCAGTCTTGAAATCTTCTCGAAATGTCCGCTATTTTGAAGCAGAGGGTGAGATACGCTCCATACTTACAGAAGTTGAGAAAGCCAGAAGAATGTATTGAGCTTTTTAAGCACGGCCAATACCTTGGTTGGTCTGGATTTACCGGTGTTGGTGCACCTAAGGCGATTCCTCACGCTTTGGTTGAACATGTTGAAAAGAACAATTTGCAAGGTAAGTTTGCATTCAATTTGTTCGTCGGAGCTTCTGCTGGTCCAGAGGAGTCAAGATGGGCAGAGCATGACATGATCTTGAGAAGATCGCCACATCAAGTTGGTAAGCCCATTGCGAAGGCCATTAACGAAGGCAGAACTTTGTTTTTTGATAAGCATTTGTCTATGTTTCCTCAGGATTTGACCTATGGATACTACACAATGAACAAGGAGAACGATTTGCTTGATTATACAATCATCGAGGCTACTGCCATCACTGAGGACGGCTCTATCGTCCCAGGTCCAGCAGTCGGTGCTTCGCCCGAAATGATTTCTGTATCTGACAAGATTATCATCGAAGTCAACACTGCAACACCATCTTTCGAGGGAATTCACGACATTGATTTGCCTGTCAACCCGCCATTTAGACAACCCTACCCACACACCGACGTTGCATATAGGGTGGGAAGAGAATCCATTCCTGTGGATCCCTCGAAGGTTGTTGCAATTGTTGAGTCTACTTCCCGTGATAAAGTTCCTCCAAATACACCATCCGATGCTATGTCTCGTCAAATTGGTGACCATTTAATTGAATTCTTCGAGCACGAAGTGAAGATGGGAAGATTGCCTGCAAACTTGTTGCCATTGCAATCTGGAATTGGAAATATTGCAAATGCTGTTGTTGAGGGTTTGGCTTCTTCGAAGTTTAAGAATTTGACCGTGTGGACTGAGGTTTTGCAGGACTCCTTCCTTGACTTTTTCGACTCTGGGTCTTTGGACTTTGCCACAGCTACTTCCATCAGGTTGACTGAAGCAGGATTTGAGAGATTCGATGAAAGTTGGGATGAATTCTCCAAGAAATTGTGTTTGAGATCTCAAGTAGTATCTAATTCTCCAGAAATCATCAGAAGGTTGGGTGTGATTGCCATGAATACTCCTGTCGAAGTTGATATGTACGCTCATGCCAACTCTACGAATGTTATGGGATCGCGTATGTTGAATGGATTGGGTGGTTCTGCCGACTTCTTGAGAAATGCCAAGTTGTCTATCATGCATACACCATCTGCTAGACCATCCAAGACTGATCCAACGGGTGTGTCCTGTATTGTTCCATTTGCCCCTCATGTTGATCAGACGGAGCACGATTTAGATATTATTGTTACTGAACAAGGCTTGGCTGATTTGAGAGGAATGGCTCCTAGAGAAAGGGCAGTCGAAATTATTGACAAATGTGCTCATCCCGACTACAAGGCTCAATTGCATGAGTACTTTGATAGAGCTTGTTTCGAGGCTAAGAAGAAAACCTCCTTGCACGAGCCCCACATCTTGAGAGATGCGCTCAAGATGCATTTGAATTTCCAAGAAAATGGTACTATGAAGTTGGATTCTTGGGACCAGAAGTTTTAGGTCGGGAGCAGCCGGTGCTATCCAACACTAGCATCATGATCCTGAAGATGTGTTCGCTAATCTTAAGTATGTACATATATGTGAGAATAGATTGAGACAACTAAACGATCACGTGATATAATTGATTCTTCTAGAAAATTTCGATCTCACTCAAGTGCGAAGAAATAAGAAGTTCGTTATTCCGTTCATAGTTCAGGTTCAATCATACTCCTAGTCACTGAATGTTTACATTTATAAGACTGACAAAATCACTAAGGATTCCTCGTGGTACTTTGCACAACAAATGGAAAAGACTCTTCCATTCATCCTTGAGATCTTCTATTGACTTCGATCCGTACCAGGTTCTCGGTGTCGAGAAGAGTGCAAGTGCATCTGATATTAAGAAAGCATATTACCAACTTGTTAAGAAATTTCATCCAGATGTATCCAAAGAGAAAGATTCAGAGAAAAGGTTTCACAAGATCCAGGAATCTTACGAACTATTAAGTGATAAAGACAAGAAAGCACAGTACGACCAATTTGGAGCGCTGGCTTTTGATTCGAATGGCAATGCCAACCCTTATGGAAATGGAGGTAATCCATTCGGCTCACATTCGGGAAATCCTTTCGGTGGTGGCCAGGGGAACCCCTTTTCTGGAATGGGGTTTGACTTTGAGGACCTTTTCAAACAAGCCTTCAACCAAGGATCCGGAGGAGGCAGAGGAGGCAGAGGACAAGGCTCATTCGTGACAGAGCACGTCGGTGACAATATTGAGGTCTTGAAATCGATCTCTTTCAAAGAAGCAATTTTCGGAACAAAGGTTGATATCAACTATAAAGCTGTTGACTCATGTGGAACTTGTCATGGTTCAGGATTAAAGCTGGGAAAGAAAAAGAATACCTGTCCTTCGTGCCACGGAACGGGACAAAGTACTCACATTATTGGAGGCTTCCATATGGCGTCAACTTGCAGTACATGTCATGGGTCTGGTGTAACTATTAACAAAGATGACCAGTGCTCAACTTGTCACGGAAATGGTGTCGAGGAAGCACCTAGGTCAACTCAAGTAGACTTACCATGTGGAATCGCAGATGGTACTCGTTTGAGAATTCCTGGTGGAGGTGATGCTCCATTTGTGACAAAGGATCCCTATAATCAAACGAGGAACGGTGATTTGATTGTTAGGGTTCATGTGAAAAAAGACCCAGTATTCGAGCGTTCGAAGAACAATATAGTCTTAAATCAGGAAGTCTTGATGACTACGGCCGCTTTGGGTGGAGAAATAGTTGTACCAACAATCGATGGTGAGAAAATCAAACTAAAAGTCAGACCAGGTGTTCAGTCTGGAAGAAAATTAACTATTCCAGAAAAGGGTGTACCAATTAACAGAAACATGAACAATAGAGGTGACATGGATGTTATTCTTAATGTGAAAACTATTGTTCCAGAAACACCAGTACAGACAGCATTGTTGGAGGCATTAGCAGATGCGTTCAATGATAAGAATGCGAAAAGAACGCATACAGATTGGAAATTAGACCTTGATGAGGAGGATGGTCAGACTACTGAGGTATACAATGAGAATGACCTACACCCATCGAAGTTGCAAAGAATTGGAAAGATGCTAGGAAAGTTTTTTAACTTGAAGGATGATACCAAAAAATGATTCAGTGAACAGTTGATCCCCTTGTAAATAGCATCTAAGTACTTGTAAATAAAGGTAACTTTAATGTACTGCAGTAGATGTCTACGTATTATTTTCTTCGCTTCTGATATGCACTGCCCAAGAAGGTTTGAAACACAGTTAGGTATCAAAATCATTACTCAACTGACTGTCCTGATGTACTTTCATTAATTGATCTCAAGAGTCTTGAGACGAACAAAATCTTCAGTGATTCAATCTATACTTCTTGTAAACTTGGGAGTTAAGGGTTCGATTCAGCTTAATATTCATAGAGGAAATCGAATATCGACGAGAGTCAATGATTCTTTCTTGTGGCGAAAGGCGCCACTGGCCCGCAACACCACGAAGCAGACAGATTGATCTGCTCATCAAAGAGTCAAGTCATTTGTCAGTTGAGAATGCTCCTTCCGGTTTGACACTGTCCCCACGGTTTAACTCAAGGCAACAGCGCATAAATCAAAGTATCGTATGGTTCGAGGCCAACTCGGCAAGAACAAAGATTAGCTCCTACGACTTTGACAACAAATACGAGGATGAAGCTATTGATCGTGATGTCGATATTTTCAACGTGCAATAGAGCACCAACATGTAGAGCGAAGTAATTTGGAATTCCTCTTATCAACATTTACTTGAGCTTCAATACAACAGATTCATAAAGGACATCGTCAATCTTCAGTAGATATAGCCAAGGTGGAACTATCCGGACTTTGTCTGGAACCCCATATAGATCGTCGTTTGCTTGATTCTGCAAATCTCTTATGCTAATAGAGCCACACAACATTCTCCTGACGCTCTTGAACTTACTCTCAAGTTCAATGGGGAGATTTCGAGTAGCTGAACAAGTTCAGGAGAGTAAGAAACTGTAACACCTGTTTCTTAGTGTAGAGAGAATGAGTGACCGTTTGGATCCCGGACGATCCGCCTTTCTCCTATTAGATCAGTCAGAATATTCAAATCCTAGTATAGAGGCTACGTTATATATATCATTTATACTCACCCAACTTGGTTCTCTCCAAAGAATGAACATGATAAGATGAAACATAAGAAGGCATTCTCGTTGCAATTCGAAAAGAGGATTTACACCAAGTGAGACGGAACGAGCAGCTCAAAATCGAAGGTGAGCTTCAAGAAAGGGATTGTAATGTACAATAGTCGATTCCCAGATGCGATGGCCCAGAGACGATCGGTTCATGAGGAACATTTACCGGATAGGTACTCCAACCTTTAAACGTGCGACAATCAGACAAACCACTCCACAAAAAAGTGATTTCATGCCAACTTATTTTTGAATGGCTCATTATTCCAAATGTCATTCGCTACTATGTTCAAGGAATGGAAGAACGACAATTCGATTGATGAGTACATTGATCAGGACTCGAGTAGCATTTATTGCGAGGTTCCGGAGCTTCGAAATGAGTAAGTGAAGGAGATCATGATTTCAGGTCTTCTTTATTTATATGACTTCATTAATCGCCTTTCCGATGAAAAATCAAGTTTCAATAGTATATTTTTCATAGGCATAATTGAAGTGCAATCTTATTTGAGGTCTTTCAGGATAATTCCATCGCTCTCCGATGGTAGTGTATTTGTTTATGATGATCTATTGAATCCTCTTGTGGCCATGCGCCTGGATGGGAGTCTTATCTAACAGAGCAGTGCTTTCTGAATATATGCACTCTGCATATTATAACAGTATACAGAGAAGTTAGAAGCTGAACATCCTCCACTGAATCACCACTTTTATTATCTTGGTATTACACCAATACATTTAGATCCTTAGTTTGTTCACGAGCCGCATTGACTGCAGATCAAGCATTCAAATTCTTAACTTATGGATATTCGAAGGCAAACATTTCTTGATCTCATCTTTGTTGGCCCTCTTGAAAACCACATCACACAAGCTATTTGGATCTAAGAAAGATGTCTTAGAGACGCAGAAATTCCTGACTTACAAGCGAACATTAAATCACGTCAACGCTATCTAAATGTTGGTTACTTTGTAGACTATATAGCCAAAATTCGTAAGTGCCTAACTATATAAAAATTATTCAGGAGCGGAAACGTTATTAGCCTTATTCAAGGTATCACATAGTTCTTTTCCGTCGATGGGAGTTTTTACCTTTAGCACATACGTCAGGAGTACCCCATTGTCGCCAACAGCAGGAACGCGAACAAGAGATCCATTTCCAATTGTTGTGTACGTAATGTCCTTCAACAAAGAGACATTAAGAAGAACTCTCAATCCACCATCTGCTCTCATTAAAATTCGGCTCTTACCATTTTCACCTTTCAATACTTTTAATTCGCCAATACCCATATTCGTATATGGGTTCTCTTTATTCTGAACATCGAGTAGCATCAATTTACTTTTGCGTTGGAACAAAATCTGCTCGCCCTCCTCTCCGCTATTGGAGGTATCAACCTTTTCCGTTCCAAGAGATGCAACAGGTGTAAATTGAGCTCCAGAATCTTCCTCTGCCACCAAGTCAGCACCTTTCGACACATCCAAAATATTGTCAGTTTGTGCACCAGTCACAAATGAAGGAGTCGAGGAGCCTGTTTTATTTTGCCCGAGGGAGGAGGTCGAGGCTATTTTAGAACCAAACGGCACGGAGTTGTTGGAAGTACCAAAGAACAGAGTAGAAGCCGACCCCGAACTGGAGCCAAGAGCAGGCTTGTCAGAATTCTCGTTCCCACGACCACCAAAAGGTAAGGTCGATAAAGGCATAGTTTGAGATGATTGTCCGAGCAGAGTGGATGACGAGCCCACTAGGGCACCCGTTCCAATGGAACCAAACAGAAATGCTTGCTTTGCCTGCTTTGGCTGAGTACTGCTCAGCGGAGCATTTGATGATCCAAATTGAAAAATAGGTTTTGAATCATTTGATTGACTATCCTTGTTTCCGAATTGAAACGAAGGATTCGACTGAGCCGATTCTGCATTTGTTTTCCCAAACTGGAATGGAGGCTCCTCAGAAGGCTTGTCTTTAGATTGTGCTGTAGAGCCAAACTGGAACGTTGGAGTGTTAGAAGTAGACTCCATCTTACTTCCAAAAGAAAATGTGCTTTTAGTTGAACGTGAAGCCTGATCCTCTGTCTCGTTTTTCTTAGTTGAGTCAATCTTTTCAACGTTTGCATCTTGCGCCTGACCAGTTGATTCAGATTTTACATTGAATACCGGGTCTTTAATCACTTTGTTAAAAGTGAATGAGGGCCCTTTGATTTCAATTTCAGAGTCCGAAGAGTCATCATTAACTTTCTTGGCAGGTTTGGGACCAAACGAGAATGGTGACTTCTTGATGGTAGGTTTAGACGTCAAGGTGAACTTCGGGCCCTCTATCCGAATTTTTTTCTTTTCATCCTCAGTGTCACTATCGCCATCACTATCGACGGAAACATTCTTCTCGCTTGTCTGGACTTGTTTCGGGGCAATGGCTGGTTTGCCAAATGAGATGTTGGCAAATGGATTCTTCTTCTCTGTCTCGATTTTATCAGCTGCACTTGCTTCCTTGGTCTTGAGGGTAGAAGAAGTGGAAATGAAAGAGGAGCTTTCTCCAGTTTCAATGGAAGAGTAGTACTCAATGTACTTGTGAGCAATTGACCTGTAATCCGCAAGTTGACCTCCCTCAGTAGATTTGACTGCCTCAACAAACCTGAGGTTGAGAGCTTTCAATTTCAGATTCTTAACCACATCGACACTCGAAGAAATAGTAGCGTTTTTGCTTGTTGCAGAGAAGTGGAATTGAGGGCTACTCTTGGAACCTGAGAGAGACTTGCCCTTAGGTTTCAAAATTCGTCTTTTGGCAATTACATCAGCACTTGCATACGATGGTCCATGTACTTCATCTGAATCATTATCTTGGAGATTCAAATTATCCTTCGTGATCTGCTCCTCGGCACCTCGTTTGGCCATTCCGCAATACTCCAGATACGTTTTCTATGGGTGTTTGGAATGAGTGTTGGAATTAGGGCTTATACCCTAACAATAAACTAGTCACGTGCAATGTAACACACTGTTCAATATGCAAGAAATTGCTTCTGCTCTCTGCATAGAAAATCGATAAAGCCAAGGGCTTCAACGGATTACTCACGTGACATAACTCGCCCAGCTTCTCGCTTGAAAAAATTGAGAAAAAAAATCTAAGAACTTTTCTTGAAACTATCTAGAACAGTGAATCAAAGTATGTAACGAATCTTCAAAGTTGTGTCCGTGAGTGTATGAATACAAGGTCACGGCCCACGAATTTTATAATGAGTGATTGATCTGTGCTTTGAAAGCTTCTCAAATTGATTCTGGGCAATCCACATTAATTTCTATTGCAATCGTCGTGAAAAGTGACCCAACTAAAGAATCAACAACTCGACAGAGAGCTACTTCAAGCTTGTTAATGAGCAGAAGCATATTGTGTCTTTTTTGTCTCAAATCCGTGAATTATTTACTAACTTTATAGATGGCTCCAAAGGTTCAACAAACTAAGGCCGCCAAGGCTGCTGCTGCTTTGGCCGGTGGTAAGAAGGGTAAGAAGAAGTGGAACAAGGGTAAGGTTAAGGACAAGGCTCAGCACGTTGTCATTTTGGACCAGGAGAAGTATGACAGAATCATCAAGGAAGTGCCAGGTTTCAAGTACGTTTCTGTCTCCGTCTTGGTTGACAGATTGAAGATCGGTGGCTCTTTGGCTAGAGTTGCTTTGAGACAATTGGAGTCTGATGGTGTCATCAAACCAATCGTCAAGCACTCCAAACAGGCCATCTACACCCGTGCTGATTAACTTACTTAGCAAAAGTCATAATAAAGTATACTACAGTAAGTTTATCTAGTAATGTACATTTAATGTGTTTATAAATGAGCCATTAGATTCCCTGTTAAATTGTGCCAGATATTATAAGGACCCTGCATCTCAAAGAAAAAACCAACGTACCATGTTTAAAGATCGGATTTACTATATACCACGGAGAACCTTTCTAAGTTTCGGAAGTCGTGCAAGCGGTGAAAGATCTTTCAGAGTTGCCAAGAAAGTCAATGTGCCTCCAAGCTTAATTTTTCAGGTAGTTGCCGATGTGCTGAAGTATCAAGAGTTCGTTCCATTTGTCACTCATTCATTCATAAGTAAACGTTCTGAAGAGACAACTCTACCAAGCGAGGCAGGATTTCGAGTTGGCTGGAATCAATACGATGAGAAATTCACTTGTAGTCTCAGCTGCATTAAGAATAAGCAAGTAATTGCTGAATCGGTGACTGTTCTGTTGTTCAATAGTCTTTACAATGAGTGGAACTTCAAAGAAGTGAAAAACCGCTTTACTAATGAACTGGATACCTATGTCGAACTTGTCTTGAAATATAAATTCAAGAATCCCTTATACAACACGATGTGTTCACTCTTTCAGAAGCAAGTTAGTGAAACAATGATAGAGGCATTTGAGTCTAGGGCTATGCAGTTGAAAATCAATGAAAAGCTCAAGGATAGAATAAATTAATGAGTCCTGAATCTACATAGGAGGAAATGAAGAGTAGTAAATTACCAATTACATACACGTAAAAAAGAAGCTTATAATTCTGTAGGAATCAAAGAATGACAACCCACCACAAACTCTCTCAAGTTATGATTCGAAACCTTAGTGAGCAGCACATCAGGATTGAGAAAACTTTCTTTGAGAGAGGGGGGCTTTCTCAGATGTGAACTGTATTCTCTGAGACTTGACAAGTCAGAAGCAGAACCGCCTGTCATACTAGCTAATGATGTTGTGCTGAAATCTTCAGTCATGAGTCCATTATATTGGCTCTTAAGGTAAACTTGACTCAAAGATGTTATAAGACATGGTTTCATAAGCAATTTGTTCACCCACGGTTCATCAAATGTCAATGGCTTGATGCATTTGAGACAATTCCTGATGAATCTTCTGTTGCTCTCTGGCTTATGCAAAGGATTCCATTTATGATCACCCCTACCAATTTGTCCCCCGTTTATGCTTGTTGTTCTTCGAGAACGACCATTGTACGCTAATTCAGCAAATTCATCGGCATCCACATCAAAGTCCTCTTCATCATCTGACCTGTGAAGATCGCTTAAATTATGAACGTCTTCGTCTCCTTCTTCGTAGGAATTCTCTGTTTGACTAAGATGGGGAGCAAGTGTATTGTATTGCACATCTTCATCCTCTTCAGCCCCAGCAATAGAAAATGATGCCCCAGTAGCTGGCAATCCAGGTCCTTGTCTATTCAGTTCCCGCTGTAAAGACATAGATGACATGCTTCCAACTGGTGCAAAAGTTTCAGGCATCGAAGCTCTGACAGCTTGTCTGAACTGCCTCACTTGCTTCATCTGTTGTTGTTGTACTGATTTTTGGCCTTGGCTGTTAATTCCCTTCAAGTGGGTGAGGCTCAGGGAGCTCAACTTAGTTCTGAGCTTGGAAAATTTACTTCTGAGCCCGGAGTTAACTTCGAACAGGGTATCCGAATGAGCCCTGTTCCTTCTTGCTACTGCTTCGTGGTAAAAGATAGTTGATCCCGTGACTTGTGTTCGTCTGCGTCTAGGGACTGTTCTGTATCTTGGAACTTCACGTTGAACAAGATCCATCGCAACATCACGACCAACGCATAACCCCATATTCCAATCTATAACATCTTGGGCACACGAAAAGTTCAACAAGAATTGCTCATTTTCCAATCTTAATCTCAACACGTTCGATTTCTTCGTGTAATCACTTGCTAATCCGATACGTGCATGCTGCAAAGAATATGATCTCAGCAACCGTCTATTCTTATCTCCCCTAGTAGTCTTGCTACTTAGAAGACTAGCTGACGAGGTGTAACCATCATCATCAGTATCATCAGCATCCTTATTCTTCAAAAAGTCAAGATCATCGCAAAGTTGCTGAAACTTTAAATCCTTTTGAGAGGTTACAAGTGATTTGAATGATTTTTGGATCGAATCCATATTGACTTGTCCTGCGTTTGGCTCATCTGATTGATTGTTTTCAAAAGCAAGTAGAGTGCTCTCTAATCGACTTGGAATACTGTAGAAATTAAGCTGAGTGGAATTCAACTCAATAACAAACATTTTCCAAGATCTAACGGGAGATGGCTCGTACGGCGAGAGCCACTCAAGCTTTCGGTAGACAACACCGAGCTTGTACGCAGAAGGTGAATATGATGGAAGAGATTCACTCCCTAGATTGATATCCATAATTGGAAATCTTGGACAGCCTCCTGGTGGAAGAGTTTCGTAAGAAGGCGGCCCAACGGGGCATGGCTCCAAGAATCGCAAGTAATCTTCTTGTAAGAATTCCAGCACATTAGAGAACTGGCCTCGTTGAGTTTGCTTTCTTTGGAAGACATGATTTCCACCGATTGTATCAAAAGATGTAGATGGAGAAGTCTGAAAGGTCAGACTTGGGCTTGTTGATGCGCAGAGACCTGAAGACTCGGAGGATCCCAGACTCCTAGCATCGAAATCATGACTTTCGACACTAGCGTTTTCATTGGCGCTATTCTGCAAGGAAATTGTATTGGGGCTTGAGAGTCCTGAGCACACCTTTTCCAGCAAGACATTAACTTGCAAAATAGCAGGATTCAACACAAAAGTAGTCGACATTATCTCACTCGATTTCTTGATGCACTTCACTTGGAAGTTGTATTCAGCTTATCAGATGCCAAACAAGGAAACTCTGGAGAAGTCTAAATGAATCTATAATGAATTATTGTAACGTTTTGAGAGGACGGTTTATTCTGATCCGCCAGGTATAGAGCGATAGGCCGATCGAGTATCAGGTGCGATGTTCCGGATTTCTCGGATCTTTTGATGGTCAGATACTCTGAATAGCTTTCAAAGTCAATAATTCGAGCTTTAGACTGGAAATGCCTCTTGATAAAATGAATATCCGAGCCCAGCAAGGAAAACGCTGAATATCGAATTACTGTATCGGGGCTGATTTTAGGCAATAATTGTGTGTAGAGAATAGGAGAAATCGAAGCAAAATTGCGATCAAAAAAAGAAAAAGAAATTATTATCCGAAGACCCGATAAACTATCATGTCATATGATAGTAAACTTAGACCAGAGGAGCACATGGAATGAATTTACAAACCACTTCATTTATTTCATTGCATGTGCTTGCACAAGAATACTATGCCCAAAGCCGACTTGTGTTGGTCTTTCGAAGACGGCTGATTGAGCTAAGATCCTTCGAAATCAACTCTTATCAAGATGTACGGATGTGATGTTTCCGATTGTATGATGGATCATGTGAACTGTCAAGAATGCTCGTAACCCAAACGTGACTATTGATAATAGACCCGAGTAGCAAAGAAGTGACCATAATTGATGTCCAACACCCAAACAAATTCTTGGGAGGTCTTTCAATCATCACATCAAACGTCTCATTATCTTACTCTGCTTGAAAAGTGTGCTTGAGGAAAACGAAAGCAGGTTAAATCTTGAAGAGTACTTCTTTACAATTAGTTACATCCCTCCAATTAGATCATAAGTAAATCTTTCTAAGTTCCGCATTTGTCAATGAAGCAACTGTGACTTCAGGCGATCACTGATTCAGATATATATCATTAATAAATTCTGTCTAAGTCTCTCAATTCACTTAAGGTCTTATGATCTATTCACTAACATAATTTATTTGTGGCTAGTATACAATAGAATGTCCTAGTAAGTCAGGTCCGGATTACTTAGAATTAGCATGTCCCGAGCATGTATAAAACTAGGTGAAAATATGTTTCTTGCATTCAAGTTGCCTCCTTTGTCGTTGTGGTTGCACAAGGCACGAACACCTAATAGTATTGTTTACACTGTCCAGCTTAATGCCCCACATCTTTCACAGGCCAGGACCAGGTTTTACAACTAATAATGAAGTATTAGCAAATCATTGACATTAATCTATATAGGAGTTCAGCTTCAGGCGTCTATCACTCCAATTTCTTGTGAATGAATAAAAAAAGCCTCTGAAGAATCAAAACCAGTTTCAAACTTGAAGCCATTAAGAATAGTTGTATGACCATTGCTGAGTTTTGAATCTTCGAGTACATGTCGAAGTGACTGCGCAAAAGTTGCAAGTTCATACCCATCACAATCGCAACAGACTTCGCTTACCTTGTCAAATTCGCGGCTCGGACGTTCAACCATTCTTTTGTAGTCATTGTGCCTGAAGATATGATGCAAAGAAAGATCCTCATCCAAAAGCAAATCTTGATCGATTATTTGACTTCCGTTATTGTTACTAATAAACTGGTTAATTTCGTTACTGGAAGGCACATTGCGATTGTTCTGGTTAAATTTGAATCTTGCAAAAGAAGGACAATTGAGAATTTGGAGAAGACTTTGCAATAAGTTGTAACGTAGTTCCGTCAAAGTTGTTTTGTAAATTGGATTAAGATAAAATTGAATATTTGAGTTCACAGTAATAAATTTCTCCATTTTCTGAGAACTCTTTTTGCACTCTTCACAATGTGTGGATAGGAAATGAACACCAGAATCTTTCGAACGATACTGACCTGACCACGAAAGAAAACTCTCGAAATAGTCCAGGATAGCAACGACGTTAGCCTCTAACTGTGATAGTTGGAACATCAAGGTCTCATTGACAGTATTCATCCTGTCAACTAGAAAGGGAACTGGAACGGTATCAGGCAATGCCAATTCACAACTGGTATTCAAAGCAAAAAGTTTCAAGGAGATGCCAGCTAGATTAATACTTTCTAGGAAGTCAGATAAAAGAATTTTAAAGTGAAATGTGGCAGTAAGATTTGGTTGGAGCTTGTTTTGAAGATTTTTGATACTTATTCTCTCAATCGATGAACAATTCAATACAAGATCAAGTAACTCCTCGAAGAATTGTTGCAAGCAATCACATTGCGGTCTCTCGTCGGGATTGAAAGAACCATGGAGGCTGGACTGGAAGCAAATCTGACAGCCTATATTGACGATCAATGATTTAAGCAGTTCGATACCTAGAAGTGCAGAGATGTCAGTGAGTGCCAATTTCTTCTGTGATTGGTGGTCAAGTGACGGGCCGGTCATGTGAAAATGCAGAAATGAAAGGACCTCAATGTTACTCAAGCAACCATCTCCATAAGTTTCCCGCAACCTCGAGAAGACTTGAAGACATACTTGACTGTTGGAACATACAGATAACCTTTTGAGTTGTCCTAGTACGTTCATTACTTGGCTAGATTTAGCATAAACGTTCATACCATCGTCATCACAAGAATAAATGAACAATGAAGAAATCCTCAATTGTCGCTGAATATTGTCAGCATGAGTAACCAACTGGATGAAATCTTTAAAGCCTTCGACATGCACTTCTTGGATTGCATCCATTACGGTTTCAATTTTATAAAACGACATTAGACAATCAAATCCGAGTGCAATTTGTTGCAACGGAAGATCACATAAACGAATAAACCTTAACCTTTTCGAAAAGAGCCGGAGTCCCCAACTCTTAAGCTTAAATAGAATGAAGGCCAAATCGCTGATAGATATGAAGTGAACAAGGTCGGCGAGATCAACATTGCAAAGAAGACTATTCTCTAACAATTTGAGTGTGCAATTAGGATTCCTTAAATCGTTCCTCACGATCGACGGCCTTTCAACTATCGGCCAATCTTCATAGAGAACCTGAGTTACGTGTTTTTGGCTGGGGGATTCAGATATATAGATATGAGAATACAACCGCCGATTGGCGACTTTATTCCAAAGTTTGCATGTTAAACTCGCAGAATGAAGTTCTTTCTGATTCAAGTGATTGCATAAATGATAAAGTACATCCTCATTCCATAAGTTGCCGGATGTCCAATGGCAAGACATGAGTTCCAGATAAGTATGAGAAATAGTATCACACAGGAATACGAACAGAAAGGTTTTGATGATTCGTCTTAAATTGGGTTCGTTTGCAGCGTTCTCTCTGAACCACTCTATTTCGGGAAACATGGAATGTCCTCAAGATTGAATTTTATTTCTGATGTTACTGACTAGCCAGTATTTGTTAATCAAGGTGGACTACTGGAAGAAGAGGAAATGGAGAAGAATATGGCTTAACGAAACCAGGCTAAGAATTCCTCTCATCTTGCACCAAATTATCTTGGGCTAGAGATGAAAGTCGGCCCACGACTGTGTGCTGATTACACTTTTCAATCTCTATTGTATTCCATGTTCGCCAGTGAAAATCTCTTTCACGCCTTTTACATAATACTGCTACTCCCAAATCCAAGTAAGTTTTGCTTAGAAAATACCCATACTTATAATTTGAACTTCAAATTCATAAGTCACAACTTCGAGATGCTTCCTGAAAATGTTCTCTGTTTTCATATTGAAACGGATTCTTCAAAATGTGGTGGGAGAGTGCAGACAGAATGTGTCCTAACCTTGAACGCTAACTCCATTCATAGATGAAATAAATTTACGGTGATATCCTTTCGTGTTAAAGGTTCAGTTAACTCACTTCAAACCACCAAGATTTAACCATTTGTGATTCACCTACTATTGTCATGAAGCAAGCTCAATGGAACAAACTCATTACATTGTTTTCACTAGGTCACGTTGCAGCATTCGAAATTAGGTCCAACCCTCTTCCCGCTCCACAAAATATTACATGGGGAACGTTCAGTCCACATGAAATTAGTAGATCTGTGAGTATTTTAGTCGATCCACCCATAGAATTTGTTGAAGATGCATATAGAAAAGCAATGCACTCTTTGTGGCACATAAAGTGGCTACCCGCTACTTGGGAAAAGCCAATGCCATCGTATCCATTAAATACATCAACAATTACCATTGAGAATAAAGCTCGCGGTAAAAAGTTGGCCCTGAGCTTGACTGAAAACATCGTGCTCACACAAATTGTCATTTCGGTTGAGAATGATTCTCTGGTTTTGCAAATGGGTGTTGATGAAAGCTATTCCATGAATGTTTCTACGGGCTCTAATGTAATCGAAATTTTGGCCGAAACTCCATGGGGTGCATTACATGCATTGTCAACCTTGAATCAAATCGTGTTCTATGACGAATGTTGTGATAAGTTTTACCTCGAACTGAATGTCCAAATCAAGGATTGGCCACTTTACCCTCATCGTGGAGTGCTTATTGATAGTGGAAGAAACTTTCTTACCATCGAGTCTATTCTTGACCAAATCGACATTTTGGCTCTTGCAAAGATGAATGTTTTACACTGGCATCTAGTGGACAGCCAATCGTGGCCATTGGTCCTCAATAGTTACCCAGAGATGTCAAAAGATGCATACTCTGAAAGTGAGGTTTATGAGATGTCAGATATAAGGTACATTATTTCATATGGAAAACTGAAAGGAGTTCGTGTCATTCCAGAACTCGACATGCCAGGGCACAGCCGTGCTGGATACACTGCATTGAATAAGTCAATTTTGGCATGCGAAAACACTTGGTGGTCTAACGATGCTTGGTCAGAAGGTACGGCCGTGGAGCCACCTCCAGGTCAGTTGGAAATTCTAAAAAATGAGACATACGAAGTAGTGGAAGGTATTTACAAAGATCTCAGTGAATTGTTTGAAGATAACATCTTCCACGTTGGAGCTGATGAGCTTCAAGCAAATTGTTATAACTATTCTACTGTGACACAAGAGTGGTTCGCGCTTAACTCCAGTCGGACTCTTAAGGATTTGTCTCAGTATTGGGTTGATAGAGCGGTTCCTATTCTCATGTCTGTTCCCAACAGAAGATTGATGATGTGGGAAGATATACTCACTTCTCCAGAAGGAGCGTTTACTGTTCCTCAAGATACTATTTTGCAGACATGGTCGGCCAGCAACGCTAATGTACAAGTTCTAACTGGTAGGGGGTACGATGTGATCATCTCCGCGAATGATTTCTTGTATCTCGACTGCGGCTATGGGGGTTGGGTTACTAATGATCCTAGGTATGTGCAAACATGTGGTAATGATGAATTCAATCAAGGCTTGGGGGGCTCCTGGTGTGGTCCCTACAAGACATGGCAGAGAATCTACAATTTCAATATAACCGCAAACTTGACTGCAGAACAACTGCAACACGTTCTTGGAGCAGAGGCAGCATTATGGAGTGAACAAGTTGATTCGGTTGTTCTTACCTCTAAATTATGGCCGCGTTCAGCTGCTCTTGCAGAGAATTTATGGAGTGGAAATGTGAATCAAACTACTGGTCGATTGAGAACCAACTGGATGACTCTGCGTATTCTTAATTTCAGAGAGTTCTTGTTGGCGTTGGGGTATTCCGTTTCACCTTTGGTTCCGCGCTTCTGCCTCAAGAATCCCCACGCATGCGATTTATATAGAAACCAGACTATCATGGATTAACCATGGAAATAGTCCTTCGTTTTACCAATAGCATCTTCATTTGTTGTATTTTTTTCAACTATTCGTTTCAAGACTAGTGGCGAAGTAATGTAGCTCTAACTTAATATAAGTAAAGGCAAATATACAAGCTTTAACCTAAAATTACACGTACATCTAATCAAATCTTTCTCATTTTTTTCTAATAAATAAAGTATAATTATTATAAATACAAATTAAATAGTGGAATCAATCGGAATTGAACCGATATTGCTCGCATGCAAAGCGAAAGATTTACCAACTAAAGCAGTATGAGAGGAGTGCAGACTTCATGCGATGCCTGAACGACATAACATTCATACAACAATGAATCGAATAGAAGTGGACCACACAATCTTGCAAGCCAGATCAGTTCTAGAAAGAGTAGGCACTACTGAAGATTACAATACTGCTCTCAAGAAATTGGGAGCGCTTGTCTCCGCAACTTCCTTGGATCATGAGTTTAGAATAAGTTTAGCAGATGACTTTTCCTTCCTTGAATCAGTTGTTGATGTCGTGACCAACTCATTGACTGTGGATTTGGAAAAGTCTGATATAGCGACTTTATATGTCAGAGTGTTACGAGGAATGTTGATTCTTTTGAGAAATTTGGTAACCTCCACAAAAGCGGTTGTCGATATTCCCATGTTGTTACTAAATGTTCAGCATTTCATAACGAAAATAGGACCATTGAACCTTTTTTTCAGAAAATGCTTGAGTACCCATATTGAGATACTAGCAAACCTATCTTTGAGTCAGGGGAAGAATTTCCACTGTAACTTGCAATTAGTCTCCCAAACTTTTGATCCGGTACTCACACTCATAATGGAAGACGAAAGCATAAGACAACCATTCCTTATATTCTTGAATGGCATATTCAGCCACGATGATAATGTCACCTCACTATTGAAAGATGAATGCAACGAGAACCTCTTAGAAGCTTTGATCCTTGGCAACAGCAGTTCATTAAGAGTGGGAGAATCTGTCGATGAGCAAGTCCTCTACATTCTTGAAAAGATCATAAGCGATAAAAGCTTCAAGAATTGGATCGAGAAGAAAGAAGTAACTGATGAGTCCACCACCATTTTAAAGATTGCCAGACTTGTCGCAACTACCGAGAAGGAATGGGACAACACTCAATGTATCATTATAATGGAATGGGTATATTCACTCTTTGAAAAGTGGGCTGATATTGCTATCCGGCTCCTCTTTTCCAAGGAGGAAGGCTCGAAGCTCCAAGACATTCATGCCAAATTAGTTATTGCGCTTGACATCATCTCGGATCTCATGAAGTATCATCAAGCAAAACAATTTTTGGAGTTCTACAATGCCCTAGATCCTTTGATAAGACTTTTCAGAGCGGCACATGAAAATGGCGAGATAGCGACCAAGAAAGCCTCAGGAGCTCCGATTCAGAGAACAGGTAAAGTGCATTTTCCTATGGTCAAATCTCTAATTGTGGAAATCCTAGCATTCATAGTTCATAATTCATTTGAGGCTCAGGAAAAAGTTAGAGAACTACATGGCTTGGAATTACTCCTCTCAAACTGCGTAATAGATGACAATAATCCGTTTATTAAGGAACGGGCAATACTTTGTTTGAGATTTGTATTGGAGAACAATCTCAAGAATCAGGAATTTGTTGCTCAACTTGAAGCGAAAGAAGTGGTTGACGATCGAGCATTGAAGGAAGCAGGTTTTGAAGTCAATGTAGAGGACGGAAAAGTGAAGCTTAAGAAATGCTGATACTTGATTAGTACCTTGATTAGTTTTGTAAGAGCTCGATAAAGTACATAATACAACTAGATGTCCTTTGGTTCTTTTGCCAACTCTTCTACGATTGCATCCTTGACCTTAGCCAAAGAAGGTTCATCAATGAGCAAAAGTCTCTTCTCCTTAGTGGCTAACGCCTTCAATTCGTCAGGAAGAACATCCTTCTCGAAAGAATAACCCTCAATAGTATCCAACGCCTTATTGACAACCTCGGAGAATTTAGCCGGGTGAGCCGTGGATAAAGAGATGTAATGGTATTTGGATACGCCTGCGTTGTTATCTCTCTGAATATTCCTGAACGAGGTTGTAACACCAACAGCGGAGTGTGGGTCTAACACATACTTCTCTGGATGGGTTGTGTAAATTTCTTTGATGGTGACTGCAGTCTGCTCATCAGTAACTTTCTCAGAATCAAAATCGACTCTAGCAGCCTCAGTAACAGCTTCTGGAGCAACAACAGAACCCGTGGACTTCAACTGTTGCATCCAGTCGTTCAAGGTTTTACCAGCCTCAATATCATCTCCTCCAGCGACATTGTCTCTAACCAAGTACCACAATAATCTCTCAAAGTTGGACGAAATCAAGATGTCCATAGCTGGAGAGTAGGTGGCCTTCACCTCACCATCCCGTTCGTATCTTCCCGTCTTTAGGAAGCGGTCTAAAATGTCATTTTCATTAGTTGCGATAATCAACTTATCAGCAGGCAAACCCATCTTCTTAGCATAATAACCAGCCAAAATGTCACCGAAGTTACCGGAAGGCACAACGAATCTTGGCTTGAAGTCCTTGACGCCAGAAGACTCAACAACCTTAAGCAAACTGAAGTAAGAGTAGAAGTAGTAGGTCATCTGAGCTAAAATACGAGCCCAGTTGATGGAGTTGACAGCACCAACATGGTACTTGTCGTTAAATTCCTTTTCACCAAAGATTTGCTTGACGATGTCTTGACAGTCATCGAAGGTTCCCTTGACAGACAAGGTGTGTACATTAGGGTCTTCAACAGTTGTCATCTGCTCTTCTTGGATGGGCGAAATACGACCAGTAGGATACAAAATAAACACAGAAACATCCTTTTTGCCTCTCAAACCGTAAATGGCAGCAGATCCAGTATCTCCAGAGGTTGCACCAACAACAGTAATCTTCTCTCTCTTTTCTGGGTCGTTGATACCTGCATTCCTTCTCACCAAGAAGTATTCAAACAAGTTTCCGACAAACTGCAAAGCAACATCCTTGAATGCATAAGTGGGACCGTGGAATAACTCCAACAAATACAAACCTTTGCTTGCATCCAATTCTTTGATTGGCGTAACTTCAGAACTTCTAAACGTAGAATAGGACTTTTCAATCAACTGACGGAGATCCTCATCTGGAATTTCAGAAGAAGCAATGTACTGTCGCATGATGTTGAAAGCAAGCTGCTCGAAAGTCAAGTCTTTCCATTTGGTCTCGAAGTCCGCAGGTAACTTTGGAATCTCTGAAGGAATGAAAAGACCACCATCCTTAGCCAATCCAGTCATGACGACTTCCTCGAAGGAGAGGTCCTGCTTGGATGCGCTACGCGTAGATCTGTACGATTGAGAAGACATCTTTGACGTTAATGAAGATCTGATAAACTTGAAGAAGTGACTAATTCAGTGTTGAGAAAACACGTGACACCAAATATCAATATGCAGAACAGAGGGCGTAAATAGAACACCACCACCACCATCGAAAGTCGTGCGTTTTGCAAATCATTGCCTTCACTATAAAGTCAGGTCGCCTAGCATATTCCACGCAAAGGTGTGATAATTATTATTTAGATCCGGAGAATACACGAGGACTGTGAATATCCAGCTATTGAATTTTTTCAGATGATCCAGACGATTGGTGAGAGCCTTGGTAACGATGGCGGAAGTCCAACATAGCTCTGATTAACATACTGATAAGGTCCATGGCTTTGCTTCACAATATGGTTGTCGATGTGGAAGCAAGTACATTGTCAAAAAGGAAAGTTGTACCCGCACACGTGTCATGGAATTCCAGATCTTTAGCCCGATAACACAGAGTTACGAATTCTAGCCAAAACACTCACTCATCTGGAAAATTCGGAGTCAAAAACAAGTTTGACTTCGAATTGATGAGTTGAAAAGTAAATGCTAACTCTTTTAAACTTTCCAACTTTTGTTCTCATTTCCTCGTTTTCAATTTCCGGGTCATTTCCTTGTCAAACTTCAACCAAGTCTACACAGGTGTTTTATCATTCACGTTGGCTTCCTGTTGTGATCAAGATAACCCTACACATACCATATGATCAACAGGTATGCGAACCTGCCAGAAGTAGTAACTTTGCCGACGCGACTTTAGCACTTCGGTTGAATAACCTTACCAGCTCTAACCCAAAGTGCTTCTCAAAATGTCCGATACTATATTTGCCACGATAATCTTATTTTTTACATGTGCATAGGGTTACCTCAGGGCTAGCCAACCGATCTGCACAAACATGACATTTTGGTAAGTTCAACCGCAAGGAACTCGGATGGATTTTCTTAGTTCAAGCAAAGCAATTGTGTCACCATTCCAGTTCAAAAAGTTTGTATAGGAATTTACTAATAGAATTTGAAAAACAAACATTAGAGAATTATAATGCAACACCTTTCATGCATGATCGATCTTGCATGTATGATGCAAGGTATCGGAAGAATTAGGTGTCCCCTACATAAGTCGCAGTGGTAGCGAGTAACGGCTGCCACTTAAAGCACGTCTTCAAAAGAGGAAAATTTTAGCGGTTATTGTTAAGTCTTAGCTCAAACCATTAAGGCAGTAAAGGAATCATCAATCTTTTGCACAATCAACATTATTGATTTTTATGTGTTGGTGGAGAAATTTTGGCAAAACATCAAGTCACTCTACATGAAAGGCTTGTCCTGGCATTTTCGTGCGGTATACTAACTGCCAACCGAATGGCGAGGCGGTCTCCCTCACCATTTGGGTCATGCATGATGCATTCTTGTTAGGTGCATGAAGTCACTTTAGGGTTGCTACAATATGATGTCCCGTTACTCTAGCGAGGTAATTGAGTCTTCGTAACTCCGTATTTGACCTCGGTCACATTGATTCAACTTCTCCTATCATACTATTCTTGAAGGCAAAATATTTTTTTCGCTCTTGGCCGAAGAGTAAGATGTTTTGGAGATTTACCTTGAGCATTGTTCACTCTTATATTCACACTCCGATCACACTTCATTGTTCTTCTGAAATAACAATTGACAGATTTAGCCACTGCGCATTAGTACACAACCAGCCAACTGGCTAATGAATCTGACATCGCACGCGCCCACATTAAAAAGCATTATTTTCTGAAGTCAGGGGAGTGACTATTATGAAATTGTAGCCGGAATTATACATTTCAGTTCGCCACCTAAAATGGATTCTAGATCGCAATAGTACAAACAGGAGCCGAGTTTTCACATAGTTACGGGTTTCATCAATTTTGAAGATGCTGTTTTCTACGAGGTCACAGAAGAGATGGCCCATTACGGCCATTCGTTACCCGCGTATCAGCACTCCTTGAACAGGCTACAAGTGGCATGTCTTACGAAGAAACGGCGACATAATGCACCGTCCCGCACTTTGAACGTACCGCCTCCCTGCAGTTTAGCATCCCAAAATGTGACTACAGTCTTTGTGGCCGTGCAAAATGTTGGATCATAAACATTTGAGATTTCTCGTATCACCTACTCCACTGAGAGGTCAGAGTATATGCCCCGCCCACAATGAAGGAGGAAACATTTTGTTACCTCATTTATTATCAAAAATATCACATGCCAATTCAGATGAGGCCACTTTTCCCCGGGTAATCATTTCAAACGTTTGGGGGATGCAGAAGTGGTTGCACTCGTTTGTCAATACGGGAGGTACAGGTGTACAGTTTGCATTTTCTGACTTTCCGAGTTCCTCTGGTGTACTGGTCACCTTTCTCAATAGACTATTCTTGACTAGTTAATTTCTAGTGGAATGACCGAGATATTACTACCGCGAAGTGTTGCGATCCTATTCTTTAGACGAATTGGTGCTAGATTTTTTAAGGTTCGTTTCTCCAAATTCTTTGGGACACGATTTTACACAACTGGTATTACAAATGACATCAACACTGCGAATCAGTTGGTTCCATCAGAAAATGACCAGCAACTTAGTCTGCTATTTAATCAGTTCCCCGTGAATGATATAAGATACGCATTTGGCTATGGATCCGGAGTTTTCCAACAGGCTGGATACGACAAGTTAAGGCCGCAAATAGATATGATACATATTGTTGACGATCCGTTGAGGTTTCACATACTGAATACAGAACGAAACAGAAGCCATTATTCTGGTTTGCTATGTTTGGGAATAAATGCTGTATTGGCAGTACAAAATTATGGCGCTGGAGTTTATTTTAATCCGTATGTTGCTTTGAAAGATCAAGAAGGTAACGAGAACATGGTGAAATATGGAGTAGTTTCAACGGAAACAGCTTTAAAAGACATTCAAGAATGGTCGACTCTTTACATAGCCGGAAGACTTCAAAAGCCTGTTAAGTACTTGCACGGCGATGAGACCTTGAGAAGGGCCAATGATCACAATCTAAGGAGCGCGTTCAACTTGTCACTTCTACTTCTATCGAGAGGCAAGGAGAGTGAACTGTTGACACACACAAGGATTTATGAAAAGGTTGCGCTGCTATCGTATATGGGAGATCCACGAATGGTAGTTGGTGGAGAAAACCCCAACAAAGTGAGGAATATTGTAAGCAAGCAGAAAGAGAAGTTTGATTTTCTCTACCATCCTTACTTGGAAGAGAGTATGCAAAAAGGTTACCTTGTTCGCCTTGGTGACAAATATGAAGTTCGATTGAATAAGGATTCAGTGTCCCAGATTTTAGCAACTCTCCCTTTTCAGTTTCGAAAGAAACTACTTAATTCCTACCGGAATAAGTACAAGCTGCAGCTACTTCAAGATGATAGCGCAGAGCAGGTTCTCTTAGGGAACAATAAAGAGATGGCCGTAGGACCATATTTGCGAGAAATTCTGATGGATCGTGGGTTGAAGAGAGCGCTAATGGCTTCTTTGCTGGCTACCATTGCATACCCAGCATTAATTCAATCCTTGAAAGGTATATTCTCCGCTGGAATAGTCAAGTCAACGAAATATGCGTTGGAAAAGAAGAGGAAGAGCTGGGAAAAGGCTGCCCGTGAGTGAAGCAGGTATTGTTCGTCATTCTCGCACGCTTGAAAAATGGGGTCATTGTTTGGATTAAGAGTGGTCAGCCAAAGATGAGAACATTTTCTGATTTCACATAGAATACAAATTATGTCAAAAATAAAGGGCGCCGGCTTTAAGCACAAATGGGGGCTCATCATTTCAGCTACAGAAATATTTCGACCATGATTCATTATTCAATGTAAGAGCTACATAAGACATTGTTCTAAACGGAGAACACTTTGGGTTCCCTTAGTTTGCTAATCATTCCCGGCATGCGAATATATGGCAATTCCGCTGGTTGCAAGAGTTCTTGTGCCGACGGAAGCCTCACGGGCTTTGTATACGACTTTGACGGGCCCATGACAGGTCTTACGTCCGAATGATTGCCTAATGCCGGAGATGTATGATTGGACAGCTTGGGTGACGGGAGCAGCAGCAACAGCTCGACTCTTTTCACTCCGTATGTGAAGGCAGGAGATTGCGCTTCGTGATTCAAATATGCTGGAGGTGCAGAGGGATGATGAGAGGGCAATGCCCCTGGGGGAATCGATGTGATAGAGAGCAGTCTATTTTGTGGATTTCCCTGAGTCAAATGGACACCCGAGTGCTCGTGTGCTGAGTTAGGATGCTGACCCTCTTGGTACGAGTAACCATGAGGACCAATAGGCTGGAGATACACAGACTGCTGAGGTAGCTGATAGGCCTGTGGAATTGGCACAGCAGACAAGTACTGATATGGAACCATCAGAGGATGGCAGTAGTAAGTAGTAGGCACCGGATGATAGACAGGGATACCCGGAAGATGTCTGTCTATGGGCTGTTGATATGCCACCTGCTGCATAGGTATCTGTTGGACCTGTTGGGGCATCATGGGACCCGTCCGGGAGTCCGGACTGTTGAAATGCAATACATCATTCAGGTAGATGTTAGGGTCAAACAGTAGTTTGGCAAACAAACTGTCTTGCGAAGGAATCTTAGCTCCCGTAGGAGGCTTTCCACCATCCAGCAGGCTGTAGTAGGCAATCAAATGGAACTTTTCATTTTGTTTGGTTGTAAGAGAGAAACTCTGCTTGATCAAACCATTTGCTTTGACATTACGACTCACATCGTACTCCTGATAAGTGAGAAATGGCCCTTTCACTTTGGACGCCAGCCAAGTTTTACCGTCGGTCCAACGTTTCATTCCGCATTCTGTTTCATTCCAGGCAAATACGGATCCTGCGTTAATGTTCTTACGCTCTGCATCGTTGAGTCTTCTCTTGACTTTGGGAAGAATGTTGAGTCTCGTGGCTTCAAGAACTAGAAGCGCGTCTTGGAGTGTGAGAATCAGTCCATGATAGGACTCATTAGGGGACACCGAGGAAAACTCTGAGATTATTTGCATGAAAAAACGTTTGTTCTGAGTAGTGGAACAGTCGCCTGGATGTAAGCTAGGGGAAATACAAGCAAAGGACTCGAAGCTGAGAAGACTTCGGATTTGGAAGAAAGAAAGATAGCGAAAAGAAAAAAAAGCGACTTATGATTGCCGCAGAGAGCGATAAGTGGGCTTATAAAGTAATTGCAGAGTTTGATTTTAGTGTCAACATCGGAGGTGGTTGAGGATTCATTCAAATTCCGCGCATGATGCAGTTAAGCACAGCGCATGGCATTGCATTAGCCCTCAAGCAACTGTATGCATCGCGGCTTTTGAGGTCGCATCCCCTTCACTTTAAACTACTCTAGTATCATAACCAGTACATCGGATACCATACAGCTCCTGCAATGTGTGTATCAACTCAATCTTGCGTCTTGTCCAATGGTTCATGCATGTCGTGTTCCATTCATAACCAGCAATTAGCATTCCCGTGCTTCCTAGTCTCTCTAACAGGAATAGTGTGCATTTTTTCTTGACTATGAAAGGAGCATCTGATGTACATTGATAAGACCACCCATTGTCATCTGCTGTATCAACTTATTTGAAGTCCCCTTTTATTTTTGTCTTAACTTTTCTTTTATCTAGGTTTGAGTAACTAGTGTGTTTAGAATTTGTACAGTACGCGGACGAATATCTCCCTCGATTAGGTTGGGAGCAACTTTTTAAACTCGTGATCATGATGACTGTGTCTAGCCATAAAAATTTAACGGTAAGCGAAAACCGAATATATTATTTCTAATCAATGTGTCCAAGAATATAAAGGAACTGCTCTCAAAATGGTCCAGAAGTTGCCAATTTCATCCTAGCCTTTTACTAATTTCATGTCAGGGTAGCTCACAATCTTCCGATCTCCAGTGAGAAAAACAAGGAGGGATTTTAACACCGTTGTCAAATAATATTATTGCTGTTTCTTGTTTAAGTACCACATCCTTATTTATGTCCCTATCCTAGGAGGATCGGCTCTGCCGAGTCGTTAAGTCATGGGGGAAAACGACACATGGTGAGAATTGGTAGTCGACATTCTCGGCTGTGGATTGATATAAGTCTCAGATCCCCGTTACCTTGCCCGATAGCATATTGCTATCACCGACCTTTTCAATCTTCAGGTAATGAATGTCTAAGCGATGCAATGTAATCTCATGCATGCTGAAGATTTTCATGATTGCGCAACTCACTGAAGTTGAACTTTTACAACAATATTAGTAGGCCAGGATACCATGATAGGTTTGGCGGACGAAACGGCTGGACGTTCACTGATTTTTTTTCTATTTTGATTAATTCTTCACATAACAATGCGAAGCCGAGAATCCCCCGTAAGAATTACATTACGCAAATTGTCAATAAACACAATGTCATCTAACAAAAAAAGAATTAGAAGTTTTTATAATTGAGCGCGATCATAGCAATGGGCGATCCTAGAATTATTATATCGAGGTAGATGTCTTCAAGTTCTGTTACGATTTTGCATGAAGATTGGCAACCAGAACACTTGGAAACCATTTGTTCTTTTTATGAATGTTGAATAACTTCTTATTTATGCTTTTGTCTTAAGCTTATTGTTAATGAAGTTTCAGTACAAATGAAACTTAGGAAAACCGCGACCTGAAATTTCATGACATTGCGCTCTGCCTGCACGATCGCTATGTGAATCTTAAGTTAGAGTGTACGGATTTTCTTTCATACAGGGCTTCTAGTAGCGTCAAGGTATGGTATTCTTGAACGGATAATCAGCACCATCCTTGCTGTACATGAAATAGTACGACTATCAGCTTATACGCATCATGGTTCAACTACGCAGGTGATCGAACAGGAAACAAAATTGAACTGCAGAATACTCGACAAATATTTGTTCGTATTTGAATTAGAGTTGATGCCAGAATTATGTTGACCCACTCGATGGGATGACCGACTGACAAGGGACTTCCTTTTCACATCGACAGTGGGAATGCCCAGAGCAGGACGACCCACAAAAACATAAAAACAGTGGGCACAATTGGCAATGAGAAGTACACATTCTATCATGCCTGCCATAAAATCTAAAGATGGAAGGTGGAGTATGGGGTGTAGTACAAGTCGGAGGACTAAGGTAGCGTTCATGCACATGCCTCAATATTGAAGGCTTGGAGGGAGAGGGGCGGGACAGGATGGAAATGGCCTCAATTGGGAACCTCGCAAAGTTGAATGCAGATGCTACATTCGAAAGGCTGTAAATAGCATTATGTCAACTAGCCGGCTTATCCCCCAAATCGAAAGATTGAATGTTCGGCCAAAGACGAATGCAATGTCGGATCTCGGACCCTCTGCAAGATTCCCTCGCATCGTTGATTGAGTACAGGGCTCGAAAAAGTCATTCGATGTCGACCTAAAAAATAAGGAAATAGTTCGCAAAATGAATAGTTAAAATTGGAAATCGGGTATCAATTGTTGAAAGAAGATATAGGATTCTGTCGAAATTTGGTTTGTCTGTTTTGCACAATTAGAATCATCCTTGGCCTTTAATCGGAGCTTTCTATTATGGAAAGCAAATAAGCGTGCTTTGGATAGGGGCTTGAGGTCTAGTTAAAATGCAAGAAATAATGCAAGGATAGAATTAGATACGATGCCGAGACTGCACTACGAGCCAACCACTATAATGCATGATACAGCATATTAGAGGTCTCCCCTCCCCCCAATGGTCTGGCCGATCATTATAACGTGATCATCAGTACAGAGCCAAGGACAATGGATTGAGCAAACCTTTTATTCATTAATAGAAGACGAGAGGTAAAGCAAGAAGAGTTCCAAATAGAGAACGAAAACAAAAATTTGGAAGGTCACAGTGTCGGGGAGTCGTTGATTTTTAGATTGCAATTCTGAGCAGAAGCTGATTACCCTGACTGAAATGATAACAATTCAACAGTACGAAGGACCATTGAGTCACTTCAAATGGCAATAACTAAACGAATATGCCAGTGCAAAGGCTTGTCACATGTCATGTCAATGCAACGTAGCCAACCGAACTCGTCAATGCCATATTTTCCACCTCAAATCCTACCGTACAAGCATATTTTAATGCGATGGTACTCAGAATTAAATATTCAAGGATCTGAAAATCGAATATAACCAAGAGGCTGGGAAAGCAAGGAAAGCTGAAACATATCATTAAATGAGTTCGATATGGACTGTTGACTTTCTAGTGTGGCAGAAATAATTAGAGTACTTTTAAAGTGGCATAATCCTACTTTTCTACTTACGAAAAAGCGGACAACAAGCCTCTTTTGTATCTCAAGAGCAATTAAGTTTAATTTTCTCAGTGGTAAAATAAAGGACGATTCAACACTTGCTGTGGAATTAAGCTCAATTTAGTATAATGGCTGGCTCGAGGAGAAAAATGGTCTGGCGTTAAATGGCAAATTCGAAGACACAACAGAGAGAGAGATAAGATATGTTGTCATTGTTTTTCATTTTGTCTCAAGTTCCAACTCCTACGATTTATCGTCCATAACATATCGGTGTGCATATGCGAGTTCCGGTACCTATTCTCATTCATTCCAAAAACTACTTTTCTATAGCAAAATGCCACCTCGTGTTCAACATAGAGACTCTGCTTCGGAATCAGAATCTAAGACGGGAACGACATCTCGAGCCGCTAACAAGGCCAGAAATGCTGTTGCTCAGGCTGCTCAACTCGAGCTTCTTTCGAAACATATCCACTCAAATGGTCCTAAGGATAAACCCAAAGTCAACCCTTTGGATTTTCTTAGTCTCGACAACGAGGCTCTCCATAAATACAATCTCAAATATGGCATGAATTTGCCAAAGATTCAATCGGTGAATGAGAACATACTTCTGTCTGAGATTGGAAAGAAAACTTACAGTGCCATGAAGGCGGTGTCGCTGGGCCGTATTTCGAAACCGGAGTTTGCTAGCCATGTGCATAAACATTTCCTTGCAGCTCCTTGTCGTGAAAATGAGATAGTGGCCAACTTCATGTACAAGGTCAAGAACGAAAACAAAGATTTCAAATTGACGTTGTGAAGAGGATGCATCGTGATGACTTGCGAGTAAACGCAAAACCTTCGCTTCCAGTAGACTTTTCAACATCAGTATCTCATGACCCGCTGGACATTTCGGAAAAATAAGAGAGTCTTGAACATGATAGCCAGAATTCTCCCATGAGCTTACTTGTCAAGCATTTTAACACGCATTCTTAACGAGCACACTTGTCAAGAAATTTGTCTAGCAATCTTCATTGGTTACATTTAATGCTAAGGATCTGATATCAGACTTGTCGCATCTGGTGATGACCTTGAATCTAATCAAGACAACTATACGGAGCCTCAGGTTTGCTGATCACTCAATCTGGCCTAGGATCAGTAAACCGCGGAGAGATTTATCACAGTGAGATTCATAATTACCACTATCCCGAAGATCCTGTGGCGAAACTTTCGAAGTTTTTTTTTTGGCTGCACGATTTTCCCTTCCCCGAGAATGAACCATTTCTGCAAGAAATGTAAGTTTGTTATGTGCATTTTGACCGCAGCCCGACATCGCAGTACGGTTCGATACGAATTCTGAGTGCGTCCATGTTCAATAGTGAAAACTGAAGTAGAAGAGCGGGCAAGAGGTTGCCGTCCTCAGATATTCGTAACTAAGATGATGCACACCTTGCATCACACAGATCCATCAGTGTATCAGCGCCTATTATGCTAGTACATGATCACTGTCCCTGGCGGGTACATATAGTACTTGGTTGAAGGCCATGTCCCAAGAAAAAACCATACCCCTCAAGACTCTACCAGTGTTCATGGCCGATATAGCACATAGCGCCAATTTTCCGCTTTACAACTTTTGTTAAACGGACCGAATTCAGAACTTGCATCACATAAGGTTTCACGCCTTGAGGCTTGTCATTCTAGTTGTCATAGGGTCTTACATTTCTATGTGTGTGTGCGTGTGTGTGTGTGTGTGGACGATTGTGTGTCCATGTGTCGCGCTTGTCTCACTTCGTAAGTGCAATTTATGCTGACCGATTGGTGATCGATTGCTGTTCCCGCTATCACTCAAGCGACATTATACGGGGCAGTAACGCTCGCAAATTTAGTGAAGGAAGAGAAGAAAAATAAAAGAAATTAACGGGCCGTACCTGGCGATTGCATTCCGTGATGAAGCAGCCGCAGGAGATCACAATTACAAACCAACAGAGATGGTTGCATGAAGATTGGATGGCTATAATAAGCGGGATATATTTTTATGTCAGTAGCATGTAAATCCGTACAATTTGTCATGTCGCAGGTAGGCCGAACTTGAGGGAGCAAAAGCCACCGCCACTATTGAAGTAGTTAGACAGGGTCTGTTGGCCCCAAGGCTTTAAAGTATTTGAGTAGAGAAAAATACCAATGAATACAAAATATGAGAATATCATAGGGAGGTGTTAACCACAATGTGGTTATCTTCAAGGCAACTTCGGTTGACTTTGCCATCTGTATCGGTGGTTGGGTCGGCCAAACAAGGCTGGAGAACCCCGCTTAAGTACAGCATGCCAGATAATTAGGAGGTGTGCATATGCATATCTTTCATGAGCCACCTGTGTATCGATCCCGAACTCAATAAGGAACAAATGCACCTCAACACCATCCCATACGCCGCAGGATCCCATCGCAATTTGGGAAATCCACATTCAGCATGGTTATCAAGACTTTTCAGTAAAGATTAAAAACGCGAGCTTCTGGTTTCTTTTTTTCCCTACGTCGGTTCAAGAACGATGCGTCAAATCCCGACACGTTGTGCACATTCACCCGAGCTTCACCTACTACCGCGAAGCAGACCTATACCAGCCTGCACTGTGTCGCACATTGACCTCGAACTTGTTTACCACTTTTTCCCAATGAATTCTGCAACCATTGCTGTCCATTGGCATGACGACAGCCAGCCAGTATATTCGGTAAGCTTGCAGCCAGTACATTATGCCAGGTCACAGCGTCTAGCCACCGCAGGGGGAGACAACAACGTTCGTGTGTGGAGCATCAAGTATGAATCTTTGGCAAATCTCGAGGAGACTTCTGTGGAATATCTTTCCACGCTCCGCAAACATACCCAGGCGGTCAATGCGGTCAGATTTGACCCCACAGGACAAATTCTTGCTACTGCCGGTGATGATGGCATGCTTATTTTGTGGACTCGTGCTGATCACATTGTGCTGGAGTTTGGCCATCATGACGATGATGTGAAGGAATCATGGGTGGTTAAGCTGCTTAATAATACACAACTGGAAATCTACGACATTTGCTGGTCTCCAGACTCCAAGTATATTGCCACAGGTTCCATGGACAATATCACCAAAATCTACAGTGTTGAGGGCCAGAAGCTATGTGAATTGGCAGACCACTCCCACTACGTGCAAGGTGTGACTTGGGACCCTTTGAACGAATACTTGGCCACACAAGGAGCAGACCGAACTTTGCATATTTACTCATTGAAAGAGAATGTCGGAGAATTTCCGTTTCAGCTTGTTCCTACGCTGTTCTTCAAGGTTCTCAGGGCAGAGCTCCCCTCATCCAAGTTGCTGACTCCTGGATACACTTCGTCTGGACTGACAACGGAAGCAGTACTTTCCTCCACAGAAGGCTCTCCGCGGTCCCCGCCTACCCTGGTTAAAACCATGAGTCCACCATCCCAAAAGCATGTGCATCAGGTATTCACATCACCAAAACGCAAAACATTGCCGAGCGAATCACTTGCGGCTGTTATTCCAAGTACGGGAAAAGCGCTCAAACGCTTAAAGCGCTCTTCTCTCCTTTACCATTCTGAAACTTTGCAGTCGTTTTTCCGAAGACTTGCATTTTCACCTGATGGAAGCCTTCTACTAACACCGCTGGGTATATACAAGAACGACGACAATACCGACGACAAGGATACCCCTGATTCCACTTTCCTAAATACTGTGTATATTTACACTCGCTCAGGTTTGAACAAACCTCCAGTATGTCACTTGCCGGGACTTCCGAAACCCGCTGTTGCGATATCGTTCAATCCGATCACATACGAAGTGCTGCCTTCGTTGGAAACCATGGCCTTCAAGCTTCCGTACAAAATGGTGTTTGCTGTGGCCACTCAAGATTCTGTGTTCATTTATGATACTCAGAGCTTGCGTCCTATAGGATCACTGTCCAACCTACATTATTTAACTATCACTGATCTCTCCTGGGACAACGATGGGCAGCATATAATTGTCTCTTCAGCAGAAGGATTTTGTTCAGTCATTGGCTTCGAAGAAGGAATTTTTGGAACACCTTATGACAACATTGGAACTGCTACTGAAGATGAAAAAAAAATTCCAGAAAAGGAGGCAAGAGTAAATAATATGATGGACACGGAAAGTACGAGTGACAACCGAAGACTGGGACAAATGGAGCAAAAATTGGAGCAAAAATTAGCAAAAGAACTATCGCAGGAGGTGGAGCTGTTAAATCGAGCAGCACCAAATTCTCATGTTGAAATTAGTGGCCCAATCATGGTTTCGGATAAAGACACACTTGAAGAAGATCCAGAATATCAAAAGCAGTCGCAAGTTCTGGAGCCGGTTGCGTCCACCTCTTCAAACACATTGGTTACTCCTTCATTACTTTCACAATTTATGGCTGAACCAGTTACTGCAAGTCCTCAAACAGCTCAAACTGATTTTCTGAATGAGAGGGAACAGGAAAAATCAAAGGTGGCTAAGAAAAGACGAATCACGCCAACTCTTGTCAATACGGAATAAATAAAGCTAACTCCAAAAAGGGGTGAGTTCTACACTTTTTTTTTTTTTTTTTTTTTTTTTTTTTTTTTTTTTTTTTTTTTTTTTTTTTTTTTTTTTTTTTTTTTTTATGTTGTTTTATTTTTTTTTTTTTTTTTTTTATTTTTTATTTTTTTTTAATAAAATTTTTTT
>Ga0160505_100207_pt1 | contig 42133 bp, 19 predicted proteins | sample DIDeMG_FD_108225 | JGI IMG/M metagenome (GOLD analysis project Ga0160505, IMG submission 108225) | Enriched chicken feces microbial communities from UW Madison campus, WI, USA - DID2874_E49_Stillage MG | ecosystem: Host-associated > Birds > Digestive system > Large intestine > Fecal ... | reverse complement strand
GTTTGTTGCTTTGGTAGGCCCTTCTGGCTGCGGCAAGAGTACTTCTATCAGTTTGATTGAGCAGTTTTATCGCCCATTGGCAGGTCAGATTCTGCTAGATGGTGTTGATATCACTTCTCTCAATGTTAGTAACTACCGCAGAAATATCGGTCTAGTGCAACAGGAGCCGGTATTGTACCAGGGCACAATCCGTGAAAACATTCTCATGGGGCTGGGAGACTCTGACGCAGACACGATTCCTGAAGAAGTCTTGTTCTCCGCTGCGCGCAAGGCCAATATCCACAACTTTATCATGTCGCTTCCCGACCGCTACGAGACACTATGTGGGTCCAAGGGTGTGCTGCTTTCTGGCGGTCAAAAACAGCGTATCGCTATTGCGCGGGCTCTTATCCGTGATCCGAAAGTGTTGTTGCTTGATGAAGCTACCTCTGCACTTGATAGTGAGAGCGAAAAAGTCGTGCAGGCTGCACTTGACGCTGCTGCGGCGGGCCGCACTACTATTGCTGTTGCGCACCGCCTATCCACTATTCAGAATGCCGATAAGATTTGCGTTTTTGACAAGGGCAGAATTGTCGAGGAAGGCACCCATGACCAACTTTTACAAAAAGGTGGCATTTATTCAACGTTGGTGCAAATGCAAGCCCTAGAAGGTAATTAAGCCATTGCTTGTTCGCAATACATGTAGCTGTGTGAATAATAATACTATATATACATCCTTCCCTCAAATAAAATATATAAAGTTCTGAAATTGATTTTAATATCCCGTCGAGCCCAACAGTAGATGGAACCCAAATGAATGTGAATAATAATAGATATTCTTTTACATTAACTAGTCTTGACAACGGGGAAGACCAAGAAATGTGTTTTTGTAACGCATCACCGAGATTCATTAGTATTCTATTATTCGAATCAATTACTTTGTCATTTTTCTTTTATTAGAAATTTCGAAACAGTTGTGTCTGACAGGCCTCAGGTACCAACAGTCGTATCCCAGTAAAAGAAATAAAGATTTATGAAAGCATAACCATAAATAAGCAGCCTTTCAATCAATGCAAAGCCTTTTTTTTTTGTTTTTTGGCTTAAGGATATTTATCAGTCACCCCTAAATATGCATAGAACGAAATTAAAGGAGTAGGCTTAGAAAAAAACTGAACATATGACTTTGTTTATATGTCAAAATGTGCACAATGGGGGGTTGCTTTTACCTTTTTCTTTTTTTTGGATGGAAGAATAGGAGGCTCATATTTTTAAGAGGCATTTTTTTCTAGCATTTTGCCAGAGGCCATAAGGCAGATCAATGAAAACAATACAGTGTTGGTATTATCTCAGCCCGAGAATCATTAAAGCGCGCTTTGCAAAAAAAAAAAAATATGTATATATTAATAATAAAAAATAGAGAAATTGCTCAGGTTATCATTTGATACTCAAAGTCTAAAAACTACCTCGCCACGACTTTGAATTGGCTAAATAGTCTAGGCTGGCTAAATCATGGGTAGTGGGTATTGGTGATGGGAAGAAAGGAATGGGCGAGATAGTTTGCAGGGCAGGCCTGCCAACCGGTTTGTTACAGGTTTTTTGTACATTGTCAAAAAAAAAAAAAAAAAAAAAAAAAAATTTTAATTTAATAAAAATTAAAAAAATTTTTTTTAAAAATAAAAAAAAAAAAAAAAAAAAAACCAAAAATTTCAAATTAATAAAAATGAATAAAATGTTTCTTGAAAAGTATTGACTTGAATGGTATGTGCGCAAGTACTGGCGTATCTCCAGTTACAACATTTACATTGCCGTGAGATCCTTTGCGGTGGTGACAGCTCCATAAGCATGAATGGTGTCGGGTCCTATTGTTACATCTGAGGGAGGCAAACCCTCAAACCATGTACCTTTGAAAAATTTAAACACGCAGAGAGCAAAAATGAAAGACACTTATCTAAGATATAAACAAAGATTGAGTGAACTCCTTTGTTTCATTTATTTACTGACTATATTTACATTCTCATTTCCATCTCCTTTATAACAGAAGCCTGTTCCTTAGCGAGAGAAATATTTATACTTTCTTCTACTCATTCTCCCGTTATTGTTATTTGCAATTATATAGTTGTAAACACTGTTTCTGTGCACACTGTTATATTAACCTTTTTTTAAAAAAAAAAAAACTTCCAATACTATTAAAATTAATCATGTCTACCGCAGCTCAAAAGTCGCTTAAGGCTTTGCCTAACCTATTTTCGCTTGCGGGCAAGTCGGTTGTGATCACTGGCGCTAGCGGCGGTATGGCTACGGCTGTTAGCCGCTACTTGCTAAACGCTGGGGTCTCGTCGCTTGCGCTTATTGACAAGTCAAGCGCGGGACTTGCAGATACAGCCAAATTTCTGTATGAAGACCAGCAGCAGCAGCAGGAATTAGCCCTTGCATCTGCCCGTACCATTGGCCTCGGCAATGCGGTCCCGACCCCCCAGTCTAGCAAGATCACGACTTGGGAGTGTGACATTAGCAGCCAGGATCATGTCCGCGATGCAATGCAAGCAATTCGCACTCAAAATGGTGCCCCGCTCAATGTGCTTGTCAATACTGCCGGCTACTGCGAGAACATTTCAGCCCTAGATTATCCGGGCACCAAGCTTACAAAGTTGCTTAGTGTGAACCTTGCCGGCGCCATGATTGTTGCCACGGAGTTTGCCCGCACGGTCATTTCTGACCTTGATATGGACACCCACGCGCGTCAAATGTCGAACCTTGATGTGCCCGCCGCAACAACACCAGAGACCGAGCTCTCGGCGACTGATTTGACTGCGCGCTATCATAATCAGCCATTCTCAACCTCAGCATCAATTATTCTAATTGGCTCAATGTCCGGTAGTATTGTTAACTTTCCTCAATTGCAGACCCCCTACAACATTAGCAAAGCTGGTGTTATTCATCTGGCCAAGTCGCTAGCGTCCGAGTGGTCGTCCTATGGAATCCGCGTCAACTCTCTTTCACCTGGTTACATTTTGACACCCTTGACACGCGCCATTATCGAGGCCGAAGGTAAGCTCAAGACCCAGTGGGAGGCTCAGATCCCCATGGGCAGAATGGCAGACCCAGAAGAGTTTGCGGGTCCCGTCATCTACATGGCCTCTGATGCGTCGTCCTACATGACAGGCTCTGATGTTATCGTTGACGGTGGCTACTGCGTTCGTTAAAAGAATCAAGGAGAACAAATATAAAGTGTTTAGAGTGTGTACACATCCTAGATCAGCATGCGGGGACTGATAGGCGCTATAGTAAAACATCTCCACATGATATACATGAAGGTTTTTATGTAATGGTTTTATACGCATATATAAAGTATATATATATTTTTAGTAAGCGCTAGGGCCACTCTCATGGGACCAAACGCCAGCAAAGAGAACAAGATCAGTTATCAGCATAACAGTAGAGGCTAGATCGGATCAGAAAATCTAGGACACATATACATTGATGAGCTTTTATTTTTCATTTCACTGTTTCATTTGATACAAGATCTTGAATATTTTTTTTTTTACTCATCGATATATATATTATATATATATACGTTTTTTTGCTCCGTGATTGGCGTTTTTTTTTTTTATAGCCAACAGACAATTGCACGCTTGCGTCGCGCTCAGTAAATTTTCTTCTTCTCATCTATACTGAGAGCGCCAGCACCACTGTTAACAACCAGCAGCAGACCACCAATGATACTCAGAATCTGAAAGTGTTCGTACTTTAGAAAATCGTAGATCGGGTTGCTGCTGTCAAAGTTCCAGTACTGGTTGCTTGTCAAGTTCCGGTACAGTAGAATGATAACAAGGACTGCTGCAGACAGACGAGCCTTGTAACCAATTACTACCAAAATGCAGGAAATGAGACCAATGGTGATACCAAAAGAGGTGCCAAAGGTAAATCTCTCGTTCATGGCGTAAGCAAGGAAAAGCAGGATCATTAGAACACGGCCAGCCAACTGAAAGTACTTACTGCTATCCTTATCCTCCATAAGCGGCAGTCCAGGCAATGATAGCAGTCTGCGGTCGTGGACAAACGCGTCGGAGACGACCATAAGGAGACCTCCAATGACCGAAAGGTTTCTGACGAAAAAAGAAAAATTGAAGAAAAGACCATACATAAGAGCCTGAGAAACCACGACAAAGAGCAGCGAACCGACACCAGCAATGAGCTTCTTATGCGTGATAACGGAGATTGATCCCACGTACATTAAAACGATATTCAGCGCAAGAAAGAGTACGGTGATGAATCTGGGGAAGCCGCGAAAAGACCAGATGTAAGACACCTGATCCTCCCATTGACTGAAAATACGGAAACCATCTTCAAAGAAAGTCGCAACGATGAGAGAGCGACCAAGCACGGGCAGGTATGGTTGGATCGGAGCGCCAACTGTACCCAGAAAAGTGTCAACTTTCTCAGAGTAGTGCTGAAGCTTGTTGAGGAAACCCTCGTCGGAGGCTGTGCTGTCAAAGTAGTTACTAGGGCTGTACTTTGGGTTTCTTCCATAATCGCCGGGGCCGTCTGAATTGCCTAAAGGCAGCGAGTAGTCATTGTTTTTCCCGAGGGAGATGGGCATTGAGTGGAATCTGCTGGTTCCTCTGATAGACATTTTAGTAGATGATTTGCTGATCTGTTGCGGAGTACGTTTGTCCAGAAAGTATGGTGGAAATGTGGATCTTAAAGTCGACTCGAGGTAGCTGCGGGGTGGAGGATCGCGGAGTAATTGAGAACAGGATGAGAGTCGAAGATGAAATAATTGGAAAGAAAAGAAAAACCAATAAATAAAAAAAGAAAAAGGAAAAAGTAAAAACAAATAAAATGGAGAAAGAAAGGGAAAAAAAACAAAATCGAGGTGTTGCTATTTTTTTATTTTATTTTTTATTTTTTTTTATTTTGTCAAAGGCTTTTGAAAAGTCGAGTAAAAAGTTCTAGAACGGTAACCTTTTTAACAAGTTTTTGGATCCCAAATTTACATGGCGGGTGAGAGCGACAGTAGTTATAAAGAAATGGGTATTCCCAGCACTGTAATGGTTTTAACCAGTGAACATAGTTGAGCAGATCATCACGGTACTGTTGGTTTTATAAACACAAAGCTATCATGGCGACACAATTTATAAAGGCTTGTCGTAACCCCTAATGCGCATTTTTGGGCACAATGTCGACCAAACACTACTGAGTGCACTAACTACTGTGCTAGTGTTTTATATGGTGATGCCGTTGTTGCATTGGCCAGCCTGGCCTCTAGGCATTGTCTGGGCTGGGGACCTTACCAGTCTTCCTACCGGCTTTCTGACTTTCTAATTCACAGGCACATTAAGAATTCTAAAAACCCGCTGTTCTGCAGTTTCAAGCAATTGTCACATGCATGCTAGAAATTCCTGCCCGTCTTACTTGACACCCTGTCATAGAACCATCATCTCTAGCTGTGCCATCGCTACCAAATGGAGTCATCAACAGGACAACAGCAGAGATTCAGAAAAAAAGAAGAAGAAAAGTAAATTGTCCTAGGTAATAAATAGAAAATATTCTTGATCACTTCCGTAATTCGGTAAATGTGTCGAGCAGCTAAGACAGTAGCAGCGGCAAACGTTGCGACGATCATAAATACTGACGGTTTCGGAAGAACTCATATTTGTTCACGTAAAGTCACAGAGGATCCATGCATTGATTCTGCTGTTTGCTTAGATTCCGCTTTCTGTGATCTATGAGCAGCCCATGCAGAATCATAAATAGTAGAATTTTTTCTAGGCTTTCTCGTTCTTTTTCAGAATAATTTTTTTTACCAAGATCGGATTAATCAAGATTCATCATTCAAGGCCTAAGCTCTGATGGTTTTCACCGCGACATTATGATGAAAAAAAAAAATTAAAAATAAAAAAAGAAAATTAAATATACTTGTGTATGATCCACGGCAGCTACTCTACATATCAAGTATCTTTCCACTATGCATCAGACTGTCTCGTTAGATTTGATTTAAACTATGCTTGCTAAATGCTTTAATATAAGTTCAAACTGACAGAAATCACCTTATTCCTACTATCACTTTTTTGATTCTTCTTTTCCAATCATCATCCCAAATATCAAAACAATTCAACCAACTCAATAAACAATATAAATATAATTAACTCAATTTCTATACAAAAAATAAAATAAAATAAAATAAAAATGAAATAAACAAACAAATGAAAATAAAAAGAAATCTATAATCAACCAGAGGTTTCCGCAACCTCAGCAAAGAACTGTCTCAAGACCAGAGAAAGAACATTAGGAAGTTCACGAACATCCTTCACAATCACGTAAAAGTCAAAGGGGAAGTGATCCAAGTATCGGTCAATCTTGAGGTTCATGTTTCCAGACTCGTCTGTCTGATAGCTAACCTCATTGAGATCAAGAATCGACTCCTGGTTGTTGAGGCCATCAACAATAACAAACACCATCATGATGCGCTCCTCGCGAGCACGGCGAACCAGGCGGCGCAGAGTGTCATGATCTTCGCACACACCATCAGAAATAATGATTTCGAGACGCCATAGCTCAGCAGCATTATGCGATGCAGCACTACCAACACCAGCCTCCTCAAAAAGTCGGATAGACTTTTCAACTAAAGCCTTAACGTCAGTACGTTCTTGCTCGAAGCCAAACCACTGTAGAGCGTGGGCACCAGATTCAGATGAAAATGGCTTCTCAAAAGGATGAACAAGTTGAGTGGTTTCACCAAATCTGGCAATGGAAAGTTGACCAGCTTCAAGTTGAGTCAAAGCCTTAGAAATGAGTGCAATTGACTGGAAAGCAAGTTTAACAGACTGAGACTCGGACATAGACTTAGAATCGTCAACGGCAATCATCACTTGGTATTGACGCTTGCTAGGCTTGGTACGACGCATCCAGATCTTGTCCTTCTTGAACTGACTTGCAATGTAGGGAATGATTCTCTTCATGTTCAGTCTCTTACCAGTCTTGAAATCACCGCGAAGTTTTGTGGCTTGGGTAGGTTCCAAAATCAGTCTCAATTGCTCACAAAGAGCCATTGCGGACTCCTGAGTGATCGACTCGTTCTCGCGCCAAAGTTCTCTGGCATCTTCCAAAGAACGAGCTGGCTCAAATCCAGACTCAGCAACTTCAAAGTCGACATCAGAATCGAGGTCGACATCAACATCTTCCTCATCAAGGTCCATCGCTTCGCCAGCAAGACTTTCACCAATCTCTTCATCTTTCTTGCGCTCGCCCACGACAGAACCAGCAGTTTGGGGTAGATCACTGCTTTCTTGACCGGCGGGAGGTTCAGTCTCGCCCGTTTCTAACATATCCACCTCATCGACCTCATTGGCCTCAGGCTCCTCGTGATTTTGAACCTCCTCATCATCTTCAATAGCCTTGGAATCATCAATCTTCTGGATTTGATCTTGAGAAGCAGCACCAAGAGCCTGAGTGTCTTGAGCAGAAGAGTTTTCAGAATCAATATGCTCAAACTCATCAGGCCGCTCGTTGGCACCTTGATCAGCAGAGTCGTCCTTCTCGGAGGCTTCCTTGATCTCTTGTTTGCGCTTGTGGAATTCCTTAAGCGCATCACCAAGCTGCTTCATGGATTTCTCAACATCCTTTCTGGCTTGATCATCAGACTCCTTCTCCTCTGTCTTTTCCTGATCTTCCTCGGGCTTTGCAGAACTTTGGCCACCTGAAGTTTCCATATTCTCCTGCTCCTGCTCAGCCGACTGCTCACTGCCTTCACCTTGGTTGGTGGACTGTTCTTGGGTGACAGCGTTCTCATCGGCATCAGCAGCATCCTCCTCATCAGCTTGATCAGGACCATGCAGACCTTCGGTATCAAACTTCATGTCGTTCTCAGTATCTTTGGAAACCTCAGCTTCCTCACCTTCCTCAGGCTTGGGCTGACCATCCTCTTCCTGAGACTGTTCATTTTCATCACCTTGACCTTCCTCCTTCTCGGCGTCAATGTCGTCATCAGCAGGATTATCATCAAGGTCCATTGCATCAGGGTCAACTTCCTGATCTTCTTCTTCTTCATCGCCTTCTTTCTCTGCCTCGCTCTCAGCATCCATACCGTCTTGCTTGTTAACCTCGTCGTTTCCCTCCTTGTCGTCACCACCTTCGAAGTTTTCATCTTCAACATCAGGCATATCAACATCATCTTGATCCTTGTCGTCACCCTTGTCGTCTTCATCATCTTCGCCATCCAAGTTCATATCTTCAGGTAGTTCCAGAGTTTCAGTCTCAGGAACCTCAGGTTCCAAATCTTCTTTCTCTTGCTGATTAACATTGTCTTCTTGCTCAGCAACATCTTCTTCTTCCTCAGCATCTTCATCTTGTTCATTCTCGTTGTTGCCATCTTCAGACTGCTTAGGCTCGTTATCATTTTTAGCTTCATTTTCGTCTTCATTAGCTTCCATGTCATCGTCGTTGGCGCCTTCAGGGACCTGATCAGACTTCTTCTCCTTGTCTTTGTCGTCTCCCTTCTCGTCCCACATCTTCTCATCGACAGCATTAGGATCGAGATCGTCAACGTCACCGACTTCTTCATCAAGCTCGTTTTCGTCATCTTCGTCGTCGTCCTCCTCATCGCTCTTGTCTTGGTCAGAGGCGTCTTCAAGATCACCGGCGCCCATGTCGCCTTCGATGTCAACGGCATTGTCGTCTTCATCATCATTCTTCTCATCCTTGTTCTGATCCTCGTTATCCTTCTGAGCATGTTCAGAAAGATCCTCGTCATCTTCAACGTCATTGGAGTTGTTTTGAGCACCAGAACCGTCACCAAGGCCAGTACCATCCTTAGTGGCACCAGAGTCTTCTTCGTTAGATTGCTCTTCTTGAGGACTGCAGAAACCATTTTGAGCAAGAGTTTGCAAGGAACGCATCAAAATAAAAGCACCCTTGTTGGTAGTAGTAAAGTTATGAAGCATTCTGCTTTCAACAATACTACAAAGTTCATAGTACTCGTGCATAAACGGAATAGCGGCACCAAGCAAGCTGAGAGACTTTTGGAAATCAGCTTCATTTGAAGACGAGGCGATATACTTGGTGATTTGAATGGCCTTTTGAATCTTATCACTAAACTGTTGTTGACGCAAAGTACGGCAATAGTTAATCAACCGAGACTGAGACAATTGCAGCCAGTTATCAGATTCCTGAGAGATGTTTTCCTGCATAATCTCACGACTTTTCTGGACTAACACAAGAACAGAATCACAAATGTTACAGAGAATCTTATCAAGGTCAGCCAAAGAGTACTTGGTGGTAGAGGGAGTTTGAGTCAAAGATAGAGAAAAGTCAAGTCTATCATTGATCCAAGAGGTAATCATTTCACCAATGAAAGCAATCTTGGAATACTTGGTTTGCCACTTAGCCAAACTAGAAACCAGAGTCTCAAGCTCAGATCTGACAGACAATAATAGATCATTCAAAGACTGGGGCATAACTTCAATAGAGTTAATGTTACTGTACTTGCCCAGTCTGATGGCCAAGTCCTTGAAACGAGCTTCAGTTTCAGAAAAGAGAATAGTCTCGTTGGTGTATTGAATCTTTCCAAGGCTAGAAGATTGGTAGCAGCTGTCAATAGCAAATCTCATCAGTTTGGGTATCCAAGCGACGGTTGCATTGGTATGAGAAATAACATCATTAAACTCAGTGACAACCTTAATCTTATCATTGATATCGAACAAGCCAGTGAAAGAATTAACCACATCAAGCAGGGACTTCACCTTAAAGTTTTCATTGAGAAGAGTATTCAAGGACTTTCTGTGATTAATAATAACAGCAAGAAGATTTTCGGACATGGCTAAACCTCTAGTTAGATCTGTTATGGGAGCATCAGACTCGCACTCAGTAACAGAAACTCTGAGTTTAGGAAGGAGATCCAAAATACGGTAAAAGTACTTGTCGCCATAGCCAACAGACTTGTCAGTAAGAGAAGGTACAGTGGCCATGATACCAGATACAAGCAATTGTTGAGCTTTGATATCAGCACGAACGTTAGTCTTTAAGCCACCACGTCTCAGCTCTTTCAATGTGTTGCTCAAAAGCTTAGACTTTTCGTTTTTCAAACTGGATACTGTGCTCTTGTTGCTTTCGTTCAAAACAGCAGGCGTCTCCTTACGCAAACGGTCCATCTCCTGAACAATGTCATGCGCAAAAGTCTCTATAGACGGCAGAGTCTCCTCCTTAATTGAAATGAGATGGGAATGAAGAAGCTTTGCAGTACCATCAACATTAGTTAAACGAGCAGGTCTTTGCTTCCAAACATCAAGAGTCTTCAGGCCATCCAGGTATTGGGAAATAGACTTATAACCAGGAGTAGAAGCCAAAGTAGTACTGGCACTAGTAGTAGTGTCAGTGAGTTGCTCCATACCAATGTTAATGGTAGGCTCAACAGACTCGCTAATCAAAGCTCTGTATTTCCTCAAAACTTTGTAAAGTTTACCGTGAGACTTCTTTGCACTTTCACGCAGAGCGCTAATGTTTGTGTCCTTCCAACTGGCCAAAAGAATGACTTCGTTGATTTCTTTTTGAAGCGATTTCTTACCAGTTGCAATGTGGTTAGAAATCTGCGTGGAGTATTGACTGTAATAGTTGACCACGTTGCAAATACACTCAGACACTGTAGCCATAGCAGGAATGGCAGTAGCCAAAGAACTGGTATGTTTGGCAAAAGCACGAAGCAGGCGCACTCTAGTCGAAAACTGGCCGTAGGTAGACTGACTGATGAAGATATTCAATGTCTGAACGAGAGTAGGATAAGTAGTCTCGTCAGTTGATTCACCAACCCTGGACGGGTTTTCAATAAGATTTTCAAACAGGTAGAACCACCACTTGCCAATCTCCTTCTTGATAGCAAGCTCCTCGACCTCAAAGAGTTTGGGCCAGGTAGAAAGCTCAAGACGTCTCCAAGAGACGATCAGCTCAGTCATCTCGTTGAAAATAGGCTTAATAGTATAGTCTCTGCTAGTGAATTTCTCCCATTCATCCACGTATGTGTAAAGCTGTTCAACCTTTTGGAGATAGCGAGCAACAGGAGTAGACATAGGGAATGAAAGAATATCCTCACATGCACTCTGAATACTTTGCAAAGTAGCGTGCTCAGGCCACATCTCCAAGAACTTAGAAATTTGAACCTTTAGGCGGATAGCCAACTTTGTCACTCTAGCAGTCTCATCAGGTTTAGCTTGGTGGTAGAAATCAAAAACATCATCATTTCCTAACTTCTGGCCAGTTAAAGTAGCTGACATAGACAAAACAATAGAAGGAAGAATGGAGGAAACATTTTGGGTAATAAAGTTGCTGGGATCATTTTTGGAAACAAGTTGAAGTGACTCACTACCAACAGCACAAATTTCTTGTAAAGAAACAGAAGAGCTATCACCAAAGCTTTGTAAATACAAATCCATGAGCTGGGAGTAATCTTCATCTTGCTTGATACCATTGTGGTCAATTTCAACAACCTCTTCGTAATCAGGGAACATACGAATAAAGTCCTTCTCAGCATCCTCCTCCGTTGTGTCATTGAAAATAGTGGTTTTGCTAGCAGCCTCATTCTCGATTCTTATTCTATTCAGTGACCATTTGTAGTAGAAAGTCTGGTATGCAAAACTAACTATTTCATCCAACTCGGGAGAAGTTTTACCCTCAGTCTTTCCAATCATGTCGACAGCACTCAAAAGAGTAAGCAAAACCTTCTCAGAGGATTGAGATGGAAGAGATTTAATAGACTCCTTGTAAGAAGTGAATGATCTGTAAAGCTGCTGGGTCTGCGACAAATTGACGGGGTTGATCAGGAAATATGGAGCAACTTCATTGTTCAGAGCAGGAAGAGTGATCAAATCAAGACCGAACTTGAGACCATAAATAATGCCATGCAAAATAGAGGTGATATCAGAGTAATACTGGTTGTTACTTTCACTTCTGCCAATGAACTGAGCAGTATTCCGCTGAATAGTTCCAATCTGCTCAAGCTGCTGGGCAGAAAGAACATCACTCTCAATGAACGGTAAGATTACTTCCTTACCAATAGAAGAGCTGATTAGGTTAACCCACTCTTCATGAATAAAACCAATTTGAGATATCTCAGGACGGTACACCGAAGGCACAACAATATTTTGCAGCTCTGGAAGTCTGGATTCCCAAACCTTATCAAGATCAATATTGGGGCAGCCAACAAAAACATCCTTAATACACTCCCAAGACATTTTCATATCTTCGTACTGCTTTGTCAAACCACGAGTACGGTCGTACTCGACGTGTTGTCTAATAGCAGGATCAAAAGGCAAATTGGGAATATAGAGTAAAATCATTCCCAGAAAGACAATAAGCCAGGCCTTACCCATTGAGTTGGGATCGGAAGAAGAAGACATGAGAAGCTTTAGAGCAGGTAAGAAGTTGTTAGTGAATACATCAGCAAGGAACTCGTTGGTAACTTCAGCTACTCTAACACAAATCTTCTCAATATCGTCAGAAGTAAGGCTGTCAACCTTACTGGGAATATCTTGGACATCGACACCATGAAGGCTAATAACTTGTAAGATCCGGCCAAAGAGCATGTCATTAACAATTCTCAACTTATCAAAAGTGAAGTAAGATGAGTTTGTCAAAGTCTTCTCGCACAAAATCTGCAAGTCAGTCATAGCCTGGCTGTGGTCTTGAGACTCAACCTCCTTCATTTCAGAACTGAAAAAAATTAAGTTAGCAAATTTTCATCAAAAAAAAAAAAAAGTATTGGAGTGACATACGTGTAACAAAGCAACTTGTATGCTAGCTTGTTATTCAACAGATCATCAACGTAAGAAAAGTAATCATTACTCTTCAAAGCCCAAAGTGAATCTAAAGATGGGTGATATGGGACGACTATTAAAACGCAAAACAGTTAGTAAAAGAAAGTCGAGAAAAAGATAAAAAATATATAATAAAAAAAGTGACCACTTACAAATATCTTGGTTGTGATACTTAGTCATGTGCAAGGTGGAACCCTCAGAGTAGTAAGCCAGTGCAGAGAGTTCATTGACAATTTCCTGTCTATTTCCAACACTCTGTGATGAAGAAACCTCCAAGATCTGTGAAAGCATCCGGAAACCATCCTTGAAGAAATGCCTTCTCTCTGTAGTGAAAGAAAGAGTGGCTTGCTGAAGCTGGTCAATACCAGATTCAAGAGATGAAATAGCCAAATCAAGTTCATCATTAGAGGCAGTATGAGAAGTAGCATCAGAAATTGTTTGAACAATCATTGAACGCAGAGACAACACTGTGTCTAATGACTCAACAAAAAGCTTGGTGGAGATTTCATCAAACTTTTGAGCAATTGTGGTGATACGTTCGTAACGATCCCAAGCAATCTTAGAAACAGGGCATTGAGGCTTCCACTTTTGCCAGATAGCCTGCATAGAGACACCAGAAGTCAAGACAAGTTGAGAGCCGAATTCAGAAATAGCTGCATGGAGCTTTTCAAAAACACTAGCGTAAATCTCATTACTCTGGTTTTCAGAGTACCACTCCTCAAAGAACTCTCTGTAAATATGAAGTTGACTCTCATCAGTGGAAGAAGCAGCTGTGAGTGCAATCAAGTCAGTAGCAATTTGTTGTAACTTAATCAACGAAGTAATATCGAAACTGATCTTAGAAACATTAACTTCAAAAATCTGTTTCAAAACACTGTTGCTAAAGTCAAGGATGGACTCAATGATCTTGTAAACATCAACTCTAGCAGCGTTCTTGAGTGGCTTTTTGACATGAGGAGCGGCAGCACGGTCTAAGTAAGATAGAGCAGTAGGCTTCAGAGACATGACGTTCTGTCGAGCACGTTCAAGAGCTTGAGAAGTAGAGTACAAAAATGGGACAGTAAGCAAAAGCATAGCAATATCACCAGTAGTAAGACCATTTGATGTGCTGCTCATGTGGTATGAAAAAAAACTGTTGACAATTGGATTGAAAGTGCTGGTCTCAACAAGGAAAGAAGAAAGGCCGTACTTAGCAACAGCACTTTCACCAAGTTCCCTGACAGCAGCGTGGATTTGGGAAGAGTTGATAGTATTCAAAAACTCAACCAAAGCAATAACCTTTTGCTTTTCCTGCTGAGAGTATGATCCAAACTTCTTGATATTGGAGCACCATCTATCGGCATATGGAACCAAGCTTTGGGGGAAGAAGTTAAACTGAGAGTTAACAACGAAGTGGTCGTTGAGAGACTCACTAGCAATATTACTATCCTCAACCAAAGAGAAAAAGTGCATGATAGCGTCTTTAGAAGGAACAAACTCAGAGACAGAGGTGCGGACAATATCACTCTCATCTTCAACAGAATTGGTGTAACTCAAAAGCTTTCTGTCAAAAGGAGTAGCACGAGTATTGAGATCCTCCAAAAAGATTTCAACACCACGATTCCTCATAGCTCTAGAAAGCTCACCATACTTGGGATCCATAGTGAGGAAAAGACGGAAGTTATCATGAGGCTTGACCATCCGAGGCTCACCATTGCTAGAAGAGCATTCATTGACAATCAAACATCCATTAGGCTCAAGAAGAGAGTTCAGACGATCGAGAACAGAGGGGTTGCAAAGATTGGCGTTGTCAAGAACAAGCCAGTGACCATTCTCAACCGCCTTCAGAAGAGTACCATCAAACCATTCAAACTTAGCTTTGTTGGTGTCGCCCATCTTCATAATAATCTCTTCAAGATTCTTTCTGTGACCAGCCAAAACGTTTGATTCAGTAGCCTCCAAGCGACCACAAAGTGCCTTGAGAGAGTCAATGTTGATCTCAATAGAATTGATTATATTCAAGAGCTCCAAAGCAGAAGAATTAGAGCTAGAAGAAGCATCGATAAAATGCTTGCAGCTAGCTTCGATACAGAACTCCTTGATCTCATCAAAAATGACAGATACCTTTTGGTTGTAATCGACTTGATCAAAACCACCAAGCAGATCCATGCTATCAATGTCACCATTCATAGCAAATTCGTGAAGCTCAGCTCCAACAGTCTGGGCCAAGAACCGGACCAAGCTCGTTTTTCCTGAATTGGAAGGTCCGACTATGATTAACGGCCAAGAGTGAGTGAGGCAGCTAATGGCAGTTTCGAGAGCAGGAGTATTACACTGCAAGGACTGAAGGTTGGTGTAAATAGGTTCAACAAAAGAGTTGCGCTCGATGACAGAATGGCCAGCCTGAATAAAAAATCTTCCAAGCTGCTTGAAGGTGGAAGTTTCTCTCACTGGACCAAAGTGCTTGGCATACAGCTTCTCAACCATGGCACGATCGTTAGGAGTACGGAATCTGTCCTTGACAAGAATATTGAGAAACTCGTCAGGGCCATAACCGGCATCAAGAAAACTAGACTCATGGAGAAGACCTAACCATCTCATGGTATCACGAAGATTGAACTCAAAAGGACTACCAAGATGGCCAAAAGATCGCTTAACAGCGACTTCAGTGTCAAGCTCAAGAACGAAATGAATGAGCTTCTTAATAATATCTTGAGAAATATTAGGGAAAAGGTACTGGGAAATCATTTGCAAATCATCCGTAGACAAAACATCAACGTAGACAACAGTGAAACGATTCACAAAAGACTTGGGCAAACCCTTACGGCCACCACCCTGGTACTGGGGATTCTGGGCAGCAAAAACAGTGAAGTTGGGATGGCACTTGAACGTGCGGTCTAACTCAGGAATGTAGGTCTCACCACGATGATCAAGACAAGCGTTGAGACCCTCAAGAACTGACTGACTAGCCAAATTCATCTCATCGAGCAAAACCCACTCACCTTGTTGCATGGCACGCAAGAAAGGAGCATCACGCCAGACAAATTGATCGGCACCGCCACCTTCAGCAGGAGAATCGGAACCAAAAAGATCGATCAGGTCAGTTTGCTCGGACAAATTGATACGAGTTAATGGGTTACCAGAAACCTTAGCAATAGCAGTGATCAAACTGGTCTTACCAACACCGGGGCTACCCTCAAGAAGGATAGGCTTTTTAACTTGCATACCACGCATGACACGAAGAGCGTTGGCAGCAGTAGTAGGAGCCTGAAGGTTAAATGAAACATCAGAGTCATCAGTGGTTCTTTGAATACTAAAAGGGCCAACAGATAGCTTGTCAGCGCTGACAACAACTTCATGCCTTTCACGGTAAGCAGCAAGAAGATCCTTCTTAAGAAGCTTGGAAAGTTGTTTGACAGCAGCTTCCTTTTTTTTCTTGAGAAGCTCGGGTGTTTCAGCAAGAACAGCAGACGCATTGGTACCAACAGAGTCAATAAAAACCATACAGGCACCATGCAGAATGCTGAGCTCAATACCAACTTCTTCGTAAGTAGTGGTGATGAAGTTGATCCATGCGAGGATGTCACGAAGAGAGATGACACCTGAAGTAGCATCGCCAGCACCGTACTGTTTGCCAAACCATTCGGCAAAGTTAACCATGGTTCTAGCGTAAGGCTTGAGATCCTCAGGTAGCTTGGAAGAAACAATCTGTTCAACATCATCCATGTCCTCCATAGAAGGAACCCAGATTTCAGTGAAACGATTTCTCAAAGCAGGGGAAAGCTCCTTCTTACCATAATCACCACCGGGATTCATAGTAGCGAAAAACTGGAAATCGGGGGCAGCCGTTACCAGAGAATCCATGGAACCCTTCTCAGCAAGCAGTAGAGTCCGCTCGGGTTCAAGAACAGAGTTCAGACGTTCAAGAACAGAATCATCAGCCAACGAAATTTCATCAAGTAAGAAAAAGTCACCCTGCTTGAGAGCCTGGATTAAGCTACCATCGCACCATTCGAAAAGAACCTTCAAGCGAGTTTGCAGATTACTGATTTCCTGAACCTCACCAGAGTCGAGAGACTCTTTGTCTGTAGCGTTATAAACAGCCAACAATTCTTCAAGATCGTCTTCGGTGCTGTTAAGAACCTTTTGGAGATGTTCCTTCAACTTTTGCAAGTTTTCAGATCGGTTTCTAACAGGGCGCTGGGCACCAATAATATCACCAGTTTCCGTATTCTGATGAGCATTGACAATATGAAGAGGCTTACCCATAGCATCAGCAAGAACTTGACAGATGGTAGTCTTACCACAACCAGTCTCACCAACAAGCAAAATGGGTTCCTTGTATTTGACAGCTTCAGAAACCAAAACAGCAAGTTTCTTCATACCCTTGGTCCAGACAACACTTTTAGCGCCGCTAATAACCTCAGTAGGCTGAAGAGAGGCGTACAGATTGTCTACGTCAAGATTTACCTTCATGACCTTTTCAATAACCTCCTTGACTAAGACACGCTCTTCCTTCTTGCGAACACGCTCACCAAGCAGCATGTAACCGTTAGCAGCAAGTTGCTCGTAGCCAACAGCTTCACGTCCTGCCCAACGGAATAAATCACGTAAAGTAGCAAAACTGTTTTTCTGTTCAAAGACACGAGTAGACTGTCTTTGAACGGAAAGCTGACGGTAGACTTCAACAATCTTCTTACTGTATGAGGGAGCAATTTTGCAACGGTCTCTTAAAATGGTCTCAAGTTCATCCTCTGGGATATCGTCAAAGTGCAGTTCCAGGAAACGATTTCTGAACGCTCTTGATAAGACCTTACGACCACCATAGAGACCAGGCGGGTTCTGAGTAGCAAAAAGCATAAAATCAGGGTGAGGTCTGACAATCTCCTGGGTTTCAGGAATAAACAGTTCTCGGTTATCATCAAGCAGACGATTAAGAGCTTCCAGGACATCGGTAGGAGCAAGATTCAGCTCATCAAGAACAATCCAGTAACCATTTCTGACAGCCTCAACAAGCACACCTTCCTGAAAGGTGAGTCTACCTTGAGAGTCAGAGACATAAGAACCAAGATACTCTTGTAAGTCAGTATGCTCGTGGTTATTAATACGAACAAACTTGTGGCCAGTCTTCTTTGCCAAAAAGTTAATCATACTGGTTTTACCACTCGAAGTGGGACCCTGGATAAGAATAGGGAATTTACCACCAGCAGATGCACGTATCAAATTCAGCAAGTTTTTCTGCACATAAGGAGTGATGATGTAGTCAGGCTGTTCCTGGGACTCCAGTGGGCCAGTTCTTAGCCAATAATGCTGGAACTGAATGTAATCATGATGATCTTGGGGCTGAGGAGGAACCCTTGAAAGTACAGACTTGGGGTTCTTGAGTCTACCCAAAGTATGTTTCTCAATGATGGGGTGTAAGATCGCTTCAGATTTTTTGTCCAAAAGTGTCAGGAAACTCATGCAGAAACCTTCATAGAGAGAACGACGAAGGCCATAGATAGGAGTAATTGTCGTGACGTAGTAAAGAGTTCTTGACAAAGTACGAATAGAGAAATGAGGCTTCTGGTTAGCACCATCAACAATTTTATTGTTCTCTGAAAGGTCTTTAGCCTCAAGGTAAAGCTGGGCAACATCATTGCCAACCCATTCGTCACCAATAGTAAGCTTTCCAATGTACTTGTCAATAATAGAAAGCAAGTCAGCAATATCAGAGTCGGGCGACTGTACATAAAGCTCAGTGAATCTAGAGCGCAGACCAGCAGGTAGATCACGCTTGCCAATATCAGTGGCAGGGTTCATACAAGCAAAAAGTCTAAAGTCGGGATGAGCCTTGATGGAATCAGCGTCACCTTTCTCGGATAAAGTGATAGAAGGATCCTCAACAAGCAAATCAGCAATGCTTTCAAGTGTGTCGGGAGATGCCAAATTAATTTCATCAAGCAAAACCCAGTCACCTCTTCTAACAGCCTGAACCAAAGAACCCTCAACAAAAGAAAAGAAAAAGGATTTTTCGGTTTGCTTAGCCTGAATCTCAAAGTTATTGAGTTTCTGCTCAAACTCTTTCCATTGCGCAATGAGCAAGGTGTGATTGGTCTTGCGGCGCTTTTTGGGAGCTTGTTCTTGTTCATCAGAGATGTTGAGTGCAGAATTGGCCATCTTAATAGCCTCTCTCCATAGCTTGACAGTGTGTGTCCATTTGCCCTTGGAAAAACATTTCGCAAGCATTGCAGAGAATTTCTCGTTTTTCTTCGCCGAGAAAGTAGATTCAAAGATGGTATCAAACTCTTCCTTCAATGGAAGAGCAATCATCTTGGTGTCAATTGGCTTGTAACCACCGAGAAGATCGCCGGATTCAGTTTGCTGGGAAACGTTGATGACAGTTATATCCTTGTTCAGCAAACTAGCTAAATACTGAACAATAGTGGTTTTACCAGTACCAGTTTCACCAACTAAAAGTGTGGGCTCCTTCATAGAGACAGAAACACCAATCTGTTCAAGCAGACGGAGCGAATGGTTAGTATTGGCAAACTTAGCCTTCTGAGCAGCAGCTTGTCGAGATTTAGATTTGCTGACAACGGCGTTCTTAGAAACCTGCGCACGGCCAACAATAACATGATCATTAGTCTCAGCAAAAGATGGAATATGCTTCTGCAGAAACAGGCTGACTTGATGACTAGGCACGTTTAAGCACTCACCAATCGCCTCAACCAGATACTTGCGGGCAGCAAAAGTTGGTAAGAATCCAGTGAAGCAGTCAACAGCTTCGGCAAAAATGTAATCATAGATAACATTGTCGAGAGGCTGGTTTCCTGAGGTTACGCCACGCTGAACGAGCATATTGTTGACTCTACTGGCCCATTTAATTAAGTCACGAGATGTAATTTGACGGTTCTGCGACGACTTGTTTAATGACATGAACTTTGGTTCAGAGTAGATGCGAGATGCTGTGCTGTAGGTGTTGACAAAGTTTTCGGCATGATTTGACAGTAAAGTGAATCGTTCTCTAATGATCTGCTTCAATTCGTCAAAGGAAGGGTTCTCAACATGAACATGGCTCCACAGTCGCTTTCCGATAATGTCAGGGATGATAGCTGCACCATGCTTAGAATGAGTAGTGCGGATAGTAGAGAAAAGCTGAAATCCAGGTGCGGCCTTAATGGTCTCACCTCTAGACGGAATCAAAAGCTCACGCTTTTCAAGCAAAGGTAAGAGAACAGAAAGAATCTCTGTAGGTGCTTTGTCAATATCCTCAATCAAAACCCAACGACCTTCACGGACAGCTACCGTAAGAATACCCGGTCTCCACTCGAAGGAGCCAAGGTCGTTACCAGTCGAATAAGTACCAACCAAAATCTTTGCGTCAGACTGGTCGCCAAGATGAATTCTAACCATGTCGTCATGGTGGCCAATGTGTTTGGCGGCTTGATCAATGTAAAAAGTCTTACCCGAGCCGCCCTGACCGGTCAGCAAAATAGGCTTTGATGATCTAAGAGATTGCGCTAATTGTTGCAAACTGTTGACAGCGCCTGGAGTAGGCACAAAGTCCGAAGAGCTTTCAGTAGTTGAGATAAGTCGAGGAATGATGACGCCAGCGAGATTGGTGACGACCGGCGATAAATAACTGCTCTTAAGAGCAAACTTGCTGGTTAAAGTGGAATTAGAGTATTGGTTAACAATGTCCAAAGAAGAAGAAATGCGTTTGGCCTCGAGCAATGGCAAAAAGAAATAGTCTGCATCATTTACACCTTCGTAAGGTCCGGCTATGGAGGCTGTATTTTGAATATGAGAATCGATCATTTGCTTTTGGACCTTATCGGATGATTTTAGGTATATTGAGAGAAGTCTAATAGCAAGGTATTTGACGGAGGGCCATGGATGATTTAACAAAGTCTCTAAAAAGGTAGGTGAAACAAATGGGCTGTACGAATCATAGTTGAAAGACACAAACCTGGTCAAAGCCAAGAGAACTTCATGGGTTCCTCTATCACCAAACTGTTCAGTATTTGACATAAAAAAATTGATGATTTTTGTTGAGTTCAAAAAATGCACTGCAAGAGGCGAAATGTCGGGAAATACTGAAATGATCCGGCCAAGAGCAATCAAGGCGTAGAATCCCGGAGTAGGAGGCGATGGATGGTTGAAAAGGCTTTGAAAATTGGCTTCAACATTGGGATCTGAAACCCAGCGGCCAGCAATGTCAGTGAAGAGAGGCTTGTACGCAGATAAAGTCGAAACGGTAGTGGTTTCTTCGAGAGCAAAGCTTGCTAACAGAGAAATTTGGTCTGAATAGTTTGATAGATCATCGCTAAGCTTTTCAAAGGCCGAAGGAATTGTAAAACCAAATTTTTCGCTAAGCTGAGTAAAGACAAGGTGTGCCTTTTCAGTATCGAAGGCTATCGGAGCATCCATTCTGAAGGTGATGTTAGAGTTGGCCTGCGGTTTCATACAAAAGCTGTCTAAAAACAAGCAATACTTACTTTGGAAGTCGCTAAAAAGATTGTATGCACAAAAAAGTTCGAGTATATTATATCCTTGTCAAATAATTAAATAGATGAGAAAATTTTTGATGAGGGCAACTGTATGAAGAGGCTGCAGTTAGTTTCGTGATCTTTGCAAAAGCAATCAGCTTAGCACTTACTTGATATGTAATGTAAGAGAGGTTTACACCTAAACAAACCAATGTTGTCTTAGGAGTAAGTTCAAATTGAAGGGAAGTAATTAGATAGCTTCAGTGATAATAAATAATTATAAACAGATGCTTTTATTCCTCCTGGTGATACTTGTTCTCTCAATCACAATGCCTTACTGAGTGTAAAAAGACAGAAAGTTCAAAAATTTTCATTGTCCCAAGAAAATAAAAATAAAAAATAAAATAAAAAAAAAAAAAACGAAGTTGGGATGTTGACAAATTAATTATGTCATTGAAGCAAAAATAAATAAGATAAAGGACTTGGAACTTGTATACCAAAATCTTAGTAAGGATGAATCATGAGAGAGCGATAAATACTGTCTAAAATTTACGGTTAGGTTCTCAATGAATTTAAAAGTCGTTAATAATCCCTCTTTCTCTTCAGATAGCCATTTAAGTCTTTATTTTGCTTTTCCAGCTTCTCAATCTGTTGAGTTTGTTGCTCTATGATTGCTTGCACATCCTTGAACCGCTTCAGCATCTCCAATTGCACTTGTTTAATTTCGCATTCAAGATGCAATATTTTCGAAGACTTTTTTTTCCAAGCATAATAGGGAAGACAAGAGCGTTTTCCTGGCGGTGAAATGGATGAAGACGTTAATTGACTGCGAGGTCTAAAATCAGAGCCGTCCTGGAATGTCACTTTTCTCCGTTTAGTATCGTGCTCTAGCACTGGTAGTTGTTGACACATTTCTTCATAATCAAAAGGCTTTATCTTTTGTGCTTGTGGTGGCTTTGGCAATAATCGTCTTGGTGATCGCTGATACTTGTGATATTGTTCATTAGTAGCGTAATTGTTATGGTGGTTTCTTTTGGTGTATTCCTCACTAAGCGGCTTTAGTACAAACGAAGGTTGTGATGATGTCTCTATGTAACTGTTGTTTCTATTGCCAAACCTTGATAATGGTGACGAGGGCAGCCTAATCTGAAGACCGTTTCGATTTAGATTTGGGTACTGGTAAGAGTTGAAAGTAAAGCTCTTCTCGCGGTTAAAGCTTCTCTCCTGGCTTTGGTGAATATGAAAATTGTACTGTGAAATAATCAGTTTGGTGCTCTGTCTAGTTTTTGGTAATGAAAAAGTGGTACTAAAGTATACCATGCTGCAATTTGTTATCGCCGCAGCTTACGCAGGCACTCACGAGCTTACTTACATCCTGATAACTCCGAGCGTGAGGCTCAACCCTCGAGGGTGTCTCAATGGGATGATAGTTTGATACTAACTCAACCATAATGACTGCTATAAGAAATGGGGTAAATTTTTTTGAAAGATTATAAGTAACAAAAAAGAATGATGAATAAAAAAAAAATTTTGATAATAATAAAAATAAATAAAAAAATAGTATATTCAAACGTACACTTATATATTTTTGAGAAAAGTGAAGGTAAATAAAAGGTTTCAGGTGTTATCATATCCACAAGGAGATGGCAGCAGCTATGTGATCTTTATTTTATTATCTATATGCAAAAAATTCAAAACATTGTCAACAATAAAGTATAATTAGAGTTCAGATGATCTTCATTAAATGCTATCTATGGAAAAAGTAAACAAACGTCGGCGCACCCAGACGTCAAACAACGCCAAAACAACAATTTGAAACCATAGCGGCTCAAACCATTGTTTATCAATGGCCAATTCTGAATGACATTTCAGTTCTGCACAGAGGACAGCTCTCTGTAGATCCACTTTTAAACCATCTATACAAACAGTCGGTATGAAACCGGTTATGACAAGTTCCACACTCCTTCGTTGGCAACGTGTGGTCCTCATGCAGAATGGAGTAGCAGATAGCACATGCAGCAACTCCGTCAAAATGCATTGTCACGTTGCGCTTAAATAGATCAAGTGAGTCCAAAATAGACCCTCCATTGGTCTTGAGAGCAGACTGGGACGCCAAAATCCACGCACGCCATTGTTTCTCACGAGCACCAACAAGCTGGACACCTTCAAAACTTATGTCTTTCAAAGGGTAAGTATCGGGATACTTGAAGACTACTTCCATTGTCTGATTATCGATAAAGTAGTAAGCAGTGACAACCTTACCGGACTTGGAAATTTGAATTTCCAAGGTGTCGTCGACCAAATCAGTGTCTTGTTCCAGTGCACGACGCACGGTTTCAGCCTTGTTGCGAATAACTAGAGAAGAAATATAAGTCTTTGTGAAGTTTTCAACATCAGTTCTAAGCTTCTTCTTTTTAAGATCCATGAACCAGGTCTTGGCAATACTTCCCAAGTGATTCAAAGCTTGGTAGTAAGTGTTCCAAATACAACGCTCAACATCATTCTCGCCAACCAGATCAATGGATGGATCAATTGACTCAATACTCCACGAGGTTTTATTGTCCTTGCTCAACCCAGCCTCAATTTCGGATGCAACAAAATCAAAAAATATCTCCGCATAACCACCTTCCTTAAGCTGAGAAAGGTAAAAGTTTCTTAATGCAGCAACTGAATTCTCGAAAAATAAGAAGATAGCGTACCATGCGTAAACAAACTGTCGCTTCTGGCCTTCAGTCTTGTTAATTGGGCTATCAAGAATTAAAGATAAAAGTTCGAAAGGCAAAAGATAGCTTTCAACATCAGTCTCCTCAGGGTTTATTGGCTGCTTCAGTAACGCAAATGAGATAGACTTGTCTTTCTGGGTCTTTGAGAGATAAGTCTTGAGTAGCGACAAACCAGTAATTTCTAAATACTTATCCTCAAAGCTGATCAGACTGTAAAGAGGATCGACTTTAAACTCAATATCGCTTGGGATGTTAGACAAAACATTGAGCAAAGCCTGGGATTTGAACTCCTCTAAGCGATTAGTGGCTGCCTCGACGCTGGCAATATTGTCAAGTGTAAGCTCATAAACGCTAGGCGATAGGTTCTCCAATGAGGTTGCAATTTCATCACGACTCTCGGCTAGGACTTCAAGTTTCTTAAAGTAATTTAGCAGACTCGTTAGAAGAGACCCATCGAATGGAGAGCCAAGAGTGGCTACAACAAAGCCAGTTTCAAAGATAGAGTTAAACTGCTCCCAGAAAGACAGAGATAGATCCTTATAAAAAATGACTGCAATCTTTTCATATAGCTGAGCAGTGAGATTAACCAGTGAGGAGTAAGCTTCATCAAACACATCGTCGCCAGTGGCAACATCACTAAGAGAGCGAAGAAAGTTTGTCAGCTTGAAAAATGCTAAGCCAGATTTTGTCTCATCACCAAGCGACAAACTTGAAACAAACAGAACCAAGTACTTGATACCAGTAGAAGCTAGTTGAGAGCCCCGAGTAGTCATTAATGCACCAAGTAGATTGTTACGGAGATTTGTTAAGCCATCAATAACTGTGCTGTGTTTTAATGAATTCAATAAAGCATAAACACCAAGAGCGTTTCTATCAAATTTTCCGACAAGCTTCTTTACTAGATCGGTCGCAACTTCAGAGCTACCAATACTGATAATAGAAAATAGAGACTCCATCACCCGTGACGAGTAGAAAGCCTTAACATCAGTTTTTTCGCTTTCTTTCCAAGCCATCTGAAGAACAGAGAGAGCAGGTTCTTTATCATCAGTTTCAGTGCTCAAAAGAGCACCCAAAGAAATCTCAGGTTTGCCTGATACAGGCGAAAAAAATGATTGCAAAAGAGATCTAATATCATTAGAAACAGCAACTAGAACGTCATAAAGATCTCTGTTGGAGCCATCAACGTCGTAAAACTCATTGGCCTGGTCAATGGTTATGTCAATTAGCTCTCCGGTATAAGCAAGAAAAAATACAATGCTGGTAGATGCTTCAGTAGACAAGCTCTTAAAAATGTCTGGAAACGTGGTTATGATAGCATTGCTGAAAACTGATAAGTTTATCAGGGTTTGGCTGATAAGTAATGTGGAAGGTTCCTGAACCAACTCTTCATAAGCAGTCAGAAACACAGAATTTCCGTAGATAGGAGAGAGCGATAGAGCAGGATGAAGACCCTGGTCAAAGGAAAACTTAAGCTGTTTGTTCCAAATATCCTTAGTATAAATTAATTCTTCGAACCGCTTCGTCTTGTCCTCGCTGGTAGCGGCATTTTCAATAAGACGCTGAGCACGTTCAACCAAAAGAGTCACTTCCTCGATGCTAGCAGTACCAAGCTCTTTGATAATATCATTGGCAAGGCCAGTCACACCAGTAGAATCACCCACTTTGGTAGAAACAGCAAAAGATTCCAGCTGTCGAAGAAGAGCATCAATGTCAGTCTGATGTTCATGAGTTTCTGACGCTTTCCAGAGATTGGTAACAGCAGACTTGCCCTCTTCAGTCTGGAAGTGATAGTAGACGTAAGGCTGATCAAATTTCAGCAGGCTCAGGAGGAGAGAAATAGAAGTCTCCTGATTAGCATCTTTGCTCAAAACACTAGAAAGAAGCTGGTCAAGAACAGAGCTACTGGTGGCTGAGGAAACCAAAGAATCATGAGCAAGAACAGCATTTTTAACAAATGTTTGGGCTTCTGGTGTCAAAATGTCCTTAAACAATTTTGCACTTATGTCAGAGACAAATTCAGAAAGACTTTTGGAGGGGCTCAAAAGACCCTTGAAAACTGGAAACATTCCCAGGAAGTTAGAAAGCAAGATCAAGAGTTGTTCGTTAGATTGATCCAAAGAAACAAGGATTTCTTGAGCTTTCTGAAGAGAATCACTCACTAGTTGAACGTTTTTGGAAACCTTAATAAAGTTACCGACGATACTCAGTAATGTTTCGTTGGTACCATACTTATCAAATGAGTTGAAGACAATATCAACTAACGAGACATAAGAATCAGCCAGGTCAGAAACAGAAATAATGTCATCACCAAATACAGTCAGTGCTTCGAGAACGAATTTGGCCTTAACAGGTTCTTCCGGATCTTGACTCAACAGTTCAATCACTTCCTGAATAAGCTCAGAGAGCGAAGACTTTAAGCTTTCAGACTCAGTCTTTTCAAGGTTAGCAATTGTGAACTTGAAAAAGTTTAAATAGTTGATTGCTGAGGCTGGTGGTGACTGGGGCTTTATGTTTTTTGAAATCTTGTTAAGCTCTACCATGAGAGCTTCTGGAGATTCTTTAAAAATATGAGATGTCTTTTTTCCAATGACCCCAAAAAGCTCAGTCTGATGGATAACAGGACTGGATTCAGCAAAATATGTCTCGCTAATAGCTTCATAAAGTAACTTAATTACCACATGATTTTTGCCCTTGGACGCAGAAGAAACCTTTTCTACTGCAGCCATGAGGTATCCCCAGGAATGAACTGATTGGGAGCCCGTTTCTTGCGTAACAGCTTCGATAGCAGACTTTATAATAGTTTCACTATTTTTATCGGCAGTTGATGCATCAATGTCGTAAGAGTATGGACTAATAGAAGCAGGCAAAATTGACAGAAGCTTTGAAATGAGGGCCCAAAAGTGTTCATGGCGACCCTTGTTACCCTTCTTAATGTAGGAAGCAAGACGCGTAAGAGGGGTTTTCTTTGAAGAAACTGTGTTCCAAACTTCAGGATCATACTGAGTAAGCCGGATCAATGCCTGTAAAAAGTCGACAGCAACAAAGCTTGATGAAGAACTCAAACCTTTGGCAATCAACGCAACAGCAACCCGCTCTTTAACCAAGTCAGCCCAAGTATTTTTTTCTGCAGAAGAAAACAGCTTTGAAATAAGACTTAGTGTTGCCCGAGAAACATTGACGTCGCTAGAATATGAAAATTTCCAAATTCTGTCATCATCGAGAATTTGGCTAAATTTGGGGACTGTCTTGGAGTCGGGTTTGATTTTAGGTAAAACATTGAGAACCAGGTGAGATAACGTAGCAATCCCACTTCGCAAAGTTCTGTAGTATTTGGCTTCAGCTTCTTCTTTCGAGACATATCGTTCATCACTTAGTGATTCAACAGATTCGTGTGCAATCAAGTTGTAAATAAAATCAAGGATATGATCGAGAAAAACAGTGTATAACGATTCACGCTTTTCTGGCGTAGTAAAAACACTGCTCAAAGATTGCTGCGTGGTGGTGGCAACCATGCGATCCGTATCGTAGAGACAAAAGATCCATGAAGGAATTGAGTATTTTAAATATTTCGCAGAGCGTTTACCAAGAAGAGTGCAAATTTTGCCCTGAACTCGTTGTGTCAAGATACGAACAGATCGCGAAGTATCAATTGAAAGCTTAGGGTAGATCTGAGTCCATGCCCAGTGAACATCGTCAGAAATTGCAGGTTCAGGTAAAGCACTCAAAATGGTTGACAATTCGTTGAGGGCTCTTTCCTTGGTAGTTGAATCCCGCTTTAAAAGACCCTTGAAAATCACAACATACTGAGAGTCGTAGATATTTGATGGGTCAGGAAGACCACTAAAGTATGAAAGTGTGACCTCGTTGCTATTTAGTCGATCAGACTGAGAGAATCCAAAACCCGAGAAACTACGATGATTAGTATTGAGAGCAAGTATTGCATGAATATTATAACCATACCCTTGGCCAAACTTGGAAGACATGATCCTAGTGTTTCTAAATGAAGATTTTGAAATTTATGATTAAAAATGAAAATTTTTGAAAAACTCCAAAAACAATGGTAAGAAGGAACACAGATTAAATAGAGAAGTGTGAGGGATCGTGAAAGATATACAAAAGATCCAATATTATTAATGTGTGAATCTGGAAGAAAGTCTGTATATAATCAATTTTCAGACATGGAAAAAAAATTGTAAAAAAAAAAAGCTAAGACTGAAATAACCTAACCCTTATTTTTAATGATGGTTCACACATACGTGAAAACAATGGGTGCGTCATTGTGAATCACCCATCCTTTCTAATATTCCTCTCTCTGAAATTCAGCAGCTTTTAATTTTTCGGTAATCTTATTATACCATTTTTTTTTATTTTTTAAATCATTGCTAATAAAAATTTAAATTTTCATTATAGTTACATAAAACATGATAGAAACGTGTAAAGTTATAATTGCTCACTAAAATTATTTAGTAGATGGCTTCTGAGCAGAGTTACCGGTCAGGTAGTCACTGGCAGAGTTGACCAGATTTTTTGCGGAGTCAATAAAAGATTCACCCTCCTTAGAGGCAGAGTCTTTAGCGTTGCCGGCACTGTCGGCACCACTCTGGAAGAATCCCTTGTTAGAGTCAGGCTGGACGGAGCCAGCAACTGAGTCGGCAGCATTTGTGATGGATTCACCAGCTTTCTCAAAAACACCCTTATTAGAATCGGGCTTGACAGCCTCAGCTGCCTTGTCAGAGAAATCCTTTCTAAAGTTGTCAGACATTGTGATTGATTGGTAGTTTAGTTTGTAGTTGGTTTAGAACGGTTGATTTGTGATGAAGTGTTTGTTCAGTAAAGAAGATGATGATGAGAAAAAAAAATTTGAGGATTTCTGGGAAACATGTCGCTTTTTATAGACAAAAGAATTCAAATAAATTCCATACTGAATTTAGCACATTATATGATAATTGGTACTGAGTGTTTATGGGCACAAGACGGCACGGTGATAATGAGATGGCGTTGTGGTAGAAGGTTTTGGTACAAGTCAACTTATTTGTTGATGTTGGCACACAAACACTAATTATTAGTGAAGGGTGCTGTACTCCAAAATATGTAGTCGTACATTTCAGGAAAACACACTGAATGGAACACTATGGAGAAAACCTTACCAGTTTTTGGTTGCTATTTCTTTTTCTTTATTATATTTCATCTGAAAACCCGTAGATGTGCACATTGAAGTTACGAACCCGCCTGCCACTTATAATTGTTTTGTGGCGTCCTCGGCTGTAGAAGTGTATACTTGAACTATTCTTGTTTTGTTTTGTTTTATCAATGCTAACTCTGTTTCAATGCCCGCTCAACTTCAGTGGTGTATGAGTTTCTGTTTCTCATTAATTATCTAATAGAAAACACAATTAAATCTTAGCTTAATCTCAGTAAACAAGGTGAATACTTAAGCCTACAATTTTTGCTTTTATTTCCAGAGTGATTACTCAACTGTAATACCACAATATTGTTTGCTTGTAGAAACAATGGTTGTGGTTTAATTGTTCAAGGCGCTCGTAAAAGTCTATTATTATTTGCTTGTTGAAAGCGGTTGATCAAATTTGTGAAATTTGAGTTGCATAAGCTTTGTTGTTTTAAATTGCTTAATCTGACTATGATGCAACCTCATGTATGGCGAATAGTTGGTGCTGCATCCAATACTAAAGGTGGCAAAAAAGTAGACTCTCGGTGCCGATGTTATGGATATTAATCTCATCAAACAGTGTCCTTCGAAACACTCAATCCTTGGCCATAAATTGACGTATGCTAAAGGAGCTACCAATTCACCGAGATGCATGAAGGGTTAGGTAATAACAACGGCGAAAACTTGTTTGGAGAGGGGTCCCCTTTGCACCCTGAGCATTATAATATTAAATCTTCTTTGTTCATGTATAACTTAGAGTATATTTACCACCTGTTATACCTATGTAAGGGGTAAAGAAAAAGTAATGGCGAATTTGGGGTAGTGACAACATAAAATAACAATGAAAATAACTGCATTCAGAGTAAAGTTGCGACATAGACTTTTTGTTTACCAGCCCCCAAAAGATTATACTATCACAGCATCATTGTAAAAAAATCTGTCAGAATCATTTATTTACATGACGTTGTTTATACATTGTTACATATCTCGAGGCTTTACTATAAATTTATCTGGATGCAATAGATGCAGAAATGATATTATGGTGTTAGGTTTGCTCAGCTTAGTTAGTTACTAGAGTGTTTTTTAGCTATGACGTTACATGTCAACACTTGCCCCATTTTTGGTTGCAACATGAAGGTCTCAGAATGTAAGGGCAATCAATTTCTTGTGAAGCATATGCTTCTTCTCGATTTGGATCATGGAGTATTAAGGCCAGCAACCAAGGAATAAGTGGCAATAAAACTCACTCAGTTTACTTATAACTATCCATGCCTGTTTTTTAAATGTTTAGTAGCTTAACTCCTTTTGTTAAGTTTTCATTTGTTAACTTCTTGGGTTCCATTGGCTTGGTCACGTTATTATTCGCTAAAACTTTGCAAGGTTAAAAGGTATGGCGTTGTGGTTAGTTTGCCTCTTTGCTGATCATGTAGCAGGTTAAGTTATGTAAGTTAAAAACACACCACAATCAGAACTACATTCGAGTGAGAACCAAACATAAATTTACATACCAACCAAAAAAACTATACATATGTATATTAGTGTAACCATTGCTTTTGAATAGAGTTGTTACTGTTGATCAATGGCTGGTTCAACCATTTACTATTTTCAAACTTTTTGTTTCCTAGTTATACATGTTAATTGCAAATTCTATCTAACCCGATCACGACAACTGCTATAGTTTCTTTCGATTCCTTTATACACGCGTATTGAGAACAAATCATGATTCTTCTATATATGAAAACTTAAAAATCGGAGTGCTTTTTTCTCGACAGATACTGATCGTTACTTGAATGTGGATACATATTTAATGAGGTCATTCAAATGGTGTTACTCTTCAAAGACGATACTGCCATAGGCTCATGACTCGTTTGTCTCCTGTGTCGCTTCGTATAACCATTTATCATCATTCAAAGACTTTGCAATGCCTACAAGCTGTTGTTTCAGAGTATCAGTAATAGCTGTTGTGAGGGAAAAAAAAACTGTTAGCATTATCCTTAAAAGAGCGGTTTTCTTTTATTCTCATTTGGATTTCAACACTCACCTTTATCGGTTGCAAGCCCTGACTGACTCCCGTACTTTTCCAAGAATTCCCACCGGTATTTCTCATTAGCTTCTTTCTCCGTCGTCTCCGTGCTTAGCTGCACATTGGTCTTGTATAAGTTGGAATCACAAAGTTCATCAATAACTTTGTTAGGCGGCAAAAAATCTATATCCCCAGTGTCCAGCGATTTTGTTGCAGTTTTCTTTTCCGATGCTCTACTTGCAGGCGCCAACCGCCGAGTATTGCCGCTACTTGTCGTAGGTTGAGCTCGTTTTCTCATCATCATGCCTGATTTCTAAAAATTATTGTTTTGGATGAGTGATTCCTTCTCTAGCAAATGTCACGAATAACACAAACTGTTGGTCTATATATATATCATGGTTAGTTGAGTATTTACCTTTATTCAGGAGAAGGAAAGGACATACCAGTAATAATCAACGACTGTGTCTTTTCGGATTGGATTCTTAAGAACTTAACTCCTGGAGATCCAGTTGATTCCACTGAGGCACCGAGGAGATCTTCGCAGTTATTTAGCGTAGTTAAAATTTTTGAAGCTGTCGTGACAGGGTCCGAGATATTATGATGCTGGAGGATTTTAGCTCTGCTGCTGTTGTGTTCTGTAGAAAGGACAAGAGACGAAGACACAGGCGCAGGAAGTGTAACGTTAGCTCTTTTTAGAAAGGCTGCAACAGGATCGATCATATAAAATAGAAGGAGTGAATAGAAGTGAAGGCAGACAGTAGTCTGGTTGTGTTGATTAAGTTTCTCCAACTAACGATTTTGATTTTCTTGTAGTGAGGAAGGGGAAATTTAAAAACAAAAATAAAAAACAAACCAAGTGGGAGAATTACTCCAAAGAAACATAGAAAATGAAATTTCGACAACCCCATCATCTCGATCTACAAGCAACAGCTATTATTCACACCAAACCATGGAAGACAATATTAATATCTCACGGAGAGTTGGCTATGCCTGTAGTGTTGGGCTTATTGAGGCTGCCAATAAACTTCCTTCTAACATAGGTCGTGCTCTGCTTGTTCACACACTGATTCACGCTTATGGTTTAATACCTACTTCTGAATCGACTGAAGACTCATCCGAAATCTGTGAAATGATTCCTGTTGTACCGGCTACTATCGACAATCTGGCAGAGTTCCACGATCGTGATTTCATTGAATTTCTATTAGGCTTGGATAATATGGATGAGTCTGATATTGAGGATGCGCTAGATGACAACATCTCTGACTACGAGGACAATAATGAAGCAAATCACGAAACACCACACACGCATATCGTTCCGAAGTCGGCGCTTGATTCCGCACAAACACAGCACCCTCGTAAGCGTAACGAAAAATATGGACTTCAATTTGATTGCCCCTACTTCCAGGGAATTAGCGACTACGTCCAGGTTGTCTCAGGGGCGTCCCTAGCCTGTGCTGATTACCTTATTGAAGCCCATAACACATCGGATAAGAGTCCCCTTGCACCTGTTGCTATCAATTGGCAAGGTGGAAGACATCATGCCAAGCGCGCCAAATGCTCAGGCTTTTGTTACATCAATGATGCAGTTTTGTGTATACAAAAGCTTCGTGCAAAGTTCCCCCGGATTCTGTATCTTGACATTGACTTGCACCATGGTGATGGTGTTGAAACTGCATTTGCCCGGTCACCAAAAGTACTTTGTATGTCTGTACATAGATATGGTAAGGGGTTTTACCCCGGAACAGGGCGGCTACAGGACCGTGGAAAGGGCAGTAACGCTATTGATTACACGCTGAATATTCCTACCAAACGCGGGTTTGACGGCGAGTCATTGCGAAAAGTGTTTGACGAGGTTATTGAACCTTGGAAGCAATGGTTTTCACCAGATGCTGTAGTGGTAACCTGCGGTGCTGATGGGCTAGCGAGAGACGAACACAGAGAATGGAACCTAACAGTTAATGACATTTCAAGTATTGTCAATGACCGGGTTATCGATGGGTGGAATCTGCCGACTGTAGTGCTAGGAGGTGGTGGATATCACCACACTGACACCGCTAGATGCTGGACATATATTACCGCTGGTGCTCTTGGAAAGCGGGAATCTATAAACTGGAATGATATCCCTGAGCATTCACTTCTGGAAGAGTACGCTGGCGATGCTTTTCAGTTCCAAATCGACGCCAATACCGGTAAACTTACGGACGAAAATAAAGGAGAATACCTCGAATCGCTGATAAAGGAATTAAAAACCAGACTGACTATGAGGTCATAAAATTTTAAAGCATATTAATATTTACTTATTCAAATCGCGCATGCTGATTTATGGATTTCTACAAAAGCTCTTCATCTGAATCGCTATCGCTGCTACTGGATTCAGAAACGTATCCATCGGGCGTAGGGGCATATTCACCGATCCCGAATAGAGGGCCAACCTTTGTGAGCCAGTTAGAGTCCCATTTCAATCTGGACTCTCTAACAGCACCACTTTTTAGGGTCTTCAAGAGAGAAGAATCACTAAACACAACCTTCAATGCGTCCGCAAGACCCTCACTATCATCAACAATTAATCCATTTACACCTTCTTTCACAAGTTCAGGTAATCTATAATAATTCTGTTAGTGACAAAAATTTCTAGGTTGTAAGGGAAACGCCAACTTACGCAGGAAAGCCAATAGCAATGACTGGTACACCACAGCCAAACATATCAACCACCTTCATTGGTAAGTCCCATCCACTGCTCGATTCGTGTAAAGAAACACCGAGATCTGCAGTTCCAAGTACCTTAGGGTAGTCTTCAATGCTCAGCCAGACTTGATGGACAGTGACATTTTCCATATTTTGTTTTTCAATGACTTCCTTCATCTCATCAAACATGGGTCCTTTACCAGTGACAATGACTCTCAAAGGAGGGAACTGACGTTGAGTCTGAACATTGGCACTCTTCTGGGTCATGCTAACTTCATGGTCATAAGCTTTCAAAGCAGACAAAAGTGTGTATAGATTCTCATCCGGAGTATAAGAAGTTGATGTGATGACAATTTTTTCGTTTTTTTTAAGATCTTTAAAGATAGTGTCTTTGTGTTGCTGAATCACAGCTCTTCTCTCGTTGTCGTCAAGAGGGGTGAAATTTGAAGCAGGTCTGTCGTAAAGAGGAACGATTCTTCGAGCGCGCATACCGAATTTCTTCTTGAGAACCTGTCCCATTCTAACTGTAACTGTAAAATGGCAGTAAGCCTTATTGCCGAAAAACTTTTCATACCTTTATTTTAATGTTAGAGAGTATCCAAGATAAAAAGGCTGAGTTAGTTTCATCATACCATTCGTAAACTCTGACCAGGATGTGATTCGGGCCTAGTTTAAGTCCTAAAATCGAGTATCCCAAATTGTGCCAATCAATCAACAACTTAGTCCTTCTGGACATGAAGATTATGAAAATTTTAGCAACACCGAGAGTTGGGATGGAAGGAGGGTTCTGAGATCAACATGTTAGTCAAAAAACTGTTTTCGTTTGATTGTATCTCATGTCCTATCACTTACTTGGACTAAAAGAAACTCCGCACCTCTCAACTTCCACAACAGAGTGAGAAGATAGTAATGCTGAAGAAACACTTTCTTGATAGCAAAGAGAATAAACGGCAAACCCCCTGTATTTTTGATGACTGGCAAGCGATGAATAGACACAATTGGTGAATTTGCAATTTCAGGGATGATCTGACTTCCCTCTGTGGTTTGTTAACATTGTTAGAAACAAGAGAATATAATAAAAAAAACCGGGGTTCAAAAAAAAAGAAGAAAAAAAAACATACCATCATAACCACATAGGTTTACTTCAACGTTTCCTCTCGCAAGACTTCGTGCATGGTACATCATTCTGGGGGATCTACCCAAATCCCCCAACACCAGTACAATGGCCCGGGCTCTGCGATTTAGGTCCTCAGTAGATGGGCCCTGTGGCGCAAAAACATAGAGGAAAACAGGAATTAGTAAGTAAATGGCTACTAGCCAAACACCAACCGTTACTTCTGCTGCCATGGTAGGGTTAGATTCAATATAAACTGCTGTTGAGTATTGGCTTGAAGAAGCTTTTGATAAATAAATTTCTGAGGAAATAGGAAAGAGAATAAAGTGAAAACAAAATTCCACCTCAATGCAAGATCAAGATCACATGATCGTCATCTCAAAATTCAAGGTCAACAATGAAACTTTAGCACAGCTCAGGCCTTCAGTGACCACTTCCTTTCATTGCTCTGAATCCTCAACTTTTGTCCCCAGGAACAGCACATACCTAGCTGGTGACACAAGAGAAGCTAATTTGATAATGGGAAACCTGGAGGCCAACCTATCGAAATCGATTCGCTTTAAAAACAGCAATCTCCTTTGCCAGCTGATATCAATTAGTTCTGGCGATAGCGTCAGCTCAACGGATGCAACAACTGAAAAAGATTTTATCGACGGATTTTCGCGAGTGCTAGATCGAAGACTGTCAAAACAGGACCGTCAACTATGGATTAATTTGGGAATTATCATATTCAATGCACAGTCATCAAAGTCAACCAACTTCAAGACACAAGTGACCCTTCTCTCGAGTATAAACAGGGTTGCTGAAAGGTTGGATAAATGGATATTACCTGTTGTTTACAAGGCCGCTTTTGACCTATTTAAAATGGCAGAAACCCCGACAAGTACCAGCACGGTAAAAGACAACCTGGAGGAAGCATCACGTATCATTAATAAATCGCTAGTACTCTGCCTCAACGACCGAACTAATTCTTTGGACAAATCGAGGAAGCACGGCACGTATTTTTTTGCTGCGCTTTTACTCAAAGTGTATAAGAAACTTGGCGGCAACACTGCCCTCGCATCAAGTCTCGTTAAAGTGCTAGAACAGCAACATCGTCTAAAAACTCTCGAAGATCCCACATGGTTTCCCAAGGCACACGTTATTTCCGTCTATTACCATGCAAGCCTTGTTCATGTGTCAGCACGCGAATATGACAAAGCAAGGAATAAATTACAAACTGCACTTACATTGCTGAACTCGTGCCCTGCGTCAGAGAAACTTTGTCTACGAAAAAACAAGCAGCTGATACTACTCTACTTAATCCCTCTTGAAATTTCGTTTTCGCGTAAGACGCCCTCAGGTCAGCTGTGGGAACAGTTTCCGGACATTGCTAAAGTTTATCAGGGATTAGTCAATGCATTAATGAGTGGAAATTTCAAGTGTTTCGATGATCAAATGCTGCAAAACAGACGTTTTCTTATCAAAAATCACTTGTATCTTTTGTGGAGTGAAGTTCGGGTATTAATCTATGGCAGACTTTTTCGGAAGGTTTACGAGATTAGGGAGCGATCGAACAGAATCCCAACATGGGACTTTGCCAACGCATGGGCATACTCAAACCATCGGGAATCTGCCATTTTACCGACGGCTTTATCGACTGATGAAATTAGCGACGATAATAAGAATAAACTGGACCAGACAGAGTGTTATTTAACGCATGCCATCTACCATGGCTTCATGAAGGGCTACATATCAAGGGAAAGGAGAACAATTGTGTTGAGCAATAGAGAAGCTTTCCCCAAGGTCGAGAAGTATATAAAAGGTACGGAGATTATTATTAACCTTGATTGAACGCAATTGAGAGACTGAAGCCAAGCTGGTGAGCTCAAAACAAGAAAGAGAGACCGAGTATTAGTTAATTTCTCTTGTTTTTTGAAAATAAACATGGTTCTTTTTAATGCTTATTATTATTATTATTATGATTAAATATTTTTTTTAAAAGGGACAAAAAGGAGAATAAAGCGGAGATTCCCACTGTGATTCCGTTATGACGGCATGTAAAACTTTAAGCTCGAAACTTCGGTAATGAATAGAAGCAAGGGTATTAAAAAGAAATAAAGAAAAAGGGATTGGGAGGGCTTTGTTGGTCACCTGCTTACCATCCGTTAAAATTTAGGGTAACCTCGAAGGTCTTGGGAGTAATTAAGCGGCGGATAGTGGGTTACCCCACAAAATAATAATCGAGATAACTAATAATTCACAGTTATATAATCATATTCGGATTAACTCAGAAGCTTTCCGAGAACGAGAACTACGCTGATTTCAAAGAGCATTAAAGCTTTGTAATCTTTTTGTTCTGAACCAATGTGGAATTCTTGTATTTTGTTGTCGTCAGGGCAAATCATGCACAAAAAAGTTGTAAAAAAAAAATAACGAATACTACATTTCTACTCGATAATTATACTTGTGCCCCCTTTACATTGTCTAGCCAAAGATTGCTCTAGACTATAAATACTAGTCTGTATCCAAATATTTTTTCATTGCCCTTTTTCATAACTTCTTTCCAGTACTCTTATTCCTTTATCAAACCCTTCTTCAGAAACACAAGGACTTGCCAAATTTTTTTATTTCATTTTATAAATCTACAAACAAAATGACTGCCACTTCCCAAGACTTTACCATCCAGTTTCTACCATTGACTGGTGAGATTTCAGCTCCTTTCATTCCTCAACCGATTAAAAGCTTGAGAGAAGAACACGTTGACACCGAGGAAGCTATCGAAGGTGTTATCCTTGATGATATCTTGACTAGCCCCCTTAAGTACCAGAAGGAGAGAGCTCTTAGCAATGCTTCTGACATTGTGCTCGTCGAGCCGATTCACATCAGAGCTGACAGCAGCTAACTGAAAAAAAAACAAAAAAAACTCAGGCTTTCAAGCTTCATGAGCTCAATGCTACTTATTATGTAATTCATCTTTTTTGTTTCTGTCGTTGTTGTTGTTCTTATTTATGTATTGATGATTTGTTTGTCTATAACCGTTTTATTTTTTTAAGCATATAATATATTTCTTATTTTTTTCTGTTGAATATTTGAATAATTGATGTATCGTGTTCTTAGGCGCGAAGCTCATTTATGCTATTTTTAATTATGGGTGTACCTAGAGTAAGATAATACAACATAAGACATGTTATATAAGCCCACAGGCTTTAATTTATATTCCTTGCCCTACCCCAACTTTCTCATGTGATCAAGGGATATCGATTTGGCATATCAGATTTACGACTCGATGGAAGTTAATTTTTTGAAAAAGTTCTTGCTTTCAAGTTTAATCTCTTTCTTTTTTCTCTGATTACCCCATTTTTTCTTTATCTCTTTTCTCTTCAAACTATTTTTACCATCATACTTAACCATGACCCAGAATATTTCACCTTTGCCTTTCACAGCTTTGCCTATCTTTGGACTTCCTACCTCAACCGTTCTTTTTCCGGGTGTGTCAGTAAGGCTTCAGCTTGCTCCTAATGAAACTACGTCCGTCCTCTATCAATTTAACAAGTTACGGAAATCGTCCGATAAAAAGCTGCAATCCTTGGTCAGTAAATTCAACACTCTGAACAAGCAAGATCAACAAACTAGTTCGAATCAGCTTATTATTGGTCTTGTTCCTCGCCTGTCGCAAGATACGTCTACTGAAAACTCTTCCTTTTTGACCTCTGATATACTTGCCGATTCGCCTTCTAATAACATCAATGAGGCACTCCACAACTACGGAATCATTGCAAAAGTTGTTAAAATCGAGCGAATGCTCGCTGGTCGATACCAGGTTGTTGTTGAGGGCTTGTGCAGAATCCGCATTAACAAATTTAAAAGCGTCGTTAGTGACGAATTCAGCAGTATTCAAGCCGAGGTTTCTGTTTTTGCCGATAATTTCGATGAAAATGGATCCTTATCCCCGCATGATCAGGAACACCTCGAAGCTCTCAAATCGGCAGCTCTGCAGTTGATTGAGCTTATGAACTCAGCCACGATAAAGGAATCGAGCACCACAGGATCGCTTGTTGTCAGACATAATCTGATCAAGCGCATCGCTGATATGATTAAGCTCACAAAAAACAAAAAGTCTGCCAACGTATTGACTGATATTTTAGCTTCGATTTTGCCGCTTGACTTTACCGAAAAGTTAACCCTACTTGATGCCTTGTCTTTGCCTGATCGCATTAAGATTGTTAGTGAACTAGTTTCTCAACGGGTTAACACTATCAAGGTTACAGATAAAATTAATAAATCTGTTGAAGACAACCTTACCAAGCAACAGCGCGAGTTTATCCTTCGACAGCAACTTAACGCCATTAAAGATGAGCTGGGAGAGGGCAAGAGAGATGATAGCAGCATCTCGTCTAGATCTTCTTCACCCAAGGATGATGAAGATGAAGAGATTGAAGAGCTAAGGGCTAAACTCACAAAGGCCGATCTGGGTGAAGAAGGTCGTAAGACTGTCCAGAGAGAGCTGAAGAGACTTAAGCGCATGCACCCAACTCAAACTGAATATCAGGTATGTCGGAATTATTTGGAAACTCTTTCCGAGATCCCCTGGGGTGCCTTTTCCAACGACAACCTCCAAGTCAACCCAGTTCAACGGGCAAGACAGATTCTTGATGATGACCACTATGGTCTTGAAAAAGTCAAGAAGCGTTTACTTGAATACCTCGCTGTTTTACATCTAAAGCAAAAGCGTGAAAACTCCAAAACAATTAGCGCCAAGTCTGATGAGCCCATCATTCAAATCATGTCTATGGACAAGAGTCCTATCATTCTACTTGTTGGCCCTCCCGGCGTGGGAAAAACCAGTTTGGCTAAATCTATTGCTAAAGCTCTTGGTAGACAGTTTCATCGCATCAGTCTGGGAGGCGTCAGAGACGAGGCTGAGATCAGGGGACATCGCAGAACCTACGTTGGCGCAATGCCTGGCGTATTGGTTCAAGCTCTTAGAAAAGTTGGAACCATGAATCCTGTAATCTTGCTAGATGAAATTGACAAGGTCAGCAAAAGCAACTTTCACGGAGATCCCTCGGCTGCATTATTGGAGGTTTTAGATCCTGAACAAAATCATACCTTTACTGATCACTACGTCAATTTTCCTGTTGACTTGTCAAAGACTTTGTTTATCGCTACTGCTAATGATTTGCATGATATCCCAGGACCTCTTCTTGACCGTATGGAGACTATTAGCCTCGAAGGTTATACCTACATGGAAAAGAAGGCGATTGCCAGCAACTATCTGTTGCCCAAGCAGATGCGCAACAATGGCTTGGAAGCTGATCAGCTTGAAGTTGATGACAAGGCTTTATTGAAAATTATTACGGATTACACAAGAGAAGCCGGTGTTCGTAATCTTGAGCGCGAGATCGGCTCACTTTGTCGTGGAAAAGCAGTTGAGTACTCCGAGTTGGAAAGCGAGAATCATGCTGGTAGCTATGTTACTTCTGTTAAGGCCAGTGATATCCCTAAATATCTAGGCATGGAGTCTTACAAAGGTGACATTGTCAATGATGATGTTGACCTTTATGAGGATGAAAAGACTGGTAAGGAGCTCCGCCGCCATACTTATGGAGTAGTTAACGGCCTTGCTTATATGGGTAGTGGAAACGGTGGCCTGCTTCTTTTTGAAGCCACCTCTATGCCTGGAACTGGGAGAATCAAATATACTGGGCAGCTTGGATCTGTTATCTCTGAATCTGCTGAGATTGCACTTTCTTGGGTTCGGGCCAATGCATTCAAACTGGGGCTAACTAAAAGTGCAGATATCGATATTGTCGCGCATAAAGACATTCATCTCCATGCTCCCCAAGGTGCTGTTCCAAAGGATGGCCCTTCTGCTGGTATTGCTATGACCGTTGCACTAGTATCTCTTTTTTCTAAAAGCCCAATTCCGCGAGACCTTGCAATGACTGGTGAAATGACTCTCCGAGGTAAGATTCTACCTGTTGGAGGAATTAGAGAAAAGCTGCTTGGCGCGCATATGAGCGGCGTCAAGCATGTATTGTTGCCATACCATACACGCAAGGTCGTTGAAGAAGAGTGTCAGTTCGTCAACGAGCTAAAGGATTTCAAGATAACTTATGTCAAATACATTTGGGATGTCCTAGCAGAAGTTTGGCCCAAGGAGAAATATCCTATTGTCTTTGAAAATCATCTATGAGTTTGATCTTCCGGTTTTGTTTTATTATAAAATCATACATATTCTATAAATTAAATAACTTTCATTTCTCTCTTAACCACTAAGGATACCTAAAATAAAAGTCCAGAAAACGTTGATAATGCTGTTAAAGGGCACCAGGTACTTTGGATCCAGCCAGAAGAATTGAATAGTCGATACAATGGGCCAGATCAAGAGACTGGTTTTTAACGTTTTGATGTAGATGTGTCTGAAATACTTATCAGCATCATGGCCATCCCAGTAGATCATGAAGCTGACAAAGAGAAGGATATTAGTAGGATTTCCGATCAATTGGTCGCAACAAATTCTAAGGATCCTCGATGTGACTGTTTCAAAGAGCCTATCGGTCCACCACTTTGTCCAAATACCGTTAATGACACCCCAGCAGTAGTACTTGAGAAGATTGGCAGTCGAGTACTGTCTATGAACTATGAGTTGTAGAAGACCTTGCGAGAATCCACAGAGCAAGCATGAGATTACAGAAGCAGCGCCCAAACTTGAAACGTTATACCATCGCGGATAGAAATAAAAACCGGCTATTAGTGATAGGAGTTGAGCAAAAACCACCAGGGCTGGAATGGCTTGGTCTGTCTTTTTGCGAGGAGCGTATAAACTGCCAGTGGTCAAGTTATCCATCGAAAGCTGGTGTGTCTTTGGCTGTCTTCAATAGGGGAGGAATGGAGAGATAGGTAGGAGGAGGTGCGAATGCTGCCGAGTTCGATGTAGAAGCTAAAAATAAAAGTTGACACTTTTCAGAAAAAAAAAGTGCATACCTTGAACTCTATGCAGGCTCCTAGTAAGTATTTTGGCTTGTATTGTTTTTTATATTTATTTATTTATTTTTTTACATAGTTCACGAGGTGATGAGTGTAAGGGTAAGGGTCGATCATTCCCAGGGCATTTTTTTTTTTTTTTTTTTTTTGAATTTTGGTTGCCTTTTAAACCTTTTAATCTTTTTTTTTTTTTTTCCTTTTTTTCCACTTTCCGGCCCCT
>Ga0160505_100204_pt1 | contig 42618 bp, 36 predicted proteins | sample DIDeMG_FD_108225 | JGI IMG/M metagenome (GOLD analysis project Ga0160505, IMG submission 108225) | Enriched chicken feces microbial communities from UW Madison campus, WI, USA - DID2874_E49_Stillage MG | ecosystem: Host-associated > Birds > Digestive system > Large intestine > Fecal ... | reverse complement strand
TAAGTCGCCATTGTTGACCGTCACCAATAAGGGAATTTCATGTGCGTACGTTTGTATTGTCTTGAGCAAATTATTTGAGAAATCTCTCTCCATTGATACCCAGAAAGTGTTTATTGCACCACTTGCAGACTCAGATGATAAATTTTCTATTTTGGTGAGCCCCAAAGTCATTTCGAAGTTAGTGGGTGCTGATCAGCAGTGGTGCTTGCGTAGTTTGATTGCAAGCTTTGAAAATGCCTCGGATTCTTTCACGACAGACTCCTTTGGCATCGCGTACTTGTACTTTACCATCTCGTCCAATGTATCCTACTCTACGAGGATCGAGGCTCAACTGGGATTGAAACACTTGTTGGAGATCGACGGAGAGCGTGCCAGCCAGACTCTTATTTCTGGTATCCAATCTATTGTTCACTCTGAAGCGTCTGACTCGGATCTCAATTACTGCTTGAAGCACTTGGCCCCAGTGTTCAATTCCCTCACTCAAGTTTCCGATAAGGCGTTGGCTACTAAGAATTTGCTTGCACTTGTCACTTTTGCACATCATCCAGCCATTGCTGTTAAGGAGAAGTGGATTGGTTTGGCCTTGAGGGCCTCCATCGATCCTCATCAGATTATTGAAGACCATATGGACGAGATCATTGATAACCTCTCCAACGAACTTAATAACACCGGCTCAAGTACTGACTCTTATAATGCCGCATGCGAAGCATTTTCCACTCTTGGTTTCGTTAACCCTGAAGTCACTGCTCCAGTCTTCTCTGACTTTTTGGAAAAGCAATTGGATGTGGAGAGCCTCAGGGTCATCGACAGTACTGCCATCCAGATCTGGAAAGCGCAAGAAGGTGAGTTAGTCGTTGATGTTTTGAATTCACGGCCCAAGAAGGCCGAAGATAAGAACTCGAAGGACTACGAGACCAGGAAATGGGAGGAAAGCTTGAAGAAAGAAATCGCACACAAGAACAAGGGAGTTTCCAAGAAGTTGACCAAGGAAGAACAGAATATTGTGAACGAACAACTTGGTAAGGAATCTGGAATCCGTCTGGAAGTCGAAGCCACAGTCAAGAAGTTCAACAGAGGTTTCCATGTGATTAGACAATTGACCTCGGGCCAAGACAGAGTGCTCAATTCCCACGAAAACAAATGGTTCTTGGTCGCTGTGGTGAAGATGTTGGATGCCTTGAAGTTACCTGTTTGTAGTGAACTTTTCGGTGATTTTGGATCCTCCACCTTCATTACTGCTTCGAATGTACTTACCTCCAGATTGGGCGTTTTGAAGGAGATTACTGGTGTGGCTATCTTGCGTGTCAATGAAGTTGACAGCATTCCTGACAATTTCGCTTCCATTCCATTGTTGAACTTGCTCAGTAGAGTTTTGTTCAGAATCAAGATCTTGGCAGATGACTACTTTGACTTCACCTCTTTTATTTACATCTTGCCCTTGATCATCAAGGTGTTGGAGATCGGCAAGGATGTGGCCATAAAGAACTCTAAGAAGCAGGTGGTGACCTCCGAATTCTCTGATGAAGATCCCGAGGAGGAGAATCTCTCATTGGCCATTGATATCATCTCTTCTCAGGCCATGCTTGAAGACGAATCCATTCCTAGAAAGCTGATTCTCGAACTGTTGATTTCCTTAATGAAGATCCCAACTAAGGCTAAAATGGCCAAGGAATGCTTCCTCACTGTCTGCCAGCAGATTTCCGTTAATGTTGTTCACGATGATTTGACTTTGTTAATGAAAAACTTGGTTATCCCAGACACATTTGTGAAGCATGCCATTCTTCAAGGTTTGGACTCCGAGTTCGACTTGACAGACGAGATGAACTACTCCGACGAGATCTGGATCACAATTCACGACAACGACGATAACATCGCCGAACTTTCCACAACCATCTGGGACGATAATGACTTCTCACTTGTTCCAGATGCTCCTAAAAGACTTTTCAAATTTGTTTCTGATGAAGATGCTGGTATGCGTTTGACAATCGCCAAGTCCATTGTCGCTGCCGTCACCACGTTGGAAGAGTCCGACTCTAATATCTTGGACTCAACATTGGATCTTTTGCTCACTTTATTCTACGAAATGGAGGTACCTGCTCCTCCTCAGTTGGACAAGTTTGGCTTGGCCATCAACAGCCACGCCGCACCTAAGGATGAATGGGAGGCTAGATCGACTGTTGCCTTGACTTTGAAGCTCTTGGGTCCACATTTCCAGACTGAGGAGAATATCACCAAGGTCTTCCAGTTTTTGGTTGAAAGAGAGACTTTGGGGGACAAGGAGGACTTGGTTTCTCAAGAGCTCTTAGATGCTGGTGTGGAAATTATCAAGACTCATGGTCTCAACTACGTCGAAAACTTGATCCCAATCTTTGAAAAGTGTTTGGCTCAAAAGGACAACGGATCTAAAAAGCAAGACAGAATCAGAGAGCTGGTGATCATTTTATATGGATCCTTGGGTCGCCATTTGGACGCTTCCGACGAAAGATTGACCATCATTGTTGACCGTTTGCTTGCTACTCTCGACACACCATCCGAAGATGTTCAATATGCTGTTTCTGAGTGTATTGCTCCATTGGTTAAGTCCATCGAGCCAAAGTTGCAAGACCACCTCGATGGTCTTTTTGAGAAGCTCTGGAATGGTAAGAACTTGGCCATCAGAAAGGGTGCTGCGTACGGTATTGCTGGTTTGGTGAAAGGTGCCGGTATCAAGTCTTTATTTGCCAACGACGTTATGAGAAACATTACGTATGCTGCCGACGACAAGAAGAATGAGCACTTGAGAGAAGGTGTCTCGTTCGTCCTTGACTGTTTGTCGCAGAGTTTGGGTCCATACTTTGAACCTTACGTAATTGAGGTGTTGCCTATTATCTTGAAGTCTTTGGGTGATCCAAGTGCTCTGGTTCGTGAAGCCACGGACATGGCTGCCAAGCAAATCATGAAGAGCACCACCAGTTACGGTGTCAAGAAGTTGATTCCACTTGCCATTAGTAACTTGGACGATATTGCTTGGAGATCGAAGAAGGGATCTGTGGAGTTGCTTGGTTCCATGGCATACCTTGACCCAACGCAGTTATCTGCATCCTTGTCAACCATTGTTCCCGAGATTGTGGGTGTCTTAAACGACTCCCACAAAGAAGTCAGAAAGGCAGCTGATCAAGCCTTAAAGAGGTTCGGTGAGGTCATTCGTAACCCCGAAATCCAAGCCATTGTTCCAGACTTGATCAAGGCTATTGGTGACCCAACTAAGTACACTGACGATGCTTTGGACAAGTTAATCAAGACACAGTTCGTTCACTACATCGATGGTCCATCGTTAGCACTTATCATCCACGTTATCCACAGAGGTATGAGAGAAAGATCAGCATTGACCAAGAAGAAGGCTTGCCAGATTGTTGGAAACATGGCCATTTTAGTTGACAGAAAGGATCTTCTTCCATACTTGACAGCTTTGGTTGGAGAGTTAGAGGTTGCAATGGTGGATCCAGTTCCTGCTACCAGATCGACTGCAGCCAGAGCTTTGGGTTCCTTGGTGGAGAAGCTTGGAGAAGAACAGTTCCCAGATTTGATTCCAAAGCTTTTGGCTACCTTGAACGATCTGTCCAAGGCTGGAGACAGACTTGGATCCGCACAGGCCCTTGCCGAGGTTATCTGTGGTTTGGGACTTTCCAAGTTGGACGAGATGTTGCCAAACATTTTATCGTCTGCTCAGTCTATGTACTCCCACGTTCGTGCTGGTTTTATGCCTTTGCTCTTGTACTTGCCAGTTTGTTTCGGTTCTCAGTTTGCTCCTTACTTGAGCAGTATCATTCCTCCAATTTTGTCTGGTTTGGCTGATACCGATGAAGAAATCCGTGAAACTGCCTTGAGAGCAGGAAGGTTAATCGTCAAGAACTACGCCAACAAGGCTATCGACTTGTTGCTTCCCGAATTGGAGGCTGGCTTGTCAGACTCCTCTTACAGAATCCGTCTTTCTTCCGTCGAACTTACTGGAGACTTGTTGTTCCAAGTCACTGGTATTTCTGGTAAGAACGAGCTCACTGAAGAACAAGTGGAGGTCAACAAGTCGCTTGTGGTTGTCTTGGGACAAGAGCGCCGTGACCGTATTTTGGCTGCCTTGTTTGTTTGTCGTTCCGATGTCACCAGTGTGGTTCGTGCTGCTGCTATTGACATTTGGAAGGCATTGGTGGCCAACACTCCACGTACTGTCAAGGAAATTATTCCAGCTTTGACTCAAATCATTGTCAGAAGATTGGCATCTAGCGATGAGACCCATAGAACCATTGCTGCTGCAACGCTTGGTGAGGTTGTTCGTAGAGTGGGTGCTAATGCTCTCGCCCAATTGTTGCCTACCTTGGAGGAGTCTCTTATCTCGAGCGACACCGATGCCAAGCTGGGTATTTGTATTGCCTTGACGGAGTTGATCAATTCGGCCACCGAGGATGCATTGCTCAAATATCAGGACATCTTCATCAAGATCATTCGTGAAGCTTTGGTGGATCCATCTCCTGCTGTCAGAGAAGCCGCCGCACAAGCATTCGAGGCTCTTCAAGAGAAGTTGGGTAAGGTTGTTATTGACGAGGTGTTGCCTCCATTGTTGAACATGTTGGAGTCTGACGACTCGGAGAACGCTTTGTTGGCCTTGCAAGACATTATGGCCAAGAAGTCCGACGTGATTTTCCCAATCTTGATCCCTACCTTGTTGGCTCCTCCTATTGATGTTTTTAAGATGAAGGCACTTTCATCTCTTGCCTCCGTGGCTGGCTCTGCCTTGTATGGCCGTTTGGGCTCAATCATTAACACTGCTCTTCAAGCCGTCATCGATGCTAAGAGCGCAAGTCAAGAAGAACAAGAAGAGGTCAACGGCGCTTTTGACAAGATTTTGTTGTCCATCGACAACGACGCGGGTGTCCATCCTGTGATGTCGCAGTTGATGTCCTTGATCAAGCACCAAGACCCAGTCAAGAGAGCTGCCGTGTGCGAGAGACTTGGTGTTTTCTTCGCTAACACATCTCTCGACTATTCCGTGTATGTCCAGGATATTGTTTCCCAGTTTATTTTGTCACTTGGTGATTCTGACGCCAATGTTGTCAAGGGAGTGTTCGAAGCTTTGAGCTCTTTGATCAAGGCCCAGGATAAGCAAGCCTTGGAGAAGCTTGTCAAACCAGCACACCAGGCCTTGTCCATTTCTGGAGTCAAGGGCGAGGAGTTGCCAGGTTTCGCTCTTCCAAAGGGTCCAAGCTGTATTTTGCCAGTCTTCTCTCACGGTTTGATGTATGGTTCCAGCGATCAAAAGGAGTTATCAGCATTGTCCATTGCTGACATCATCGAGAGAACTCCAGCAGCTAACTTGAAACCATTTGCAACCACCATCACTGGTCCATTGATCCGTGTCATTGGAGAGCGTGTGTCGTCCGATATCAAATCGGCTATCTTGTCGGCATTGACCAATTTGTTGTTGAAGATTCCTCAATTCTTAAGACCATTTATTCCACAGCTTCAGCGTACGTTCGTGCGTTCGTTGTCAGATCCATCCAATGAGAAGTTGAGAAACGGTGCCGTCAATGCATTAGGTGTGTTGATTGAGTTCCAACCTAGAGTCGACTCGTTGGTGACGGAGTTGGTCGCCTCCGCCAAATCTGCTGATGACCAGGCTATCAAAAACACTATGTTGAAGGCCATGTTGCAAGTGATTGTCAAGGGAGGAAAGAACATGAGCGTTGCATCCAAATCTGCCATAATGACCATGGTGGAAGACGAAATCTCAACTGTCAGCGACAAATCTGCTGTTTCCTACGCAAGATTGATTGGTTCTTTGTCGCAGGTGTTGTCGACGGACGAGGCTGCCAACATCTTGAAGACCAAGATCTTGAACAAGCGCCGTGATGAGAGCGAATTGAAGTTTGCTATTTTGTCTGTCAATTCTTTCTTGAAGGAGGCTCCAGCCCACGTGTTTGACACTGGCTTGCTCGAAGAGGTTACTCACCTTGTCATCGAGTGTTGCAAGTCCACTGTTCCATACATCAGTGACAACGCTACTGTTGCCGTAGGTAAGCTTTTGTTGTTGCAGGAAGAAACAGCTTCTCCATACCAGTCCAGTGACTTGAAGTCTGACAAGGCTTTCGAGATTCCTGATGAGTTGGTTACCTCGCTAGTTGAACAACTTTCCAAATCTGCCCTCCAGCCAGAGTCCAACTCGCCAGATACCAGAAGGTTGAGTTTGGTGGTGGTGAGAACCGTGGCTAGATTCAAGTACGAAGGCACCATCAAGCCGCACTGGGACGTTTTGGTTCCTTCTGTCTTCTCGTGCTTGAGGGACGGAATCATCCCTATTAGATTGGCAGCAGAAAAGGCATACTTGGCTGTGTTCAATTTGGTGGATGATGCCGAACAGAAGGATTTCGCCCAGTGGTTCGAAGGTGCTTCCCAGGGCACCATCTCTACTATTCTAGGTGCCACCATCCAGCCAAGATCTATTGGAGACTACACCAAGAGAGTTGCATCCAGATTGGCTAATGTTGAAAGAGAGAGATTGGAAGCTGGAGGCGACGAAGAGACCATGTTTAGCGACAGGTTTGAGGACGAGAAAGAGGTGTGGGCAGTTGGAGGCGTATGATAGATACAAGTATATTAGATCATCCATGCATTTTATTTAACCAATACCAATTATTTAATATTACAGAGGCACTGGAGAAATTGCAACTCTATATCCAGACATAACCGAGCATTCTCTTAATCTAAAACTGTCTGCAAATTGAATTTCATCCATGCCAATATCGTAGACGCAACTCAGGCGTCATCTATAACGACTCCTTGCTCTTCGAGCATGGTTTTGAATTGACCACTTGTACCCGAGCTGGCCGAAACAGTTCGGCGCACTTCGTTCAGTCCCATTGTGTTGTTCATCGAAAGATTTGTAGGTAAATCCAACTTCAAACTTCTCAATGGAGGTAAGTTCGTTGACACTTGCGATGGCAGCTTGTCAATGTCCATCGGGTAGCCACCCGGAGACTTGAGGTCACCAACCGAAGTAGTTGGTGGTGGTGTCTGGTTCAACTGACGAGGAATGCTGGGAGGAGCAATGGGCCTCTCAACCTGCTGTGGAATGGAAGGTGGATTTGCGCCATTAGATCCGGTCGGTGTCATGAAGAAGCTCGTCAAGTTGGTGGATGAGTTATTGGCCGAGATGATGGGAGTGTTGGACATAGAGAGACCGAGAACAGGAGAATTAGGCAAAGTGAAGTTGTTGGTTGGTGAGTTCGGCCTACTTTTCTTCAATTTCTGCTGCACGTAATCCAAGTCGCTGTCCTCCATGATGTGGGTTCTCGTTGGCGTAGGGCGTTGCACCCATGGAGTCAACGGCGTCATCTTCTGGAGGGACAGAAGGGTATTAAACGGCGATTTGCTTGAGTGTGAGAGCGTCGTGTAGCTATTGTTTTTGCTGGACACTAGTGCCACATTAGACAAGTATTGTAAGTTATTCAGTGAAGTCGATGACGATGTGGCGAAGCCGAACTTGGCAACCTTGCCTGAGTTGAAATAGTCTGTGAGTGAAGGAAGAGACTTGGAATTTGTGGGCGCCGGCTCGCCTGGGGCGTCCGGCTGGGTGTGCGAACTGGACTTCTCCAACACCTTCAACTCCTCAGTGGCAGCGGAGGCCAAAATGTCGATGTTCATGGTAGAATGAGCGCCAGATCCCAACACGGGCCGTGTAGAAACCTCGTCCTTAACTGAAAAAGACGGTTCGTCGGAAGGCGGCAGCCCTACCGCAGAATCCGGGGATTTTTTAATCTCCAATTTGGTAATAGAGGTGGTAGAAGACGCCGTCGAGGACGACGACAGATGGTGGTGGTGTGATTGGGCATGTGGGCCAGGGCTTGGGTGCGCTGCATCAGTGGTGTAAGACGAGGATGTCGAGGGCTGCACACTAAGGGTGGCAGAAATTGTGGGGACATTTTGGCTCGACGACGACATTATAGGCAGCGCCAGGTGGAGGTCTGGTGGCAGCAGACGCGGAAGGGTAGGGGACAGCGGCACCGCAGCCGAGTTGGTGAGTGGCGATACGGAGATTGGAGACCCGCCAACCTTGGACAAGTTCTTGTTGCGGCGAGAGTTCGGGTTGGTGTGGATGCGAGAATGTCTGGTGAGCTCGTCGGACCGTGAGAAGCGCTTGTTGCAGCCGGGAAACGAGCACGAGTGTGGCTTCTCACCAGTATGTGTCCGGATGTGGCGAGTCTGGTGTTCAAGTCGATGGAAGGCCTTGTCGCACATGGGACATTTATATGGTCTGGAGGCTGAATCCTTACGTTTAGCCTCGGGTTTGGCAGACATCATGTTGCGGAAGAAGCTGGCGACAACAAATAGGATGGAGGGTGTTTGAATAGACTCTGGGAACGAGTTCTAGGGAATATGAAGGGAGCCACCGGGGGGCCAGAGGGTAAAAAGTATGGGGTAAGGGAAAAAAAAACTTCTCCAGAATCCTCAATGAATCCGCACGATGGGAGTGTACTGAGGAAAAGCGGAGAAAAGGTGAGGTGGGGCGTGTATATGGGACGAAATGTCCTCGAAAACCGCTGGGGCAGACGAGATGAAGGATGAGAAATGGAGAGACATGGTGGGGGGACGGACAGCGATGTTGGACACACGAGGCTGAACAAAAGTTGAGTAATTGGAACAGAGGTTGGGAGTCGATGAAAAGCAATGAATAAGAAAAATAGAAGTGGTAGTGTTCCCTGAGATTTTATTTTGTTTTGAAGGCAGATTTGTGTGAGTTTGACGTGCTAATCTTCGTATCGTTTCATTCGCACCATTTTTCCCAAATGTTCTTGTCCATGATAAGAAGGTGGGGCCTGTGGTGAGCAGGCGCAAGATGTGGATTGAAGCGAAATAAGAAAGGACAGGTTATAGTTTTAGTTTGGATGTACACCATGGGATAAAATTCCTATTTCGGTGTTCCGTTCCATCAGTTTTCCATCATGTATTTGGGTCTTGATCATTTATGTTCAGGCACCATGGCCACCTGAACACTTGGGCATTAAGAGATGGCGCATTGGAATTGCCATTTCGCATTCTTGCTAGTGGGGCCCCCAAAATTGTCCGACATATCGGTCCAAATTTGGTCCTAGTCACCATATTGGCGCAGCACCCTTACACCACGAGGGGTGCCTTCGCGCACTTTGGTTGCATGTTTGCAACATTTCCAGCCCCGGGATCAGACATGACTCCATCTGGAATGTTGCTTTCTGGCGGGTTGCTGTGGGGGCCATAGTCTCGTTCCTCGTCCCCCCTCTCGTATCTGATACGCGGGCGGTAGCAGATAGCTTCTCCACATCTGAATAGCCAAGGCCAAGCTGATAGGTTTTTTTCGTTTTTTTTTTTTTTTGTGAGATTTTCTACCACAGGTTTTTCCATCCGGTCCTGTAAATTGGCTGCGGCTGCGACAGAATGAGATCAATTCTCCGGCCAACAAAAAGAGGCTCAAAATCCATGGGTACCATCATATACGTAGACTCGAAGAGTGGACACTAAACGGACCACATTTTGATGTGACAGTTATGGGCCACGCCTGATTTACTTTAGAGAATCTGACGATGGCTACCCCGCCAAAGTGGTTGATGGGGCCGGAACCATTCTCGGTGATAGGAGTCGTCAGATAATTAGGGGCATGAATAGTTAGGTCTGTATCGGTAGTAGGATGTCCGAACACGAAATCTTTACTCAATGACACGATATGATTGAGCCGACTCAATGTTGGACTAAATGTTCCGATTTAATGGCCGAATTCATCTTCTGGAATCATGGCACGGCTTAAATTGTGGCCAGTGGTCTGACACAAGTGAGCCGACATTCATATGTCCGAATTGAGCATAGGATGCTTGAAGGTACTTTCGCCTATTAATTCGTATTAAATTGGAAACCATGATAACTTTGGATATTGTGCCCGAATTGTGAGTACGTGCTGTTCTGAATATAGAGAAAAGAATTTCGTAGGAAGAGTTCTTGGTTGGAACTAGTTCAGAAACTCAAGAGTAGGGGAGAGTGAGCCTCAGAAAACGTTGGAAGCAAATGGCATACCTGATTGAATAAGACGGTTCTGAACAGAAAACAAGGGAAATACCATTTTGGAGAACCATGGATGGTTGAATAGAATTCTGATACTGATCGAACTAATTGAACTTGTCGTTTGTGTGAATTGATCGAAACCTGCTCAGAATATATCCGAATTGAACTATCTGAGCAAATTTGAACTCGTGTGAGCGTAACTGAGAGAATATAGGGTATCTGAGAGAATATGAACTCTGCTCTGTCATTATCCTGGGGTGTCTGACGTATCAACGAAGATCATAGATTTTATCATCTCCACAGTCTGACTTGTCCAACTTCAACAAGAACCATGCAACGATTTCGAATCCAGCTAGTCTAATCTCACAGTATCTTGTCTAATTCTGTTTAAAGGTTTCATCCCATCACCACTTTCAAACACCACTCCTTTGTAAATTATAATCTTGTGTGGCAGAACTCTAACCGATAATAGTTCAATAGATTGATTCCGATTTGAACACTTTAAACAAACCGTTCATTTTAGATAACACAAACAAGTCTTCGTTGTACTTCACGTTCTCAATGTTCTCTATGTTCTCTATGTTCTCGTTAGGATTTGAATTCCACTTATTCATAATAACCTTCTTGTATCTCTTTCATTCAAGCAACTTAAATCAATTTCTATCCTTTCAAGATCAACTTCGATCATTCCAAAATCAAGTTATATCTGTTAATCCAGCTTGATAGACTTTATTATTCTTTTTTTTATTTGTTTGTTCATTTTTGGCAGCCCTTCTTTTATATGTCAAGTATCCCCATCTAAATCTTTCCTTCTTTTGTTCTTCGTGTCTACTTACTACTGCCCATCTCCTTCTCCTATTTCTATCTTCGCGTCTTCATTGCTTATTCTCTCCCTCCCTTCTCGTCTTTATTGTCCTCTTTCTTCCTTCACTACTTCTCTTTTTCCTTCTACAACTTCTCACTTTTGCAGCCGCGCTCAAAGAAACAACTACTACCTCTCTACTTTGCCACATTCTGCCAGAATAACACCTTCTACTCTTTTGCAGCCCCAATGTCGTCACCCAATCCCACTGATTCTCTGTCTCCACCTGAAAACGCCATTTGGGCCATCCAACCACCCTCTCCTCTAGAAATCGACCCCGAAAATGACAAAGAGAATATCCGCCCTACCAAATGTGCCACCTCTAAAGTCAAGCCTTCCTCGTGTGTTTTCGTAGCAAGTCTCAAGGCTACAGATTCAGATGATAATCTTTGCCGGTCTGTCACTAACCACTTTTCCCAATTTGGACCCTTGGTGTCTGTCAAAGTATTGCGGGACCCGGCAAACAGGCCATATGCCTTCGTTCAGTATACTAACGACGATGATTGTAGAAGTGCCATCGAGCTTGGCCACAATTCCATTTTATCCGGGCGCCGCTTGAGATGCGAGGCTGCCAAAGTCAATCGAACCTTATTTCTAGCTGGATTGGAACCTATGGACTTGTCCACCGTGGAGCACAAGATGTCGCAGTTTGGCGAAACGGAGCTCATTATAGCTAGCTCAGGCAACGGCCAGCTCATCTCCGATTCACTGCCTGTGGCCACCTCTAGTCTCAATTGGTTCATCAAATATTGCTACAGAGATGATGCCATTCGTGCATTTGCTAGCATAACAGACGACCCAGACTTCAACGTAGAATGGGCCCAAAATATAGATGACTTGAACGCAGGGGTACCCAGAATCGACAAATTGTCTATTTACGTGGGCCAGTTGGCGAGCGAAGCGACCGAGTCTGATCTCAGAGACCACTTCTCTGTGAACGGCGAGATTGACGAAATTTCCATTAAGTCAAAGGCTAATTCAACCTTTGCCTTCATCACCTTTCGCCTGGAGGAAGCGGCGGCAAGCGCCGTCGCTAGAGAAAATCACTCCATGTTCATGAACAAAACAATTCATGTTCAGTACAAGGAGTTTACTTCCAGAAATACCACAAGGATAATCCTATCACCTAGAACTCCCATTGCCTTGGCACCTCCGCCAATCAATGTCAGAAGAAGACAAGTTCCAGTTGACGTCGCATATGGCTCTCAAAGCAGCTCAGGCAGTTGGAGTAGAAGTTCTGACTCCACAAGAAATTTTGTAGCTGGGTACGCTTATCATGGTAGTCATGGAGAATATGAATCCCCTCGTAACTACAAGGCAGAGAAGATCGTTCCACGTCGAAGAGTGTTTGGTCCTAAAGATCAGTCGAATAAGCCCACCGACGTTAGATTTGCATCGCATTCCAGTCGGTCAAATAGGCAGTTTGTTTCGAAATTAGGAAAAAACCGGGCTTCTGAGGAATATAATGCTCGTGATTACGTGCGCCAGATGGATTCATCCCATACTGGCTCTTTGATTGGGGCTTATAAGCCCCCATTCAAGTTCAAAGAGAAGAACCAACAAACCGATTAAGAAGGTTTATTCAGCCTGCAAGTGGTGCAGGTGCTATTAGGTTCTGGCTCTTATGATGAATATGTTTTTTTTGTATTTTGTAATGGTGATGTTTGTTAGAAAAGAGAACGCTTTGGTGGGGCAAATTAGTGCGACTGAAATCAAGTGAGAAAGATAGCGATTCACACCAACAATGACGTGCTGCTCTTTGTATAAATTGGCCTCTGAAGTATCGCCTGCCAAACAATCCCAGCAGAAGCTTGCTATTTCTCCTCAACAATTAGGTCAGCTTCCGGTTCAGAATTATGACTCCCTATATGAACTCGGCCCCAACCAGGAGGTTCTAAATACCCGGCCGTGGAGAAATCTGCCCAAATACTTCACTGAGGTGCTCATATCTGCTCTAGCATTGTTGAAAATGAGTGTTCATGCCAAGCTTGGCGGCTCTATTGAAGTCATGGGCATGCTTACTGGTAAAATTGTCAGAAACACAATCATCGTCATGGATGTCTACTCGTTGCCTGTTGAAGGTACAGAGACCCGTGTCAATGCTCAGAATGAAGCTTATGAATACATGGTACAGTATTTGGATCTTCTCAAGAGTGTTGGAAGGGAAGAACACATCGTCGGTTGGTACCACTCACATCCAGGTTACGGATGCTGGTTGAGTGGAATTGATGTGGCCACACAAAGCTTGAACCAGAACTTTCAAGACCCGTATTTGGCAATTGTTATTGACCCTATTCTGACTGTAAATCAGGGAAAAGTCGAGATCGGAGCGTTTCGAACATACCCAATTGGATATGTTCCTGCGAAGAAGAACGATGTCACCGTTGAAGCGACACATATCAAATCTAAACGTAAGAAGCACGACTTTGGTATCCATGCAGAGCAATACTACTCTCTCGACATCAAGCTTTTCAAGAGTTCCACAGATGAACCATTGATTGATGCCATTCTCAACAACTCTTGGGTTTCCAATCTTCTACAGGCGACTACATCGCAAATTGAATATGACAAGAGGCTAGCTATTAAGGTGGATGCACTTCTCTCTGTCAAACGAGAAAAGGTGCCTTCTTACAAAAGATGCTTATTCAAATTTGCTACTACTTTTGAGGAGAAGGTCTCGAAAGCGGGACACGGTCGCCATGGTCCTGTAGAAGGCACAGATACTGAAGACCAGATGTCTATTGAGGGTTCTGTGCCCCCAAATTATGGAAGTGATGATGGAGATGATGATGACGATGACGGTGACGGTGATGACGATGACGACGATGACGACGATATCGATATTGACAAAGACGACCGAAATAGCAGTGCTATGGAGTTGCAAGAAGATAAAAATGACAAGAAGCGGGGACTACGGACATCATCGGTAGACTCCAAACTGAGTCTATACTTTGAGCCATCCCATTCTGGAACGAGAAAACGGTTTGCTACTGGAGGCAACTCTGCCCTTGGTAACGAGCTCAATTTTAAGATGCAGACAGCCCAGTCGGAGATCAAACGGCAACTGAGAAATGTTTTGAAAGTGGGGCATTCGGAGCTTATTCAGATGATGGCCAACCAGACTCGTCGCAAGGTCTTTGGTGGATTTGACCCGAAGGACTAGAAAGTTGGTGTTAATCATGGGGCCAGTTCCCAAGAATCATTATTGACGTAATCCTTGGATCTTACTTTGGAAGAGGGAGTTTCTATATTGAAGAATTTTGAAAGAACTTACCTACTTTGACTCGGGTGCTTCTCAATCCTCCAGAACTGATATACACTCTATTCAAATCCATTCATTAATCGAATTTGTGCCATCTTCGAAAATTTCAAAGTTTCCGTGGTTTACCGGTCCAACATTTGAGGTTGCAAAATCACTCAGTACAGTCACGCCGAGGCCATGAGCTGATCGGTAGTCGATACGAAACAAATACAGGAAGGAAGAATTTGCACAGAGGAATACAATGGCTAACCTTCAGTAACACCAAAAAATAAGGATTTCCTAAAAGCCTCCCAACCCGCGAAATTCCCAAAACTTTCAAATCTTCAAATCTTCAAATCTTCAAATCTTCAAATCTTCAAATCAACCTTCACAATCAAAACTTTGAAAACTTCCAGATTTTTTTCAGAGAGAAAAACTTCCCTGTTTCATCCCACTTCCCTGTTTCTTCCCTGTTTCATCCACTCTCCATCTGTTCTGCGATGTTCATGTCTGCCCTATGCACATCCACGCGTGGCCAGCGCCGCACTTTTGCCTCTAAGAGGACGCAACTGTGACGATACAATCCTAAAGTTTCAAGATTGACGTCACGATTGAAAAGTTCCAAAGCGACCGTATATTTCTTACCAAGTAAAGCTCTTATCAAGAAGTTTCCAATCCTGTTTGCTCTCACTCCGGGTTCCATCTCAATTTGCTACTTTGGACCTGCGCATCCTGTCCTCTTCCCATCTCAACACTGCGATCCTACATCGAATCTATCTTTTTTTTTTTTGATATCTTCGGGCATTTCTCCACAACTCCACTAGTTCAAATATGTCCAACCCGTTGGTGGAACGGATCCTCAGCAACCCACTCTCGTTTGTTGCCGCCAAAAACCCAGAAAGGGAGGTGAACACTGACAAACCTGCCAGCTACGTTGTGCTCTCCAAGAAATCTCACAAGTCGCCAGAACAGCCTGCGATGGTGCGGAAAAAGCCCGTCAAACCAGAAGTCAGAAAACCACAGTCCATGGCCGAGGCTATTGCTGCGTACACGGGCCGCAAATATATGACTAAGGCCGAAAAGAAGCGTGCCACACCTAAAGTGGTCAAGGCGATGGAGTCTGAGTCGTCCGACGAGTCGCAGTATGAATCAGCCTCGGAGTTCCAGACCGACTCATCATTTCAGGGTTTTCGTAGTTCGAGCGAAGACAAGGAGAGTGGAAAGGAAAGCGAAAGCGGAAAAGAAAGCGAAAGTGGCAAGGAAAGCGAGAGGGAACAAGAAGTAGAAAGTGAGCCATTTGAGAAGACCAGTGCCAGTGCAGAAACTGATAGCGGACATGAAAGCGAAAGCGAAAGCGAAAGTGAGGAATCCGAAGAGTCCGAAGAGTCTGAAGAATCTGAACAGAGCCCAGCTGACCAAGCAAAGGTACACTCGGAAGATTTGGGTAGTGTAGTAGGCGAAACCAACAATGAAGCGGCTAGTGGGAATTTGGAAGAGGAAGATGAGGAAGACGGAACTTTCGAAGAAGGCGAAGAGGACGACGACGATGAGGGTAGCAGTTCAGAGGAGGAAAGCGATGCTGACGACGATGAAGATGTAGATGAGTCCGATGAAGACCACCAGATGTCGCCGGAGAGCTTGCTCCAACTAAAAGAAGACCTTCTCACCGACGCAAAAAAGACGCCGCCAACGTCGCCAGAAGATGATACTACTCAGCAATTGGCCAAGCCAGAGCAACACACATCCCCGGAAACTCCGCCAGACCATTATGGGCTTGCTGAGGACATCGAAGCATCACCTTCTGCTAGAATCTCCAAAATCTGGAGCCAGAGCGAAAAGCCACTCAAACCTGTTGGTCTCTTGAACTTTGGAGTCACCTGTTACATGAACTCTGCCATCCAGGCCATGGTACATATTCCTGCTGTCCATCATTACTTGCAAGAGGTTCACACTGGAAAACATCCAGAGTTGAAGCCAAGATCTGTCACGCATACGCTTGCCGATGTTTCTGCTAAAATGTGGAAGTCAGAAGGTGGCCGTAATGGTGCCCGAAAGTACGTCAATCCTAAGAAGATTGTGCAACGCTTGGAGGATATCAACTGTATGATGAGTGAGTGGCAACAAGAAGATTCTCACGAGTACTTTATGAGCTTGATGTCTCGTTTGCAGGAGGATTCAACTCCCAAGGGCAGAAAGTTGAATGAATCCATACTCTATGATATATTTGGTGGGGTGTTGGACCAAGAAGTGATCTGTCAGAGCTGCCACACTGTGAGCAGAACAAAGCAGGAATTGTACGATCTTTCGCTAGGTCTTAACAAGAAGAAGAAGGCAGACAGCGAAAATGCTCCTGCCAGCAGATATACCATGGAGAAGAGCATCCGTGACTTCTTTGGAACCGAGACCATAAAAATCGACAAGAGCGATGCTTCCAGTGGCTACTATTGCGAGAAGTGTAAGAAGCGCACGGTAGCTACCAAGAAGTCCACCATCGAGAAGAGTCCCGAGACGCTCATGGTGCACTTGAAACGATTCAAGTTCAACGGCAACTCGCTGTCTAAGGTCAAACAGCCCATTGTGTACCTGAAATATCTTGACTTGGGTCCCTACACTTCGCACAACGAGGCTTCCAAGTACCAACTCATGTCGGTGATTGTGCACGAGGGCCGTTCAATTCTGTCTGGCCATTACGTTGCCCATTGTCTCCAGCCTGATGGCACATGGTCCACCTACGACGATGAGTACATTAACAAGATCGATGAGAGGGCAGCCTTAAGCGATCCTTCAGCATACTGTTTGGTATATACCAAGCTCACGCCCAAGAACAAGAGGCGGAGAACCGAAACGAAGGGTACGAAGAGAGCCAGGTTAGAATAGAGCCGGGTTAGAATAGCATTACATTAATACAAGCATAGAACAAGGTTGCGCATCTAAATAACATCAAGGTGATAGAGGAGCTAGAGATTATAACGTGAAGATTATTAAATAAAAAATCGGGTTCATACTACATTGAACAGTGTATTATAATTATATTAGAGGAAAGAACATAAATAGAAACCAACCAACCAGAGAGCCACGACCTTGGCGAATACGCCATTCCATATATAGAGTGAGAGAAGAGAGTGAGAGATAGAAATAGAGGTATGTGTAAGAGAAATAAGTATAGCTGAGATAAAGTTGGGGAATCTTCGAATCTAAGCATCGACGAAGATATCCTCATCATGCTCATCAAATTCATCCACTTCTTTGCGGAGTCGCTGCCTGCTCAAAGCCTGAGCAGTTCCTTCACGGAAACTGGAAACAGAGCACCGCTTGGTGATGGCTTCATAGTCTCGAAGATAATTGGAGAATATCATCTCATCCAGATGCTTTCGACGTAAGATGTCAAGAAAAGCATCGTCATCCAATGAACTGGTAGAAACGGTGCTAGCTGACGAGCGTCTGCGGCGCAGTAGTTGGGCCTGTTGCAAAAGCGCAGCTGTGTTGGTGTGGTTAGGCACTTGGGAAATGTACTTCTTCTCAATGACGTACTTACCCTCCTTGTACGACTCCAGATGCTTGAACAGCTTCTTATATAACCAGCCCAAGCTGGTGAAACATTGCAGGCAGCGGATCTTATTGATCAAATACACCCCCGTTTTCATGGCAGTTTCCTGGTCGATAGAATCAGGCAGCACATTAATGAGCTTCTCTACCAAGTATGCATCACCCAGCAGGCCCCAGAACTTGTCAGAAAGGACAAAAGTTGACAAGCACAAATGGGACAGACATTCATTGCAGACGATAATCTGGGTATTGGAAGGCTCGTACGAGTTGTTCTCAAAGAAATCCGTGTGCTTCAATCCCATGGTTGCAACTAGGGACAAAGTGGAGGCAGGAAAGTAGGGTGAGGCCAGTGAGGCAAGTGGAACTAATTAAAAAGAGCAAGAGCACACTTTGGCCGGAAAGGGCAAAAAAAGTCAAAATGTAGTAATTCAATGAGTCGCAACGTCGACAGTTTAGACAGTCGGATTTGGACAGGCAGAATTAATAGGTTGGATTCAGGGGATGGGACACTTAATGAAGTGGATTGCTGGGCTGAAACGGAGTCCCAAGTGAGTCAGCAGCGCACAGATTCAGATAAGAATCCACAGTCGATAAGGTTCAGGAGGCTCGCGAAGTCACAGGTGAACAAGGTGGGAATATCGAAATCACAACTTGCTTAATGAAATCACAAAATGCTAATCGAAATTATCAGGCCACAGAGCAGAAAGAAAAGTAAAGTGGACCAATGGACAGCCACACCGCATATTATATAGGAGCATCCGTAAAAGTCGTAGGCGGAAGGGAAGCACGGATAAAGGATGAAAGTCTGCAAGAATGTATGGAGTGCTAGGTGCCCTTAACTATGGCGACATTTCCCACATTGCGGAGAAGAGGCAAAATGTAGTGGGTAGAGAACGGGCAGTTAGTGCAACAGGTGGTGTTAGAGGAGTTGTGGAGTGAACCAACTAGGCAGGTTATTGTTGGTTTTTTTTTTGGGGGGATCAGAGCAATATGTATACCTTTGTCTCCGTAGGGCAGGAGTTTCACTACCAGGCAGCTTATCATCGGGGGACATTCCGGCAGTATGGGCCACTGTATGACACTGCCACGTGATCCATGCATGGCTGCCCCCGACCTCCTGTCTGACTGGCTCAACAACCTCCATTACTATGTACAGATGAGGTCATTGCAGGTAGATGGTACCTAGACCGAGATGGTAGAAGTGCAACAGTAATGCACCAATACAACGTTGTTAGTAGATGGGAAGAAGGTGGTCAGCACTTGGTGCCTGCACTTACTTCCCAGATAGTAGCAGCACTTTCTAAATCAGAAACGTAATTAGCACCTGAGCCGTAAGTGGTACAGACAGGAATTCCCAATGGCGACTACGAAATCGTCTGCCTAGCATCTACCATTTGTAGAAAGGCTGCACCTTGAAATTCAATGGCTCATTGTTCAAATACAGTCTGGGCTTGGCTAATGCGCGGGCCTGCTGCTTCTCCCATGCCAACCGTTGCTTAGTCTGGTCCGTCTTCAAAATTGCCTTAACGTGGATGTATGGGTGTTCGATAATTCCCGTTCTTCCACGGCCCTTGATATCGGCTCTCTTAACCCACTGGCCGTCGGACCCTGTCCACAACGCCTGGATGTAGAGCTTATCCTCATTGTACCCAGCGGCACGAGCCTGCTCCAACCCACGCTTCAACAACTTCTCCACTTCGGTGGCCATTTTCTTTGGGTTGAAATGCAATTGGTTGATGGCGCTCTTGACGTCGCTGCCGCGCACAAACCGGTTGACTAATGTAGCCTTCTTCATTGACGATTTGAGACGGTACGACTGCAAATAAATGGTGGGTTCCAACATGTCGATCTCGTCATTGGTCAAACTGACTTTGTAAGATTTGCCACTTTCTGGATCAGCGACAATGTGGTTGTTTTTGAAGAATCCATGCTGAGACACGTTTAAGTCAAAGAGCTTTCTCTTCAAGGGACTCACGTACTTGTCGCTGGCGATCTGGGACTTCTTACCTTCTTCTGTGTAATACTGCTGCAATTTTGCATCGCTTTCAGGAGTGACATCGGTAGCAGCCACAGGTGCTTGTTGTTGAGGCTCTTCTTGTTTGGCTTCGGTAACTTCACCAAAGAGACTGCCGGAGGCGGAGTTTATGCTGGAAATGGAGAAATATTGGGCAAGGGTATTAGATCCGGCGATTCTTGGGGATCGAAGAGCATTGCTGCCCGTTAAACGCCAGAGTGTGTTTCTGAACATTGGTGGTGGAGGTCGTAAGAAAAACGATGATTTTTTCTCCAGTAGGTGTGTGCGGTGCACGACTAGGTTGGAAATGGAGTTGGACAGGAATGGAATTATCTGGAGAAGATAAAACGGAATACTTTCTATGGAAATGATTTATGAAGCTTTATGTTGAATTGTGTCGTTAGGCTTATTGACAAGATATTGAGTTGGGGATGATACACTAAGAGAACTTAATCAACTTTCACGTCTGCTGGAACTACTTTACTCAATCGAAACACCTTGCTACTCGATATTTTCCTTGATTCTAATTTTCCAATCGATTTTCTATCCTCTTCTCCACTTTCTAATCTCTTCTTTGCTTCCTCTACAACTCCTTCTATTCTTTTTGTATATTCAGTATGCAAAACCTAGTTGTCCTCGAATCCAGTCAACGAGGCGTCTCTCTCTCTCGTGGGCAAGGGGTAGACATGGGGAATGGGAGCGTGTGTCTTGTAAAGATACTTGTCTCTCAACGGGGTGGCAAGCAAGAACAAAGGTGCAGCGAGGCCCATGACGATGGAAAACACAAAGTGTGGTTTCGTGTGGGCATGGTAGCGGAACCACTGGTCATGTTAGTAAACTTTCATTGTTGAGATACTCTGAGTGTGCTATTGCGACTCATTTCTATACGTTTTGGGCTGTTTATCAGACATGTTCATCGATGTCTGGTTGGTGAGTTGACATCTTGTAAAACACGCATTCTTGGTCATTTTCGCTTCAGAAAAAAAGACAATCAACATACTCTTACTGGTTGCTTGTAGTAAACAGGGTAATCACCCCAAACTTTGTCGGCAACACCCATTTTGTAGAATCAGTAGTGCTTACTTAGTTTTTTTTCTCAAAGTGCTGTTTCTAATTGGTTGGTGCAGTACTCTTGTGCACAGGAAGAGAGTTGGGGAGTCCACTTTATTGATTGTAGATTGTTTGAAAAAAATGTAGAGAAACTTGTGATCGAGTGGTATGATGAAAATGAAGTAGAAGCTGTTTTGAGTTTATATTATGTAACTAGAAGATGGTGTGTGCTACATTACAGACAAAATGGAATTAATTGGGAGACAAGAGGTCGAACACTGAGTGAAAGAATTGAGAATTAATGAAGAGAGAATTGAGTGCAATTTTATGATATCAGATATAATCTTGTGTAATTTATGGGCTTGATTGTCTCAACTTAGTTGGACTTAATGATTTGTAAGAATTCGACCTTTTGAAGAAGTATGTTGAGGCAAGTGAACATATTGAGAATCCTAAGAATGTTGAGAACCATGACACAATAAATACAATTAGTATTTTCGTTAGAAACGAGCTTCTTTGTTTACTTTTTCTTTTCTGATCGGAATGAAAATAAACGTTCCAGTACGTCTCATTGTCTTAGACTGTTTGCTCTAGATCACTATATTTGGCTTGTTTTGATGCACATACAGTGTGTTAAGTACAATAGAATATAGAGAGTGGTAGTTGCATGTCAAAACTCTAAAGAACGTGACGTTGACCTAGAATAACAACAGTCTCAACTCTGATGTGCTTTGAGCCGAAAGATATGAAGGATAGATCAAGCGGATTTACTGGACATAATGAGAAGATGGATGTAACTCACTTATCAATTCCCAAATTCCTATTGACTGCTATTGAAGTCCTATCGACTACCCCTAAAGACTAATTACCCAGTATTCCACTTATTATGAAGCTTTGCTATTGCAGTAGACTATTGGCTTGATTAGCCCTCGGCTTTCTAGACTAAAACAATCATTGACTTCCCAAAAGTGCAAAGGTGTTATTCTAAGTAATTACGCATCGATCACTACACCAAATAGTCACATCTTACTCCAACATTGTACATAATTAACTAATGCATAGAAAAATGTCCATGGACGACTCCTTTACGCTCTCTTCTTAGCCTTGGTTTTCTTGGCCTGAGCACCAGAAGCCTCAGCAGAAGCCTCAGCTACGACAGGAGTAGCAGCAGCAGCAGCAGCAGCAGCAGCAGCCTTCTCTTTAGCAAAGAAATCCTCACGCAACTTACGCTCAGTGTACTCAGCATAGTACAAACCACCCTGCAAGAACAAAACTCCACCCAAGGCAATGACCATCATGAACTGCGAAGCAGCAACAACATTAATACCTGTTTTCATGTCCACGTCACCCCAGTTGCCAGCCAAAGCACTGTTGATTCCAATTCTCAAGTTGGTCAAGTAGATCACCACACCCACCATCATCAATGCCAAGGTAGCGTACTCAAAGTACTTGACATCAGGGTGAGGTTTATACAACTTGATGAAGCACCCAAGTAAACCAAGGAAAATTACAAAATGCAAAATGTAGTGCACTCTCATTGGGGCGTTGGCCCAAGCAATGTAGTGAGCCAACGAGTTTTGGAATCCATTTTCGTCGTAACTCCACAAGGTGTAGAAATCATAAGGCAAGTTGCCGTAGATGGCACCCAAAGCAAAGGATGTTGCGGAGATGATGAGCACAGTGCCAACAGGTACCAAGTCAGAATAAGCCATTTTGATAATTTCAATTGGTATTGGCTAAAATTTTTTAATTTTATCAGCTTGCTGAGGCTACGGTGATTTTTGATAATCGCCGTTGATGGAGTTTTTTGGTGGATGCACGCTTAATGTTATCTGGGGGGATGGTTTACCTTTGGTTTTGAACAGGAACATTATTGGACGATTAAGATTATTAGAAATCATTAAAAGACACAAATAAATCAAAAATATGAAAAATAAAAAATCGAAAATAAAAAATAATCTTTTGCTCCCTGTTTTAATACAATCGTGCCTCAAATACTTTCAGTACATCCAAAATCTTTAATTAATCAAATGCCTTTTATCCTTCATTTTATCTTCTCCTACTTACAGATTGGCACACTTTCGCACTTTTGATGTTTCTTACACAATTTCTACCCTATCATGTTATCACGTGATCCAAGACCCAAACTGACGCCGTACGGCTTTCCTTTTAGAAGTCTCGCAGGTATCGTCTCGACTGTACGTACAATCCACTGTTCCACCGGTACGGTCTGGACCGTCGTAAATCTGTACTCACGTGCAAATCCATCTGCCATAGAAGAACCAGCCATTCCATCCATAAACACTCAGCCTGTACCACTGTCCCACCTGTCCATAGTACTGTCTATAGCACCTGTGCTTAGTCTACATTGCACCATTGCAACAAACAATAACATCCAAGGTAACAATGTCTGGATTAATGCTATCATATCTAAAATTCTTCAACTTACCTATATTGTCTCCATTACTTCATACATGAATTTCCTAATTTCTACTCGCCCACCCCTACCTCTCGTATCGTTTACCTCCACCTCACGTTGCTGGTTACCACCAGATTCCTGCCAGACGCACTTTACGCACTTCACGCACTTCACGCATTTCACGCACTTTTTCCGTCAAACTTAGCTACATCTACAAAAACACTCTACTCACCTTCTCTTGCAGCTGCACCATGAGAAGTATAAAAGCCGTTGTTGTCGGTGACGGAGGCGTCGGAAAAACCTGCCTCTTGATCTCTTACACCACAAACACCTTCCCCAATGACTATATCCCCACTGTTTTTGACAACTACTCGGCGTCGGTGATGATCGATGGTGAGCCCATAAAATTGGGTCTCTGGGATACCGCAGGCCAGTCCGAATACGATCGTTTGAGACCGTTGTCATACCCGCAAACTGAAGTGTTTTTGTGCTGTTTCTCGGTGGTCAGCCCGGAATCCTTTCAGAACGTCAAGGACAAGTGGATTCCAGAGATTTTACATCACTCGCCCAAGGGGATCTTGATTATCTTGGTAGGCACTAAGGCAGACTTGAGAGATGACTACCACGTGTTGGATGAGTTGCTGGAACGTGGCCAGAAACCCACCACCCTTGCTCAGGGCCAGAAATTGGCCAAAGACGTAGGTGCCATTCGCTACATCGAATGCTCGGCTGCTACCCTGTCGGGCATCCAGGAACTCTTTGACTTTGCCATCCGGTCCGTATTGGAACCTCCCACCTCCAAGCAGGAGACCAAGGAGACGTTTAGTGCACCTCTGCAACAGCAGAACTCCAAACCCAATGCTGGCTCCACAACAATTAATGACAGAAGGAGGAAGATCCGCAAGGCCAAGAAGTGTACTATTTTGTAGACGTGGTCTGCTGGACGGTTCCCTCTATTAATCTCTGCCTGTGCCAATGTCCTTTTTTGCTGACGATTGTGTATTGTGACTGCTATATTCCATCTTTTTGGTATGCCACCTTTTTTATCTATTCGGCATTCCTCTTTAATTGATTGGCGGACTAAATATCTGCCCGGATATGTGATTGCCCTGTCTTCACTGCCTACTGTCCGACTCCAGGACCTAATATTCCGTTGCTGCCATGGCTGTTGCCATTACATTCACAATCACTCCAAATCATCTCGGACTTAATGCTATCTAATCTGCTGGTGCCTTCGGGCAAGGCTACTATGGCAGCATCTTCGTGTCTCTCTCGTTTCTTGTAATACATATACTCCTATTTTTTTAGCAACGCTGCTCGTGCTGGATGCATACCTCCTACCGGAGCTTCTTCCTTCTTGTTTCCCTCCTCCTTCTTTTTCTTCGTCTTACGCTCCTCCTCCAACTTATCGTTCTTCTCCTTCAACTTTTTCTGTCTGTTGTCCAGGTTTCCTCCTCCACCGACCGTGAGCTCAACATTGATTTTTCGTTTTCTAATCGTCGAGTGGTGCATTCCAAGGGCATGGTCCATCTTGCTGCGCACTTCCTGTCCTTCATTGTCAAACTCCAAAAATGCAATTCCTTTCTCCTTACGGATTCTAATTCTGTCGGGGTTGGCATTTTTGAAATGAGACACCAACTCAGCCTGCTGGATATCGTAGGGAAGATTTCCAACGAAAAGAATGAACCGCGGGCCTTGGCCGCCATTGACTCCTTTTCCTTTCTTTCCCCTTCTCGTTTTTCTCTTTTTCTTCACGGGCTCATCCCCGTTAGCAGCTGGAGATTCGTTGTCCGCCAGTCTTTTCTTTTCATTCGATGCACTAACCTCTGTTTTAGCCTCAGCTTTGGCCTCGGCCTTCTCTGCCTTGTCCTTTTCCCTCTCTTCCTTGGACTTTCTAAAAGCCAAAGCTTTCTGCTTCTTTTTATTGACTTTTTCCTCCGCCATTCTTCCTAGAAAGTAATCAACTCTGGTTAACTTTTCCACGTGAGGGCATCGACTCCATCACCTATGTGCAGAAGGCCATCATCTCCGATGACTGACCCTTGATATCGGATCTTTCTGAGCTTTCTTTTTTAAAGTCGTTCTTTTTTTTGTTTTCAATTCTCCGTTCAATTTCTAACAGATCTATTTTCTGCCTTGTGCCATAACCTCCGCATCTGACATCTCGGGATTCTTATTAGTGTCCTGGTATTCTCGATGCAGAGTCTTATCTCAGATACAAGGTGTGATACTCCGGAGACAATCACCAGCGCAGCTCTGGTACAAACAACCGATCTGACTCTCACCATCACCCCCAGTAGATTGGAACGTCTGGATGGGAATGACAGGGGTGGAGACAGATCGGAGCTGGACCACACGGGTCAATTAGGTGCTGACGAGCAGGACTCGCGGGGTCGATCCATGGAGAGGAAAGTAGGCGACGACAAGAACGATGAAGTAGCTAATATTTCGTTGATGGGATTTGGGGGCATCCTTCCAAGGCGAGTGGAGACTAAGAGGAAGATTGCACGGTTGGCTGGCAAGATGCATTGATCTGGAATCAGGGTGTCTGCATGTTTATTAATTAATGTTTCTTACTATTGTTACCATGATAATATATTCATAATATTTTATGAGAATGCACTTGTTTTATTTTGCCAGTTTGAATGTAATTGCTTTTCTACTAGATAATATAATTTTTATCTGTGTATCTAATATTGGACCTTATCTATTAAGTAATCTTATCTTAGAGAAGGATGTTTATCCAGTAAGGAATCTCATCCCTGAGGAGAACTCTATCTGGTACTGATGATTACATTATGACAGACTCTCCAATCTAGTGAGCATCTAATTTTCTGTAGTTATACCTATTTTCTCTCCTTACCGGCTTCTTCCTCGAACTTTCCAGTCATTCATTTGTTGTGCTCAGCGTACAAATCTTCATACATGGTCTTCAACGAGTTGTATGCGTTCGACACCTTTTGTAGCTTTTCCTCGAGCTCTGCCTCTTTTCCTCCACTGGAAACCGTGACTTCGTCGCCCAGTTTGAACTCAAACTCCTCCTGTGCTTTTTGCTGAAGCCATTTTTGAAACTCCACGTCAGTTTCCTCCACTCCGGGAATTTGCATGGTCACCGCATGTTCAAGTGGATCCGGCGAAACAAGCACTCTCTTCAATCCAGGTAATAGACGGTGCTTCTTATCAAACTCAGCCTCTCCGTTGAGTGTTTTGGTGCCATGGACACCTACCTCGAGGTATGCAATGCCAGACTTACATGGTGTAAATGCCTTGACAACTTGTTTGGTTACCACGTCACTCACAAACACTCGGCCAGTGTTGTCACCCGAAACAAGGAACATTCCATCGAGGGAAACTGCCATGAGCGTTGGTGTGGAGTTGCCATCCTGGTGGTGAACGAAGGTCTGGTGCAAGTTGGGGTCGCTTTCCACTGTCACAATCTTCCCGTGGCCTCCTATGGCCTCCAAGACATGGGTGAATTGGTTGACCACATACATTGGTACCTGTCTGAGGGTACCATTGTTAAGACCAGCGTAAAGGGCTCTTCCAGCGGGGTCTCGTGCTACACATTCCACTGGAACAGAAAACACAAACGTCGTCAATAATGATTTGGTGGAAACGTCGTATACTCGGAGGGTTCCGTCTTTAGACGTTGTATAGATACGTAAGTCGGTGACTAGAGACGACTCCGACACCAAGAGGTCCGTAATGGCCAACGAATGGTCTGTGAACGATGCGTATGGTTTGGTGGCAGTGGAGTCCTCGCCAACCAAATCTAGCGTTCTCCACACCATCACTCTGGAATCAAGACCTCCTGTGAAGACAAAGGTACCGCATTTGGAGAATTTGATCACAGAAATCTCCTGGTAATGGGCATCTTTCACACATAGCAAGTTTCCCGAGCTGATTTCCCACACATACAACTTACCAGATTTCGATCCCGCAGCAAGAAGCCATGGTACGGAGTACTGAGGTTTATACTGGTTGGAACCCGTCAATGGGTGGTGGGCCACGCTGAGACATGCCATGTTCTCCGGTACGGGAAATCTCTGTTCGGCACTCTCTTTTCCCCATGAGTAGCTGGTGATGAGCGCCTTGTTTCTGCCAGCAATGAAGAGTCTTTCACCTGGACCCATACCAGTGAGAGCAGCACCATATCTGGGACAGTCTGCGTTTCTAAATGAGGTGAAATGTTGGGAAGTTTGGATAGATGATATGGCCCCGAGCGACTCCTGAGAGTGCTTGTCTGCGGGATCACCCTCGGTGATGTAGAACACAGCTTCGTCCATGGATTTTGATGAAAAGTAGTACGTCTGTGCAGATACTCATCGCTGCGAAACATGGAGATGAGTTGTGCGAGGGAAATTCTGGAAAATGGTGAGGATTTCTGGGAACTGAGAGAAAAAAAAACTATAATAACGGAATTCTGAGTTCATTTAGGCTGATTAAGGTTACTTGGTTCATTGATGATTTTCTTGATGTAGGGTTTCCATGGAACGGTGTTGTCAAAGGTTAGTATGATGGATTCTACTGCCACAAAAGTTGACGACATATGCTCAGTTAGGAAACCAAAAAAGATTTGTACTCCGATACGGGGAATCGAACCCCGATCTGCTCGGTGAGAGCGAACCGTGATAGCCATTACACTATATCGGAAATTGATGAAGGTTCTAGTATGGAGCTGGAGTGGTTGTTCTCACTTAGCTTGAAAAAAGTAGTTAGAAGTATGAAATTGGGATCTTCGTGTGATTTTAAATCAGAAATCGTACAAATTATTGTCATAAAACAACTTTTGGGTTTTCTTCTCTTCCTTTTTACAATCCTAACATTTGGTTTATTCGCGATAATTATAAAGATTTGAGTATTCGCAGCCAAACCTCATAACAGGGACTTTACAAACTTGAACTTATATTCAGAAATAAATTACCAGTAAAGTAAAGAATCACAATAAAGTATCATAACATTAAACATTATCTCATAATATCAGGTTTTTCTCTATTTGAAATCCACTCCATCCATTCCTTCTTTTACCTTCATCTCTTCACCCCTCTCCACGTCTTCATGTCCTACATATTCTCACCACCTTCATACCATACATCGATTTTCCATTTCGACACCGCCACCATGCCCATCGATATCATCTCCACAGCCTACTTCGACGGTCCTGGAGCCATCCCTGGATGGAACTTCGTTAAAAATTACGGCCCTTATATCGCCACTGCCGCCGCCGTCAAATACTACTTTGGTGGATCTTCCAACACCTGGAATAGAGACATGCACGGACGTGTTTTCATCATCACTGGTGGAACGTCCGGCGTGGGTGCCCAGGTAGCTTACGACTTGGCCATGAAAGGTGCACAGCTCATTTTGTTGTGTAGATCCACCGAGGATGCTTGGACCTCCGAATATGTGGAAGACTTGAGAGAAAAGACGAACAACTTTATGATTTACGCCGAGCTGTGTGACTTGTCGCTGCTCCATTCTGTTAGACTCTTTGCCACCACTTTCTTAGATAACCAACCTCCTCGCCGCTTGGATGGAGTCATCTGTTGCGCCGCTGAATGTATACCGAGAGGAACTCCAAGACAAGTGTCCGTCGATGGCGTGGAGCTGCAGATCGCCGTCAATTACTTGGCCCACTACCATCTTCTCACGCTCTTGAAGCCTGCCATGCATGTTCAGCCACCAGACAGAGATTTCCGTGTTGTTCTCACCACTTGTTCATCGCAAGCTTTAGGAGAAATTGACAAAGAAGACCTTTTGTGGGAAACCCGCCAGTATCCCGTTTATAAGCCATGGTCCGTGTACGGTACGTCCAAGCTTTTACTTGGAATGTTTGGCCGTCTGTTACAGAGAGATCTCAACGATTATCAAAGAAAAGATAAAGCCCCATGCAACATCAAGGTTTCAGTGGTAAACCCGGGTCTCATGCGGTCGCCATCCACTCGAAGATTTTTGTCGATGGGATCGATTTTGGGATTGTTCATTTACTTGTTATTCTACCCAATCTGGTTTCTCTTCCTCAAGTCTAGTGGACAAGGCGCACAATCGTTGCTTTTCGCTATAGCATCTCCCATTCTTGGAGCACAAGATGGAGGCAACTTGGTTCAAGAATGCAAACTTGTCACCAAGGGCCGCAAGGAGCTCTGGGACTACGAATTGCAGGATGTGGTTTACGCTAAGACCGCCGAACTTATTGCTGGTTTGGAGAAACTGTCTGCCATAGAAAGAAAGAAGGCCGACAAGGCTAGTGGCGCTGATAAGAAGAAGAAGGCCGAGCAGCAGAAAAAGAAAGAAGATCTTCGAGAGAAGCCACTGAATGAAGACGAGCTTGATTATAAACTTCGCATGATGAAGAAGTCTTTGGGACTTCCTATGGGCAGCGGAAGCGAGTCGTTGTTCTCCGAGGCAAAAACTCTGGCAGTGAAGAAGTCTAAAGCTCGGAAGAGATAATAAATAGAAGGAAGCACGGAGCAAGAATTGATAGAAAAAGGTTTATGAGTTTTAAGGAATCAAGCTTTGAGAATTGAGAGATGGAGAAACGATAGATGGAAACTTCAGAAATGAGAATGCCAAATCATGTGCTAATGTGCCAAATTAGAGAATGTATACGAAGGTTACATGGAACAATCGACGGGCCATCACACCTAACCGGACAGGACAGATACCGGAACAAAGAATGTTATCCGGATCATCTAATGATACGTTCGGAAAGATCGGCTATCCGGTTCATTTGGCTCATTTCAAATAGTACATGAAATGGAATCACATGATTAGACGGGCCAGATAACCTTTACATGAAAACAAAGTTCAAGTTGATATTCTGAAACAAAACTTCTAGAAGCAGACTCAAGTGAAAGTGGAAAAATCATAGATGTCACAGAAGTCACACAAGTAACACAAGTTACAGAATCCACAATCCATACAATCCATACGATTACCGTTCAACTTATTCTCATTCTGGTAGTCTTGCACCTCTCATTCCTGTCTCCAGTCTCACCTGTCACCATAGAGTGCTAAAACTCATTAGCAATCCTGCAACAAGCTATCCTCCCCCCCACCCAATCACCAAAATGCCTTCCACGCCCCTCTCACTGATAATCAACAAAGAGCCTTTCCCAGCGCTTCTCCCCGCTCCTGCAGCGCTGGATGCCTCTAACCGCAAGTCCAGCCGCAAGCCCCCACCTCCACAATCCCTCATAAAGTCAACCATTCTCTACTTTTTAGCTCTTGATAGCATTTTCTTCTCTGGGTCAATGCCAGGCTTCTTTCTCCTATTTTTTTATTTAGTTCGGCGCACATAATCTTCCGAGGAGTCTTTCACACACGCCCTCTATCTCGCCAATTAAATTTGTTTCTGATACTGACTGCACCACTAGATTTCGCTTCCCGCACTGCGTCACGTGCTTATCTCGATCCACATCGTCCAGTTCATCATTTTGGTCACTTTGCTCACCCATTTATCTTTTTGTTACCAGTGGCTGTTTCCTGCGTTTGTTTGGTTTTCACTTTTTGTGTTTTGCAAGAATTCGCCTTTGTGTTGCTTATATCTCGTGCCCATTTTGCCGTGCTAGCAACGTTGACTGCAGTTTTTGTTTCTGACTCACTCAAGTTATTGAATCGGCCTTCATCGATCGCCGACATCATTTCTACCAAATACCTCTTTAGCAGGTTTCCAGCTCCCTTCTGAGGTAGCTACCCCCAGCATCACAGCCTTGCATTCACAGCTTCTGCATTGTCCGTTCGCCGGTCTCGCACTAGTTTCCCTCCATAAAAAGCCACCATACCTTTATATCCTCCATTTCACCTCAAGCTGCCGAGAAGAACAATGGAAGCTCTCTCTGCTCCACAAAATGGAGCACCCGTCCCGGTCAAACAACCTGTGAGTTCACTTACAAAGCTTTTAAGCGAGAATAACTCTGCTGCTGTCTCGCAGAATGCGCTGCTGACGTCCCTAAATAATTACTCGAGGTCCGACACCGTCACCCCGATCCCAAATGTCATTCCAGAGCATGAGGTCGTTGATAAGCTCGAGGACCTCTCGATCAACAACAATAGTGTTGGCCATAGCCCCACACTGCTCATGATTTCGCCTAGAACCCAATTGGATGAACTGGCCACGTCGATTCCAGGCGTTCTGCCTCTGCAGAGAGCCCCCGTGGTCGTTACCGGTGGCTTCGAATCATCTTCTCCAAATGAGACGGCAGCTTCTCGCATGTACTTTAACCAAAGACAGCCCCTTGGCCGTGCACCATCCGGTCCAATGAGTCCCAGGATCAACAGAACAAATTCCGTTTCTCACACTTCGTTCTTTTCCACTGGTGGATACGGAGGTGAGAGTTTGTCCTCGTCTATCCCATACGGAGCTCCTGGCGGCCGCAATGGTCAAGGTTCGTCTCTTGGCAAGTCCAATGGCTTCGGAAGCTCGTCTAACCTCTCCAACGCCTTGCGCGGGTCCACTCCATCCCAGGATCACGTACCCAATTTGCCAAATGGTCAGCCTATCCTGTCTATTCACTTCCAGTCTCCTCAGGTGAATTCTGCATCCATCGAGCCTAGATTTGTGATTTCCAAGCAGAGAGTTGCACAGGCTCAAGCACAGGCTCAAGCTGCATCTTTGGGCACTTCGGGCCGTCTGGGCTCACAGTCTAGTCTTTCGTTCTTCTTCTCGAAGAAAGGTTCTAAAAGCAGTGCATCTTCCACCGATTTGGGCTCTTTCTATAATAATGCTGTCCCTGAGAATAATGTGTTTGCAACTTCTCCTTCGTCGACTTCTTCAACGGAGTCTGCAAATCCATACAGCACGTCAAGGCACAATTCGATGGCAAACTTGAAAAGATTCTTCAAGAAAGGCAATCCATCTCCCTCGCAACCCATCCCTGTGGGCAACATGTCATCATCTTTACGTTCTAGCCAGTTGAACTCTTCCAACGCCACTCCAGTGAGCAGCTCCTTTTTCAATACCACTTACTCAGCGCATTCGGTGACATCTGCTAACTCGGAAGCTTCATACTCGCATTCTCCAGGTGGCTTCGTTGTCGGATCTGCAACTGTTAGTAGAACCCCCTCGTTGGTTCGCGGACCACAGGATCGAAAGGGATCAGTCCTGGCATTGCTTAACCAGCACCACAACCAGCTTCCATTCTCCAAGAGATACAGTAAGTTCGGCGATAGCTTGGGTGCTGGTGCTGGTGGATCTGTCAAGCTTGTCACCAGACTTTCAGACAAAAAAGTATTTGCTGTGAAGGAGTTCAGGGCAAAATATCAAAATGAGAGCAAGAGAGATTACGCCAAAAAGATCACCGGTGAGTACTGTATCGGTTCCACATTAAAGCATCCCAACATTATCGAAACAGTTGAAATTTGCTATGAAAACGAGCGTATCTTGCAAGTCATGGAGTACTGCGACTATGATTTGTTCGCTATTGTCATGTCCAATCAGATGTCCAGAGAAGAAATCAACTGTTGTTTCAAGCAAATTTTGTCAGGAGTTAATTACTTTCATTCCATGGGTCTTGCTCACAGAGATTTGAAGTTGGATAACTGTGTTATTGACTCTCGTGGTATCGTTAAAATCATTGATTTCGGTTCTGCTGTTGTATTTTCTTATCCATTTACTAAAACATTGATTGAATCACTGGGAGTTGTTGGTTCTGATCCTTACCTTGCCCCAGAGGTTTGTGTGTTCAACAAGTACGACCCAAGACCTGTGGATGTGTGGTCTGTTGCAATAATATATTGCTGCATGATGCTCAAGAAGTTTCCTTGGAAGGTTCCTAAGTTGATTGATAACAGTTTCAAGTTGTTTGCTACTCGCAACGACGGCATTCCCCTTAATGAGACACTTCTTCAAACTAAAGAGCAGAGAGCCGAAGCGGCTGGAACTGATTTCAGCAATGAAATCATCAATGAGACAATCGAAGTGGAAGCTCCTGCAAATGGAACAATTGAAGGAAGCGCACACACTTCCAACGAGATCGGCGCAGGCAGATTGTTACTTGCATTGCCAGAGGACTGTCGTCCATTGATTGGGCGAATGGTTGACTTGGCCCCTGCCTGCCGTATTTCTGTCGAAGAGTGTTTCGAGGATGAGTGGTTGAAATCCGTGAACATGTGTTCAGTTGAGGAACGCATCAATTCTGACGGAAGCGTTGAATACCAGGTGTTCAAGTGTGACGACCATGAGCACACCACCGTGGACCAGTCTAAGGCTCACATCGCCGCCTTTGACAAGAAGAAAAAGTGATGTGTGTAATCGTAATCTATATCTGAATTCATATAAGTCGTGAAAATGTAAATACATTGTTACATCAACGGAAACCCCATAATATAAGTCTCGGATATCTGTCCATTCTCTATATACATGGTCTATACTACATTAATAGCTCACCTATGGCACCACCTCCACGCCCACGGCCTCAGCAGTCAGAATGACAGCTCCGCAAATGGCCTTCAAGTCCACATTCTTATGTCTATCATCTGTCTTTTTGATCTTAGCAATCTCATATACATGCTTCAAGGAAATCTTTCCCACAATATTATGGGTAGCCTTGTCACTTCCTTTAGACACGTTGGCTGCCTTCATTATAAGCCATGACGTAGGGGGAGACTTCATCTCGAATGTGAAAGATCTATCGGGCTTTACAGTCAACAAAACTGGGATAGGAGTGCCAGGTTGGAAATGGGCAGTTCTGGCGTTGAATTCTTTGCAGAAATCGATGGCTTTCACACCCTTAGAACCCAAGGCTGGACCAACAGGAGGAGCAGGTGCTGCCTGGCCAGCTCCCACGATCAACTTAACCAAGACGTTTTTGGTAGACATGGTTGGTGGTCGGTAAAACTGTGAGTTGGAATTTGTAGAAAATTTTGAGGATGTACGGGTGCAAATGGAGAGAATGAGTGGGTGGTAATTTTGGAGAAGAAAAGTTCAGAGACTGAATTGAGTTCTGTTATTGTAGAACTTTTTTTTTTTGTTTTCAATTATCTTTCGTTTGGTTACATTGTTCTACTTTTATTTTTTTTTTATTTTTTGTTTCTTAAACGTTCTGTTTCGTTTATCTCGACATCTTTCCACTTCATAATGATCTACTCGCAATGATAATGACAATGACAATGACAATATTAAACAGTGTATAACTAAGTAGGATGCAGATTAATGGCAACGCCATTCAATTCAAATGACAAGTTTTCAGATTAGTGCTCTTTTCTTAAGCAGATTGCAATGGATCTCCAATTCGATATCCAAAGCTCGTCTTTTCGGGGTGTTCTCCTTGTAGTATTCCAAACCACCCTAGATTTCCTCAGTAAATCGCAGCCGCGAATTGTTACTATGATCTTCACCTTGATTTTGCCATAAATGGTTGGGTTGTCGGTTGAAGAATAGCTCGTCTTCCAGCTCGAATTCAGAAGATCGATCATGTTCGGTTTCGCTTGACAAATTGTGCAGTTGATCTTCGGGAACAATTTCGCTCGGATATTGGAAAACATTGTCCTTACTCTCTTCTGCTGCACCTTCATGCATGGTGGACATCGGGTTGTAAACGGAATTCAACCGGGACTGCTGCTTCACACTTCCAGTACTGGAGTTTTGTCCTCCGCTATTCATACCAGTGTTGGTACCACTACTACGGAATACCGAATCGAGGTTGTTACTGTTGGACACTCCACGGTATTCAAAGTCCTCATCAGTATCCTGGGGGTAGCCAGCACCAGCTGGGGCGACAGCAGGCTGGCCCTCCAAGTCTCTGTAACCAGTAAGAGGACCGGAGGTGCTCGTTGCCTTAGAGCCAAAGATCTTGCGGAAGCCACCACCGAGCTTCTCGTTCAGGTCGGCTGTCGAATCATCCGCAAAATCTGGCAGCTGGTTGGTGACCTTACTTCTCCGTTTTTTCATGAAGAGGAAGAACACCACGAGCGATCCAATCAAGATGGTTCCTCCAATGGAGCCCACCAAACCTCCAATCAACTTAGCATTTCTGTCGGATCCCCCAGAGTTGCTGCTGCTGTTACCTGACAGAGCAGCGGTGGGCACCGTAATTAATGTGGTAATGGTGGTGTCGGGCAAGACGCTGATAGTGGATACTATCTGGTCCATAGACGATGTGGAAGGTTCGCTGGTGATGATGGCAGATGTGGAAGAGGTCAGCAGCCTTGAGGTAGTGGAAGTGGAGGAACTGGAGGAGGAGGTTGCGGATGATGGAATCGATGAAGACGACGACGAACTGCTTGACGAGGTCAGTGTAGATGATTCCAGCGAGGTGGTCAGTATTTCCGACAGTGTGCTGGGAGTGTCAGTAGACAGCAGAGTCTCAAAGAAGGACGACGACGAAGTCAACGACGATGATGTCTCAGAAGAGGAGGGCACTTCTGAGGATGAAAGCAGCGAAGATGACTCTGTTGAGGATGTGCTGGAGAAGTCAGATGAGGTCAGTGAAATCAGAGACGACTCCAGCGATGATGGGGCCTCCAGTGACGATGATGAGGATGATGACGAAGATGACGGCAAAGATGACGACGAAGATTGAGGCAAAGATGACGAAGAAGGTAACGTCGATGAAGACGACGTAGTCTCTGAAGAGGTCGACGAAGGAGTCAGCAGCGACGATGATGTGGTCTCTGAAGAAGTGCTAGGCAAGGTTGATGAGGAGGTGTCGGTGGATGTCAACGAGGTCAGCAGATCAGTGGACGACGTCGGAGCAGACGCATCCAACAGCAGGGTAGTTGGCAGCGACATGACCAGCAGCAGCGAGATAGACGTTGGAGGAAAAGAGTCTGAAGTAGACGGTGAAACGGAGGGAGTCTCAAAGGACATGGAGGATGTGTGCAGGGAGGAAGTAGCCGGAGACAGAATGCTTGACGACGACAGTGACAGAGAAAACAGCAGCGATTCGGGAAAAGTCGAGGACGTGGTGACAATCAGAGACAGAGGAGATGACGAGGTAATAAATGATGTGGAGTTTTCTCCAGTAGCAGTGTCTCGTCTAAAAATAGGAAACATCATGGTGTGCATGGAACTTGAGTGATGCGAAGGGCCGAAGCCTAGTGAAATAACTGAAGAAAGCAGGTGATGAGATCAACCCACACGCAATAGTGCCACAATAGTTGAACTTATCTCGAGAAGTCTCAAGTTAACAGTGAGGTGAATTTCCCAGAGCTGGGCAGTAGAAAACTTTCGGGAAACTGGCAGATATATGGAGAGGTGGGCAGGCATCAATTTGGGGCCAGGAACAGGATTTTCTCCAGATGCGCACCAGGTTTGGCCGAGAAAGAATAATGGGCAACTCTGGTAAATGAGACCAAGGGAAATCCTGACTTGGAAATGGCCAGGTGAGATAATCGAGGTTGTAGAAAAGAAGGTGGAACTGAACCTAGATGAATTTCTGTCTATCTGTGTTGGTGCCAGATGTTCCCATTAAAAGAGGCTTTCTTCTCAGGTTGCTAGGGTGATTGTCGGATCACTACGAGCAGGTCAAAGGAGGCAAATTACTTGCATGGTGCAGGAGACTGTTGCTGGGCTCGACATTCGGCGAAGGAGTTGAGATATAATTTGCAATCAAATTCGCAGTCATTGGGTTTTCATTGGGATTCGATTGTTGGGTTGGGATTCTGGGGCTGATGTGATGATTTCCATAAGTTGAATTTTTGGCTGATATGGCTGTACATTCTTGTTGTGGACGAACATTTCTGTCTATGGACCTGCCAGGGGTCGCACATTTCAGAGGGCTTGGCCTGTATGGCATCACCATTAACGTTCGGTGCAGTACAAACTTATTCAGAGGTTATTGACCCATGGTGTGGGCCGGTTGAAGTGGGGGTCGCTTTTTGGCCAATGGTGGCACCAGTCAAGATTTTAGAAATTGGCCGGTCAAGTAGGCCAACTTGTACTTGTATGCCTCTGGCCCAGATCTTATCTTTGACGCTGGTTATCCGGTAATGTATCTGGCTAAAACTGTATGTCTCACCCCCCCCTGGCATCATACAATATTCGCTGCATCAATGCTCGTAATTTCATCAAAACAACAAGATACTATTTGTAGAAATGCTTGTTGTTGGAGGCACCCACTGACACATGCCCCATAACAATATCCTTAGCTGCTGATATTCACGGCCCTGTCGTGCATCTCAAGACTGTTCTTCTGCTCTATGCCTTCTGACTCTCCGGCCACTTATTGAAGATCGAAATCTTCTGTGAAAATTTGTGAGAATTGTAATGAAATATCCTCTCATATTCTAACTATTCTGTACGGCTTGGAACCCTTTTCCACTTACCACTCCCATCCAATCGCCAGCATTGCGCCGCCAGCAAACATGGTTGACCTCTAAATCTTCCAGGTATGCCAACACTGGAGTATCAACAACACAGGCAACCTCGCCACCACGGGTCTTGCGCCCACTACAGTCCCAAACTAACGCCTGGCAATCGTCTCCTCCAGTAAGAAGATTGTTGGAGTTGGGGTGCCATTCAATGTGGTTGATGGCTGCACTAGACATGCCGCCAAACAGCCCATCAAGTGTCATTACGGGCATTCCAGGCATGCGCATGTCGATAATGAGCACCTGATTCAGATTGACTCCAATTGTGGACAAGTAGTTCTGGTCAATGTTCGACGTCAGAAGCTTCAACAACGCTTGCAGATTATAGTGCGCTGGCGCCACTCCTGGAATAGGTACCGCAGGCAGCGTAGGCTCGTAGATGATGGTAGAATGTTCTAATGATCTCAAGTCAAACACTCGCATGCTTCCGTCATTGCTAACACTAGCAAACACGTTGGTGGACTGGTGGATAAACTTGACGTCAAACACCTCTGAGTCATGGGCAATCAATTGCGTCTTGACCTGTGCCGTATTCTCCTTGTCTCTGCCCAAAGAATGACTCCGGTTCAAGTCCCACACCGTACATGTAGTGTCTACTGACAGCGTGATTAGAATGCTGGAGTCTGTAGTATTCCAATCAAAAGAAGTCACTGGTGGGAATGTATTGATGTCGCGTGAATCCAGTGTACTGTTGGCTGTGGAATTGTTGGCCAAAAGATGTGTTTGAACGATGGTCGGTTCGGGCGAATATTCCACTTTATATAAGCGCAACACCTCAGACGATGCCGCCAACCGCTCCCCGGGGCCTCCATTAAGAATCTGTGGATCCCACTGCAAATTCGTAACCGGGTAGTCGACGGTAATTTCGGCCACTTTGTGGAAGTCGAACTCTCGAGAGAATGCCGGCAGCGACTCCTTCGGCGTGCTCAACTCATCAGAGCTGTTGCTGCTTTGCGCTGAAACGGGAGATTCCACTGAATTGGGCCTATCCTGACTCGGTATGTCGGTGTTTTCGTCGTCTTCTCGACGCCTAAAGCTCTGGCCGTGAACAACCAGAATTCGATTCTGAAATCCTTCCCGGAACGAGCTGAGGGCCACCCAGTCGCTGTTACCCAGAGTCACCCAATCCGCTCCATAAAGTGGATACTGTGACGCATAGTACGAGCTCCGGTTGTCTGTCTGGTTGGGGTAATTCTCCTGCTTGTCCAGAGGATAGGCATTGTAGGGAAACCGCTGTGTCTGAGGCGACGTTTGTGGATACAATCCTTGATAGTTGTTATATGACAGGATGCCTGAAACAGACGAATGTTTTGCTCTAAGGTTATGCCAGTCCATGGCAGCCTATGTATAGTTTGGGGAAGAATGAAGTCCGATTCTATGGTTAGGTTTATGTTGCGGGTCGTGTGGGGATCAATAATTCTAGTGAATTGGCTGAATCAGGGCAATTGGCAGGGAATTTAAAAAAATTAGACTGAATTCTTCTAGTATTTATCTCATTTAAATTATATCACTATTATATGTTTCACTTTTGCTCTTTTACAGATGTGAAATTTCATCAGATTATGTTTAATTCCGCGCACGTGACATCACGAGAGGCTGACACATTCCTACAAAGACGACCAACATTCAGGTTAGAAATCAGCCATACAAACATATTCTACTTGCCAAATGTCATCTGCATATTAATATCCATTAAATTTGTTCCCCTGACTACTCTAATCTTACAAGATCTTCTCCGTTATCCATTCTTTATTGTCGCAAGCCTATTGTTCACGCCCATGCAGGCTTATCAATGGCTGCTAATTAGTATAATACATAGGCAAATATAGAATCACCTATTCAGCAAGATCCTCCACGGATGGACAAGTGCAAATCAAGTTCAAATCTCCGTAGGTGTCGTCCAAACGGGCGACCGTTGGCCAGCACTTGGCCGTTTTCAAGTATGGAAGTGGGTATGCTGCTTGTTCTCTGGTGTATCCACGAGCATCCCATTCCTCTTGAGGTGTAGACACAATATCAGCAAGAGAGTGTGGAGCATTCTTCAAAACGAGTCCAAGGGGTTCACCCTTGGCGTATGCATCGATTTCAGCACGGATCGACAACATGGCCTGAACAAAACGGTCCAACTCATACAAGTTCTCCGATTCAGTAGGTTCGATCATCAAGGTTCCACCCACTGGGAAAGACATAGTGGGTCCATGGAATCCGTAGTCCTGCAAACGCTTGGCCACATCAATGTTCTCAATGCCGATGTTCTTGAACTCACGCAAGTCAATAATGAACTCGTGAGCGCAGTGCTTAATGCCTTCCTTGGCAGAAGCCGAGTGATCAACGAACATGATCTTATACGAGTCCTTCAAACGATCCAACATGTAGTTGGCGTTCAACATGGCAAGGGCCGAAGCATATGGCAATCCTTCGGCTCCAAGCATCTTGATATACGAGTATGACACTGGAATGACGGCAGCAGATCCAAATGGTGCCGAGTTGACGGCCTTGATGGATTCAGCAGTGGCGTGTGGAGTAGCCACGAATTGGTGGGAAGGCAAAAATGGAACCAAGTGCTCAGCAACACACACTGGTCCCTGACCTGGACCTCCTCCTCCGTGGGACAATGCAAAAGTCTTGTGGATGTTCAAGTGACAGACATCAGCACCCAAATCTCCAGGAGAAGTCAAACCAACCTGGGCATTCATGTTAGCACCATCCAAGTACACCAATCCACCGTGAGAGTGGACAGTGTCGATGGCTTGGCGCACACCTGGCTCGAACAATCCGTAAGTGGATGGGTAGGTAATCATGATGGCACAGAGGTTGTCCTTGTACTGCTCAGCCTTGGCCTGCAAGTCAACCAAGTCAATCAGACCATTCTCCAAACACTTGACGGCCACGACCTTAAGGCCACACATGGCAGCACTGGCTGGGTTTGTTCCATGGGCAGACACAGGAATTAAGCAGATGTTTCTCTGCTCGTACTCACCACGGGACTTGAAGTACTGACGAATAAGCGACAATCCAGTGTATTCACCCTGGGCACCAGAGTTAGGCATAAGCGTGGTGGCTGCGAAACCGGTGATGGTGTTTAAGTCGTGCTCGAAACCTTCGACCAACTCCTTGTAACCCAAGGCTTGGTCGGTAGGAGCAAATGGATGGATCTGAGAAAAACCTGGCATCGACAATGACTGCATTTCGACGGTAGCGTTCAACTTCATGGTACATGAACCCAATGGAATCATGGAGTTTGCCAACGATAAGTCCTTGCTCTGTAACAAGTGCAAGTATCTCAACATAGCCGTTTCGGAGTGATGAACGTTGAACACTTCGTGGGTCAAGATTTCGTCAGTTCTGGCAATTTCAGCAGGAATATCGGGAAGGTCAGCAGGCAAAGAGGCTGGAGAACCAGTGAAGAGCTCGATCAAGTTCTCCAAGTCAGTCTGGGTCACGGTCTCATCAAAGGAAATGCTGACGGTGGACTCATCCACCTTGAACAAGTTGATGTTGTATTTTTCTAAAGCCTTGGCCAAAACTTCATCTGCAGAGGTTCCAGACAACTCCACAGTCAAGGTATCGAACCAGGCGTCGTTCGTGACCTTGTGCGAAGAGCTCTGGGCAATGCTATTGGCGAGAACAGTGGTGAAACCGTAAACACGAGAAGCAATGTTTCTCAAGCCGTGAGGACCGTGGTACACGGCATACATAGCAGCGATGTTGGCCAACAATGCCTGGGCCGTGCAAATGTTGGAGGTGGCTTTCTCACGCTTGATGTGCTGTTCACGGGTTTGCAATGCCAAACGCAATGCTGGCTTGCCCAATCTGTCCTTGGACACACCCACGATTCTGCCAGGAATCTTACGGGAAAACTTGTCGGAGGTAGCAAAGAAGGCAGCATGAGGACCACCGTAACCGAATGGAACACCAAATCTCTGAGAGCTTCCCAAAGCAATATCGGCACCAAACTCAGAAGGAGGCTTCAAGACCGTCAAGGCAAGAAGATCGGTGGCCATGGCGAAGAGACCTTTGCTCTTCTGGTGGATAATCTTTCCAACCTCGGAGAAATTGTGAAGAGATCCATCAGTGGCTGGATATTGAACCAATGCACCACAGACATCGCTGGCAATGGCCTCTAATTCGGCAACACCTTCAGCCGTAGACAATGGGAGCTTCACGATCTCTACCTTGATGTTACCAGCTCTAGAAAGAAGAACATCGATGGTCTGTGGGTGCAAGTTGGAGTCCACCACATACTTCTTCTTCTTGTTACGTGAGTGGTGGAAAGACATAGACATGGCCTCGGCAGCAGCGGTACCCTCATCCAAGAGAGAAGCATTGGCCATAGGCAATCCTGTTAATGACAGAACCATGGTCTGGTAGTTGAGTAAGGACTCCAAACGACCCTGTGAGATCTCGGGCTGGTATGGAGTGTATGATGTATACCATTCAGGCGACTCCAACAAGTTTCTCTGGATCACTGGTGGAAGCATAGTACCGTAATAGCCTTTACCGATGAAGGACTTGACAATCTTGTTCTTGCCAGCCAAATCGTGCAAGTGTTCCAACATCTGCAGCTCAGTAAAACCGTTGGAAGGTTCAACTTTCAAAGCACGTTTGACTAACACATGTGGAGGAATTGTGGCAGCAAGAAACTCGTCCATGTCGTTATATCCAACGGTCTTAAGCATGTGCTGAACCTCCTCTGGATTTGGACCAAAATGACGTCTGGAAAACGTGTCGAGACCGGCGTATGTGACTTTTTCCTTGGAAGGATTGAAAACTTTCTGGTAGTTGGCGCTCAGAGTATCGGCCTGAGTAGAAACGTTGGTTGCCAAAAGTCTCATCGATAATGGCTGCGATAACGATCTGGAGACAGAAGGAACGAATCTGGAGGCTCTAACAGCGCGAGATGCGCGAACCAAAGACCGGGCCTGGAACATAAGTGAATCGGCGAGTTATTTGGGGGGTTTAAAATCAAAGAGAAAATCCTGGGAACGTTGGATACCTGGCGATATTTAAACCGGGGAGATGGAGAACCGAGTCAGTGGGATGCACATGGCCACACGATCGCTAAATGACTCCGATTGTTGTGCAGGTTGACTCGGTTGTTTTTTTTTTTTTTTTTT
>Ga0160505_100202_pt1 | contig 42707 bp, 35 predicted proteins | sample DIDeMG_FD_108225 | JGI IMG/M metagenome (GOLD analysis project Ga0160505, IMG submission 108225) | Enriched chicken feces microbial communities from UW Madison campus, WI, USA - DID2874_E49_Stillage MG | ecosystem: Host-associated > Birds > Digestive system > Large intestine > Fecal ... | reverse complement strand
TCTTCTTTTTAGGAGTAGCAGTTTCGGTCTTCTTAACTGTGGAGTCGACTTCGGCCTTCTTGGTTGGGGAAGCGCTTTCTGGCTTTTCCGTCTTTTCGGTCACCGACTTCTTAGCCTTCTCGGTCTTGACTGGCTTAGTCACCTCAGCTGGCTTCTGGTCTCCTTCCTTGCTGGCCTCAGTGGACTCAACCTTCTCCCCCTTCTCCTTGTTGTACTTCTCCAATGCCTTCTTGTACACCTCGAATTCGCCCTCGTAGGCCTTCTGCAACTCGGCCTTGCCTGCCTCATCCAAGTTGGCCCATCTATCAGCAATGATCTGGTTGAGTTCGGTGGCAGGATAGGTTGGCTGACCATTCTCAAATCTCTCCTTTCTCATCTGCTCACGCACACTGAGATTGAACCGCAAGTACGAAGTCAATGGCTTCTTTGGAGCGTTAGGGTCCTTCTCAGCACGCTTTCTCTTTGGCTTTTCAGCCTTTTCTTTGGCTGGTTCAGCTGGTGCCTCGTCAGTGACGGCCTCAGCCTTCTCGTCAGTCACTTCAGCATCCTTTTCAGGCTCCTTGGCCTTTACCGCCTTCTTGGCTCTTGGAGCCTTTTTCTTGACTTCGCCATTGGCCTCAGGAACAGAACTGAGAACAGACTCAACGGCACCGTGGATAGTGTCACTTAATGTGGACAAGGAGTCGCCGGCGGCGTCTCCGGCATCAATTCCAGCGGCCTTGTAGAAATTGACGGTTGCAGTGGCAGCCTCGGTGGCAGCGTTGGAAAGCTCGAAGAGCGAAGTGACCAAAGCGTTCTTGGCTTGTTGGAGCGACATGATGATTAGGGTAAACTGGAAGGAGTTTAGCAATTGGTGAAAGGATCAGCAAGTGAAGACTTGAAGATTGTGCACCAGTTATAATTAGCAAAAGCTGTAGTTTGACAATGGGATGGCCAAGATCAAACGATATTCACGAGTCCAGGTCTGCGGTGCAGATTTTCAGTGTTTACTGGAGAAAAAAAGCTGATGGAAGATTGCGGGCGAGAATGGCAGTAGGCTCTATTTGGCGCGGGGGGCTGAAGGAATTGGGCGACACAGGGCCAACTGGCGCCGCGACGGTTGTCCCCGGCATGGAGAGCCTGGTTAGTGAGGCAAGAAGAAAATGAAGGAAGCAAATGAGATAAAATCGAGAGTTATCAGAGAATTTTTGAAAGATTTAATCAATCAATGATTGTGATATTGTAGGTTTTGTTACATTTGTGGGTTCTCGGGGTGACCTTCGGTGACTAACATCTATTTTTTATTTTTTTTTTTTTTTTGTGAACATGGATTATTTGTATACTGTACTGAATATTGGTCGAATGTTTTGGTCCTGGTGGATTGTGCGATTGTTCGGTGCCTGTTTGTTTATTTGCGCGTTCGGCATGAAATTGGTGACTCTCGGTTCGAGAATCAATGAGACAAGCGAGTGAAGTTTAGAATTGGAGCTTGGCAGTGACCAAAGCTTGATTGGAATGTTATTTTCGGCGCCTTTTCCATCAAAATCCGTTAATAGGTGTCATTGAGTTCTTAATTGTCCATAATATCTGTTCATGAAACCAAGCTACTTTTCTAACTACATGTACATTACACTACACTAACCTCGTAGTACCCTTCTCATCCGCCTTTCATCTGGATTTTCTTGTCCCTTCCATCATTGATATGGGAATTCTTTGAAATCAAAAAGTTTTTATGTAACATAAATTATGGTTCATTCTCGTCACCGCTCATTCTTCTCCTCCACACAGTCTTCGAATTCTTCAAATCTGGGGAACCATGCTTTTACTGATTCGGAGAGCAAGCACATTCGCCGTGGCGTGTCCCGGCCAGGGAATAATTGTACGTGGCTGTCTTAATGCATTGAAAAGCCACCAGCATCTCTTCCAGAAATCCTTAGATTGTGTTGACGAAACCTTGGGGTGCAACTTTTCTTCTCATCTCTTGGATTCTCCAAGTTTAACTCCAGATTCTTGGAGCCAATCGACTGCCAATGCACAACCAGCAATTGTAGCCTCGACTTATGTGCTCTACAGCTTGTTTAAAGAGTTACACGGCATAGATTTGGCCTGTGATTCGCGTGTTTCTTACCTCATGGGCCATTCCTTAGGTGAGTACACTGCGTTGCTCTTGGGAGGTGCACTTACTTTGCCTCAGGCGATAGCTGTGGTCAGAAAAAGAGGTTTGTTGATGGAGCAGTTGGTTCAGCAAAAAAAGTATGCGATGACAGTGTTAGTGTTCAAGCCCGCAGAGTTCGATAGAGTGGTTGATATTGCTAAAGAACATGGAATTTTGGCATGTATCAACAACTCCACTCAAGTGCTGATTTCAGGAGAACCTGAGCAGCTCCAGAAGGCAGTAGATGTCATCAACCTGCCAAAAAAACGGATTTTAAAGCAAGCGCAACTTCCAGTGACCATTCCGTTCCACAACAGTGTACTCAGTCCTATGGATGATCAATTGGCAGCTTTGGTCATTGATGAAAGAAGGTCCAGCAAGCCCGTCATAAGTAACTTGACTGGCCAACCTTGTGAAGATTATCCGTTTCCCAATACCGTTAAATCAAACTCTCTGCCCGTTCAGTGGAAGAAATCAATGGAGTTTTTGATTGAACAAGGTGTGAGTCAGATAGTCAACTTGGGACCTGGTAATGCTGTAGATGCAATCAATGGGCGGTTTAAGGTGCATAATTGGCCATTGAAGGGTTTGGAGGATTTCGACAAGTTAGCAGAAGCTTTGAGAGCCGAATAGACAGCCATGAGAGTGGAAAGAACTCAATGGTTGCAAAAGTAGATAAGGACCAGCGGAAGGTGAATAGGTGAAGATTGAAATGAAAGCTACGACTGACAACGTGGATCACATAGTAGACACGAGTGATAAAATAAATAAAAAAGAAAAAAAAATCAATAAACTTAGAATATATCTCGTGCACGTAAAAAATCAGACCAAATCCTATAAAGTCAAGTCAAGTACTATCTACATGTAGTTATCATTAACGGTAATTTGCGACGTGCATGAAAAGAATAAAAAATTTCATGGTCGCACTGACTCCAGTCAGTAGACTCACCAAACAACGTCGCCTATAAAATGTATCACAACGACCAGCTCGACAAGTAAAATGTAACAAATCCACTCTTCATTTCTCTCGCCAACGCAACTCCATCTATAATTTCAACAGAAAATCAATTCCGTTGCCGGTTCCGGCCCCATCGCTCCGAGTTTGACTCCGCGACCAGAGTCACCACTAGCCCACTATATATAACCACTCGTGTTCGCATAATCTTGAAAACCCAAAAAACCTCATGAGTGCCCAATTGATTGACGGTAAGGCTATTGCCTTGCAGTTGCGCACACTGATTCACGCCGAGATCGACGAGATCCAGGCAAAGCACAAGGATTTCAAGCCAAACTTGACCATCATCCAGGTTGGCGACCGTCCTGATTCTTCAACCTATGTGAAGATGAAGTTGAAGGCTGCTGAGGAGGCTGCCATTGACTGTCACTTGATCAAATTGCCTGAGACCATCACCGAGTTCGAGTTGTTGTCAGAAATCCACAAGTTGAATGACGATATCGCCGTGGACGGTATTTTGGTCCAGTTGCCAATTCCTGAACACTTGGACGAGACCAAGATCACTTCTGCTGTGGACGCCTCCAAAGATGTGGATGGTTTCGGACCTCACGCTGTTGGTGAGTTGTCCAAGAAGGGCGGAAACCCCACCTTCTTGCCATGTACTCCAAAGGGTATCATGCAATTGCTCGAGAACGCCAACGTGACTATTCAGGGCAAGTCTGCAGTTGTTTTGGGCAGATCCGACATTGTTGGCCGCCCAATTGCCAACTTGTTGAGTAGAGCTAACGCCACCGTTACTGTTTTGCACTCCAGAACTCCTCAGGACCAGGTTGAGTTGTTCTTGGGCAACGCCGATATTGTCGTGGTGGCCATTGGAAAGGCAAACTATGTCAAGGGTGAGTGGTTGAAGAAGGGTGCTGTAGTGATCGATGTTGGTGCCAACTTCATCGAAGATGCCTCCAAGAAGTCCGGTTCCAGAATGGTTGGTGACGTTGACTTTGAGTCTGCTTTGCCTGTGGCCTCTTTGATCACTCCAGTTCCAGGCGGAGTGGGCCCAATGACTGTGGCCAACCTCTTGGATAACGTGATTATTGCTGCCAAGAACCACTACAAGAAGAACAACCAAACTCCTCAGTTCACTAATCCACTCAAGTTGAACTTGCAGACTCCGGTTCCTTCTGACTTTGAAATCTCCAGAGCTCAGGAGCCAAAGAGAATCAACCAGGTCGCAGAGGAGGCCGGTATTTTGGACTCTGAGTTGGAGCCATTTGGATTCTACAAAGCTAAAGTGTCTTTGGACATCTTGAACCGTTTGAAGAATAAGATCAACGGTAAATACGTTTTGGTGACTGGTATCACTCCAACTCCATTGGGTGAAGGTAAGTCTACCACCACGGTTGGTTTGGCCCAGGCTCTTGGTGCACACTTGGGTAAGAACGTCTTTGCCAACGTCAGACAGCCTTCCATGGGCCCAACCTTTGGTATCAAGGGTGGTGCTGCTGGTGGAGGTTACTCCCAGGTCATTCCTATGGACGAGTTCAACATGCACGTCACTGGAGACATCCATGCCATCTCCATGGCTAACAATTTGTTGGCTGCTGCCATTGACACCAGAATCTTCCATGAGAACACTCAGAAGGATGCTGCCTTGTACAAGCGTTTGGTCCCATCGAAGAAGGGTGTCAGAAAGTTCCCAGTTGCCTTCTTGAAGAGATTAGAGAAGTTGGGCATCAACAAGACCAACCCAGATGACTTGACCCCAGAGGAGGTTTCCAAGTTTGTCAGATTGGACATTGATCCAGAGACCATTACCTGGAGAAGAGTTGTCGACTGTAACGATAGATTCCTCAGAGGTATCACCATTGGTGAGGCTCCAACCGAGAAGGGTATGACCAGAAAGACTGGTTTCGACATTTCTGTCGCATCTGAGTGTATGGCCATCTTGGCTCTCGCCACCTCTTTGGAGGATATGAGAGAAAGATTGGGTAAGATGGTTGTTGCCGCTTCCCGCTCTGGTGAACCAGTCACCTGTGAGGACATTGGGTGTGCCGGTGCCTTGACTGCTTTGTTGAAGGACGCCATCAAGCCAAACATCATGCAGACCTTGGAGGGAACCCCAGTGTTTGTCCACGCTGGCCCATTTGCCAACATTTCCATTGGCGCTTCTTCCGTCTTGGCTGACAAGATGGCTTTGAAGTTGGCCGGTACTTCTCCAGACTTGTCTGAGGAGGAGAGAAAGCAGCAGGAGGGTTACGTTGTGACTGAGGCTGGTTTCGATTTCACCATGGGTGGAGAGAGATTCATGAACATCAAGTGCAGAGCTTCTGGCTTGGCTCCAGATGTCATTGTCATTGTGGCCACCGTTCGTGCCTTGAAGGTTCACGGTGGAGGACCAGATGTTAAGGCTGGTGCCCCATTGGCTCCAGAATACACACAGGAGAACGTTGATTTGTTGAGAGCTGGATGCTCCAACTTGGGTAAGCACATCGCTAACGCCAAGCGTTACGGTTTGCCAGTGGTTGTTGCCATCAACAAGATGTCTTCCGACACTGACAACGAGCACCAGGTGATTCGTGAGGAAGCCTTGAAGGCTGGTGCAGCCGACGCCATTGTGTCCAACCACTGGGAAGAGGGTGGAAAGGGTGCAATTGACTTGGCTGAGGGAGTTATCAACGCTGCCAACTCCATCGACAACGACTTCCAGTTCTTGTACGACACTGCTCCATCTGTGGAGGAGAAGATCAACACAATTGCCAAGGAAATGTACGGAGCAGGAGAGGTTGAATTCTTGCCAGAGGCCCAGAAGAAGATTGACCTTTACACTAAGCAAGGATTTGGCAACTTGCCAATCTGTATTGCCAAGACTCAGTACTCTTTGTCTCACGATGCCAACTTGAAGGGTGTACCATCTGGGTTCACTTTCCCTATTAGAGACGTTAGAGCCTCTATTGGTGCCGGGTACTTGTATGCCTTGGCTGCCGAGATCCAGACCATTCCAGGCTTGCCAACTCACTGTGGTTTCATGAATGTTGAAGTCAATGAGAACGGCGAGATTGACGGATTGTTCTAAGCATACAACTCAACATCAAGTTCAACATGTGATGTTACAAATTGCTTTACTTCTACATAATTAGCTTCAACCCTTACGAACCGTTTACATGAATACAAGATTTAGAGAACTAGTGTACATGTAAAAAGAAAGTGGAAATCCACGAAAAATGAGACTTAAAGTCGAGCTCAGAATGCATTAGCTCTTATGTATCAGCAGAATCTGTTAGTCGCATCCCGTGTTAATGTGACTCATGTATGAAATATTCTTTGTCTCAGAATAGCATAGGCATTCATATTAGTAAATTGGCTGTATATTGCAGTAGTGCTATTCCCAGACTTATACTGGGTACTAATATTGGTCGGTCAAGATTGTTTCACGCTTCAACATGACTCACTAATAATTCCTTTCAAATCATTCTCAAGTGCGAAATCAAACAAAAGTAATCATTCTAGAACCGTCAATTCAATTCTCTCTTTTGTTTCCAACACATTCTTACCGTCGCAAATTGACCATAATACTTCCCGATCATGTGCCTGCACAGAGGTCACGATTTCGCAATGGTCCGTATAGATAAAAAATCCTCCTCTACAACGAGTTCGCCCTTAAAAACTTTCCACCACTTCTCCATTGGCCATGTTCGCTAGAAGAAGTTTGATGCGTATGGGCCTCTTCCGGCCGTTCGCTTCCATTGTGGTTCCTGCCTCCAGAACATTTGTGCGTGTTCCTCAATCGGCCTTCCGCCCCATTGCATTGACCTCCCTCAAGTCAGGATGGAGTCAGAGATCGTACAGCGTCTTGTCACAGTGCGACGCCAAATTGTACAATTACGAAGACATCAAGAAGATTACCACACATCCAGAGACTTTCCCAAACACCGTATTGGTGGATGTGAGAGAGCCAGTGGAGTTTGAAGAGGGACACATTCCAGGTGCCCTCAACGTTCCATTCAAGTCGTCTCCTGGCGCCTTTGACTTGTCCGGCGAGGATTTTGAAGAGAGCTTCGGCTTTGAGAAGCCAGGAAAGGACAAAGAGTTGGTATTTTACTGTCTTGGAGGCGTGAGATCGACCGCTGCTGAGGAGTTGGCCAATTCGTTTGGCTACACCAAGCGTGGTAACTACGTCGGCTCATGGGAAGACTGGATTTCTCACGAGAACGCTTCTGAGAAGTAGATCTGTACATACTTTGAGGTCTTTTGGCTTCGTCATATTGTTTGAATATCGATAATACAGTTAATCTATTGACTGTGCCCGTGTTACCAGCAGGGTTGTTGTAGAAGTATGCGAGGGCTTTATTTGGTAAAGATTGTATTGTGTTCCTTACAGGACCCACTACGCTCCAGCAGTCTCTTGTAAGAATGATTAACAACTATCTCGGTTCTTATGTGTCGATTCACTTTTTCTAGTACCTACTTCTCTTAATCCCGCCTCTTTAATTCACTTTTCAATTCACTTTCTCTGTCTCTTAATTGCTTTATCTCCAACTTTTCCTCTCTCGATTTTCTACTCTCGGTATCACTTTAGTTCTTCTTCAATACATGCTGTTAATGCTATACACCCTCACTGCTGAGCTCCACGGAACTCCAACTCGCGGAACTCCCGGCCAAGTCTTCTCTTTCTCTTTCTCTCCATGACCTTTTCTCTTTGTGACGCCTTCATTGTTTCGAACTTAGCCTTTTGAATCATCTTTCTCTGCTCAGACTTCTTCAAGTAGTAAGGGTTGACCTGCTCTCCTGTGCGCATCTTGGCGTTCTGCTCTCTCTTGTGGTCTCCTACGATCTTGTTGGCCAAGTCTCTGTTCTTCAAAGTGTCAAGTCTCAGCTGGAGCGACTGAATCTGGAACTCTGTATCTTGGACGTCTCTGTCAGACATTTTCAGCCTTGTTTTATTGTCGTTCAACATGCCTCTCATTTCCTTAATTTCCTTCTCCCTGTACTCATCTAGAAATGCGTAGTCTTTTCTGATCCGGTTCCAGTCTGCTTTTCCATATGCTGCGTCAAATCGTATATCGTTGTAGAGCGTACTCTCCTTCTTGGACTTGAGACCCGGAATTTCCCTGATCCTAGAAACTGGCCTTCTTGAACTAGACTCTGCGGGTGCGTGCTTATTCTTTGATTTTTTGTCCTTGGACTTCTTTTTCTTAGAGTCTTTGTCGAAGAATCCACCATCGCTGTCAGAATCACTGTCACTTTCCGAGCTGCTTTGATGTGTGTACGTTTTCCTGGATCCCTTGGAACCTGTGGAGCTCTTTGAACTCTTTGGAGACTTCTTAGGCTTCTTTTCCTCGTCCTGTTCTCGAAGCTTCCTTTGAGCTGAGTTTAATGCACCAAAGGACAATGACGAGTAGTCGTCATCACTCTCGGGATCTTTCTTCAAGACGTTTCCGAGATAGTCATCTTCGGACTCCAGCTCGTCGTATTGTGGTCTGAATCTGCCGCTCATATTATGGATTCAAGATGAGATGAGATGATGATTGAAGATATGGAGGACTGCATGAGCGTGTATAGATTGAAGGAACTAGTAAATGTCTGGATGGAAGATGGTAAGGGGACGAGAAAAAAAATAAAAAGGAGACAAGGAGCGGACAGCAGAACTGAGAACAGAACTGAGAATTTGAAATTTTGTTGTATAAATCGAGTATTTGTAGCTTGAACATTATGTTGTCGACGTCCAACTAGGCAGGTTGAATCAGACTAGATGGACAGTTTCAAGTGATGGTAGTTAGTGAAGAAAATGCTCGGAGACTGCTCGGAAATGACCGCATAATTTGAGGTTTATGTACTATGTTTATCTTCGGGCGTTTTCTTTAGGTTTTCTCTTCAAGTATAGACATGAATTTTCCATTGAGATATGACCATGATGGAATTGATATGGGTGATGAAATTTCGCAGCCATGTGCCGAGGCAGATAGAAGCAAGTCTAACAGGGTCGTATTTACACGATTTAAATGCCAAACGATCCAGTTCCAGGATGTGATTTTACTCGTTGATTGAATTTTTTGGCCATATTTTCAATCTCATTTTTCGTTTTGATATTAAATGAATTATTCTAGAATTGCACACCAATTTCTTCTTTCAGTCAATGCTTCTCATCTTATGCTTTTCTTCTCTCTCACTTCACTTTTCCCTTCTCTTTCCACTTTCTATCACTCCAACGTTTATTATGCCTCGACCATCCCCATTTCACTATGTTCCCCTTTCTCCTCTCCATTTCTTCCAAGTTCTTCCCCACAAGTCTTCGGAGTATCATTTTATTCATTAATGAATATGATACAGTCCCGGGCAGACATGGAGCGGGGGAAGAGTAGTGTGAAAACTGAGAGAATGCCGAAAAACACCAAAAAAATCCGAGAAAAACATTAATGACTGTAGAAAAAAAAACGTAAAAATATCCCTGATAATCATTCATTTCTCCAACAACAACCTCCGTACATTAAAATCCCATCGTCATCTTCTACTGGCTGAAAATAATTGCACCCATCTCGCCGAATGCCAGGCATCGGAGGCTATGCACCCGTACCGCCCCGAGGGTAAAAGCTCAAGCCCCGGGCCATCACTATGAGAAAAGCGCTGTGGATTATGTAAGCAAGGACGATACGTGTCCGAGGTAAACCCATGAGGCCTTAACCTAACTACCTTGAGAAAAATCCACAACCTTTCTTTTCCCATCGAGGTTTCATATATCACAATGTTCTCCAGAGTTGTCCGTTCCTCCAGAGTATGTGTTCAATTTTTCCATTCGCTCCATCGGTTATCCCCCAGTGTATCCTCTTTTTGGCGTTTGTATTACTCCAGATGTCTCCAAGGTGATGAAGTTTACGATTCTCGACGAAGTTACCAGATTATAAAGCCAACAATGATTATTGAAGTATGGTTAACTACTCCTGCAAGCTGAAATCACTTGATGAATTGCAATAAAAAAAAAACAAAGCTTCTCCACCTTTCCCATTACTCCAAGTATCCATGGACAAAGTAGACCATTCACCATCAACTCAAATACTAACTACTCAGGTCGTTCAAAAGAGATTTTTGTCTTTGCATGAATACCGTTCTGCTGCCATTTTGGAGTCGTACGGTGTCGGTGTGCCAAAAGGTTACGCAGCTACCACCCCACAGGGAGCTTTCGATGCTGCTAAGAAGTTGGGCTCGTCCGAGTTGGTGATCAAGGCCCAGGCCTTGACCGGAGGTAGAGGTAAGGGACACTTCGACAACGGTTTCCAGGGTGGTGTTAAGTTGATCTCCTCCCCAGAAGAGGCTAAGGACCTCGCCGAGAAGATGTTGAACCACAAGTTGATCACTAAGCAAACCGGAGCTGCTGGTAAGGAGGTGACTGCTGTGTATGTTGTGGAGAGAAGAGACGCCAGAACTGAGGCTTACTTGGCCATTTTGATGGACAGATCTACCCAATTGCCAATGATTGTGGCTTCCTCTCAAGGTGGTATGGACATTGAGGGTGTTGCTGCTAAGGACCCTGATGCCATCAAGACCTTCCCAGTGGACTTGAAGGAAGGTGTCACTGACAAGTTGGCTACCGAGATCGCCTCCGTTTTGGGCTACACCGATGCTGCTATCCCAGAGGCTGCTAAGACCATCCAGAACTTGTACAAGGTTTTCACGGAGAAGGACTGTACTCAGGTAGAGATCAACCCATTGTCTGAGACCCCAGACGCCAAGGTGTTGGCCATGGACGCCAAGTTGGGCTTCGATGACAATGCTGAGTTCAGACAAGAGGAAGTTTTTGGTTGGAGAGACCCAACTCAGGAGGACCCAGAGGAGATGGAGGCCTCCAAGTACGGCTTGAACTTCATCAAGTTGGACGGAAACATCGCCAACATTGTCAACGGTGCTGGTTTGGCCATGGCCACCATGGACATCATCAAGTTGTACGGTGGTGAGCCAGCCAACTTCTTGGACTGTGGTGGAACTGCCACTCCCCAGACCATTGAGAAGGCTTTCGGTTTGATCTTGTCCGACAAGAAGGTCAACGGTATCTTCGTGAACATTTTCGGAGGTATTGTGAGATGTGACTACGTTGCCGAGGGTTTGATTGCTGCCACTAAGAACTTCAAGTTGGACATTCCAGTTGTTGTTAGATTGCAGGGTACCAACATGGAGAAGGCCAAGGAAATGATTGACAACTCTGGCTTGAAGTTGTATGCTTTCGAAGACTTGGACCCAGCTGCCGAGAAGATTGTGGAGTTGGCACCAAAGGCCTAAATAGAAAAATGTACTGAATAAGTTGAATTTTGTGGATAGAAGAAGAAGAATTGCAAAGGACCACTTAAGAATCCAATAGAATGGGGAAGTGATCCGTCAACGAGTGGTTAGAGAATCAGAGAGGAGGAAGGATCGATGGAGTAATCTAGTGAATTTGACAGCAACTTTGCTACATCTAAACAATCATAATAAAGATCCTGAAATGACGAAGATCAAATTTACTAGTATTCGATTGATTCAATTCTCTCGATAGATCAAGGACGTATCCACTGTATGGTAGGTAAATTAGGTGGAGGAATTGAAAATTAGAACAAATGCAGAGATGAGATTCATGATACAAGAATATAGAATGAGCACATGATTCTCATTAGAATTGAGAATCTTCAAATTCTCCAAGATTCTGCAAATGCAACTAAACAGTTAAAATCATATTGAATGGCTGACGGGAATGGCCATGTCTCACAAGTGTCGTTTCGCAGCCAGATGTCGCAATGTCGCATTGCCACTAGCTCAACTCAAACTATCAAACTTCCACTTAGTAACCTCGCCATGTTTTTAACCAGATCCGAATACGACAGAGGTGTGTCTACTTTCTCGCCTGAGGGCCGTCTCTTCCAAGTTGAATACTCGCTCGAAGCCATCAAATTGGGCTCCACCGCCATTGGAATCCTGACGTCCGAGGGAGTGATTTTGGGAGTAGAGAAACGAGTAACCTCTCCTCTTTTGGAGCTGTCTTCCATTGAGAAGATCGTCGAAATTGACAGACACATCGGATGCGCCATGTCTGGTTTAACCGCAGATGCCCGTTCCATGATTGACCATGCGCGTGTTTCGTCGTTAACCCACAACCTCTACTATGACGAGGAAATGCAGGTGGAGAGCTTGACCCAGTCCGTTTGTGACTTGGCGTTGAGATTCGGCGAGGGTGCTTCTGGAGAGAAGAGATTGATGTCCAGACCATTTGGTGTGGCGCTTTTGATTGCGGGAATCGATGAAAAGGGCCCACAGTTGTATCACGCTGAACCTTCGGGAACTTTCTACAGATACGACGCTAAAGCCATTGGTTCAGGCTCTGAGGGCGCTCAGACCGAGTTGCAGAACGAGTATCACAAGTCTTTAACCTTGAAGGAGGCGGAGCTTTTGGCATTGAAGATCTTGAAGCAGGTAATGGAAGAGAAGTTGGACTGCAAGAATGCCCAGTTGGCATCCGTCACCAAGGACGGCGGCTTCCAGGTTTACAAGGACGACAAAACCGATGCTCTCATAAAAGAGCTTAACGAATCCACCCCTGATGACACGCAAATTTGATTCACTACATACTAGAATATCTTCACACAACCTGCAACTTCTCCACAAGCACGTTCATGAGAGCATTTTCGGCTCCTACGCTGCGAAGTGATTCAAGAAACTCCTGTAAGTTCGTATTGAATAGGTTCCAATGGCCTGTTAATATCTCGCTGAGTCCAGCAATACGCGAGTTGACTAGTGCCTCGGAAATCTCAACCTGTCCGAATTTGTCCGGGAAATCTTGCCTGAAGGCTTGAAGAAGTTCCTCGTCCATAGAAATAAGTGATTTTTTGAGCCTGCTGACCGTATTGTTGTACTGTATTGTCCCATTCAACAAGGCTCGTAAACAAGTAAGCATACTGTTGCTGGTAATCATAGAGTCTCTCAATGTATTACTCAAATAGGTGCCAATTTTGTTGCTCAACTCAATCAATTCGTTACTATTGTCTTCTGGGGTGGTCTTCAAATGGTTCTGGTGGTGATTTGTAGATGCTAGAATCTTCTCAGTGAAGATATCGTTGTTCTTGGACAAATGCCTCAGGAATAATTGAGATGAATACGTTGTTTCGGTGTTTGCTGCAGCTTGTGGAACATTCTTTGATGTTCTCTCGAATTCAGTGAGGGATTGGTCAAGTTGTTTGAAGTTTGACTCCACAATTGTAAAGTTTAAGTAGTTCTGTATCTCGTTGAGCATGTTTCTCATTCGAGAGTTCAATACTCTGCAGCGAAGAATAAGCTTTTTTATGGGTCTCGAAAAATTCTTATGTTTCCACACCGTCGAGAAGTTAATATCTTTCCAGCACTGCTCGGTGTACTTGCTCGCAAACTTAAGAATCATTTGAAGTTTGAATAGAAGCTGATACTCGAATACAAAGTTCTCACTAATAATCAAGCTTAATGGAAATGGGAAATTAATGTCGATATTGACACCAGCGATAGTATAGTTATCAATTGGATCTTGCCCTCTGGAACCCCCTGAACTCGACAGGTCAATGGGTCTTCTTTGCAAGGACTTGCTTACTAGTCTGCTGATCGCACTGGATGCGTTGTGATCATTTTGAATGTCGTCAACGACATCAAAAGATCGGATGTTAATGATCTCCTCTGCCATCTCATAGAAGCTATTGCTGTCAACGGTGAATTTTTCACAGTACTGCAATACCTCATGGATTTCCACTTTAACGGAGTCGTTGGGAACATTGATATCAACGGTCTCAAATACCTTCTTCTTCAAAAATAATTCATTGTATGTCTTGATAGGTTTGATTGTAGACGCATGGTATTTGTTTCGACTCAAGTCTTGAAAAGACTTTTCAAGAAAACTGTCAATTAGCGATGAATCCTTAAGGAGGAATGTTTGGTGGAGATACGACATGAGTTTGTGGAAGTCGTAGCCCTCGAATAATAGTCTCAATAGTAGATTGTTTGCTCTATCATAAAACTGCTTCACTTTGATAGACAAGTCTTGCGAGTAGAGACTCTCTATGTGTCTTGGTTCTGCTGCGACCAAGTTTGACTCTTGCAAGGTGCTGATCTTGGAGATTCCCGTGCATTGTCTGAAAATGTTGAGATATTTCCCCGTAGCCAACACTTGTGTCTGTAGCTCTTTGCTCTCGAATTGTTCCATAATGCCATCAACTTTTATGACGTAAAGCTCGTCCCAGTGCTTTTCAATGTTTGAGTAGAAGATGTTGGTAGGAAGGTCGTTTTTCTTGATGAAGAATTCCTGGAATGGGTCGTCAATCTCACCTTCAGCAAGCCATTGGTTTAAGAGAACAATGTACGGTTTGCTGATCGAATCGAAGAGTTGAGACAAGAATCTGAACGACACAGCGTCGCCCATATATTGGCTAATACGTCGAGCCACGATTTGCAACACTAGCCCACCTTTGCACACTTCAAACCTGTTCGTATCAGTAGAGAGTTCTATGGAACCTGTTTGATGAAGATCCTCCCGTATGTACTTAAGAAAAACATTGAAGTTGGGCACCTTGGACTTGTCGGACAAGCCTACCTCTTCAGGGCTCTGGGCCGATCGAAACTCCGGGTTTCTGTCTTCGGTATCTGTGTGAACTGAACAAGCAATCTCGTAGAGATGTACCATGGTATCTGCACACTTAGTGGAGATGTCGTTGTCCATGCGGTTCAAGGTGAATGAGCCATTGTAATTGTAGGCCCCCTCAAACGTTAGTACTAGCTTTTCAAATTGGTCTAAAAAGTTCCTGATTTCCCAGCACAAGCTCTGGTTTACACGGCCAAACTGTGGATTATCATATATTTCCGCAAACAGCTTGAGTCCCGAGTAGTACTTGCCGTATCGAAGAATCTTCTTTGTGATAGTCTTGAGACTCACATCCAAGTGCTTTGCAACCTTGAAGTCGGGCCCATGGATCCTATCGTGCAACACTTTTCGATTGTAACGGTCACTAAACCGCACGTAGCTGCCCTCATACCCCAAGAGACTGTGTAGGAGATCTTTGGTAATTGCTGCCTCTTGAACCGATACATCTTGAAGTTCACTCAACAGAACGGTTCTATTGACTGGAGCAAACACAGGCTCGTAAATGGCTCGGTCCACATAATATGCATCGGTGAGTCTTAATGTTCGTATACTTCCACGGTCTGCGTGGCTGAACAGCGAGTTCATGGCGTAGTATGGAGATGTGTTTTGGTATTTGGTGATGATGTTTACCTATGCGCGACACACCTACATTTGAAAGCCGTGGTACACGAACTGTGCGATACAAAGTGATTTGTCTGCAAATGTCCTCGCAATACTAAAGTACATTAATTATTTCATTTGTTGGTGGTCTGGCTACATCCAACTTCAAAACTTCGGTTCACCAATCCTTCAACTCTTCAATACTCATGGAGTGGTGGTGCCTATTGTCAAGCCTAAAAATCATCTTCATCACTGAAACTCATATCTTCCATCATTGCTTCTGATGCCCTTTCGGCCTCTTCTTGTACCTGCTTCAATCCACAGACCCTCTCAAGATATTCGGTGCTGTTCAAACATCTCTTGACAAATTCCCACTTTTCATGTTTGTACAAGTCAACTACTCCCTTGGAGCACGCAGAACAATGCTTGTACGCTGGAATCGAAAGCTTAGACTGATTGAAAGTGTGTAGAAATCCTCTGATTTGGTGTGGAACCTCCCCAAAATTAGTGCTACTACCTGCTGGCGCACTCTGTTTTTGAGGATGTTGCAAAATGGATACAAGTAGCTCCACAGCTAGTGAAGATGCCATCAATGCACCACCAGGTCGAGTTACGGTACACATCTGATCTAAAGTTCTGTCGGTAAGGGAATCTGTAGGAGCAACAACATCATTGCAGTAGTAACAGCCAAGACGTTCCGTCATGTCTAGAGGACTGTGCCTCATAATAAGATAGCTATCAAAACCTAAAGCTGCGTTGATAACCAATTTGTTATGGGCTACACCCATTAAGGTGGGAAGCCAGCGAGATTCTCTAGAGTCCATAAGCAAGAAGATCACGTCATGTTCTACGAAAAGCCGCTCAAGGGTCTCGTAGTTTTCCTTCACACTTTCTTCACTGCCAGCGCTCACTGGGTGTCCTATCATTGGAACTTCAATATTATATCCTGTAGAAGTAACACCAGGGAAAATTTCCTTTAATGACTCGCTTGCTCTGGTTGCCTTAAATGCTCCCTGGTTGGAGTCACTGAAACAATCCTTGAAGGCAAAAAGTGGTTGTCTCACAGGATTGGAATACGACACCCTTCCATTGTCGACAAATGTGATGTTCCGGACACCCCAACCCATCAATACTCGTGCCACATAACTTCCGAGAGTTCCAGCTCCTAGAAGCAACACCTTCTGCTCTTTGATAGTATCCAAATCCAATTGGGGCGCTACACGCCACTTCATGAGCTTCAAGTTCAAATCAACGGCCTGATCTGCCAATTGCTTTGGGTTAATGAGCGAGCCCAAATCTGCGAGCTTCGGCCCAAGTTTGCCCAGGACCGATCTCTCCCAACCTGTCACTTTGGGCTCATCCTCAGCATCAAAAGAAGGATCAAGGACAAGTTTGAGGGTATAAGACAGACCATTGTTTCTGTAGACATAGACAGTAATGGTCTGGAAGCCCTTTGTCGCTACCAAGTATAGATAGTTCTTGAGCTGAATCAGAGGATTGCCATCTGGACTAATACACGAGTCCAAATAGGCGAACTTTCCCTCTGTTGCAGAGGTTAACTTGTCAATTCCCACCATCTCATCGGATTCTGGCAAGATCTGGAAAAAAGAACCTGTATTCTCCCCCAAGGATGCCTCGATCTGAAGCTCATACTCGTTATTATTGCTTCTCTCCACTACATTCCACTGTGAGTGTATGGTGGGAAACGCTAGCCAATAGTAGAATTTGTACTTCTTCAAGTCAGAAAAGGTCAATAAATGGAACGTCTCTTCAACTTTCCCATGCGCCATTCCCTTCTTGAGTTCAGAGCACCAATCGCGAAGAAGTTGGTGTTTGTCTAGCTGCTTGAACTCCTCAATGGTGTTTACATTGTGAAGCAATCCAGGAATGAAAGTCGTTAGTTCATCTTCTCCTATAGGCTCGAAACTGGAGTAATCGAGGTTGATAATGGGCCGGTCATTGAACTTGTTAAGCTGGCGTGGAGACGTCATGAATCCTCCAATCAGTTTGGTGGAAGCATCGAGTTTGTATTCATTAAGTTTTCTCTCTGAAAGCTTGGTGAAAAACGACGACTCTACGAAGGATTGGAGAGGCGTGTACTTGAGTTGTTCGTGTTTGTCCATTTGATAAAGAGTATAAGATAAATGATAGTGATAAGGAGCGTGTGCACACCTATGACTTGTGGCTGCGAAACCTAGTACAATTATTTTCTTCAATCAAACGCACACCTAGAACTTAGGTATACTTCATTTAAGTCTACAATTTCTCAATTGCTAATTATGCCCATTAGAGTCCCTAGTCCAAAGTCATGCCATCTATCTCGTCCAACAACTCGTCAATGCCAATCTCTGGTGCATCCTCATCATCCATGTCATCTTCATCGTCGGCATCTAGCTGTGGTTCCTCACCAGCCTTATACATGTTAATGGTCTGTCTCAACTCCTGGTCCTCTTCCAATTCCTGTAAGAACAATTCGTAGTCTCTCTCGGCTCTCTCCTGCTCCTGTCTAGCCTGTCTCGAGTCGTCGTTGGCAACGATATCGTTGTGCTCACGAGCCATTCTCTTCAACTTCCACTTTCTGTTCTTAGACTTCTTTGACTTTCTAGTGTAGTGCTTCTTGATCAAAACAACCTCTGGAACGTTGTCGGTGTCCAAGGTATCCCACAATTCAGAGTTGAAGTTGGTGTTGGTCAAGTAGTATCCCATACAAGAGTCTCCAGGATGCAAGATGGCTCCCAATTGCGAGCGAACGTAGAATGTACGGTCATTGACTCCCAAATCACTGGCTCTGCACACGGTGACGTCGGCCAACACGTTCTTGCCTCTGATATCTCCAGTGGGCTCAACATCCAATACAACGAACTCCACGAGCTGGGTCACATCCAAAAGAGACATGAAGGGTGCTCTCCAATAGATATTAGCAGGTAAGTCTGCAGTTTGTAAGTTCAAAGGATCCACGAAGTGGATGGAGTTGGACACCTTAGAACATATCACCAACCGAGAAATGTTACCAAGCTGGTTGGCCAATTTCTTTGGAAGCACAACCAAGTCGTCACGACAGATGGGGGCGATTTCAATAGAGAACGAAAACTTGTACGAGGACAGGCCTGACTGGGTATCTATACTGACCAACTCCTCGGACTTCTTGGCCTTAATTGGTGCCACAGCAGACAAAAAGTCCACCATTTTGGTGGCATGGTTTCTTTGAGAGTAGAAGAAGTCCAAACCGTCCTTGGCCTCCTGGATAGAGATGGTGTCAACATGTGCGTTGTGCTTCAAGATCAACTGTTCCAAGTACAAGAACGTTCTCTTGTGGGCAACCTTTTGTCTGATCTGGACAGTTGCTCTCCAGGTGTTGGTTGTAAAAGACTTGGCACAGTCAGGACATTGCATGGCTACCACCACGTACTCGACCTCAAAGGTTTGTTGCACGATGGTATTCTGCATGGCTTCGCCTTGAACGGTCAACTTGATTCTGATTCTTCTCGAGTGAGGTTCAGTCCATATAAACGATGCATCCACCAATCTGACCTTGTTCAAACCCTTCAACCGGCGCAAACAGATGGCCAACAACTCACGAGATTCCAACTCTGCTCTCACCCACTGTTGCGGAGGCTGCAAGAAGCGCTCACAGTTTCTGCAGAAACTGACATTGGCCTCTCTTGGAATACCTTCAGTGATATCCACATTCAACTTGATACAGTCGTAACACATAACAAGACCCAGAGAGCCGTCCATGGGCACACCACAGTTGCAACAGAGCACGGTGGCCACGCCAGCCTGGCTCTGGTTCTCAAGGGGGGCGTAAGACATGATGATGTAGGAGAAATTACTAAGCTCATCATAAAAAAGTTGAGATGCGAGATGGGTAGTACACCCGTGCACCACGAGAGAAGAGACCTAAAGTATATGAAGAACTACTCAGATGTGGCTGTTTGGGTGTGATGATTGGGTTTTATAGCTCTTCATCAATTCACAAGTATTTCTTTGCTCATTATCTTCATCCTGTATTGTTTGTTTGTGCAATTGGGTGCAAGTTACCTTAAGTGACTGGCAAAGTGAGTGTGTGTACTGAGACTGAGTATACTGAGCGAATACTCAAAATGAGTGGGGAACGTTAATTTAGAAGTACCGAATTTGAATCAACATCCAAATTTTCTAGAACATGGTCTCAAATTCAATCTCACGGTACGTCTTTATTTTCTGTTTGTTGCAAATTTCCCAAACTTTCTAAATTGTTACAAGTTTTACTCACACCATAAATCGCTACCACCTCACCTATTTGTCTGCACTCCAGAATCATAAGTCATAAAACAATACTCCATGGTGGATAGAAAAAGGTCTGCCACTCACTCGTCAGTGGACAATCCGAAGACGAAAAAAGCTAAGCATGACAAGAAGGTCAAGGTTGAGGAGGAAGAAGAGTACCATGACGCGGATTCCATGGAATCTTCACCCAGTCCAAAGTTAGAGTCAGACACTGATGAAAAAGTCAAGGATGAAGAGGAAGACGAGCTTGAACAGGAGAATGGTGAGCAGGATGCTAGCGATGACAATGCTGAGGAATCCAAGGACGAGAATGATGACGAGAACGACGAAGAAAATGACGAAGAAAACGCTAACGGGAACGAAAACGATGACGATGACGACGACGAGGAGGAAAAGCGCCGGATCACTAACTTCAATTTCGATGGAGATGAGTACTCATTTAAGGAGAGACCATCGGTGCTTGAAGAACGGGATGGAAAGATTGAGTTTCGAGTGGTGAACAACGATAACACGCGAGAAAACTTGATTGTGCTTACTGGTCTTAAGAACATTTTCCAGAAACAATTGCCTAAGATGCCCCGAGAGTATATCCTGAGATTAGTTTATGATCGATCACATTTGTCTATGGCCGTGGTCAGAAAGCCATTGACAGTTGTGGGAGGTATCACATACCGGCCGTTCAACAATCGTGGATTTGCGGAGATTGTGTTCTGTGCCATTTCTTCCACAGAGCAGGTTCGAGGTTACGGTGCTCACTTGATGAACCACTTGAAGGACTATGTTCGTGCTACATCTCCCATCATGTACTTCTTGACTTACGCAGATAACTATGCCATTGGTTATTTTAAGAAGCAGGGTTTTACCAAAGAAGTCACGCTCCCCAAGCTGGTCTGGGTTGGTTACATCAAAGATTATGAAGGAGGTACGCTAATGCAGTGCTCAATGCTTCCGTCGCGCTTGCGGTATCTAGATTCGGGAAAGATCTTGTTACTTCAGAAGGCCGCCATTGAGAAGAAGGTCAAGTTGCGGTCCAAATCACACGTTGTTCGGCCTGGACTCCAAGTCTTCAAAAATGCTGGTCCAGGTTTCAAGCTACAGGCCAAAGATATTCCTGGTTTATCGGAGAGCGGATGGCTGGAGGAAATGGATAAGTTGGCACAGAAGCCCAAGAGAGGTCCACATTACAACTTCATGGTGACACTTCTCTCGGAAATCACCAACCATCCTCTGGCTTGGCCGTTCGCAGTACCTGTGAATAAAGACGAAGTGGGAGACTACTACGATGTCATTAAGGAACCAATGGATCTTTCGACGATGGAACTGAAACTTGAAAATGATAAGTACGAGACGTTTGATCAGTTCTTGTACGATTGTAACCTCATTTTCAACAACTGTCGGTCGTACAATGCTGAGACGACCACTTACTACAAAAATGCCACAAAGCTTGAGAAATTTCTCAACAAAAAAATCAAGGAAAGTGCCGATTATTCCCACTATCTTGAGTAATGTGGATTACTTTGTGAGATTACTGATAGCATCGGAACAATGCTTTTCCTGCAGCCAACGGTTGTCCACTTTTCCACAGCAACCGTTGGGGCCCATCCGAATTGAATTAACACTACAACATGGTTTCTATTTACTCTAATAAGGATTCGGCTGACGTGGCAAAGTCTGTTGGATTGCACGTTGTGAAGGCCCAGAACGAGGCGCTCAAGAATTCCAAAACCTTCAAGATCGCAGTTTCTGGAGGATCTTTAGGTAAGGTATTGAAGGCAGCCTTGATCGACAACAAAGAACTTGCCAGTCAGGTACAGTGGGATAAATGGGAGGTTTTCTTTTCTGACGAGAGATTGGTTCCATTGGACCACGCAGACTCGAACTATGGACTTTTTGCTGAAATGGTGCTCAACAATCTCACCGGACCAAAGCCGACCGTTCACACCATTGACGAGTCTTTGCTCACTGGAGAGGACGGACAAATTGAGGGATCTGATCAAGCTAAAGATGCTGAGATTGCCAAATCCTACGCAAAGCTTCTTCCAACAGACCTCAAGTTGGACTTGATTCTTTTGGGATGTGGACCAGATGGTCACACATGCTCTTTGTTCCCAGGACATCCCTTGTTGACAGAGAAGAGCGAGCACATCTCTTTGATCAGAGACTCCCCTAAGCCTCCTCCAAGAAGAATCACCTTCACCTTCCCAGTGTTGGAGAACGCGGGAGCCATAGCATTCGTAGCAGAGGGAGAGGGTAAGGCGCCAGTTATCGATGAGATATTCAACAAGAAAGATTCCAAGTTACCGTGCAAGTACGTCAACGAGCTTGATGTGCCAGTGTCGTGGTTTGTTAACGATGCTGCTGTCAGTGGAATCGATGTAATTGTTTCCAAGTACTAGGCAGAGGTATCCTTCTCTACATAGACAATTTAAGCCTGGATGGATTATGATGTAAAGTGATGACCATGGCTCCTATGCTACACCTCTTGATATTGGGTTATTGTCAAGCCTTCAAAAAGTAGTACAGGGATCTACACATGTGCGCACCCCAGTTTAATCGGAACCACCACCAGCACTTCTTTGAATCATGGGTATGTATTTACAAATAACTTTACACAATTGAGTAAATGACGTCAAAATATTCATAAAAACAATACTGACCACCAGGCTTAGGCGTCGCATTGTGGCTTTGTCCAAAGAAATCGTCGCCTCTTCACGATAAGTTAGAGACTGTCATGGCTTCACTCAACACGGTCTTCCCAGGGCTGCCGCCAAAGTTTGAGCCCCATGTGACTATCACCACCAACATAGTCATAGATTTGACTAATCCAAAGGACGATGTGGATCGCATTCTCTCTGCGTGCTGTATTGCCCTCAACTCGCTTCCTAGAAGTTCGTCTAGCCAACACTGGATCCAGATGGGGAAAGTCAACAGTCAGAGGAAGTACTTCAAGAAGCTCTACTTCCAGGTAGCCAGGGATCCCACGTTGGTGTCGTTCGCCCGGATCGTGCGGGAACTTTTCGTCATCTTACCCCAGAAAACAGAACAAGAACACAAGGCGAAAAATCCACACCTTTACCATAAGGACCATGCGGGTAACTTGGTGAGGAAACACAAACTGCATTCGAGATCAGCGTCACTGAGCAAGGCAGAACCCATCGAGGTTGCAATTGACGTTGCTCGCATCCAACAGGAGCTGGCACAAGAGGCTGCTGAGTGGTCTGTTCAGGAATTCGACCCGCATGTCTCGCTAGTTTATAGCGACTTACACCCGATAGATAATGCTCTATGGCACACCATTCGCTCGAGGGTGCTGGATTACTTGTCCATTGATAACTGTGATCTGGACATTTGGGATCAGACCAATGAGGGTCCACATTGGGACGGTGGAATGTTAAAGTTGATGCTATGTGAGGGAGATGTTAACGATTGGGCGGAGCTTGGCTCGGTGGATTTGCACATGTGAATATGAAATGTATTATTATTGAGATATAGGGTGAGTGATTGAGTGAGTAAGGTGGGTGAGTAGGAAAGTAATGGAATGTATTATGGAGTTAGCCATGCTACCAAGTTCAAGAGTTACCTTTTTCTTTATTCAAGGAAAGAATGGTGATCCGGAATATCTTTTTTCGATTTTTAATTCGATGTTTTCTACTCCTGAAAGTCAACTAATTTCATCATCTACCTAATACTTCTCTATATTTACTTGTGTACTGCGAAACTACTAAACTACAGAATGATAAATAACAACCTTAAAAATCGAAAACACGACGAACTAAACTCAGACTTTGCAACTTACAAATTTACACACGATTTATTCCAGTGATTTCCTTTCTACTTCCATAACTTGCCCAATTATCAGATATTCTACTCAATGTCTCCCCAGGCATTTTCAAGCCTACTCATGCACTCCTACTATTTACCTTTCATACACCTACTTCATCTTCATGTCAGACGCTCTGCCTAAACTTGCCCTCAAAGGCTCGTCCAAAATCGTAGCAGACTACTTTGAGTTTGCAATCCACAATATCCTTTTTCAGAGGGGCATCTATCCTGCTGAGGACTTTATTACGGTCAGAAAATATGACTTACCAATGCTTGTGAGTAATGACGATGAAGTGAAGGACTACGTAAAGAAAATCATGGACCAGGTGAAGAAATGGATTTACGGAGGAAAGCTCACCAAACTTGTGGTAGTGATTCTCAATAGGGCCACGGCAGAAAGCGTGGAAAGATGGGAATTTGCATTGGATATTAACGATTCGTCAAGCTCGAGCGAGAAAAGCAAGTTAGAGATCCAGAAAGAGATCCAGACTATTATACGGCAGATCACTGCTTCAGGTTCGTACTTGCCCTTTCTAAAAGATGACGAGTACATATTCAATGTGCTTGTCTTCACAGACCCAACATACGACACGCGTAACATTCCTGTTGAATGGGCAGACACCAATGGGGATGCTAAAATGATCGATGGTGAGAGTGATTCAGTCAATTTCATGTCTTTTAAAACAAATCTACACTCGGTTGGTACTAGTGTCAGCTACAAATTGGGGTAGACAGGAATATAGTACACTATTTAGGTGGACGTAAAATAACATATTCAGCATCGAAACGTCTCCTCTTGTTGCTTATCATGAATCGGGCAGCACCCTTGCTACCAACGGTGTAGTCCCATTTACGCAAGTAATTATCCTGTTTGAGAAGTCCCTGAGTTGATACTGACGCCTCACTGAGAACTTTGAGGTCGTTGAATCTAGACTTGAGGTCCATGAACTTAAAGATCTGCTCTTTTCCAGACTCCAGGTTGGTGGCTGGCATGTATTCATTCAAAATCAGGAAATTCATTTGATGCACATAGTAGTCCAAGATATAGACAATGGCTTCGTTGACCAAGGCTTCAGGGCACTTGAAGTCAGCCAAACAGTCCAAATTATCCAAAATATCGCTGAAATCTGAGTTGTCGGACTTTTCCCCATACTTGGATCTGATGTCTGTAGGTTTGAGATTGAGAGTGATGATCACGATGGCCAATGCTATGCAATGAGGAGGCACCACTAGCGGAAGTGGTGTAGACAGTATGTCGAAAGAGACGAGCCACCCAAAAAGCGTGTAGTTGTAGTCAAGTCCTAGCTGCTTTGAGAAGATAACAACCAAGGACTCGATGGATGGAATAGTGGATGCACCATTCAAGAAATCAAACTTCAACACCTGAAGAAGCTTGAACTCCAAGCTCATTATAACTTTCCGCTGAACCTCAAATAACGTGATTGCTGAGGATGTCTTTGCAAAGGTTCGGCTGTCTTGGTCAATGTCTCGAAGCTTATTGGCGACCGTTTGAATATCCTTAAGTTTCTTGATACAGTCCTCATGTTTGGTGGCAAGGAAGATACAGGTGTATGCCACCATATATGGATCCTTTTCGAACTCAACAATGGGGTCGTTGTCTGGGTTCTGATCTTTTGGCTCCTCGAACATGTTGAAGAGATAATACCTTTGATAGTAACTCATGGCGGTGCTCAATGTACGCAAGGGAAACTTCATGATGCGTACTATCTGAAACAAAAACTGGAACACCTGGTGCTTCCGCTGGTTATAAGCCAACTTTCTATTCTCTGGAATTGTGTTGCCATGGAGGTAGGAAAGCTCTGCAAAGGTAAAGAAGGGCCGCGATACCTGAAGAATGGTGGGAATGGTACGATTTTGTTTTTGATCAGATTTCTGGTCAGGTTTCTGATCAGGTTTTTGAACCAGCTTCTGGTCTGGCACCAGTGGCTTTTCTTCCATGATGGTCTATAGAGACTATTCTGATGAGTAGGAAGCCTTGTGGGTAATATGGAGAGGTCCGGGTCTGCTCGCCCATTAATTGAGTAAACACCAATAAAGGTGGGGGCAGGCACACAATTCACTAAATAATGAGAAGCAATACATAAAGTAGCACAGAATCTAAGTATACGAACAATTCATTTATACATAGCCTAAGCAGAGAAGGACAAGGAGACACCCAACTTGTGGACTGGCTCAGCCAACTTCAAGGCATCGAAGGAGGCACCCAAGCCCAAAGTGACACCAGGTCTCAACTGCTGGGAGTAAGCCAAAGCAGTCAAACCAGAGTCGGCGATCTTAGCCTTGACGAAAGCGGTGGAGTCCAATCTGTACTTGGTGGCAAACTCGACGTTGACAGCAGAGGACTTGACAGAGTCCCAAGTGGCCTTGGCACCAGCCTCAACCAATGGAGAAACCTTGTGGTAGTAAGCAGCAGTGAAGACAGACAAGTTAGAGGTGGAAGTGACACCAACGGTGTACAATGGGTTAGCGTAACCAACACCAACAGAGTACTTGTTGAGCTTAGCAGAGGCAATGTCGTAACCCAACTCGGCACCAGCGGTGAAACCATCGTGAGCAACAGTCAAGTCAGCAGTAGCAACTGGACCCTTGAGCAAGTCGAAGAACAAACGGGCGTTGACAGCAGACTGCTGGTAGAAGAAGTTCAACTTGGCGTTCTTGGAGCCGTTTGGCACAACCGAGGTGTCCAACTCACCCTTCAAACCTGGGGTCAACAACTCAGACAACTCAATCTTGGTGTTCAAGGTGTTAGCGTTGTTCCAGCCCTGGGTCAAAGTCAAGCCGGTGGCCTTGTCAACGTACTTGGCGTCGACGCTAGCAGCAATGGCATTGTCCTTGGTGGTCTTACCCTTCACGGTGAAAGCCACACCGTTTGGAGCAGTGGACTTGACGTCGACACTGGCGGAAGCCAAGTGGAAAAAGTCCTTGTTCAACAAGTCGTTGGAAGGCTTCTGGATGTCGGAGAATGCAATTGGGGCCATTGTCGAGGAGTGGAGGGAAATTTCTGGAGAAAACCGGATGGAGAGCAAAACCGCGAGAAAACGTGGATGTCTGACACTTTATATAGAACGGTTGGGGTGTCGCGGACTGCAGAAAGCGCCCCGGTTTTAGATGGTTGGGTGACCGGTGACAATTTGGGGACGAGACAAAGGCGGGGCTTATTTAAGCAGGAACTTTGCACTAGCAGGTAGCGCAAGGTTGGGGATTTGGAGGGTCACTCGTGCCACTGGCACTGTATGGAGCAATCGTATGACAGGTCGGAGCTACGATGCTGGAGGTTGGGAGGTTGGAGGTGTGGCCATGCACCCGTACACCGAGAGGAGACCATTCAGCCCCAAAAGAGTCGGAAAAGTGGGAAACAGTGGGCCTCAATGTTCTATTCCCCAGGATTCGGCAATAAGACATGGCACGTGCCCTTCCACCACAATTGGGTGATCTGAATAGGAGAGTTTAACAAAAACCTGGCCGACAGAAGAAGGATGGGGAATTGTCAATTTTTTCCGGTGGGCTGTTTTCGTTTGCTATTTGTCTGGTTTGGGTTGTTTTGGTTTGCTGTTGATGGCTGACTTCGCACTGCACAATGGCTAGGAGGTGGAGTCAATAGATGAAGCTGACCAATAAATAGGTGAGTGGGACGAAAGTTGGATGGTTGTACGATTCATTGGTTACGGTTTTGATTATTTGATTTTTTGACTATTTGATTTTTGTTGATTTCTTGTTTGATCTTCTTGACATCGCTCACTCATTCACTCAATTCATTTGAGACAAGAAAAACCTAACGATCAGTCACATTGAACACTGACCTATGAACTATGTCATAGTAAACTCCAATAAGACGGTGGTGTCAGCCATCCAAATGGCCGTTGACGCCATCCCAGCACTCAATACTTCCGTCTCAGTGGTACATGCGGCACTAGGTCCTTTTCTTCGCTCATACGTAGATTCTGGCCCGTCAGCCATTGTTTCTCCTGCCAATTCTCTAGCTTACATGGGAGGAGGTTTCGACAAAGCAATTCTCTTGGAACTCACGGGTGACCGGTTTCCAAACTTCAACTACAAGACTCTTGAACGGTGTATTCAACGGAATGCCCACCATCATCGCGGATATATAGTTCCTGCCACTGTCCACCACGTTGATTTGCCTAAGGTATATGGAGAAGCCCAAATGGACTTTGCCTCCACTTTGGCATACACGAAGAACATCACGACCTTGCTTCAGGTGCCCACTATGGTGGTTCCAGAGAAGACTACTTGTCAGGTAGTTTTCGATACCATGTGGAGCGTTCTAGTTGAAAGTGGACGCAAGACTGACAAGGTCCGCACATTAATTCTTCCAGCGTTAGGTGCTGGGTATGGAGGGGTGGAGCCGGAGGTCGTGGGCCAGATAATGGCAGGAGCAATTGCTCTATTTACCATGGATATTCCACCTTTGGCAAGATCTCTAGCCATTTTGCTCTTTACTCGTAAAGACCATCGAAAGTTGGGTTTGCCTGAAGATATAGCAGAATTAGAGTATTACATGGACAGAGACAAGTACATGGACCACATGGATAGTTCCAAAGATAAGTGGCCATTACCATGGAACCAACTTACGGAAATAATGAAGATATGAGTTTGATCACGATTAATTTTTTTAACCAGTTTAGAGAACGGGTTTATCAGTTCTCTATAACTTTATGCATTATCTCATAAGTTACATTACTATGGTGCGAAGTAATACGCGAAATCATACTACGCGTACCATGACTCAGAAACGCTACAAGTACACCCTCGGGTTCATTCGCTCGGAATCAGACCATGTGCTTTTTCTCAATCGACAGAAGGCTCCATGGATGGGCCGCTGGAACGGTGTGGGTGGAAAACTCGACGAAAATGAGTCTCCTTACGATTGCATAGTCAGAGAGACCTTTGAAGAAACGGGCCTTCACATTCCTCAGTATGAAGATCGTGGCGTCCTCCGCTGGATTAGAGACGACATAGATTTGGGTGGTGTTCACCTTTTCACTGCACAAGTGTCAGATCAGGATATGGCCGCCTATAAGACACCCAGAGTTCATTGCCATGAAGGTATCTTGGACTGGAAGAAGATGGATTGGCTCATACACGAGGAGAACACGGGTGTAGTGGACAATGTCAAGATCATTTTGAAAGATTTGTTCAGGGCCACCCCCGATTCCTTGTGGGTTTCTACGTACGAGGGAAAGAAGCTAGTTAGTTGTACTTACAACAAATCATAGATAGGAGATAATGTACATTATGTTAAGATGTTCTAGAGTAGAGTATTAAGTGGTCCAGAGACGAGCCGTGCCGTCTGCTCCAGCACTGAACAACCATGCCTCCTTAGGATGCCATACCAAGTCCAACACACCAATGCTCGACACAACCTTGTGTCCAGTCAACTTCTTCAAAGGCACCAACAATGGGTTGGTCATAAAGTCGTCGTAAACGGTACCGTGGAAGACGTGAATGGATCCGTCATCCGATGCAGAAGCGAAGAGGGGCAAGTTGCCCTTGTGGAACTGAATGGATCTGACTGCCTTCTCGTGGTATCTCAACGTCTTGTAAGGCATGGCACTCAAGTCCAAATCATGCCACAACACACGCTTGTCGTAGGAAGATGCCAAAAGATGATCTCCACGAGGGTGAATATCAATTCCAGAGATCATTCTAGCTCCAGGCATCAATTTCTTGACCAACACCTGTTGAGCTAAGTCATAGATTCTAATGGTACGCTGCGAACTCACGAAAAGTTGAGGCTTGAATGGATGGAATTTAGCGTCCATGATAATTCCCTTGGCCTTTCTGAAGGGCGATTGTGACAAGTGCTTGGATAACTGGTGAATGAGCACTGAGGTGTTCTTGCTTTCGGGGGAAACAGTGACAAAGTAGTCACCCTTTCTATGCCACGAAAGTTTCTTGATAGGTTTCTTACACTCAATGATGGCGGAGATACCACTGACAGATTGCTCTGGAGATGGAGTGTACCATTTAGCCACATCCTGCTTTGGCTTGTCAGCGGAGGTGGTCTCTGTTTCGTCATCGGAGTTGACATTGATTTCGGTATCCTTTCTGACATTTCCGAAAGTGCCGTAACCCCAACCAGCCTCAATCTTGTTTCTGGCAGCGTTTTCAATGTCAAAGCCAAAGATAGGTGGCACGACAAGCAACACACGCTCCGCAGCAGCGACGGCCAAAATGGCAACCGTCGAGTCTGGGTGCCATTCCACAGCATCAATGTGCTCTTCGGGATTCTCCTCAACATCGATAGCTTGGAGCTTGTAAACTTGACGTCCACTCAAAATCTCCCACACTCTAACACTTCCATCGTCAGAGCCGGTAGCCAACCACAATCCGGTAGGATCCACCGAAACAGTCCGGATTCTGCCTGTGTGACCCTGGTACACAGTGGAGCACTTGATAGGGAATGGTCTCAAGTCCTTAGGAGAAGGTAATTCTGGAATCAAGGATTCGGGATCGATGTTCAATTTGTTGTGACGCACACGAGGAGCCAAGTACAAGTCCAAACATCTCTCAAAACGTTCACGAACAGACTCTTGGTATCCTGGCACCTTTCTCAAGGCCAGATACTTCTGAGGCATAAAGTTGGTCTCACGATCCACGGGTGCGGTCTCCAACCACTGCTTTTTCTCCTCCTCAGTCAACAAATATTCCTCTGGAGGGTTGTAGGACTCTTCGTTAGTTGGTGGAGCAAGCTTAGGTGCACGAAGGTTCATGATGTGGTCAGTAGATGCATCATCGTTGTTCCAGAGATCGAAGTTGTGCTGCTCTTCCTCAGCCTGCTCCTTTACCTGAGAGGGTGGAACAATCTTGCCTTCACGAATGGCTTTGACGATCTTCATGATCTTCTTGGCTTCATGCTTCGAAGGCATGAAACGGCGCTTTGGCTCAGGTGCTGCACTCAACGGCATGATCTCTGTCTTGGAGGTGAACCATTCGATAGTAGGCTCATATGGGTTGATGGAGTCGTCAGTGTTCTCGTTGTTCTGAATCTTGCGGATCAATTCCAACTCTTCGGGTGTAAGCTTCAACGACAGTCCAGTGTCCTGGTCCAAAAGACCGGTCCATCCTTCTGGCAACTCGATCAGCTCCAAGAGCTGCTCTAAAGCACTACCCTTGGCTGGACGCATGATACGCTTTCCGTTGATGTCGTAACCAATGTGAGGCATCTCCTCGTATGCGGAGAGTGGAATATTTCCAATGGTGTTAAAGTTTTCGGCATCTGAGTCGTCGGAATCGTAGACGGGCTCGATCTCGGGCTTGATGGTACGAGGATTTCCATCCGAAAACGTTGTGTAGATTTCACCACTATCTTGTGTGTGGAGAGTTTTGAGTTTTATTCCACTGAGTTTGTCATTGAGAGACTCTGGTTCACTTCTGTCAGTTTCGCTGTCGTCGTCATCTTCAGCTTCTTCTTCAGCCAAAAGACGATTAAGTTCAGCCTCCTCATCGTCTTCTTCTTCATCTTCATCCTCATCTTCTTCATCCTCGTCATTTTCGTCATCTCCTTCCTCATTCTGGTCTTGGTTCACCTCGATCTCATCCTGGTCATTTTCGTCGTCGCTGCTTTCCTCAATGTCCAAAACTCCACTGACTTGAAGATCGTCATCTTCTTCCTGTTGCTTTCTCTTTCTATTCACCGGCTCACCGGCACTGCTGCCTTTTCTAGCCATGTCTATGATCTTTCACACTATACTGAGAAAAAAATTAAGACCCATCTCATCGGTGCGCCTGCACAAAATGTGGAGATAGTTCCACCACCGATAACCAAACTGACTACCAACTGGAGATATATTTTCTAATTGGCTGTTTCCCAAGGGTGAGAAATCATGAATTCCATCCATAAGATTCTTGCTATTAATGAGAAGGAACTCCAGGCCAACGTTTCCGATGCTGCTTCCTGGCATGCAGACTACACTGACACCCCATACATTTATATTGGAAATCTCCATGAGGACTTGAAGGAGAAAGACATCGTGATCATTTTCTCCCAATATGGAAATCCGACACACGTCAATCTCATCAAAAATAAGGAAACTGGTAAGTCTCGAGGTTTCTGCTACTTGAAGTACGAGGACCATCGGTCATGTGCATTAGCTATCGATAACTTCAATGGAGTGAAGGTCTACGAACGGCCACTCAAGGTGGACCACACGTATTATAAACTCGTGGATGGACAGAACGAAGATGATTTCTTGGTTGAGTACCCCGAGCCGGCCCTAATTGAAGATGTATCCGAGTCAGTTCTGAAACCCAAGTTGTTGGAATACGAGCCAGAACCCGAGCAACTAGATGACTTGAGTTTCAAGACAATGGTCGACGACGACGATTTCGAAGATCCCATGGCTAAGTTTGCAACGGAGTCCATAAAGGCACAAAGCAGAAAAAGACTGAGCCGCGAGAGTCTCGATAAAAAGGAGAAGAGACATCGGCATCTGAGGTCCAAACATGACAAAAGCAAAGAGTCCAAGGAGCATTCGTCGAGACATTCAAATAAGGATAAATCCAAGGTTCCAGATCAAGACAAGTGATTACTTGGTGAAGTTGCTGAGAGCATAACTCTTATAATACTCACGGAACTTCTCCTTCTGGTCAGAACCCAATTCAACAGTGCTGAGTCCATTGTCTGCGTACACCAGCCTAAGCGAGTTAGCAGAGATCGTTTCCATAGGCACGATCTTCACCTTAAACAAACCCTTGGACAGATGAGTGAGCAAACGTGTGAGATACTGCCATCTGCTTAAATATGGAATGGGAAGCGTGAGCGAGTTGGGGTACATTTTCAACACTAAGGCTTTATAGGTGAAGCCTGGGCTGTCAAAATAAGAGGTCGACGTTGAAGCGAAGGGGAGAACTGCACGGTTATTGGAAGCTGTTCCCTCCACAAAATACAACACCAACTTGTCTTTCAAGGAGGAGAAATCGACAATCTTCTCTCCAACATTGACAACCTCTTCTCCGAAGAAAAGTGAGATGGTCAGCCATGCACTTACGGTATATAATGCCCCATTACTGGGTAATACCACGGCTACCTGTTTCAAAGACGCCACATTCGACAAAATATACACCAAAAACACATCCAATGGAGAAATCCAATTGGAGATGACCACTTGATTGATACCTGGTCTGTTTCTGTCGATTTCCGCCGTTCTCGTGCGGCGAATTCCCTCAACCAGTACGTCGATGTCGCTGAACCCAAATAGAAGTGAGAACACCGCCTTGATGGCTGGCTTAGGTGCTACGGCGGCCACTATGTATAATATGAAGAAAACTGGAAGTTTAACAAGTAACAAGATCGGATCCACCACGTACTTCTTAACAGGTGACTTGGCAATGTCCAGAGGCATAAATGGGGAGATTCCCGTACCTTTATCTCTCCAAGCACTGAATTTTTCCATGGTAATGAAGATCGGAAGATTGGAGGAAATGTAGAAGAAAAGATTGATAGTGGAGGCAGATATGCCGGAAAGTCTATATAGGAAGAATATCCGAATTAAATACATATATCGCTAAACAAATTAATATTTACAGCAAGACATTAAGCATAATACTTTTATATTACAAAACTGTAGTATTTAACATTTATATTGACCACATACTAATATACACAACAACAAGGCGACCAGTACGCCATTGTGTCAATTATAATATAGGAGCAAAGAAAAATCAATTTCCTTAAGCTATTCCACTTACAATTCCTGAGAGGCCTTGTTGGTAGCCTTCTTGGTTGGCAACAAGGACTGGTGGATGTTTGGCAACACACCACCCTGGGCGATGGTGACGTGACCCAACAACTTGTTCAACTCCTCATCATTTCTGATGGCCAACTGCAAGTGTCTTGGGATAATTCTGGACTTCTTGTTGTCTCTGGCGGCGTTACCAGCCAACTCCAAGATTTCAGCGGCCAAGTACTCCAACACAGAGGTCAAGTACACTGGGGCACCAGAACCAACTCTCTGGGCGTAGTTACCCTTTCTCAACAATCTGTGGACTCTACCGACTGGGAAAGTCAAGCCAGCCTTGGCAGATCTAGAAGTGGATGCCTTCTCAGCGGATCCTGCTTTACCTTTACCTCCGGACATTGTGATGATTGATTTATATAGTTTGTTATAAAAAAAAGACTTGTGACGTTGTGCGGTGCCATTCGCTTTTATATAACGTTATGTTGCCATTGGGGAGTGCATGGAAAGGTTCCCTGAGAGGTTCTCCTCCTGTATATTCGCGAGGATCTCCGCGCTGGTGACTACGCTGAGGTCCCATAGTTACGCTGCGCGAAGAAGGGCTGACATGTACGCTTGAGGATGCGTAACATATGTCACGACACGGAGAGATCAATTAAACTGTGGGCTAGTAAATTAGTGAGACTAAGACATTGAGACTGAAAGGATAGAGGGGAAGAATTGAGAGTCATGAAACAAAAATCAAATCAAAATTGAATTGACTAATCATGTAAAATTATTATCAATTAAAATTAAAAATCATCATATTCAGTAGAATAGTAACTCGTGTTTACATGTCCTAATTTTACTCTGTCCACTCCATTCACGGTGAATACTTTGGTGTCAATCTCAAGTCCCCTGCAATTCATAGTCAATACTTCCATCCCTGACACCAATGTCTCCCTCACTCTCCTGTTTCCGGTCTCAAATATACTCACCCGGCTGCGAAATTATCGTTTGTTTGTAGAGATTTCCTTACTGGATGCAGGCACATAGTGAGATTTTCCCTCTCCCACCGCGATTGCCCCTGCACCCAGACTAGTGGCAACTGGTATATATTCTGAGGGGATTCCGCCAAAGTCACAACTTCGAATTTGTATATCCAACACTTTTTTAGTAATCAATCAACAATGGCTCCAAAGGCAGAGAAGAAACCAGCATCCAAGGCTCCAGCTGAGAAGAAGCCAGCCGCCAAGAAGACCGCTTCTTCTGGTGAGGGTAAGAGAAAGACCAAGACCAGAAAGGAGACTTACTCTTCTTACATCTACAAGGTGTTGAAGCAGACTCACCCAGACACTGGTATTTCCCAGAAGGCTATGTCTATCATGAACTCTTTCGTCAACGACATTTTCGAGAGAATCGCTACCGAGGCTTCCAAGTTGGCTGCTTACAACAAGAAGTCCACCATTTCCGCTAGAGAGATCCAGACCGCCGTCAGATTGATCTTGCCAGGTGAGTTGGCCAAGCACGCTGTCTCCGAAGGTACCAGAGCTGTTACCAAGTACTCCTCTGCTGCTAACTAAGTTATGGGTTAACACTTGAGGAAGGGAATACCTGGGACTCAGACACTGCGTGTTGCTATCCCTCCTGACCTCAGAGTTTATTTCAGTGCACGCAGGTCTTAGGCTGGTGTTCAGTGTAATGTATATTTGTATATTAGTAATGGAAGAATTTTTGTACTTGACGCTAATGCCTTTGGAACATCTGAAATTTCCTTCGATAACCCTACTATTTGCTCTTTTCGTCATGAGGGCTGTACATGTGGTCAAGGAATCCAATAAGGAGCCAACTGCACCATATGTTGAACAAGTGGTGAAGCCAAAACGTGTGTCTGGCACCATACATAGTACAGTAAAACACAGTGTATCCTAGAATTGCAAACGTTACCTTTGCAAACACCTTTTTGCTTATTCTCTGCTTATTCTCCCCGCCAAACGGCATTGATTCGGGGAAAAAACTGTGTACTTCGCTAAGTGCCACAATTGGTGCAACTGCCATGAAGTTGTGGTGCGAGGAGAATGGGGTGTTCCACTGAATATTAAGATTGTGGACAAAAACAACAAGTACAGGCACGTTGATGGGAAGAACCCACAACATCATCATGAGAAAACTGATATGATAGTTCCACATCGACCTAGTTCTATTGTGTGCCATGGATTTGACGGTAGTGACAACCTGAATGACAAAGCTCACCATGTATGCAAATTGATAAGGAAGATAGAAAAGCACCGCACATACTATGAGGGCAGTGGTGACAAATTTCCTTCTCAGAGAATTATCCACATCTCTCTGTTGGGTATTGTCTATCCTTGAGCAAACACCCAGTACAAGGGACGCTGCCGTGAGTACAACAATGCCAATAAACTGGAGCGCGTAGTACAAGAGGAAGTTGAGTCCAACACCCATTGTAAAGAAAACCCAACTGACTCCAGATAAAACCAGCTCTTGTAAACCAAGGAAGAACGAATTGAGTGTGAAATCATCATGTAAACTCAAGTTCAATTCATTAGGATCATGAAGCACTACTGGGTCTATCACGTTTAAAAAAGTTTGAACGGCACGAAGCTTTGTAAGAGGAGTCAATAGGATTAGGATGATCAAGATTGGAACCATCACGTTGCGCTGCGTTACCCTCAGCAAGCCGAATATGTAGTCTGGGAAGGTTCCTGAACTGAAATACTGAGCAAACTGGAACATTGTTGCAAGAACAGTGATAGCAAGGCATTGCGAAATCGTAGCGAGCCTGTACCGCAACACCAATAGTTTTAAGCTGTTCGCCCAGTCAACTTTAAGAACAACATCAATTGTCTCGATCTCGTTCTCATTCATATCCAACTGTGGATCTTTCCAAAGCTCCAAATTCAACCCCCTGGTATCTGGCATTTGGTTGAATGGAGTATATGGAGCAATTCCATGCATTGAAATCAGGATGTATCTGCGTGAATTCAAATTGATGTGCCATTTGGTTTCGTATGGTTCTTCCTTCCATTGGCGCATGAAAGGTTCGAACGTTCCGTCCAGCAACTTTTGTAGGCCCTTTAATTCTAAGCGGTAGGATAAAATACTTGACCATGCCCCTGAAATATGCAAATTAATAGCAAGTGGACTGCTGGGCAACAAGGAGACTTCAGCCCCTCTAGTAATCAAGGTAAACATGTCCTTAGCAAGGTTGTATTGGGTATCCTTCAAGTGACTGCGCTCAACAATCACAAAATTTTTCTTTCTTCTCAACTTGGTCATTGTATCTAGTATCACCAATTCTTCATATCCTTGGAAGTCCTCTGGATTCAATCGCAATGCATGAAATGGCAGTTTGTGACCATCAAAGGAGGACTCTTCAATGGCCTCAACATCCTTGGCAGAGCGAGGAATAAAGTTGGTTTGATCCGAGAGATCAGCACATACTAACTCAATGTACTCGTTGGTTACCAGTGTGGTGAGGTCCAAAGTTCTGGTGCCCTTTCCCTCTTTTCTACAAAGAAGAATCTTAACGCCTTTCGACGAGAAAACCTGATCCAATTCTGTATCAGACACTATCAGAATAGTAGAATTCACCAGTAAAGGGATCGAAGTTACCAAGTCCTTGGATTCATTTGACTTCCAAATGTATCTTGGAAAGGCACCACGACCCGATTCCTTGTTATCAAACCTTAAAATAACGTGGTCATCAGCATCTCCAGGTGGGAGTCTATCATTCTTCGAGTAGCTCTCAAACCCAGACAACAAATGACGGCGCATAATGGGCATGCGCTTTTCTAGAGGATATGTTCTATGAGGAGAAGTGACATCAACCAACTCCAAAAGCATTCTCAGCAATTGACGTCTCAATTGACGACACCACATAATAGCCAAATGGTCCATCGGAGTCCACACGTCAGGAATTCCTGTCGTATAAACGGCAAATCCGTTGGACGGAGGGACCAAGAAGCCCAACGTGGTGTAGTCAGCTGGAAGCACAGAATCCAAGAGGCCACCAGTGATTGACACCAAAGATACATTTTTTAGTCTCAGATGAGCCACTCCCAGCGAATTGGGATCAACTTCAAAGGCGTCTAACCAGAATCTATCGATTGCCAGGTATATCTTCAAGATGTCACCATCGAAAGTCAAAGGAGCAGCTGAATGCGGGGAAGATAAAGTGACTATAGTGTTTATAGATCCTAGAACGTAATTAGGAAGTGTGGGCATGACGCGGGCTACGATTCCACCCATGGAATGGGCCACGATTATTACCGATGTTGGAGGATTTGACGTATTCAGGTAAAGCAGCAAAATGAAGCGAATTGCCTCATTCAAAAACTCTGCCTGATCAAGCATGGTTCTGCCATGGAATGCAGTGAAGTCCTCATTGAAATCGGCGGTAAAAAAATCGAAATTTCTGGCGTTAGGGTTGGTTACCACATGAATATTGTCGTCAAAGTATAAGTTGGAGATTTCGGCAGCAATAGAGCGCATCTGGCGGTATGAGCCAGCATTTCCAGGTATGAAGAGAGCTGGTATTCCATCGAGAGACTGAAAACCCTCGTTCTCTTCTTTTGGAATGGGATCTTTTCCTTGTTCTCGGTATAAATAGAGCGAGAACTTGGAAGCAAACTTTGTGTGAGATTGGTCAAATGACCGGATCCTTGCAAACGACGGATACATGGATACCACTCTGCACGATCCGGCGTCGGCACCTTCATTGGGAGTCAAGAGGTAATCATAGGCGGTAAAATACACTAGTAGGAGGCCGAGGAAAGCCACTAGGTATAGCGGTCTTCGTAGCACATCTCGATCCATGGCTGGAAATTCCGAGATGTGAAATTGTGGATTTCAGAGATGGGGGCGGTTAGGTGGTGAAGTAAAGGTAACCAAGAGAGACTGGTTGGTGGTAAGTAAGCTTTATTTTTAGGCTGCATACAGAGAGAAGAGACTAATACGAGAGAATAAAGTCAGGTCAACCAGAGACATTAAGTAAGAAAAAAATGGCTCAGTGAAACGAGTGAAATTCCAAGTTTACGAAGATCAAATGTAAAAAAATAAAAAATTAAATAAATTAGCATCTTCATCTTCACAGCTTTCATTGGGTACATACTTTCGCATTCTATACTTTCGCATTCTACATTGTGGAGTATATTGTGGAGTCACGGACAACATTAATATTCATACACAAGCAATAAATTGCAATCTAAAATCGTTTCGTCGTCAAGTCACACGATTATGACCTCTTGTTATCATTATCCTTTTCATCCTTCTTTTCATCCTTTTTGTCATCCTCCTCTTTTTGGTCATTTTTCTCCACAATCTCGATCTTATCCCCAACCTTATTGGTATCCAAAACCTTCACTTCCACATTTTCCAGTAGCATCCCCTCCTCTTGCGTGAGCTTAACCAACTCCTTCATTTCGTCGGTGGAAAAATGGCCGTCCAATGGAATTTTGTCTTGTGGAATCTCAAATCCCTCTTCATCCAACAATGGAGACCCCGCTTTAACATCAGGACCATCTCCTGCCTCGGCTTCCACGAGTTTCAGTAGTTTTTGCAAAGCCCCATTTCTTGCAGACGTCTCGCCCTCTTTGGCGGGCTGCGTGACCAATTCGACTTTATTAGACATAATATGATGTTAATGCCAGTGTAGGTTTTGGTGCGAATGTTAATTATGATGGTTGTGCCAGTTATACACCTCAGTTATAGTAGAAACGGCCCTTTGGTTGGTAATGATTGAGAATATAAGCACCAGTGTTCTTGTGATGTAGTAAGCAATATTAAGTTTATATACAGCAATGCTGACGTTACATTCCCCTATCAAGCGTTGATTGCTGATGATGTAATTCACTGCAGGGTACATCCATTTCGCACCCAAATCTACATTGACTGGTTCATGGTTACTTCCTGACTACATTTGCAAACCATACGATTAAAATTAAAGAACAAATGGGAAAAAAGTTGAAGTGAAAGTGGAACAGCGTACTGATCACATGCATTAGTCCAGTTCCGAGCTATGGCGCAGGTGCTTCTCGAAATGGCTTTCGTGATCTTCGAACTCCTCCTCTGCACCATGAATTCCAACAAAGATCATCCAGATCAAAGATGCCAACAAGAATACAAACAGCAACCAAATAACAACCATCATATCTCTTCCCACCTTGGCCTGGTAGCCTGCCTTCTTGAATGCCTTGACACCTTTGACATGAGCAGCAGTAATGAACAGAGACCCAAGAAGCGAAAAGAGGAAGGCTGTTCCAATCACAAACGAAGCGAAGAACCCAGTAAGAAAGCCACGCCAGATGCACGACCACAAAATTGGTCCAAGCGCCAAGAGCGAGAATATGAGGGCAAGAAGGAACCATGCATAGGCGATTTTCAGCAAGTAGAAGTAGGTATTTCTGTTCTTGACAAAATCATTTGGTACCAAGCTATCACCGAAATTGTCAGATGGGGAGTATGGGTAGGCAGGCTCCTTATTAGAGCAGTAGACGGTTCCATCACCATTGGGGGAGCAGATGGCATACAGTGTCCATCTGGTCTCTGCTGATGTGGTCACACTTGAGAAGTAGAATTTGTTGAGGAATTTCAGGTTGTCGGTAGCACCACTGAGTAGAACGAACAAGAGCATAGTGCATGAGCCTGCAACGAGGGCGAATGGCACAATTGTCAATAGTCTTCTCATTGTTGTAACTGGTGTAGATTGGAGCAGTAACTTGGACTATGTAAGTGCAAGTTCAAATTTAGCAACTATAAGCACTAGAAGCGGCTGTGAGCAACTATAAGCAAGCTGGTACCTATAAGCAAGTGTTAGCAGCTATGTGGTAGCCGAAACGAAGTTATGTTCTGACTGGACTGGGTAGTAACCACTGTAAGTCGAGAAGATGGGATGATGAGTAAAAGTCAAAGCAAGTAGACTAACACGACCAACTTCGATAAAAATTTTTGAGCAATCAATTTTAATCCCTGGGTCTCTCCACTATTTATTCGCCCAGATCAAACGAATCGGTCCTTGGGCCAGCATTAGTGGCTATACAGGTCGGTTGCATGGTAGGGCGATGCCGGTACCTGAGTGAATCATGTGGATATAATGATCTGGTTGATTTGGCAAAAACCTAGTTAAAAATCGAGAAAAAAAAGAATCCCCTGGTTAATTTTAGCATTTAACGCCTCAAAGAAATTGAAGAATTAGCGAAAATTGCCTTCTAGCTCCATAAATCATCGTCCCTGACAAAGTCTGGCTCCACTCTCTTGTCCTGCAGATGAAGGGCTGCTGGCTATCTAAGCCCGATTTGGACCTTCTTTGAAATTAAGTGAGATGTACGATGGCTATTGTCCCCAGGAGAAACTTGGGAGTGGTTCATTTGATTTGTGCGCTAAGGTTAATTTTTGACGACAAGCTTCGGTTGCCTCCAATTGTCCAGACACTTCCTTCCAACGGTGGCTTTGACAGCCTGAACTGTGGAATGTAGGATACCTAGCCTGCTCCCCAACTAGCGACGATTTACGTCAATTTAGCAATTCAATTTTGGCCGTTAGGTGAGGTTGTGATTTAAGGCGGGGTTGCAAAGGCTATGAAAGTTGGGAGTGGATATTGTAAGAACGGGTATGGAGCATTAAGTAGTGTGGAGGGATCCCGTTTAGGAGGTGAATCCCATTCATCAAAAAAATATGGTAAAAAAAGGTCCTACCCGGATTCGAACCGGGGTTGTTCGGATCAGAACCGAAAGTGATAACCACTACACTATAGAACCTCTTGTTGTAATTTACTATTTTGCATTTTTACATAACGTTAGTATCTATTTTGTATTTTTCGAAAATTGAGCATTTATTACATTGTTGTGGCATAGATTTGAGGAATAAATGTTAGGTTATTGATCTGGAGGAAGTAAATCGCCAACGGGGTAGTGAGAAGTACAAATCAAACTGAGCGCACCTACTAAAACCTCCGCCTACAGATCTTTGACTTTAAAGCACAGTTCACACTACAAATCCTCATGGATGTAGAGAAGAAACATGAGCAATCCAGACTTGACGAATGTGAATACTTGCCGTTGTAGAAAGGCCGTACTTGCTGGGTTAGAGTCGATACTCGCATCTGTGCTTGTCCCCTAAGAATTCCGACCCTCCATGAGTTCTCGTGTTCCCTATATGAGCCTTTGTTACTCTGATAATTGACACGTTTATTTCCATTTTCTATCTTTTCATCTCTTCGTTGATAAAATTTGTCAAGAGCCTAGGCACTTGCTTGAAAGGAATGCCCGTATCGCCTGTATGCAACTAACCACAGAGTGTTATCGCACTTTCGATAATACTATCAACTTTCAGTATCATGTCAAACGAGGACTTGAACGAAAAGATAAAAGAACTTTATGCTCTTGTGCATAAACAAAGCGAGGTCATCGCTCAAACAGGGAAGCAATTGATGGAGATTCAAGTAAAGGACGTCAAGAGCAAAATGGCCCAAATGGACACTAAGCCACAAACTATCGACACTGAGGATTTCGTCACCAATGAGGATATCGTTCAATTGGTAGGGGAATTACAAAGCCAGCTCGATTTCTTAGAGGACAGAACTGTTAAGAGAGCTTTTAATACCCACATCGACGGCTCCAGTGCACCTACTTCTAGAATTGCACCCTTATGTAACCGGTTCGGAGAAGCAGCACCAGCAGAGTTTCCCGAAACTGTCGAAGACTTACAGAAGATCTCTCCTGAGAATCTTTTGCACTTAGCAGAGTACTACGAGTTGATTGTGGAGAACGAGCCCAATCCGGAACTTGAGGAAATCATCAATTCTGACACTTTCACCAAAGAAGACGCAGAAAAATTGCTAGGACCGGCACAGCTGAACCAAACAACTGAGGAGAAGCTCAAGCTGTTTAGCAAGGACGATCTTAATGAGCTCTTTGATGAGTTCACCAGATATATTGGGGTGCGAATCAGACGTGGTAGTGGATGGTAATAATAAAAGTCATGGGACATGGATACAAGCCAATGGATCAAATTGTAGCAAACCATACTAAAGCAATCAGAAAACTACCTCATTCTTCATAGATTACTCTTCTTGGTCACTAAGAATGGTTCACTAGAGGCTACCATATATTCAACAGTCACGTGATTACACTGTTATTTAGGGTACAAGCCCTTGAAATCTCAACTTTCTATGTGCCGTCCACCACTGAAAAAACTTCTCACCACTGAAAATTCGTTTAGGTTTAGAACTAGTCTGACATTGCCAAACACTAACAATGGGTATGTGAACATCAAGGCCGCTACGGCCCCTCCATCGGTCAGTTTCAAGCCGATATTTGCGAGACAACATAGCAACTAACATCTTCAGGTAGAGTTATTCGTAACCAAAGAAAGGGTGCTGGCTCCATCTTCACTTCTCACACCAGATTGAGAAAGGGAGCTGCCAAGTTGAGAACCTTGGACTATGCTGAACGTCACGGTTACATCCGTGGTATTGTCAAGCAGATCATCCACGACCCAGGTAGAGGTGCTCCATTGGCCAAGGTTGCCTTCAGAGACCCATACAGATACAAGTTGAGAGAGGAGATCTTCATCGCTAACGAGGGTGTCTACACCGGT